>Ga0209638_1000320_pt1 | contig 31521 bp, 30 predicted proteins | sample BarGraNGADG00211_FD_184490 | JGI IMG/M metagenome (GOLD analysis project Ga0209638, IMG submission 184490) | Arctic peat soil microbial communities from Barrow, Alaska - Barrow Graham LP Ref core NGADG0002-211 (SPAdes) (version 2) | ecosystem: Environmental > Terrestrial > Soil > Wetlands > Peat...
CCACCGCGCAGGAGAAGCAAGCGGTCCGTGAGTACGAAGCCTCCCAGCGCGAGCTGGCCGGTTCCGGAAGACGGCGATGAGGACCGCCGCCCTGAAGGCGGGGCGCGGGATCCGCTGGTACCTCAAACAGGCGACCGGCGAGGCCAAATGGGACGAGTACCTGGAGCGTTGTCTCAGCGACGGCGTCGGGCCGATGTCGCGCCGGGACTTCGAGCGACACCGGGCTGATCACAAGGAGAAGAGCACGCAGCCCCGCTGCTGCTGACCCGGTCCGTCACGAGGGTCAGTCAGCTGGTAGCACGTTGGTGCCCCTCAGGTGACGGAAGACCAGACTCGTCTCCGCATGCAGGATGGCCGGGCTCGCGGCAAAGTGCTCGAGGATGAAGTCGTGCAACGCGGTCGTGTCAGTGGTCGCAACGTGTAGCAGGTAGTCCGTTCCTCCGGCGACGTGGAACACCTCGATCACGCCCGGCAGGTGGGGAGCCAGGGTGACAAAGGCCTGGATCTGGTCGCGGTGATGTGCCTGCAGGCGTACGGCGATGATGGCCTGTATCGGCAGGCCGACGGCGGTCAGGTCGATGTCGGCGTGATAGCCGCGGATGATTCCGTTCTCACGTAGAGCACGGACCCGCCCCAGACAGGTTGAGGGCGCGATCCCCAGCGTGGATGCGAGCGCGAGGTTGGACATCCGGCCATCGGCGGCGAGCAGTCGCAGAATCGCACGGTCGATGTCATCAAGGACAGGGGGTCGAATGTTGTTCACAGATGTCGCCTCCGGGTTTGCGCTCGCCGAATGGATGACGGCTGATGACGCTCTGAGTCAAATCTAATGCGTCTTCCTTGCTTGTTGGCTCCTACAGTCTCGAGACTTGGCTAGTCAGGTCGAACTTGCAGGAGGCTTCATGAACGCTATCGAGACTCGCGCGGTGCATGCCGGTCGACGTGATCTGGCCGGTCTGGGCGTCCATGTGCCCTCGATCGACCTGTCGACCACCAACCCTCTGGCCGACGTCGAGTCCGGCGGCGACTCGTATGAGGCTCTCGCGACCGGTGGGCGGCCGATCCCGGGCGGCAGCCATGTCTACGGTCGTCTGTGGAACCCGACCGTCGCCCGCTTCGAGGAGGCTCTCGCCGAGCTCGAGGGCAGCGCAGAGGCCGTCGCGTTCGCCTCGGGTATGGCCGCGCTGACCGCGTGTGTGCTCGCCATGAGCTCCTCGGGCAAGCGGCATGTCGTGGCGGTCCGACCGCTTTACGGAGGCTCCGACCACCTGCTGGACAACGGTCTGCTCGGCGTCGAGGTCACCTGGGCGGCCCCGAAGGAGATCGCGCACGCCCTGCGACCCGACACCGGCCTTGTGGTGGTCGAGACACCGGCGAATCCCACCCTGGATCTGCTGGACCTGCACGATGTCTGCGAGCAGGCCGGAGATGTTCCGGTCCTGGTCGACAACACATTTGCCACACCTGTTCTGCAGCAACCGATGCGTCATGGTGCGGCCCTGGTTCTGCACAGTGCAACGAAGTTCATTGGTGGCCACGGAGATGTGCTGGGCGGCGTCGTCGCGGCAGGTCCGGAATGGGCCGCGAGTCTGCGTCGGGTGCGGGCCATCACCGGAGGCATTCTTCATCCGCTCGGTGGCTACCTCTTGCACCGCGGGCTGCAGACGCTGCCAGTGCGGGTGCACGCTCAGCAGGCCAGTGCCCAACGCGTCGCGGACTGGCTTGTCGCGCACCCGTTGGTGGACGCTGTCCACTACCCCGGTCTGCCCGGATGCGACCCCGACGGCATCGTGGGTCGCCAGATGGCCGGTCCCGGGTCGGTGATCGCCTTCGACGTCGTTGGCGGTTTCCCGGCCGCGGCTGCGGTTGCCAATGCCTGCGAGCTCATCACCCATGCGGTCTCTCTCGGGGGCACCGAGACCCTGATCGAGCATCCAGCCTCACTGACCCACCGGCCAGTCCGGGCGGAGGCCCGCCCAAGCCCCGGCCTGCTGCGGATCTCGGTGGGGCTCGAGGCTGTCGAGGATCTCTGCGCCGACCTCGACAAAGCACTCAAGCTTGATTGACTTGCGGAACACCGTTGACATGTGACTAAACAGTCACCTATCGTTTTTGGGACATGGAAGCGACGCCACGGATCCCACGGCGATCAGGCTCGTTCGACCGTTGGGCCAGCACGAGCGCCGAGCCGTGGCGGCTGCGCCTGGCGCTCGCACGATCAAGACAGGAGAGTCCGATGGAGAAGGTTTTCGAGATCTACATCCGCACGACCCCGGAGCGTCTCTGGGAAGCGATCACGGACCCAGAGATCAGGAGCAAGTACCAGTTCGGCGCCAAGGTGACCTCGGACTGGACTCCCGGCTCACGCTTCGAGATGGGTGCGCCGTCCGCGGACGGTCTCCTCGGCGAAGGCGTCAACCTCGAGGTCGACCCGCCGAAGCGGCTGGTCCAGAGCATGGTCGCGCTCTGGAGCGACGACGTGAAGAGCGAGGGAACCTCCAGGATCACCTGGGAGATCGAGCCGGTCGGCGACTCGTGCCGTCTGACCGTGACCCACGACGAGCTGCGCGAGGGCGCCAACAACGAGCTCTACGGCGGCTGGCCGATGATCCTCTCCGGTCTGAAGACCTGGCTCGAGACCGGCGAGCTTCTCACGACGCCGGGATCGCTTCTCTACCGCTGAGCCCGACCCGCGCCGCCTCAAGAAGAGCCCCGGTGTGACGGACGTCGGGACCAAGGTCCCAAACTGTGATGCGCCGTCTTCGGCTAACCTACGGTAAAGTAAGTTACGTTCCCGTAGGTCCTCCTGGAGGTTTCGCGCATGCCGTTGACGACGAGTGGCCGCCCCACCCGCCCATCCCCGCCCGCCGAACGCCCCTTGCCGATCGTCATCCAGGGCGGGATGGGCGTGGCCGTCTCCTCGTGGCAGCTAGCGAAGGCCGTGTCCGAGACCGGACAGCTCGGCGTGGTCTCGGGGACGGCACTTGACGTCGTGATCGCGCGGCGGCTCCAGGATGGCGACGTGGATGGCGATGTTCGCCGCGCCCTGGCGCACTTTCCGGTGCCGGCCATGGCGCACCGGGTCCTGCACCGCTACTTCCGTGAAGGCGGCAGGACCCCGGGTCAGCCCTACCCGCCCGTCCCCAAGCTGAGCCTGCGCCCGAGCAGAGCCTTTCTGGAGCTGTCGGCAGTGGCCTACTTCGCCGAGGTGTGGCTTGCCAAGGAGGGCCATGACGGCGTGGTGGGGATCAACTTCCTGGAGAAGGTCCAGATGGCCACGCCGAGTGCGGCGTACGGGGCCATGCTCGCCGGTGTCGACTACGTCCTGATGGGGGCTGGCATTCCCAGCGAGATCCCCCAGCTCCTGGACCGTCTGGCGTGTCACGAGCCCGGCTCGCTGAGCCTGCATGTGGACGGGTCCACAACGGCATACACCGTCGGGTTGGACCCGGATGACCTGACCGGGGGCGGTCTGCCTCCCCTGCATCGGCCGAAGTTCCTGGCGATCGTGTCCGCGCACGTGCTCGCCGCCTACCTCGCGCGCGAGGACGCGACGAGGCCGGACGGCTTTGTCATCGAAGGGCCGCGGGCGGGTGGCCACAATGCCCCTCCGCGCGGGCGCCTGGTTCTGGATGAGGACGGGCAGCCGGTGTTCGGTCCGCGTGACGACGCGGACCTGGCCAAGGTCGCCGAGGTCGGGCTTCCCTTCTGGCTGGCCGGCGGCTTCACGACCGCCGCCCAGGTCAGGGATGCGCTGTCGGCGGGTGCCGCGGGCGTGCAGGTGGGCACCCTGTTCGCCCTGAGTGCCGAGTCGGGGCTCACTCCCTCTCTTCGCCAGGAGCTCCTCACCCAGCTGGGCGCGGGGCAGCTTGAAGTCCGCACCGACCCGTTGGCCTCTCCGACCGGGTTCCCGTTCAAGGTGGCGTCCCTGCCGGGGACCATGTCCGAGGCAGACACGTACGCCGAACGACCGCGACTGTGCGACCTGAGCTACCTTCGCATCCCCTTCGAGCGCGAGCCCGGAGTCCTTGGCTACCGCTGCCCGGCCGAGCCTGTTCACATCTATGTCCGCAAGGGTGGAACGGTTGAGGACACCGTCGGACGCAAGTGCCTGTGCAACGGGTTGATGGCCAACGTCGGACTCGGGCAGACTCGCCGCGCCGGGTACCAGGAGGTGCCCATCGTCACCCTGGGCGCGGACCTGGGCGGCGTCGCCAAGATGCTCTCGGACCACCCCACTGGCTGGACTGCGGTTCAAGCCGTCGAGCAGCTCCTGCACTAGCTGGAGGGTGGCTAGATTGTGGTCATGGCGACCACGGGCAAAGCGTCACCGTCGGTTGAGCTGGCGGTCGGTGACCGCACGGTGCGGATCTCCAATCCCGACCGGGTCTACTTCCCGGCCAGGGGCGAGACCAAGCTCGACCTGGCTCGCTACTACCTTTCCGTCGGGGAGGGGATCGTCCGCGCGCTGCGGGAGCGGCCCTGCATGATGCACCGTTTCCCTGAAGGCGTCAGCGGCGAGAAGGTCCATCAGAAGCGGCTACCGCACGGCGCCCCGCCATGGCTCGAGACCGTCCGTGTCAGCTTCCCGCGCTACAACCGGTACGCCGACGAGCTGTGCGTCACCGAGCTGGCCAGCGTCATCTGGGCGGTGCAGATGTCCACGGTCGAGTTCCACCCCTGGAACTCCCGACGCTCGGACACCGAGCGCCCCGATGAGTGGCGCATCGACCTGGACCCCATGCCGGAGTGCGGTTTTGACACGGTCCGTCGCGTTGCCGACGTCGCTCACGAGGTGCTGGATGAGCTGGGCGCCGTGGGATGGCCGAAGACCTCGGGCGGGTCGGGTCTGCACATCTACGTGCGGATCGAGCCGAGGTGGGGCTTCGCAGATGTACGTCGAGCAGCCCTCGCCTTCGCGCGCGAGGTGGAGCGCCGAGCGCCGAAGGACGTGACCACGACGTGGTGGCGAAAGGATCGCGATCCACGGGTAGTGTTCGTCGACTACAACCAGAACGCCCGGGATCACACCATCGCCAGCGCGTACTCGGTGCGCGGCGTGCCCGAAGCCACGGTGTCGACCCCGATCGCCTGGGAGGAGGTCAAGGACGTCCTACCGCAGGACTGCACCATCGCGACGGTCCCACGTCGGTTTGCTGCTCTGGGTGACCTCCACGAAGGCATCGATGACGCCGCGTTCCCGCTGGACACCCTGCTGGCCTGGGCCGAGCGCGACGAACGCGACGAACCGGATCAGCTGGGCTGACCGACCTGACGGCTGCGGGATGGCGTACCTGGCGATTTCGTCGCAGAATATGAAGATTCACGTCCCAACCAACCGGGAGGCCCCCATGACCGCCATGGTCACCGCGCCCGAGCTGATGCCGGTCCTGTCCCGCGGCAAGCACCGCAACCTGCGCCGAGGCGCCTGCTTCATGGAGATGGCCTCGTTCCTCGCGGGCGAGCGCTGGAGCGATCATCCGGCGTGCACCCACCCGCTGCTGGCCGGCATGGCCAGGCTCGTCAACGACACCCTCTCCGATCGGCTGCGGCCCCAGCTGATACCCCTTATCCCGTCGGTGATCGGTCTGACCAGTGACGACCTTCACGTGGACGCTGCGATAGCCCTGCGCTCGGCCCTGGCCGCCCTGCCGATCGCCGCCGAGCCGCGGCAGCACGTGTTGGCCACCGCTGTCATCGCCTGCGAGCGCCTCCTTGCCGATCTCGACGGCCGCGACCCTGACTCCCTGAGCCCGCAGAGTCGCGAGGTCCTGGCCCAGGTGCCTGAGGCTGAGTCGTGGGCCCGGAGCTTCCCCGGCGGGTCACGTCTGTCGCAACGGACCTTCCGCTCCCGGACCGCGCCGCACATCATCGGCCTGGCCGTCGAAGCCATTGCTCAGGCGTGCGCGCCAGATGTCGAACAGCAGCTTGTCGACCTGCTCGCGGCCAGCATCGCCGACTGCCGGGCGATGGTCGTCAGCGACGATGCTCCGCAGCAGGGCGCAACCGCCCAGGTCCGAGCTGCCAAGCCCGCATAGCTGCAAACCTGTCGGCGCCCGGCTTCACTGTCATTGCGGTCCGCTCTGTTGCTGCAGTCGGCTGCCGGGTGCCGGTCGGCGGCGTACGCTCGATGGTGTCGGCGATACCCGTCGGCGACGTCGGTTCTCGACCAACAGAGACAGAGCCACTCATGCCTTCCCCGAGCGCGGCGCACCCGTCAGCGGGGTCCAACCCTCTGGCGGCGCTGTTCCAGGAGGTCGTCAGCGCGCGAGCCGCGATGGTGGTGGCGCGTCGCGCACCCTTGGGGACCCAGAGCCTGATCGCCGGCACGAGGACCCGGTTGTTGCTCGCGCTCGAGGCCTACGCCGCCGAGCTGGACGCGCGGCATCTGCCGGTGCCGTACGGCATCCACGACGATATTCGCATCCAGCGCCGAACCCTCGGCAAGCCTTTTGAGCGCCACAACAACTAACGCTGGGCGACCGCAGCTGCGGCCATGGTATTTCGTCCTGTGCTTCGGCTTGGTCAGCCTGTTCGCCGACATGGTCTACGAGGGCGCGCGCAGCATCATCGGGCCCTACCTCGCGACCCTCGGGGCTTCCGCGACGGTTGTCGGAGCCGTTGCCGGCGCAGGGGAGTTCATCGGTTACGGCCTGCGGGTGGTCTCCGGTTACCTGGTCCAGCGCAGTCGGCACTACTGGACGTGGACCATTGTCGGCTACGCGCTGACCGTGCTCAGCGTCCCCATGATCGGGGCGACGAACGTGATGGCGCCGGCCCTGCTTCTCTATGGCACGGAGCGTCTGGGCAAGGCGGTGCGTTCCCCTGCAAAGGACACGCTGTTGTCCCATGCCTCCACCCAGACCGGGCGAGGGACGGCTTTCGGGGTCCATCAGGCGATGGACCAGCTCGGCGCCATGGCCGGGCCATTGCTGCTGGCCGCAGTGCTGGCGCAACGCGCGGACGACTACCGGCTCGCGTTCGGTGTCCTCATCGTCCCCGGCATCGTCGTGCTCGCCCTGCTGTTCTGGCTTCGCCATCGCGTCCCGGACCCCGCGGCATACGAGGTGGAGGCATCGGCGAAGCAACCTCCCGGGGTGGGTGTCGAAGGTCAGGGCTACGGGAACGCCCGGGTCGTTCTGCCGCCCCTGCTCTGGGAGTACGTCGGCGCAGTTGCCGTGCTGTCATTGGGTATCGCCTCGTTCCCATTGCTAGCTTTCCATGCGGTGACGCAGCACCTGTTGACCAATGCGCAGGTGCCGTTGGTGTTTGCCCTGGCAATGGTGGTCGACGGTGCCAGCGGCCTGCTGATGGGCCGGATCTATGACCGGCGCGGCCCCAAGGTCCTGCTTGTCGTGCCGATCGCGGCCTGCGGTGCGGCCATTGCGTTCAGCCACAGTGCGATGCTGGTCTGGCTCGGCGTGGCTGTCTGGGGAGTCGTCAACGGCGTCCTGGACTCGACGGTCAAGGCGGTGGTCACCGAGCTGGTAGCGCCGGCGGCACGATCGATCGCCTTCGGCTGGCTGGCGTTCGTCCGTGGCCTGGGCCTGCTGGTCGCGGGCGCTGCCCTCGGGCTGGCCTACGACCAGAGCATCACCCTGGTGGTCTGGCTGATCCTCGGGGCCAATGCCGTGGCACTGGCCGGCCTGGCAAGGGTGGTGGCCCGTCTGTGAGGTGGCGGCTGCAGAAAGATCCACTGACCTGAGACCTCAAGTCGCCTAATGTTGGCCCATGGCCCACGCACCTGAGTCAGCACAGGACGTCTCCACGCGGCTGCGGGCGACCGGTTATCTGCCTGACGAGGGCCTGTCCACGATCACCTATCTCGCGCTGGCCATGCAGCGGCCCCTCCTGCTGGAGGGCGAGCCGGGCACGGGCAAGACGGCGCTTGCCGAGGCGCTGGCCATGCTGCTGGACGCCCCGCTGATCCGGCTCCAGTGCTACGAGGGGATCGACGCCAGCCAGGCCCTCTACGACTGGGACTTCCCGCGCCAGATCCTGCACCTGCGGGCGGTCGAGGCGACCAGCCCGGCGACCAACCGGGTGGACACCGAGGCGTTGGAGGCCTCGCTGTTCGCCGACCGGTTCCTGCTCGACCGGCCCATCCTGCGGGCGCTGCGCGAGCAGAACGCGGTCCTGCTCATCGACGAGATCGACCGTGCAGATGACGAGTTCGAGGCGTTCCTGCTCGAGGTGCTTTCGACCAACCAGGTGACCATCCCCGAGTACGGCGTCGTGCGGGCCGACAAACCGCCCGTGGTCGTCCTGACATCCAACCGCACGCGTGAGCTCCACGACGCGCTGAAGCGACGCTGCCTCTATCACTGGATCGACCACCCCGGCCTGGCACGTGAGGTCGAGATCGTGCGCAGCCGGCTGCCCGAGGTGTCTGAGCAGCTGGCTCAACAGGTGGCCAGGGCGGTGCAGCGGATGCGGGCCTCGGGTGACCTGCTCAAGCCCCCGGGCGTGGCCGAGACGTTGGACTGGGCGCGCGCGCTGCACCAGCTCGGGCGCGACCACCTCGACCTCGAGACCGCCAGCGCCACCCTTGGTGCCGTCCTGAAGTACCGCGAGGACGCCGACCGGGTGCGCGAGTCCCTGGACCTGATCCTGGCCGGTTGAGGATAGTGGAGAGCATCGGCGTCGGCGAGAGCACGGTGGTTGGCAGGGGCCCTGTGCTGGGCAGGGGAACCGTGGTTGGCGCCGCTGGTCTGGCGCCCGACGAGATGCTCGTGGCCTTCACCCGCACGGTCCGCCACAGCGGTGTCGGTGTCACAGCGGATCGCACGCAGTCATTCCTGCGCGCGACCTCGCTCGCCGACGCCGGTGACCGTCAGGGGGTGTACTGGGCGGGCCGCGCCACCCTCTGCTCCTCACCGGAAGACCTCGAACGCTACGACGCGGCGTTCCGGGCCTGGTTCTGTGCCGAAGGCTTGCCCCGTCTGCGCGGGGAGCCCGCGACGCGCTCGGTCCAGCGGGCCTCGCTGGTGCCTGAGGCGACGGCCGGTGACGAGGGCGAGGACCAGGTCGTCCGGGCCCTCGTCAGCACGAGCGAGGTGCTGCGACATCGCGATATCGCCCAGCTGTCGGCGGCCGAACGCCGTTCGCTGGCAGCGTTGTTCGCTGGACTTCGAATCGACCCTCCCCGCCGACGCAGCCCGCGGCGAGGGCCGTCCCATCGCGGTGAGATCGACCCCCGGCGCACACTTCGCGAACAGCTCAAGCGGGCGGGGGAGCCGGGGCCACTGAGTCATCGCAGCCCCCGGACCAGGCCCCGACGGATTGTGCTCCTCGTGGACGTCTCCGGGTCGATGGAGCCGTATGCCGACTCGTTGCTGCGGCTCGGCCACCGGATGTCCCAAGCGGTGCCGGGCCGCGTCGAGGTCTTCACCATCGGCACGCGGCTGACCCGGGTGACGACGGCACTGCGGCTTCGTGATGCCGAGGAAGCCATCAAGACTGCGGGACAGATTGTCCCGGACTGGTCCGGTGGCACCCGGTTGGGAGAGTCGATCCGAGCTTTCACGGGGCGATGGGGGCAACGCGGTATGGCGCGTGGCTCGGTCGTCGTCATCGCCTCCGACGGGTGGGAGCGCGGCGACCCGAGGCTGCTGGGGGAGCAGGTCGCACGCCTGCAGCGGCTCGCTCATGCCGTCGTGTGGATGAACCCCCATCGCGGAAAGGCTGGGTACCAACCGGTTCAGGGTGGAATCGCCGCGGTGTTGCCACACGTTGACCAACTGGTGGCCGGGCACTCGCTCGCGTCGTTCGCTGCGCTGTTGAAGGTGGTGTCACATGCGTGAGGTCCTGCCTGAGCTCATGGCCTGGTGGCGCGACGGGAAGACGATCGGCGTCGGGACGGTCGTCGGGACATGGCGCTCCGCTCCACGCCCGGCGGGCGCGTCCATGCTGGTCGGCCCGGACAGGAGTGCCGTCGGTTCGGTCTCCGGGGGTTGTGTCGAGGGCGCGGTCTACGAGCTGGCGGAGCAGGTCGTGGCCGACGGGCAACCCGTGCTCCAGCGCTACGGCGTCAGCGATGAGGATGCCTTCGCCGTGGGTCTGACCTGTGGCGGCCGCTGGTGCGCAGCCCACACAACCTGGGCAACCCGGGCAAACCACCGGTGGTGCGGCCGCGGGTGTGCAACCCGGGCAAACCGCCGGTGGTGCGGCCGCGGGTGTGCAACCCGCGCAACCCGCCGGTGGTGCGGCCGCCCGCAGTCCCGAGGCTGCGGCATACCGGCCGCCCGTTCACGCCCCCCTGCTCGACGTCGAGGTGAACCTGCTCCGCACCGTCGGCCACGTTCTCCTCACGCGTTATGCCGCTCGTGCGCTGGGGCCCGTGGCGCTGATCGTGGGCTACGTGTTGGGGCGAAGAGCAGGTCGCAGACTTTCGTGACGACGCTGCAAGCCCCTGAGCACGACGTCGCCTAGTGTGGGGCGCATGCCGCTCGATTATCAGATCGCCGAACGGACGCTGGCCAACGGCCTGCGGGTTGTCGTCAGCGAGGACCACAGCGTTCCCAACGTCACCGTGAACCTGTGGGTCAAGGTCGGCTCGCGGCACGAGGTCGAGGGTCGCACCGGTTTTGCGCACCTGTTCGAACACCTCATGTTCCAGGGTTCGCGCAATGTGGCTTCGGGGGAGCACTTCTCAGCCATCATGGGGGCCGGCGGGCGACTCAACGCCACCACCTGGTTCGACCGGACGAACTACTTCGAGACGGTGCCGCGCGGGGCGATGGACCTCGCCCTGTGGATGGAGGCCGACCGACACGGCTACCTGTTGGACGCGGTCAACCAGGAGAACCTCGACAACCAGCGCGACGTGGTCAAGGAGGAGAAGCGGCAGAGCTACGACAACGTGCCCTACGGCAACGCGATCATCGACATCTACGCAGCGATCTTTCCCAAGGACCACCCCTACCACCATGCGACCATCGGCTCCATGGAGGACCTGGACGCGGCGAGCGTGCAGGACGTGCACGAGTTCTTCCGCCGCTACTACGGGCCCAACAACACCGTTCTCACGCTGGTCGGCGACCTCACGCCGGACGAGGGATTCGATGCAGCAGAACGGTATTTCGGCTCTCTGCCGACAATCGCGACTGACGCTCGGGCACTGGCCTACCCGCTGCCTCCACTGCCCGGGCCCCTTCGTGACGAGCACATCGAGGTCGTGCCATCGGACCGTCTGCATGTGGCTTTCCGTCTGCCGGTCGACAACACCCCCGAGTTCTTCGCCTCCTCAGTGGCGATGGACATCATCGGCGGCCTGGCAACCTCACGGCTCTATCAGAGACTGGTCCGACGCGAGCAGATCGCCAACGGTGTCTCGGCCCACACGATGGGCTTGGTGGACGGAGTCTCGCTGGGGTTCATAGGGATCGACGTCGCCGATGGCTGCAGTGCGGACGTCGTCGAGGCAGCCGCTTGCGAGGAGCTGGTCCGGTTCGCGGCCGAGGGACCGAGCGACGTCGAGATGGAGTCGGCCAAGGCGCAGAGCGAGCGCGGCTGGCTCTCATCCTTGGCCAGCCAGGAGGAGCGCGCCGACCACATCTGCCATCACGTGGCGCTGCATGGCGACTCCGGCTACATCAACACATTCCTGGACCGCCTCGACGAGGTGACGGCTGCCGAGGTGCAGCAGGCTGCCGCCTGGTGGCTCGTGCCGGAGTCGCGTGCCGTGGTGGCCTACCTCAAGCAGGAGAGAGTTGCCCAGTGACCCAGCATGAGAGCGTGGTCGAGCGGCCCGAAGTGAGCGCACCGGAGCCCTGGTCGTTCCCGGAGGCGCAGCGGGCGGAGCTCGCCAACGGGCTGGGCGTGGTCAGCTACGACATTCCCGGCCAGTACGTCATCTCGGTGCGCCTCGCCGTCCCGATGCCGCTTGACCGTGAGCCACGCGAGCGCGAGGGCATCGCCACGATCATGGCGCGGACCCTTGACGAGGGAACGGCCCGGCATACGGCTGAGGAGTTCGCTCAGCTCTTGGAGCGCAAGGGAATTGCCCTCGGCGCGGGGGTCAGTGAGTCGGGCCTCATCGTCGATGTCGATGTGCCCAAACGGAACCTTGGTGAGGCGCTCGATCTGCTCAGCCAGGCCGTGCGGGAGCCTGTGTTCCCTGGCAACGAGGTCTCGCGCCACATCAAGATCAGGCTGGCGGAGATTGACCATGAGCATGCGGTGCCTGGTCAACGAGCGGCGTTGGAGTTCATCTCGACATACTTCGACCCCGCCGAGCGAGCGTCACGCCCGGGCGCGGGAACCAAGGCGACCATCTCGGCGATCACGCCCGCGGATGTGGCCGCGTTCCACACCGCCAATGTCGTGCCCTGCGGTGCCACGCTGGTCGTCGCCGGAGATCTGAGCCAGGTGGACGTCGTGTCCGAGGTCGAGGATGCGCTGGGGTCCTGGAGGGGAGCGGCGCTCGAGGCCGTTGAGTCGCCCGAGGCTGCTCGGGCTGCCGACGCGGCACGGATCGTGTTCCTCGACCGTCCGGACTCGGTCCAGACCGAGTTCTATATCGGTTGTCCCGGACCGGATCGCCGCGTCGAAGGGGGCTGGGCGGCATACCAGGTGCTGGGTTTCGTCGTGGGCGGCTCCCCGAGCGCGAGGATCGACGCGGTTCTGCGCGAGGACAAGGGATTCACCTACGGCATCCGCTCGGGCTTTCGTCCGCGCCGGCATGGTGGTGTGTTCCTGACCAGCGGTTCGGTGCGCGCGGACTCCACCACCGAGGCGCTGGGGCTCTTGCTGGAGATCCTGGACAAGGCCCGGGAGGGCTTCACCGAGGCTGAGACCCAGGCCGGAGTCGACTTCATCGGCAGGACGGCGCCCGGTCGGTATGCCACCGCCGATACCGTCGCGGACGAGGCTGCCGGGCTCTCGCTGGAAGGTCTGACCACGGAGTTCACGACCGCCAGCCTGCGCGCCCTCGCGGACGTCGATGCCCAGGTCCTGACGAAGGCGTATCGACGCTATGTCACCGGCGAGTGGACAGTGATCGTCGTGGGTGACGCCAGCCTGTTTGCCGAGGGGGTGCGGGGGCTCAGTCGTGGCGAGGTCGCAATCCTCCCCGCCTGACCCACCCCACCCACCCCGCGGATCTAGGCAGTTTGCCCGGGTCGTGCCCGCGGATCTAGGCACTTTGCCTAGGTGGGTCTCAGCCGAGGCGGGCGAGGACCTCGTCGTGCAGCAGACCGTTTGTCGCTACTGCGTTGCCGCCCCAGGGCCCTGGCGTTCCGTCCAACGAAGTGAAGCGGCCACCGGCTTCGGTGACGATGGGCACGAGTGCGGCCATGTCATAGACCTGCAGGTCCGGTTCGGCGGCGATATCGACAGCGCCTTCGGCGACGAGCATGTACGACCAGAAGTCTCCGTAGGCGCGGGTCCGCCAGCAGTCATCCGCCAGGTCCAGAAACTCCTGGTAGCGGTCGTGCTGCCTCCATCCACCCATGCTCGAGTAGGAAAGCGAGGCATCAGAGATCTGCGAAACCTTAGAGACACCAATGCGCTTCGCGCTCGAGAGACTACGACCACTCCACGCGCCAGAGCCGTTGGCGGCCCACCACCGGCGGCCCAGCGCCGGCGCCGCAACGAGGCCGAGGACGGGCTGGCCGTCGTCGACGAGTGCGATAAGAGTGGCCCACACCGGGACGCCTCGTACGAAGTTGTGGGTCCCGTCGATCGGGTCGATGACCCAGCGCCGCGGGCCATGGCCGGTGGTCTCGAACTCCTCGCCCTCGACAGCGTCGCGCGGGCGGGTGCGCCTGAGCTGGTGGCGTATCACCTCCTCGGCCCCTCGGTCGGCGTCGCTGACCAGGGTGAGATCGGGTTTGGACTCGACCACAAGGTCCTCGGCTCGGAAGCGTGCCACGGTGATCCGCTCCACAGCATCGGCAAGCACGTGCGCGAGGCGCAGGTCATCGTCATAGGCAGGCACCTCGCCACGCTAGCCGTTGGAGAACAACAACGGGGCGACCGCCACGATCCGTGTGACTCCAGGGCGCCCCCACGGAAGAACTGGACGAACCAGAGCCACGACAACTACTCGTGCGGCGTCCTGAACCTTTGAGGCCGCCGCCTCGTTGTCTCCGACATACGACATGTGCTGGTCTCCGACATACGACATGTGCTGCCCGGCAACCACCGAAAGGGTGAGCCTTGTGTTCGACACCGTGCTGGGCCTGCCCATCCACGCCTTGGTGGTCCACGGCGTGGTGGTGCTGCTGCCACTCATGGCAATCATCACGGCCGTGGTCGCATTCGTCCCACGATGGCGCGCGGCGGCCGCCTGGCCCGTGGTGGTCATCGATGCCGGCATGGTCGCTATGACATTCGTCGCGCGGCAGAGTGGCCTGGCGCTGCAGGCGCGGCTCGGCGGTCAGATCGCACAGGAGCACGCAGCAATCGGCAGGAACCTGATCTGGTTCGCGCTCGCCATGTTCCTCGCCTCGCTCGTCGTCGCGGTGATGCGCAGGTCGCAGCGAGCGACAATGGGTGCGGTCCTGGCGTCGGTGGCCGGGGTGTTCGTGATCTGGTGGACGGTCAGGGTCGGTCACACCGGTGCCGACGCTCTCTGGAAGGGCATCGTCGCCGCTACCAACAAGTGATAACCGGCAGGACTGCCAGAGTCCTCAGTCGTCGGACTCCGGCGAGCGGGCGCTCATGAGACGACGAAGCGAGTCCAGACGGGACCGCCCCGCTGCGCCGGCATGACCCGCCTCCACCCAGGCGTCCAGGCCGCATTCCTCCTCGTCGTGCGTGCACCCCCGAGGGCACTGCTCGGTGCCGGGCGCGAGGTCGGGGAAGTGCTGGATGACCCGGGTGAGGTCGACATGCGCGAGGCCGAACGATCGCACGCCGGGAGTGTCCACGACCCAACCATTGCCGTCGGGCAACCTCAGGGACACCGCGGAGGACGACGTATGCCGACCACGGCCCGTCACGTCGTTCACGACCCCGGTGGCACGCTTTGCCCCGGGGACCAGGGCGTTGACCAGGGTCGACTTGCCGACGCCAGAGTGGCCGATGAAGACGCTGATGCGGTCAATCAGCATGTCCTGCAACGGTTTGAGACCTATCCAGTCGCGGGTCACGGGGTCGCGCGACGTCACGAGGTGTCGGACCTCGAGCATGGCGTAGTTGGCCAGGAAGGGTGCCGGGTCGACCAGGTCGGCCTTGGTCAGCACCAGGAGGGGCTCCATACCCGCGTCGTAGGCCGCCACCAGGCAACGATCGATCATTCGGGGTCGCGGCTCAGGGTCGGCCAGGGCTGTCACGATGACGAGCTGGTCGGCGTTGGCCACGATGATGCGCTCGACGGGGTCGGTGTCGTCGGCGGTCCGGCGCAGGACCGAGCGTCGTGGCTGAACGCGCACGATCCGGGCCAGCGAGTCAGCGCCGCCCGTGGTGTCGCCGACCATGGCCACCTCGTCACCGACGACGACGCTCTTGCGTCCGAGCTCGCGGGCTTTCATGGCGACCACCACGTGGTCGCCGCCACCGTGGACGATCAGGGTGTAGCGCCCGCGGTCCACGCCGGTCACGAAACCGGCGACGGCATCGTCATGCGTTGGGCGATCCTTGGTTCGGGGGCGAGAGCCTCGGGGGTTTGGCCTGATCCTGACGTCGCTCTCGTCGTACGAACGCGCGCGCGGACTCATGCCCCGGCCAGATCGTCGCCGTTGACCATGTGTGTCCATCGGGCGGCGAACTCGGGGAGCGTCTTGTCCGTGGTCTCAACGTTCTCGACGACCACGCCGGGCACCCGCAAGCCCAGCACGGCCCCTGCCATCGCCATGCGGTGATCGCCGTAGGTGTGGAAAAGCCCGCCCTGCAATGGTTTTGGCGTGATTCGCAAACCGTCCTCGGCCATGTCGACGGATCCCCCGAGAGCGTTGACCTCCGTGAAGAGCGCGGCCAGACGGTCGGTCTCGTGCCCCCGCAGATGTGCTATTCCTCGGATCCGCGAAGGGGAGTCGGCCAGGGCCGCTACCGCGACGATGACGGGTGTCAGCTCGCCGGCGTCGTGCAGGTCGACATCGAGTCCCCTGATCTGCCGGTCGCCGGTAACGGTCAGGCCGGAGCGCTCCAACAGCACGTCGGCGCCCATCGCGTCGAAGATGTTGCGGATCGCGTCCCCCGCCTGGGTAGTGTGCTGGGGCCACCCTGGGACCCGGACACTGCCGCCCGCGACAACTGCTGCGGCCAGAAAGGCGGCGGCGTTGGACAGGTCCGGTTCGACCTCGACGTCGAGAGGATAGATCTCCGAGGGCTCCACGCGCCAGATGTTGGCTTGGGAGTCGTCGACGATGGCGCCACAGTCACGCAGCACCTCGACGGTCATCTCGATATGCGGCTCGCTTGGGATGGGTTTGCCGTCGTGACGGATGGTCACGCCTTGCTCGAACCGCGGCCCCGCCATCAGCAGTGCGGAGATGAACTGGGACGAAGCCGAGGCATCGAGGGTGACCGAGCCGCCCGGCATACGGCCCGATCCTTCGACGGTGAAGGGGAGCGTCCCGCGACCGTCGTCACTGATCCTCGCGCCCAAGGCACGCAGCGCGTCGATGAGCGGTGCCATGGGTCGGTTCCGGGCCCGAGCGTCGCCGTCGAAGGCGACCGGACCGTCGGCGAGCGCTGCGACCGGTGGCAGGAATCGCATCACCGTGCCGGCGAGTCCGCAGTCCACGGATGTTGAGCCGGTCAAAGATGCCGGAGCGATGAGCCAGTCGTCGCAGCCAGGTTCGCCGCCAGGAATATCGGTCACCGAAGCGCCCAGCGAGTGCAGCGCTGCGGCCATCAGCAGGGTGTCGCGTGACCGCAGGGGGCGCCGCAGCCGTGACGTGCCGGTGGCCAGGGCAGCCAGGACGAGGTAGCGGTTGGTCAGCGACTTGCTCCCGGGCAACGCCACCGTGGCGGTGATGGGACCGGTCGTGCTCGGCGATAACCAGTCAGTCAACGAGATTCTTGGCCCCACGTCGTGCGGACCTGGCCGCGTGGCGCGCCTCGCGCTTGGCCAACGCCGTCTGGCGACGTGCTTCGAAGCCGACGCGCCTGGCGCGGTAGGCCAAGCCGGGTTGGCCCGCCGTGTCGACGGAGGCGAGCAGGACGCCCCCGAGCAGGCCGACATTCTTCAGGAAGTGGGTCCGCTGCTGTGCGCGGGACGTCGGGTCTTCCACGGCCCAGAAGGCGTGGCCGGCATAGGTGGCCGGGATGAGCGTGGCAGCCAGGGTCAGCGCAGCGAGTCGGGGGAACTTGCCCAGACCGAGCATGGTGCCGGCGACCAGCATCGTGGCGCCGTTTGCGCGGACCAGCAGCTCGGGGTCGTCGGGCAGGTTCAGCGGCCCGGACAGCGCCTTGATCATCGGCGCTGCCACCTGGGCGGGCTTGGCCGGGTGGCGCAGGGTGTCCAGACCGCTCGTCACGAAGACGGCGGCCATCATCGGTCGGGCAATCCGTCGAACCACGGTCATGTGAGCTCTCCTCGTGTCGTTCCTGCGAGTCCTACCGTACTTGCTCGCCGGCGTCCGAGCGTATCTAGTCTGAGGGCATGTGCGGTCGATACGCGTCCAGCTCGCGCCCCGAAGACCTGGTCGAGGAGTTCGAGGTCGGCGAGGATCGCACCGGGCTGCCTGCGCGGAGCATCCTGGTGGCTCCCCAGAGCCCGCCGGCGGGTCAGCCCGACTTCAACATTGCACCGACCAAGCAGGCGCCGGTGGTGCTGACCCGAGCGGTTCGGGGCGACGTCGACGCCGCTCCGGCGCGCCAACTGCGTTTGTTGACCTGGGGACTTGTGCCGAGTTGGTCCAAGGACGTCAAGGTCGGGCCGCGGATGACAAACGCCCGTTCGGAGTCGCTCCTGACTGCGTCTTCCTTCGCCCGCGCGGCTGCAGCGCGTCGATGTCTCGTCCCGGCCGACGGTTGGTACGAATGGCAGGTGAGCCCCACCGCCCTTGACGCCAAAGGCAAACCGCGCAAGCAGCCGTTCTTCATCCACCGTTCCGATGGTGCGCCGTTGGCGATGGCCGGGCTGTACGAGTTCTGGCACGACAAGTCCCTGGCCGAGGACGACCCCGACGCCTGGCTTGCGACGTACACGATCATCACCACCGTGGCCGAGTCTGGGCTGGACCGGATTCATGACCGGCAGCCGCTGGTCCTCGAGCGTGCCGACTGGCGCGGCTGGCTCGACCCGGCGCAGACCGATCTCTCGGTGGTCAAGGCCTACCTGGAGTTCTCCGAGCCAGGGCGATTCGACGCCTATCCGATTGGAGCCGCAGTCAACTCGTCGGGCAACAACGGTTCTCAGCTGCTGCTTCCTGCGGCGCGTTCAGATCTGGTGGGAGTCGTGGACCCGACCACGGGCGAGATCATCGGGGAGTGAGGGGCGTGCCAGTTCGCAGGAGTGTCAAGGAGATCCACACGCCCGTGGGTATGGCGCGTGCGCACCTCTGGCGTCCTTCTGGCCCTTGCGGGGCCGTGGTGCTCGGGCACGGCGCCGGGGGTTCGTCGTGGTCTGCCGACCTGCAGGCCTTGACGGCTCTGACCGCTGACGGATGGCTTGTGATCCTGGTCGAGCAGCCGTGGCGGGTCGCTGGGCGCAAGGTTGCCACGCCTCCGGCCCAGCTCGACGTGGCTTGGTTGGCGGTTCTGGCGGCGCTGACGTCCGGGCGTGCTGCGCTGCCCCGGCCGCTGGTTGTCGGAGGTCGCAGCGCCGGAGCCCGGGTGGCTTGTCGCACTGCTGCCGCTGTCCGAGCTGATGCGGTGCTGGCACTGTCGTTCCCGCTGCATCCCCCCGGGAAGCCTGGCAGGTCCCGGGCCTCGGAGGCACTCCTGGTGACCGGTGCGGGGACGCCGCTGGTCGTCATACAGGGGGAGAGGGACCCCTTCGGCACCCCCGAGGAGGTCCGGTCTGCCTTGGGAGCCGCGGTCGAGGTTATGCCGGCCCGTGGCACCCACTCGTTCACCAAGACCCCGGCCGACGTCCTCGATGCCGCCCGCACCTTCCTCGCGGATCTAGGCAGTTTGCCCGTGCCCACGCTGCGGATCTAGGCAGTTTGCCCGTGCCCGCGCTGCGGATCTAGGCAGTTTGCCGTACCCAATTCTCGGCCTCGGGACAGAGCCACGCATCATGGCGCGGGTCTCGCTGTTGTGCCTTGGCGTACCCGGAAAGCATTCTCTCCGCGAGCAGACATTGGCCGTTGCCGCCGACGTCAAATCTGGTGAACTCGTCGAGGGTAAGGTTCAGCGATCGCAAACCGGCGTTCCTGTTGGCGTCGAGGGCCGGTCGATCCCACATTTCGTGCCAGTGTCCGTTGAACTCCGCGACGTATCCAGAGACCGGTTCGAGCAGATCGACCCGGCCCATGCACATCCCACGCAGGTCATAGATCCAGGCGTTCACGATTGGCGCTGACAACCCGGATTGCAGCCAGTAGTAACGTAATTCGCTCTCCTTGGGCGACTCCGCGTCCACCGTTCCTACACTGACAGCGGCACGCACGAGTGGCATTCCTTGGCGCCGTTTCATCATGGGCAAGAAGTCTTGAAGATCCTGAGCCGTGGTCAGCCCGTGTCGCAGGCTGAGGTCGACGGCAGCCAACGCCCGGGCAGGGGTCCGGGACCAGCGGGCAAGATCGACGGCCGTCCGCAGACTGTTGGTCACGAGTCGGCCTTGGTAGCGGACCGTGTGCTCCAGTGGCACCGTGCTCCAGTGCAAGCGAACGCCGCGGCGTCGACGGGCGCCGTCTTTGGCCGGCACGGAGAACTGGACCGGCATCATCGCCTTGCCGTCCCAGGTCCCGTCGAGGAAGTCGCTCGGCACCCCATGTACGACGGCCGCCGCCCAACCGGATAGGACCGCGTCAGCAGGAGCGACTGCCAAGGCAGCATGGATCCTGTCCAGTCTGCAGTCTGAAACAGATTCCAGCTGGCGGATGCCAGTGAGTTCGTCGACCCGCGTCAGGTGGTCAATCGTTCGCCGGGTCAATCCGTCGTCGTGCAGTTGCCCACATGTTCGTATGCCGTCCACCTGCGCCCCTTCTCCAGTCACCTGTTGGAGAATCGCCGAGGTCGAATCGGCGCACAAGACCAATACCTGAGTCTGTGGAGGCAGTGGCGAACCACCACCCCCATGTGGATGACGCTCTGGGGCGGGCAAACTGCCTAGATCGGCCGGGCTGGGCCGGGCAAACTGCCTAGATCGGCCGGGCCGGGGCGGGCAAACTGCCTAGATCGGCGAGGAATTGGGGGTGAGGGCACGGCAGGCCGGGGGCCGGGGGAATGTCCGGCGCGGCTTGCGGTGTTGACGCAGGTGACTCGCCCACGAAACACCATGCAAGGAGTGACGTGTTGCTGACTGCCGAGCTGGCATCGATCACCTCGGGTCCCGCGATTGGCTGGGTGCCCGAACGTCAGAGTCCCCGATCGGCATTAGGCTGGTTCGCGATGCCAGCTGATCAGAATGCGCCGATGAGCGCTCCGAACACTCGTGACGGCGATGCCCCGGCCTTCGCCGCGGACGCGGACGAGTCCATCCTTGACCTGAGCACCGAGACGCCCGCAGAGCGAGTCGTACGCTTCGAGGTGGAGGCAATGCCCTTCCTTGACCAGCTCTACAGCGCTGCACTGCGCACGACACGCAACCCGACCGACGCCGAGGATCTCGTCCAGGAGACCTTCGCCAAGGCGTTTGCGGCCTTCCACCAGTACAAGCCCGGCACCAACCTGAAGGCTTGGCTCTACCGGATCCTGACGAACACCTACATCAACACGTATCGCAAGAAGCAGCGCCAACCCTTGCAGTCCGATGCGGCCGAGGTCATGGACTACCAGCTGGCCCGCGCCGAGTCGCACACCTCCAAGGGACTGCGTTCGGCCGAGACCGAGGCCCTGGACCACCTGCCGGACAGCGACGTCAAACGAGCGCTGCAGACGATCCCGGAGGACTTCAGGCTCGCCGTCTACCTGGCCGATGTCGAGGGCTTCGCCTACAAGGAGATCGCCGAGATCATGGACACGCCGATCGGCACCGTGATGTCGCGGCTGCACCGGGGTCGGCGCCAGCTGCGCGAGCTGCTCACCGACTACGCCCGCGAGCGCGGGTTCGTCATCGAGGGGGCCACGCCATGACCTCTCATGATCACGATGGGATCGACTGTTCCCACGCACTGATGCAGGTTTACGAGTACCTCGACGGCGAGATGGGCCCGGACGACTGCGCCAGGATTCGCGAGCACCTGGCGCAGTGTGGCCCGTGCCTGAACGAGTACGACATCGACCAGATGCTCAAGACGGTGGTGCGCCGCTCGTGCGGTTGTGAGTCCGCTCCCATGCAGCTGCGGATGCAGATCATGGCGCGCATCACCACCATTACCGTCGAGCTGCAGGGCTGACTCACCAGAAGGACGTGGTATTCCGTGGGGTCGCCACGCGGAATACGTCATCTGTTATTGGGTGTTGGCCGTCAGAAGAAAAGCAGAAGGCCCCCAGCACCTCTCGGGCTGCGGGCCTTGTTGCGGTCGAAAAGACTATGGGATGTGGCTCAGGCGTTGGGCTTGCGGCCATGGTTGGCTGCGTTGCCCTTGCGGGAGCGACGCTTGCGGGCGCGCTTGCTCATATTTGCTCCAATAGGTGCGTGACGGTCAATGGTCCGTTCGGCTGCAATCCTGCGATAAACGGCTTGTTCGGGGGCGTTCCCCGCTATTGTTGCATAGCCGGCAGTCGGGGGACCACCGGCCCAATCAGACAAGCTGTTGAGACAGCAATCGACGCCAAATCGCCTCAAATCGACACCGTTGACCGTAACTCACATGCCACTTTCACCACGCCAATGGCGTGAATGTCAGCGGGAGGTCTCAATCTCGCAGCTGGGGTCGCCACCGTGTCACGATCATTTTGCCACGGAAAGCCACACCGGCCTCCAGGCCCAAGCTTCTATAGGGCGCCAGCCGCCCGCCACGAGAGGAATGATCATGAAGACCATCGCGAAGGTCATCGAGTCCATGCTCACCAAGGACGCCACCCAGCAGTGGACCGGTCAGACCTCCGCGGTCTCCTCGCGCGGCTGCTGGCACTGGGGCGGTTTCTCGGACGAGACCTCGACTGTCTTCTGATTCCCCCCGGTTCGCGCCCGGCCCGCGAGTAGGTTGGGCAGGGTGAAGGACACGCACTCGAAGGGACGCCCACGATCCGTGGCCGTCCCTTCGCATGCCGTGGTCAGCTACATCGCAGCCGTCGTGCTCATCGCAGTTGGTTTGGCGGTGGCCGGTTGGCGAAGGCAACCGTTAAAGGACGAGGTCGTCGCACTGCTGGTGCTGTGCGTGATGGGTGTCCTGGGCGCATCCTCGCAGGAGCGCAATGTCGGTGGGCGCATCGGCTTCTCCTTCACCAGCGTCATCATGCTTGCGGCGGTCGCGATCCTTGGCCCGTTTGGCGCCGCGGTCGTCGGCGCGGTGGCTCTGCTGCTGGAAACCAACAAGCATCCTTTGCGAGTGCGGATCTTCAACGCCAGCATGACGGCGGCCGACGGAGCCGTGGGCGGGTTTGTCTACCTGCTGGCGGGCGGGGCGGTAGGCGCGAAGGACGTCCGTGGTGTCGGGCCCATCCTGCTGCAGGTGGGCGCCCCGCTAATGTTGGCCGATGTCGTGATCTGCCTGCTCAACGCCGTGATCCTGTCGGGCATCGTGCGGCTGACCCAGGGCACCCCGATCCGCCGGTTCGTCCTTGGGATGTTGGGCACGTCCGGCCCGGCCTACGTGGGCTACGGAGTTATCGGGTACCTGTTCGTCATCCTCTGGGTGCCGGCGGGGGTTGGACCCGCAAGCGCCGTGCTGATCCTGGCGCCATTGTTCGCGGCGCGATGGGCCTTCGTGCAGTACGGAGAAGAGCTGCGAGCCCACGAGCGAACCCTCAGTGCCCTGGTCGCCGCCGTGGAGACCAAGGATCTGTACACGCGGGGCCACAGCGAGCGGGTGGCCCTTCTGTGCGATCTGATCGGCGGGTCGTTCACGCTGAGCCAACAGGACATCCAAGCCCTGCGCTTCGCGGGAATGCTGCACGACATCGGCAAGCTCGCCATCCCGACCCGCGTTCTGCGCCGGGCCGAAGGGCTCTCGGGCGCGGACCTGGCCAGCATCGCCACTCATGCGGAACGTGGTGTCGACATGATCCGTGACATCGAGTTCCTCAAGGGCTCGTTCGAGGCGATCCTGCACCATCACGAACGCATGGACGGGCGCGGCTATCCCGGCGGCCTCGTCGGCGATGACATTCCGCTCTTCGCGCGGATCATCGCGGTGGCGGACGCCTTCGACTCCCTCACGACGTCCCGGTCGCACCGCGAGGCCAACACCGTCGAGGAAGCGGTCGCCGAGCTATACCGGCGCGCTGGGACCCAGTTCGACCAGTCGATCGTCGCCGCGCTCGAGCGTGGTCTGACCAGGCAGATCTGGACTCCCACCCAGCTCGAGCCGCCGCTGATGGCCACCACCGGTCACGCCTTCGACCACGACGACCCGGAGGCGTCCGAGCTCATGGCTGGGCAGGCCAGTCCCGAGCCGGTCAGTCATCCGTCGCACAGGGTGATCCCGCTATACGCCAAGGAGAACGCGGCCAGAGGCGACGCACTGTGAGCCAAGGCGCCAAGGCGCTCAAGATCGAGGTCCTCATCCGGGTCCTGGGGGTGGCACTCACGGTGGGGACCATCGTGGCCGTCGGAGTCCGCTTCCGCGCACCCGTGATGGATCCTTTTCTACCGAGCGTGGCGGTCTTCTTCGTCGCGATCGTCATTGGTGAGCTGTTCCGGATCACGCTGCCTGGCAGTCGTCTCACCGCGCCGATAGCCACCGCGGCGGCACTCGCGTTTGCCATGACACTCAACTTCCCCCGCGGTACCTCTGCGGGCTACCAGGTTTCGCTGGTCGTTGCAGTCACGGCTGTCGCGATGGCGGTTGGGTCGATCCCCAACGCGATTCGAGGATGGTCTGTCCGCCTTCCCGACCTTGCCACTCGCCTCGTCGGCATCGCGGTCGCGGCCGTGCTCTTTCGAGAGGTCCCGATCTCGCAGGGCCGTACCGTTCTCGACCTGGAGTCCGGCTGGCCGGTATCCGTCCTGGCCCTGGTCATGGTGCTCGTCTCGGCGCTCGCGCTCATGGTCGAGGTGTTTTTGTTGGCTGCGGTTCGGGCGGCCCGCTCGCACGCACCCTTCATACGGACCCTCGAGGACGAGTTCCGGGCGGCGTTCGGCCTGACCACCGCACTCAGTGCCTCGGGCGCGCTCATCGCTCTGGCCGAGCGGCCGCTGGGTACCGTGGCCATTCCGTTGTTCCTCATCCCTCTGGTCCTGACCCAGTTCGCCGTGCGACGACAGAGCTCGATCCGCAGGACCTACAGGCAGACGATCCGGACCCTCTCGCGGCTCACTGAGTTCGCGGGCTATACCGTGCGGGGGCACGCCTCGAGGGTGGCCGCGCTGTCCATAGCCATCGGTCACGAGCTGGGCATGTCCGAGCGCGAGGTTCTTGATCTGGAGTATGCCGCCCTGCTGCACGACATAGGTCAGGTCTCCTTGACAGAGCCGATTCCGCGCGGTGCCACGGTTCTGGCGGCGCCGGTGGACCAGCGCCGGATTGCTCACGACGGTGCGGAGATCGTCCGCCAGACCGGGGTGCTCGACAACGTGGCGGTCATCCTTGAGGGACAGATCACGCCATACCGCCAGATGCGCGAGCTCGGCGAGGACCTACCGCTTTCCAGCCGGATCATCAAGGTCTGCAACGCCTATGACGACCTGACGGGGGAAGGTGCCGATCTCGCACGACACCATGCCGCGATCGAGCGCATCCAGCTGGGTCTGGGCTACGAGTACGACCCCCGGGTCGTCGAAGCCCTGGCCCGGGTCGTGGCCCGCGCTGACCGCTAGCCGCAGGGAAGGTCACGCTCGGTGGGGCCCGGCGAACCCCGGGCCCCACCGCTGCGCAGGTCCTAGCTCTTGGGCACCTCAGGCACCACATCGTTCTGCGCTGGCGCAGCGGTGGTCTCGACGACCTCGACAGCAGCCTCCTCGTGCGCCACAGTCCGCTCCACTCCGGCGAGCTGCGAGTAGAGCCGCCACCGCTCGTCGGCATCGGCCTGGGAGAGTGCGAGCAGGTGCTCGCTGTGCTCCTTGTCGCTGCGGGCCAGCATCGAGAACCGGGTCTCGGCGAGAGCAAACTCGCGAATCGGGACGGTCGGCTTCTTCGAGTCGAGCTTGAACGGGTGGCCTTCGGCCTCCTCGCTCGGACGGTAGCGGGTCAGCGGCCAGTAACCACTTGCCACAGCGGTCTTCTGGTGCGTCATCGACGTCGACATCTCGATCCCGTGCGCGATACACGTGCTGTAGGCGATGACCACTGAGACGCCCGGCCAGGCCTGCGCCTCGAGCATTGCCCGCACCGCCTGCTGCTCGTTGGCGCCGATCGCGACCTGAGCGACATACACGTCGCCGTAGGCCTGGGCGATCATGGCGAGGTCCTTCTTCGCCGAGGACTTGCCCGAGGCCGCGAACTTGGCGGACGCCCCGCGGGGGGTCGCCTTCGAGGCCTGACCGCCGGTGTTGGAGTAGACCTCGGTGTCAAGGATGAGGATGTTGACGTTCCGGCCCGAGCTGAGCACGTGGTCGAGCCCGCCGTAGCCGATGTCGTAGGCCCAGCCGTCGCCGCCGACGATCCACACCGTCTTCTCGACAAGCTCGTCGGCCAGACTGCGTAGGTGCCGAACGGCTGACGACCGTTCACTCAAGCTGTCATCCAGCAGCGCAAGGTCCAGCCCAGACTTCAGCAGCTCGACCCGTTCCCGCTGAGCCGCGATCCCGGCTTCGTCGCCCTGTGCGGCGGTCAGCAGCGCCTCGGCCAGGTTGTCGCCGATCAGATCAGCGAGGTCGGAGACGTAGCGGCGGGCCTCAGCGTGCTGCTGCTCCCAGCCCAGGCGCAGCCCCAGACCGAACTCCGCGTTGTCCTCGAACAACGAGTTCGTCCAAGCTGGACCGCGGCCGTCGGCGTTGCGGGTGTAGGGGGTCGTCGGCAGGTTGCCGCCGAAGATCGACGAGCACCCCGTCGCGTTGGCGATGATCATCCGGTCGCCGAACAGCTGGGTGAGCGTCTTCAGATATGGCGTCTCACCACAGCCCGAACACGCGCCCGAGAACTCGAAGAGTGGCTGGAGCTGTGACACGCCCTTGACGGTGTCGTGACGCACCTTGGTCCGGTCGATCTCCGGAATGGTCAGGAAGTGCTCGAAGTTCGTCCGAAGCTCGTCACGATGATCCAGTGCGGCGACGAGGTCGAGCGACTTGTGGCTCGGGTCGGTCTTCGAGACCGCCGGGCACACGTCGACGCAGATCCCGCAGCCGGTGCAGTCGTCGGCGGCGATGGTGATGCTCAAGAGGTGGTCGGGCAGGTCCCGCGCGTTGTAGCGCTTCGTCTGGAACCCCTCGGGCGCACCCTCGAGCTGCTCCTTGGGGAAGATCTTGATCCGCAGCGCGGTGTGCGGACAGGTGACGGCGCACTTGCCGCAGTCGGTGCAGAGGTCCGGGTCCCAGATCGGCAGGTCCTGGGCGATCGACCGCTTCTCCCACTGGGCGGTGCCGGTGGGCCAGGTGCCGTCCGCCGGCATGGCGCTGACCGGCAGCAGGTCGCCCTCACCGCGCAGCAGCTGTGCTGTGACGCGGTTGACGAAGTCGGGAGCGTTGCTCGGCAGTGCCGGCATCCGGTGCAGCGTGCTCGTTGCCTCGGCTGGCACCTTGACCTCGCACAGCTCGCTGAGGGCTCGGTCGACAGCCGCGAAGTTGCGCTCGACGACGCTGCGCCCACGCTTGCTGTACGCCTTCTCGATCGCGGCCTTGATCCGGGGGATGACCTCGTCGATGGGCAGCACACCGGAGAGCTGGAAGAAGCACGGCTGCATGATCGTGTTGATGCGCGCTCCGAGACCCTCTTCCTTGGCCACCCGGTGGGCGTCGATCACGTAGAGCTTCAGGTCCTTGTCGATGAGCTGCTGCTGCACCTCGACCGGCAGCTGGTCCCACACCTGGTCGTCCGGGTACGGCGAGTTCACCAGGAGCGTTCCGCCGGGCTTGGCGAGCTCAAGGACCTTCATCGTGCTCAGGAGCGAGAACTGATGTACGCCGATCACGTCCGCCTGCTCGATCAGGTATGTCGAACGGATCTCATCGTGGCCGAACCTCAGGTGCGAGACGGTCACCCCTCCGGACTTCTTCGAGTCGAGCACGAAGTAGCCCTGCACGAACTGGTCCGTGCCGTCCCCGATGATCTTGATCGAGTTCTTGCTCGCACCGACGGTGCCGTCCGAGCCGAGGCCCAGGAAGACCGCGGATACCGCCTTGCTCGGCACGACGAAGTCCGGGTCCGGGTCGAGCGAGAGGTGGGTGACGTCGTCCACGATGCCGACGGTGAAGCGGCGCTTCGGCTTCTCGCGGCCCAGTTCGGCGAAGAGACCGGCCACCATCGGCGGCGTGAACTCCTTGCTCGACAGTCCGTAGCGGCCTCCGATGATGGTCGGCACGCTGCGTCCCCCGTCGAACATGGCGCTGTCCATCAGGGCCGTGGCCACGTCGAGGTGAAGCGGCTCAGCGGGCGCGCCGGGCTCCTTGAGGCGGTCGAGTACGGCGATGCGCTGGACACTCTCGGGAAGGGCCGCGAGGAAGGCCTCGACCGGGAACGGCCGGTAGAGCCGCACGGTGAGGTAGCCGACCTTCTCGCCGCGGTCGACGAGAGCGTCCACGGTCTCGCCGACGGCGCCGGCTCCTGAGCCCATGATCACGACGACCCGCTCAGCGTCCGGAGCGCCGTGGTACTCGACGAGGCTGTACTGCCGTCCGGTGTGCTCTGCGAACTCGTCCATCGTCTGCTGGACGATCCCGGGCACCGCCTCGTGGTACGGGTTGCAGGCCTCGCGGGCCTGGAAGAAGACATCGGGGTTCTGGGCGGTACCGCGCAGGGTCGGGGCGTCGGGGGTGAGCCCGCGCATCCGGTGCTCCAGCACGAGGTCGTCCGGCATCATGGCGCGCATCACGTCGTCGCCCACGACCCGGATCTTGTTGATCTCGTGCGAGGTGCGGAACCCGTCGAAGAAGTGCAGGAACGGCACTCGCGCTTGCAGGGTCGCGGAGTGGGAGATCAGGGCGAAGTCCTGCGCCTCCTGCACCGACGACGAGCAGAGCATCGCCCAGCCGGTCATCCGGGCGCTCATCACGTCGGAGTGATCGCCGAAGATCGACAGCGCATGAGTGGCCAGCGTGCGGGCGGCCACGTGGATCACGCACGGCGTCAGCTCGCCGGCGATCTTGTACATGTTGGGCAGCATCAGGAGCAGCCCCTGGGATGACGTGAAGGTCGTGCCGAGGGCTCCCTTCTGTACGGCGCCGTGCAGGGCTCCGGCCGCGCCGGCCTCGGACTGCATCTCGACGACCTCGGGGATGGAGCCCCAGAGGTTCCGTCGTCCGGCGGCGCTCCAGGCGTCGGCGACCTCGCCCATCGTCGAGGCGGGGGTGATCGGGTAGATCGCGATCACCTCGCTGCACGCGTGAGCGACCCGAGCAGCCGCTTCGTTTCCGTCGACGCACTCCCAGGTCACGTCTAGAACTTCGCCTGGTGCGTCGAATGTCATGCAAGCCTCCGAGTTGGGTCCTGAAACACGTTCTGCAAACGTTACGGAGGACCACCTCGGTCGCCTAGGGAACAAGGTCCCTCTACCCGTCTGCCGTCGATCGAAGGCAGGCGCAGCGTGGCAGACGTTATGAACCCCGTCTGATAGTCGATGATGATGAACTGCCTGCCATCGATCGAAGGCGGGCGCAGCGTGGCAGACTGCTCGCGTGGTCCTGGGCTTGGTGTGCGCTCTCTTCGCAGCTCTGGCCTATGGCGGCGCCTCGGTCCTCCAGGGTGTTGCCGCGCGCGGAGCCGAGTCCGGCTCCGGTCTTGACCCGCGGCTGCTGGTGCGCCTCGCCCGATCGGTTCCCTATCTGTCAGGGGTCAGCCTCGACCTGGTGGCCTTCCTCGCGTCACTGGTGGCTCTCAGGACGCTGCCCCTGTTCCTCGTCCAGTCCGCCGTCGCCTCGAGCGTCGGGGTCACTGCCGTCATCGCCGCAGTCATGGGTGTCCGGCTGCGGCGTCGCGAGATCGCCTGGCTGGTCGTTCTGGGTGCCGGGTTGCTGCTGCTGGCCACCTCGGCCCAGCCGGAGCAAGGCAAGCCGCTGACGCTGGGACTGCGCTGGGGGTTGCTTGCCTCGGTGGTGGTGCTGGGTGCCGTGGGGGCCGGCATCGCCCGGCATACCGGCCGCTCGAGCGCACCTGCTCTTGCTGTCCTTTCAGGACTCGCCTTCACGGTCGTCGTCGTCGCCGCGCGCAGCCTGACGGTGCCCAGCCCGCTGTGGCAGGGTCTCGCCGATCCCGGGCTCTGGGCCATCCTCGCCAATGGCGGGCTGGGGATGCTGCTGTTCGCCACGGCTCTCCAACGCGGGTCTGTCACCAGTGCCACGGCCCTCTTGTTCGCCGTCGAGACAGTCGTTCCGGCATACATCGGTCTTGCCTTCCTGGGAGACAGGACACGGCCCGGTTACGCCCTGGTAGCGGCATTGGGCTTCGTCCTCACCATCGCAGGGACGGTGGCCCTGGCGGCCCATGACATGGCCAAGGCCGCAGTGGAGGTCGCCAGCGGGTCGTCCACCAGCTGACATTCCGGTCTCACGGCTGGAACCAGCGTCGGTCTGCCCGCGGCTCAGGTCTGCTCACGACTCACAGGGGCCGCCGTTGGCTCCGGGTTGGCCGAAGTTACAATCCGCACACATAACCCACGACCAGAGCACACCGACTGTCCCCAGGAGATGTCAATGACCTCACCCAGCCCCGGCTACTCGATCACTATCCGCGTCGAGGTGCCCGGTGGGGTGAGCGCGACGTCCTCGCTCACCAGCGCCGTGGGCTCTGTGGGTGGTGCGCTGACCGCTCTCGACGTCGTGGAGAGCCAGACCGGCCGGATGGTGATCGACGTCACCTGTGACACGGCGGGTGAGACGCACGCCGAGCAGATCACGAAGGCCATCGCGGAGATCCCCGGCGCGGTCGTGCGCAAGGTGAGCGACCGCACGTTCCTGCTGCACCTGGGCGGCAAGATCGAGGTCACTCCCAAGGTGCCGTTGAAGCACCGCGACGACCTGTCCCGCGCCTACACCCCGGGCGTGGCCCGAGTCTGCCTGGCCATCGCAGAGCACCCCGAGGACGCCCGTCGCCTGACCATCAAACGCAACACGGTGGCCGTGGTCACCGACGGCTCAGCGGTGCTGGGTCTGGGCAACATCGGGGCGGCCGCCTCGCTGCCCGTGATGGAGGGCAAGGCAGCCCTGTTCAAGCAGTTCGGCGGCGTCGATGCATGGCCGGTATGTCTGGACACCCAGGACACCGACACCCTGGTGGAGATCGTCCGGGCCATGGCCCCCGTGTACGGCGGTATCAACCTGGAGGACATCTCGGCGCCCCGCTGCTTCGAGATCGAGGCGCGGCTGCGCGAGCTCCTCGACATCCCCGTGTTCCACGATGACCAGCACGGCACTGCCATCGTGGTGCTCGCTGCGCTGACGAACGCCCTGCGCGTCGTCGACAAGCGCATCCAGGACGTGCGCATCGTGGTATCCGGCGTTGGTGCCGCCGGGAACGCGATCATCAGACTCCTGCTCGCCCAGGGCGCCAGCCACATCATCGGGTGCGGGCGAAGCGGCGCCGTGCACTCCGGCCAGACCGGCATGGACCCGTTCCGCACCTGGATCGCCGAGAACACCAACAGCGCCCGCCTCGCCGGCTCCCTCAAGGAGGTCCTGGTCGGGGCGGACGTCTTCATCGGCGTCTCTGCCTCGAACCTGCTGACCGGGGAGGACATCGCGACCATGGCCGACAAGGCCATCGTCTTCGCGCTCGCCAACCCCGTGCCCGAGGTGGACCCCGTCGCGGCAAGCGAGTATGCCGCCGTGGTCGCCACGGGACGCTCGGACTACCCGAACCAGATCAACAACGTGCTGGTCTTCCCCGGGTTCTTCCGCGGTCTGCTCGACTCAGGCGTCTCGGACATCAGGGACGACATGCTGATCGCCGCGGCCAAGGCCATAGCCGACACAGTCAAGCCGGACGAGCTCAATCCCAGCTACATCGTCCCCAGTGTCTTCGACGCGACCGTTGCCCCGGCCGTCGCCGCAGCGGTGCGCGCGGTGGCTGCACCCGAGGCACGATAGGAGCCGGCCGCTTCCTCCCATGTAGGCGCGCACATTCTGACCAGGCGCGCAGATTGCTCGCTGACGGGCGTTCGGTCCCGTCGGATCGGGATCGGTTAGCTCTGTCGGGGACCGAGCCAGGTCGGATCGGGACCGGTCAGGTCTGCCAGGTGACGTCGTGTGCGGTGACGGTGGCGGTGAGGTCGTGGGTGTGGGCCCAGACGTGGTGGTATTCACAGACCAGCGCGAGGTTGAGCAGGGCG
>Ga0209638_1000321_pt1 | contig 31490 bp, 30 predicted proteins | sample BarGraNGADG00211_FD_184490 | JGI IMG/M metagenome (GOLD analysis project Ga0209638, IMG submission 184490) | Arctic peat soil microbial communities from Barrow, Alaska - Barrow Graham LP Ref core NGADG0002-211 (SPAdes) (version 2) | ecosystem: Environmental > Terrestrial > Soil > Wetlands > Peat...
TCTAGGAAAACCGGCGAGCCACTAGCAGTTAACCCTGCCAGACCATCACCTACCCGATAGACAACAATGTTGCCGGGAGTAAATGTTGTAGAGATCGCCTGTACCTTACCACCTGGATTATAAGCAAGGCCAAATATAAAAATAATGGTTAGCCCCCAGGAGATAATACGATGTGCTTTCTTCATTGTCCTGCCTCCCAAAAATGAATTCTGTCCTGGCCCTCTCCGTGGACATCTAGTTTATTTTACGAATATTCATATCATTATGCAAGTGCCTTCTATCACTAGATTTCACCAAATTATCGCTAAAATTTGCAGGCCTCTGGGAATCGCTGTGGAGATTCGAATAAGATCCCCAATGGGTGTCAACATCCCGAATTTAGTACGATTTGAAAATTGGAAAAATCAGGAGTTTTCTGCTATGTACTGATAAGGCGACAAGCCCAATAATGCCTCGAGCGGCTGGTTGGCAGTGATTATCATTTCCAGTACCCGGATGATGAGTTCAGCTGGGAAAGAAGTGTCCACTTCTGCTATAATTTTAATCAGGATGGTTACCCAGGCATTATTCCTGGCTTGCAGGTGCTATAAAAGGCTAAATACTCAAAATGCGCCGATTTATTGCTCCGAGGAACGGTCATACTGGGGACGGTCTCATTTGTCGAGGTTAAGGTCGGAGTTAAAGTCAGGGTTTGTGTAGCGGAAGGTGTAAATGTCCCAGTATTCGCGTCCGGTTGGAAAGGAGTGGCAGTAAAACTTCCTGCAATGAGCTCAGGTTGGAAAGGAGTCAGGGTTGCCGGTGGACTATCGGGTGAGTCCGTGTACGGTACAGAATCAGGGGAAACAATGGGGAAATATGTCAAGACAGCTGCAAGCCCTGGAGAAAGCATGCATCCCATAAGCAGCAAGTTGCTTGCAACAAAAGTCGATAATAATTGTCTCTTCATAGAAAGACTATTATCAATCATACTTGAATGGCTGGAAATGTCCCTATACAATTTTGATAAGGGGATGTCCACTATTAATCCAGAATGAAGACCAGTGTAAACCTCCCTGTCACACCCATTCCTGGCATGTACGCCAGTCATGGTCGTATTCGGAATAGAACCTCAGTAAAAGCGGCCTGTGCTTGACAGGCTGCGAAAAAGTTTCACCAGCAAGAAATGCACGATCGGCATTTCGAACGATTATTTCAATGCGTTTATAAGTAGTTTTACACTTTCTGGGGATGGTAAATTAAGGCGTAAAATACGACGTCCACGCGCCGCCAAGGCTTCATAATCCCCCAGAGCCTGTGCCCTTTCCAAAGTCGCAAAACTCATTCCCTGTCCAGGGATTTCCAAATCTTTCGCTGGTTCGGCTGTGATTTGAAGAAACAAGCCTGAATCCGGACCGCCCTTATGCAACTGCCCGGTTGAATGCAAGAAACGCGGTCCGAAACCGATCGTAGTGGCACAGCTGGTCTTCGACCGAACAGCTAGGCGAAGTTCTGCAAGGGCTGCGGCCATGTCAGGATTACGCGGCAGGTAGGCATTGATGGCGATGTAGTTGCCCTTCCGGGCGGAATTTATAAAAGCCTGTAAAAGCTGTTCCAGGCTGGTTTCGGATAAGCTCATGGTTGAGAACGCCTTGATTCCATCTTTTTCCCAGAGCGGCTGACCTTCGTCGAAAGATTTAGATTGGCTATACGCCATTATTTTTGTTTTTGTGCGGTCTTTTGCGTCCTGAACGTCCGGCTGGTCAAATGCATTAACGCCCAAGACTGAACAAGCAATTGCAGCAGCCACCTCCCAGCGATAGAACTCGGCCCCCAGGTCATAAGCATCTGTGAGGGTGAAAACCAGCACCGGATGACCTGCATCCTGCAGCGCTTTTATGGCAGCATCCAACTTCCCCTCCTTGCGCAGGTAGACAAACAGTCGGTCAATTCCGTAACTTTCGGGATCTTTCGAAAGGTTTGAGGAAATGCCTGTCATCTGTTCTCCAACAACTGGAATAATGCCCTTTCCCTGTTTCCCACTCGATTCTGCGATCAACTGCTCCAACCAGGTACCCAGGGGCGTGACTGATTCATCAGCCAGAATGGTCAACTTATCGCGACCTTCCACAGCAAATTGGCCAAGGATCGCCCCCAGAACCAGGCCGGGATTGCGCGCCCCGGATACATCTGCGCCGCACTGACTCATCATCCAAGCCGCGCGATCAAGCAGGCGGTCAAGGTCAATCCCCATTATTGCCGCAGGGACCAGCCCAAAGTGGGTCAACGCTGAATAACGCCCCCCGACGGAAGGATCTGCATGGAAGGTTTTGCGAAAGCCGCGCGCATTCGCCATTGCTTCAAGAGTTGTCCCTGGATCGGTGATAGCCACAAAATGGCTGCCCGCGTGCCCGCTGCGTTCCCAGAAATAATTGAACAATGCATTGACCTCAGCCGTCCCACCGGATTTGGATGAGACCAGATAAAGGGTCTTTTCAGGAGGGAATGCGACTTCAGCGGCAAGAATCTGTTCAGAGTCTGTCGAATCCAAAATGGAAAAATTAACTCCTTCATGGAAGGAGGCAGGGAAACAAAGGGAAAATACTTCCGGTGCAAGCGATGATCCGCCCATGCCAAGCAATAAAAAGTGAGTAAACCCCTCATTTCGAACCTGGGAGACGAAATCACGAATCTCTTTAAGTGCTGCTCGGGAACTATTCGGCAAGTCAAGCCAGCCCATGCGGATCCGGACTTCATCCTGTCCAGCCTTGTCTGTAGTCCAAAGGGTGGGATCGTGTGACCAAAGGCGGGCAGGCACGGCTTCTGCTATCAAACCGGCAACCCGCTGCCTGACTGGGTCAGCCAAAGGTCCGAGTGCCCGGACCGCATTGGAGCGCCGTTCATCGATTGTTTTAAGCATCGCGGTAAATGAATCGGAAAACGTTTTGACACCTTCGTCCTCCAATTCTGCAGTCACTTTATCCATCGAGATGCCCAGTGACTCAACCTCCTCTAGAACTTTCTGGGCCTCTTCGAGCTGAACGGTTAGGGTGGGCTCAGCCTTTCCATGATCCCGGAAGGATTCGAGAGTCTGGGGTGGAACAGTATCGACCGTGTTTGGACCAATCAAGCTATTCACGTATAACGTGTCAGGGTATGCTGGATTCTTGGTGCTGGTGGAGGCCCACAATGGACGCTGCAGGTGACACCCAGAAGTCCGCAGGCGAGCAAAGCGTTCACCTTCAAACACTTTCCTGAACTCTGCGTAGGCGAGTTTCGAATAGGCAATGGCGGTCTTGCCACGCAGAGGGGAATCCTGCGGCAGGAGGGGATCCACCTTGGTGTCCATCCGGGATACAAAAAAGGAAGCAACTGAGGCAATGTGATTCACCGGCAAGCCAGCCGCGAGACGCGCCTCCAGGCCGGACAGGTAAGCATCCATAACGGAGCGGTAACGTTCAATTGAAAAGATCAACGTAATGTTTATATTGATACCAGCCGCAATTGCATCCTGGATGGCAGGCAGACCTTCCGTCGTAGCCGGAATTTTAACCATCAGGTTCGGGCGTGAAACCCTCTCCCAAAGTTGTTTCGCCAAAGCCAAGGTCCCCTCGGTATTGTGCGCCAGCGTCGGGTTGACTTCCAATGAGACATAACCGTCAGCTCCTTCGGAGGCACGATAAAGGGCAGAGAACAGGTCGCAGGCATCCCGAATATCTTCGATGGCTAGCTGCCAGAAAATCTCGTCCGCATTCCAACCCGACCAGGCTAGGGGGATTATCACCGGGTCATAATCATTGGTCTTGGAGATTGCATTATTAAATATGGTCGGATTGGAGGTAACTCCACGAATATCACCCCGTTCGATCATGACAGCCAGTTCACCATTGGTCCCATCCGCTGCCTTAACCAGCAGGCGACGCTGGATATTATCGTACCAGAGGGATTGTCCAAGTTCAAGGAGTTTTTGAATTGATTCACTCATTGGATACCTCGAATAAGAATGATATGAAATTTATTCGCAACCTAATATTATAAGACAATTTTTATCCGGTTAATTCCATTTTTTTGATTTTAGCAACCCGGCGAGCGTGTCGCTCCTGGCCTGGATCATTGCCCACGAAGCGGGCTGCAAGGAAGGCGGAAGCGATTTCTTTTGTCAATTCGGGACCGATGACACGCGTCCCAATACACAACACATTCATTTCATCGTGTTCTACCCCCTGGTGGGCCGAATAAGTATCGTGACAGACACACGCATAGACACCATGCATTTTGTTGGCGGCGATACATGCCCCCACTCCCGAGCCGCACAGCAAAATCCCCCGTTCAGCATCTCCTGACTGGATGAGGCGACCGAGTTTTTCGGCATAGTCAGGGTAATCCACGGGCTCGACACTATCGGTTCCCAGGTCCACCACATCGTGTCCGGCAGCGCGCACCGCCTCAAGGATGGTGTGTTTCAGAGGATAACCGGCGTGATCACAGGCTATAGCAATTTTCATCTCGAATTCTCCGTGCGGATATTCTGATTGGTTCTCCGGGAACAGCCGTTGCAGCAAGGAGATTCCCAAAACCCGTCAAACTGATTTTACCATGCAGGGGGTAATGGAAAGTCGGTTGTCCTTCCAAGGTACTTGTGCCATAATTGGCGCAATTACCTAATCTGATTAATTTATTCCAGGAGGAATCCATGGCTACTCCCAGCCCCGCTCAACAGATTGCAGATGAGATCCGCAACTTGCAATCCAAGGTTGGTGACCTGCAAGGAAGGGTTCAATTAACAAGGGCGCGTGATGCGGTGGATGATTTACAGACCACCGTATCCGGGCTCATCCAAAAGATTGCCACGTTTCGGACACGCGGATACGTTTTTGAGATGGATATGGAAAACCAGGCACAGGCATTGTCGAAATCCTGGGTACTCCTTTACCCGAATCTGGAATCCCAAATCAATATGCAGTCTTCTGTACTGGAGAATTCCCTGCGTCCCCTTGAAATGCAGATGCCGCAACTGAACGCGGCTGCCAGCAATCCAGCCGCGGCGCGCGGGTTGCTCAGTTCGATGCAATCTGCGCTAAATATCCTGGATGGTAAAGTCTCAGCTGCAGAACAATCCATTGAAGGGATGTATAACCAGTTCAATAACGAGGTCTACCAGTTTTCGAAACATTTAAACGAAATCGAATACCTGGTTACGCAATTGGCAGAAGCAACCTTCCAATTGCTGCCCACCGAAGGAGGGATCGCGGCTATTAAGGCAGTCTGGTGTAAGACTGGTAAAGAACAGAAAGGGGATCCAGAAGGTGTTCTGTACCTGACCGATCAGCGCCTCCTCTTTGAACAGAAGGAAGAGATCGTAACTAAGAAGGTGCTGTTCGTCGCCACCGAGAAACAGAAAGTGCAGCAATTACAGCTGGAATGTCCGGTCACATTAGTGGAAGGGATGGATCTGAGCAAGCAAGGGCTGCTCAAAAACGAGGACCATATTGAGATCCGTTTCGCCAGTGGTGCAGATGTGGAAGTTGCCCACTTCCACATCTGGCAGGACAATACCACCTGGCAGCAAATAATTAACCGCGCCATAAGTAAAGACTTTGACAAGGGACGCGCCGTGGCAATTGATCAATCCGCCATGGACAAGGTCAAGGCTGCCCCGAGCCAGTGCCCGAGCTGTGGGGGGAACATCACCCAAGTGGTAATGCGCGGAATGGACAGCCTCACGTGTGAATATTGCGGTTTTGTGATCCGTCTGTAGCAGGGAAACAAAGGAAAAATGCGGCAGTAAAAATACTGCCGCATTTTTTAGTTTAATATTGGAAATTTGTTATGAATAGGTTTCTTTCAATTCGGGGACAGGCAAGACAATTTGCCCTTCCTGTTTATTGCCCACCCAGGTAACCTTTCCTGGTTGTTTGGCTGCGGTATAAGCCGTAAAAGCCGCTACCAATGCATCCAATTGTTCGGGGGTATAAATAAAATCGATCGGTAAAACACCCTTTAACAACCTATGCCGGGTAATTTCTTCAAAGAATTCCATCGGATCTCTGATGCCCATCGACTGCTCGTAGAGGACCAACTGCCGCTGTAATCGACCTTCCAGAGTTGGTTTTGGCAAGGGCAATTTTCCAAGCAGGGTGCAATAAGCGGCGTGAGGGTGTGTTTCAAGCCACTGGTGGGAGGCATTTTCGGTTGGATAAAGTTTAAATCCCATCCCATCCAACTTTCCATGGAAATCAAAACCCGCTTGCATCCAGGCCGCACAGGTCTCGGGTCTAGAAGAGGTGGGCGAGACAGAGACGCCGCGCTCCCGCAATTCGTGCTCTGCCAGGCGCATATCGACCCCACGCAAGTGACCGGGAGTGAGGCTTTGTTCTTCCATTTTTTTACGAACCAGCCCTAAATTTGGGCAATGCGGTGCATTGATTGCCACCAGAGTGCTCTCCTGATTCCCGAGGAAGGCGAGCACTTCTTCAATCTCGCCAGCCGATAGTGCCACCAACTGGCAGTCTTCATCAAGGACCGCATACGTAAATGGGTGGCGTCCTCCAGAAAGGTCAATTCCTATGAATGTGGTTTTTGAGAATAGCATAGGGACCTGTTTATCTGAATTTATTGATCCGACTATCCATAGTTTAGAATAAAAGGGCGATTAATGCAACATGGATAAGGTACTAATTTCCTAGCTGCTCTCCAAGGGAACTACCTGTAAGATGACCCGGAAATAGAGTCGTCAGAAAATGTGGGTGTCAAAGGGAATTTGTTGCCACAGAGACAGGCGAAGGACTAGTAGATAATTTTGGACCCAGCGATATTTATTGGCAGGAGATAAAAGAGATTCGCGCCTTGTCGAAACTGCGCGGGCTATGAAAATGAACCCAGAGGACGGAAGGCCCTTCATCTACATGCATTAAGATGGCTGGAATTCAAAAAATGAATATTTAAGTTTTGATTCCTTAGAGGAAAAGGACCAAAAAGCACGTTTGGCAAAATTTATGCAAATAATTACACCTGGAATGGTGAAGCGCCCCGGCTTATATTTTCAAGAAATTCGTTGCGGGTGGCCAAATTGGCCCGAAATGCCCCATGCATGGCAGATGTAGTCAGGCGGGCATTATGTTTCTGGACCCCGCGCATACTCATGCACAAATGCAATGCTTCCACAACCACGGCCACACCCTGCGGATGAAGCAGGTCGCGTATAAAATCGGCAATTTGACGTGTCATGCGTTCCTGAACCTGCAACCGACGAGCATAAAGATCCACTATGCGGGGAATTTTTGAAATACCGAGTACTTTGCCATCCGGGATATATGCAACATGGACACGCCCCATGAAGGGCAACATATGATGCTCACAAAGACTATAAAATTCAATGTCACGCACGAGAACCATCTCGTCATATTTGACTTCAAACAAGGCATCATTTACTACTGCAACGGGATCCATTTGATAACCTGACAGAAGTTCAGCGTACATGCGGGCAATCCGTTCCGGAGTGCGCTTGAGACCATCGCGATCCGGGTTTTCGCCAACGGCTTGCAATATTTTCTTCACCGCAGATTGAATTTCAGCCTTATCCATCTTGCTTTGAGCCGCCAGTTCAACGGTGGTGTTATCGTCAAAATCTATTTCTTCCATAGGATTCTCACAAGGAAACTGGCCCGGAAAATCTTCCGGGCCAGAATATTCGGTCCGCGAAGATTACCCGATTTTCGGCTCGATCAGACCGTAAGTTCCGTCCCGGCGGTGATATAGAACACTGATCGAGTTGGTATCGACGTTGAAAAAGATGAAAAAGTTATCGTGCCCCAGCAATTTCATCTGCTCAAGTGCCTCCCCTTCGTTCATAGGGATGAGGTCAAAGGTCTTGTGACGAGCGATAACCGGAACTTCCTCATCCGTTGTCTCAACGGGAGTGGGGACCGGAGCGACTTCGGAGGCTGATCGACCGTCGCCTCGACCACGGGAATGTTTTCCCTTGTAGCGGTCGAGCTGACGCTGCATCTTGTCGATGGCTGTATCAATTGCCGCGGTGATATCATCTCCTCGTTCCTCGACACGCAATAAGGCTCCACGCCCACGAACCGTAATTTGAGCAACATTCCGGTCCGTTGCACTGCGCGCTGACTTGATATGGGTCAGGTCTACTCTAACGTGCTCGACATCACTCAGGTAGCGATCCAACTTTGAAGCTTTCTTGGTAACATATTCTTTCAAGTTTTCTGCCAATTCCATATTCCTTGCATACAATTCGACTTCAACTGTCATAGGTCCTCCTGAGAAATTTTGGATTTTATACTCAAACATTAATCAACCCATGATGGGGTAAAGCACGAGCAATAGTCAATGCATAAACAGATTTTGCGCCTGCATCCTTTAAAGCCGATGCACAAGACGCAAGAGTTGCTCCAGTGGTAGCTACATCATCCATGAGCAAGACAGTTGACTTGAGAACAAGGTCTGCATCTCCAAGGAAAGCACCAACAACATTTTGCCTGCGCTCGGCAATCGATAATCCAACTTGAGACCTAGTTTCGCGGATGCGAACAAGTGCATGAGGCGAATACCTCCACTTGTTGATCAGGGCTAACGGCTTTGCCACCAATGCGACTTGATTATAGCCGCGTTCTTTCATGCGCTCTTTCCCCAACGGAACCGGAACAACCAAATTCACAGGCCATCCCAACGTGGAAACATATTCCGCAAGATGCCCTGCAAGGGCATCCCCCAGTGCCAGGTTGCGACGGTATTTAAGTTTATGCAGCGCATGCCGGATTGGACCACCAAAGACCAACCAGGACCGCATCATTTCGTACTGAGGGTTGGATGTTTTACAACTGGAGCACTTGCCGGGGTGAGAAATGGGTAAACCGCAGGTCTGACAAGCAGGTTCCGGAACTGACTGAACCTGCTTTTGGCAGTCCGGACACCAACGGTAGCCAGCCTGATTGCATCCCCCACAAACCGGTGGAAACAGCCAGTCCAGACCAGCCCACATCCACTGGTTTAGCCAATATTTCAAAAGAACGTCCAATCTGAAGATATTAAATAATGTATTTCAACGAACCATACAACCGTAAACCAGCCGGGGTAAGCAATACAATCATCAGAGCCGGGAAGATAAAGAGGCCCATCGGGAATATCATTTTAATGGGTGCTTTATGAGCTTCTTCTTCAGCATGCTGGCGGCGTTTAAGACGCATCTGATCAGACTGAATACGTAAAACTCTAGCCATACTGACACCCAACATTTCAGACTGGATAATTGCGGCTACAAAGCTCGTCATTTCCGCCAAACCCAGTCTATCAGACATATCTCTTAAAGCGTCACGGCGGAGTTTACCCAACTGAATTTCCCGAATAACCCGCCCAAAAGCCATCGACAATTCATTGTCCCATTTTTCATTTACCTTGGACATCGCCGCATCAAAACCCAGGCCTGCCTCCACACAGATGGTTAACAAGTCAAGCGCGTCTGGCATTGCCCTACGGACCTCTTTCTGACGGCTATTGATTTTGCTTCGTACCCACAAATCCGGGAAGAAATAGCCCAATATTATGAAACCCAATACGATCGCGAGCTTAATGGGAAGTGTAAACGTTTGCGAAAAAAGAGAGATCAGGAAAACCAACCCGCCAAATACACCCGCGGATACAAAATGCAAGACCATAAAAGTGGATGCATCAATCCGACCGGGATTCCCAGCCAATTCAAGACGAACGCGCGTTTGCTCAACGACATGTTGGGGGGTGAAGCGGGATGACATTTCTCCCAACCGACGCATGATGGGCATCACTACGCGTTCTGAAAAAGGTTGAGCAAGTTCCAGTTCCTCGAGGGAAACAGTCTCACCGCGCTGACTATACTCAGCCAAGCGCTCGGCCAATGGATCTGACTCTTGAGAATTTGACTTTCGAATCCCCGTTACGACCAGTATTGCTGCAGTAGTCAGGACCCCGATGATCACCACGAGAATAATAATAGTCGTTACCATTTTACACCTCTACATTTCCAATTTTGACCATAACAAAATATCCAATGGTAATTAACATGGCTGCGCCTCCCAAGGCACCTCCACCGCACAGTATAGTATCCTTATTAAAAAATTCCATCACATAACTGCGGTTTAAAAACCAGAGAATGCACAAGAGACCAATCGGCATTACGGCAAGAGCACGCCCAGAATATGTGGCTTGCGAAGTAAGTGCCCGAATATCACCTTTAATCCGGACGCGCTCACGAATGGTATACGAGATAACGTCCATGATTTCGGCCAAATTACCACCAACTTCCCGCTGAACATTAATGGCAGTAACAAGAAAATCAAGATCCTGACTCGGGATCCGCCTGAGCAAATTCGCCAAGGCCTTCTCCATGGGGATGCCCAACTGCATTTCCTGTACAACCCGCCGAAATTCGTCGCAAATTGGAGCCGGCAACTCTTTGCTCACCGCTTCCATGGCTTGTAATGTTGAGTAGCCAGCGCGAAGACCGTTCACCATTAAGTTCAACATGTCAGCCAATTGATCGTTGAAGCGGGTCAAGCGCCGCGATTGCTGGTTTTTGACATACATGCGGGGAAGTAAAGCTCCGATCCCAGCTCCAATAAAGGCTGAAATCAGAAGTCTTCCACCGAGTAAAAAAGCGATCAATGCCCCCCCAATAATCGCAATGACGTACAGAGCCATATATTCGCCGGGTTTAAATTTTAAATCGGCGCGAGCTAATTCGCGGGACATACGGTCTCCGAAGGATGATTTTTCGACACGTTTATTCACCCAATCGGTGAGAGCACCTTTGGAATCCTTGGCATCCGTATGTTTTTCTTCTTCCAAATACTTGTTAAGGCGGTCATCCATGGAAGTCTTATCACTGGAAGCCGAAGCAACCAATCCAACAACCAGTAATACCAGGGCAAGTACGCCGCCACCAATAAGTAAAGACGTAGTCATTTATCACCTATCCGAAAATCGATCGGGCTTTCATCTTTAATAACGCTGCCTGCTGCCGACGCCAAAGACTGAGGGAGGTAAGTGAATCCCTGCGGCCTCAATCTTCTCCATGAATTTCGGGCGCAGACCGGTCGGCCGCATATGACCCAGAACTCTACCATTCTCCAGTCCAGTTTGCTCGAATACAAATAAATCTGTAGTTGTAATGATATCTCCTTCCATGCCACTGACTTCGGTGACATATGTTACCTTGCGTGAGCCATCTCGCATGCGCTCCTGATGAACAATCAAGTCGATAGCCGATGAAACCTGTTCCCGAATAGCTCGAACCGGTAACTCCATTCCAGCCATCATGGTCATGGTCTCGAGACGGGACAGGGTATCACGCGGTGAGTTAGAGTGCAACGTGGTCATCGAGCCATCATGACCGGTGTTCATGGCCTGCAACATGTCCAACGCGGCGTCATCACGGATTTCTCCAACGATGATCCGGTCTGGACGCATGCGCAGGGCGTTGACAACCAGGTTTCGGATGGTAATTTCACCACGACCTTCAATATTGGGCGGGCGAGATTCAAGGGTGACAACATGCTCCTGACGAAGTTGGAGTTCCGCTGCGTTTTCAATGGTGAGGATACGTTCGTCACTTGGGATAAAGCTTGAAAGGATATTCAGCAGCGTCGTCTTGCCGGAACCGGTACCGCCAGAAATTACAATGTTCATTCTTGCTTCAACACAAGCTTTAAGAAACTGGAGCGACTCCGCTGTAATAGTCCCGAATTGAACCAACTGCTCAAGAGAAATTGGTATTTTTGAAAACTTACGGATCGTCAGGACTGGACCTACAAGGGAAATAGGTGGAATAATTGCATTTACACGAGAACCATCCGCCAACCTTGCATCCACATACGGGCTGGATTCATCAATACGCCGGCCCAGCGGAGCAACGATCCGGTCAATGATACGCATTACATGATCATTACTTTCAAATGTTACCGGGACTCGATGAATCTTCCCCTTGCGCTCTATATAAATGTTCTTTGCCCCATTTACCATTACTTCCGTTATGGTTTCATCTTCAAGGAGAGTCTGAAGGGGACCAAGCCCAAGAATTTCAGCCGTGATCTGTTCAAACAAACGAGCACGCTCAGGCCTGGAAAGAACAATATTTTCCTCACCCAGTATTTGCTCAAATAATCCCTGGATCGTTTTACGGACATCGTCGGTTTTGGTGATATCCATGGAGGGATCAAGTTCGGCTAACAGCCGGTTTTGGACACGCGTTTTCAGATCAAAGTATGTTCCAGCCTGGGGGGTGGCGCTGGGAGCACTCACCCGACGTGCCTGCAAGGTTGATAGGCGAGATTGATCTCCACTGGGAGCCTGCGGCGTGCCAGGCAACTGCTCAGAAGGTTTCCCTTGCCCTTGTTCAATCCGTTTAAGTAAAGACATCATACCTCCAAATAATCAGTTACCGTTTAGCTACTGCTTCAGATTCTTCCATTTCCCTTTTGACCAGCTTCGCCCGTAAGGCTTCAACCAATGTATAGATCCCTTTGGCGGCCGGCTGGTTTTTGTTATCGAGCATAAACGGAACACCCCGATTGGCAGCAGGTATGACTGTGCGCTCATCGAGGGGAATAACGGCCATCACGCGCTGCTTTAAATTCTCACCAACTTTTTCCGGAGAAATGGCAATCCGTTTGTCGTATTTATTCATAACAAAGGTTACTTTATCTGCCGGCACATTCAGAGTCAGGAGCAGGTCCAGGAACAACCGATCGTTCTTGATCGAAGGGATGTCTTGAGTTGCAATCAAAACGATGGCATCGGCTATATCCAGAACAGATATGGTCACATCTGTTAAGTATGCGCTGCTGTCCACGATCACATATGCATAAAGGTGTCGCAAGTAGCGCAGCAATTTCGAGAACTGGTCTGCATTAATTTTTTCAGCGTTCTCAGGGCGTGATGGCGATGCCAGGACATGCACGCCGGAGGCAGCGTTCTTAATCATGACGCTATCCACAATTTCAGGATCTAATTCATCAACTCGCGGAGCAAGGTCGATCACGGTATTTTTCCCCTGCTCATTTAAAAAGATGGCGACATCCCCAAATTGAAGGTTTGCATCCACGATCACTACGCGTGTTTCCTCATTGTGAAGAGCAACTGCGAGGTTTACTGCGATCGTCGTACATCCCGTGCCACCCTTGGGACTATAAACAAGGACGATTTTCCCGCGCGTCGTTAAAGTGGTTGTTGTGGGCCGGTTAGGACTGCCCTGCGTAGCAGCATACACCTGGATAGATTTCGCACGTTCTTCACGCGCCATCTTGCCAGCGCGACGGATCGCAGCGACGAGTTCATCAGGCATAGGTGGTTTGGTAAGGAAATCCCGGGCTCCGACCAGCATTGCACGCCGCATATAATTCTGATCCCCCTGGACCGAAAGGATCACCACTTGGACGGCAGGCATTTTCTGGCGGATAGCTTCCGTGGCAGCAATGCCATCCATGTCGGGCATATTGATATCCATCAATACTACATCGGGATTTGCCTCCTGGCAAAGTTGGATGGCTTCACGACCAGTTCGAGCAACTGCCACAACATCGATATCTGACTCGAACTGCAAAAGTTTGCGCACGTTTTCGCGCGTTTCAGAGTTATCATCCACAATTAGGACGCGAAATTTTTCACCATCAACCATCGAAAACCACCATTAACATCTTTGGAGGTTTCAAAAAAACCTCTAGGGTGCTGTCGTCCCGTCGCCAAGAATCTTAATATCGGGCAGAGAATCAAGACGAGGTTGGACTGCATAGGGCAGCTTGGCAGGTACTGGAATATTGTATTGGGTCAATAGGTATTCCAGCATGGCTGCATTGGTTTTCACCGCCGGACCAGTATCGTTCGGATTGCGAAGCGTCAAGGTAATTTTCGCACCGCTATAAATCAGGTATACAAGCGTGTTTGCATCGTCCGGGGAAACCATTAGTGTTACAACATCCGGGCGGGTGACAGCAACAACAGGTTGTGAGCCGGCCGGTGCCGGGGTAGCAGTTGCTACTGCTCCAGCTGAGGATGGGGACAATTGATCAGAAGTTGTGTCGCCCGGAGCTGGGAATGAACCCACATGCAAGACCTGCACGTTCTGCATAATCATCTGGGTAACCATGCGCGGACGCTGACCTTCAGAGGGAACAAGATACAACGGTTGGTTCAGGGTTTCGTCGAGTACAGTAGTTCCAACTCTCGATCCCTCACCCCCTGATGAAATAACCGCAGTGAGGGTGGTACCATTTGCTGTTACTCCCGGGGACACGACATTCGCGGTGAAATTTGGCAGAATGCTCTGATTCGAGGGATCAACATCCACGAGCAGCATGGTCACAATGATATTTACATAATCGCCATCACGGATTCCATAAGCCACCGAACCAAGTCCCTGCATAGGGACCGCCACAGCAGTTAACCCTTGTGGGATAACCGGAGCCCAAGAGGAACCAGGCAAGTTAGCTCCCGGAGTCGCTGAAACCATTGTGTCCGTAATCACGACCCCTTGTGTAAGCGCAAATTTCGCATACAGATTCACAAGGTCGGCCTTGTTGACAAATTCTCCCTGAACTAGGTCAGATTGGTTGATTTGAATAGAACTCAACATCGCTTCGGTGATTGGAGTTCCTGGTGGGATATTTTGGCCAGCTGTAATAATCCCAATAGAATTCGGTTGCGAGGTTTGTTGAGTTGCAGTGGGGGTGGGTGTTGCAGGGGTTCGATTCATCCAAAAATAAACTCCCCCGGCAGCCACCGCGATAATGATAATCAATGCTAAATAGATGAAAATCCGTCCACGCTTCATAGGGAACTCCTTCCGGCCTGAGTTGATATTAGCATTATACAGTAAAAATACAAGCTTTAATATTGCACCAACATTATTGTGAAGTTGCGGGTTTAGAACCAGTTTTTATTAATTTTCAAGTTTTTCCTGCCAAGGGTGGTGATGTGGACAATGCGTCCAATGGAAAATTACGAAATATCCTCTTCCGGCTGTAAACCTCGCACTACATCATCCATTGTCCCCCTTTCCTTTCTCATTCCAGGTGCTGGTACTCCGCAGTTTGGACAAATATTCCAAGGCAGCTCCATAAGGCGTCCACATGAGTGACAGGGTTTGCGAAGTTTCGTCTGGCAGGTTGGGCACACCATCCAGTCTTCCTTGATGCGTCGTTCACATCCGGGACACACAGACTGATCCTCTATTGACTGCAACAGAGCTTCTTCTTCCAATGTCTGTTGATATTCTTCTTCCAAAGTGCGAGACGGACGCAGAACGAGATATACAAGCACCCCAGGTAAATTTAACAGTGCCACCAGAGCAGCAGCCAGGAAATGAACCAGCCGATCGCGATGACGGCCACGAATGTCGCGAAAGGTCCAGATTACAAGAGCTACCCACAAAGCAACAATGAAGGCACCGGTGAAGCCTGTAAGTACCAGTGTAAAACCACTTAAGAATGTAGGATCAAACCGCATAATACCTCCATCCAAAAATCCAGAAATCACCCCCAATCGAATTGTGAAAACACGGTTTATGGATATTATTAAAATAATCCAAATATCCAAAAAATGGTGATCAGGCGATATCCCGTAAAAAATGCCAAATCTGGATACGCGAAAGTCTAGCATGCTATCACGTACATAAGAATATTCTTATGTAGACGTTTGCAGTAGATTAATTATGTATTAATTATACTCACAAAAGGAAAAGGGGGATTTTGGGAATTCTAGTAACTGGATTGGGGTATGAGAGGAAATTTGCAATTATTTATAGCAAAAAAGCATAAACCCCGGTTCATATTGAACCGGGGTTTATGCTTGGTATGCTTTTCGAGGTGATAACTATATTCCCTTATCCTGGTCTTTCGCTCCATAGCCTGGCCCGGATTTAAAGAAATCATAATTGGGTTGAATATCGTCCCGAAGATTGACGACTTCCCCTGCCACCAACTGTTTTACAGTTTCCAGGGCGATATGTGTTCCATGATGGTTGGTAACCTCAAAATGACCGGTAAGACCAACCTTGCTGATGTATTCCCCACCCTTGGCAGTATACGCGCCTGGAACCTCGTCCTCAGGAAAGATTGCCGCAAATGGACATTCCGGGATGCATGCCCCGCAATCAATGCAAGTATCCGGATCAATATACATCCAAGGATATTTCTCGACTGGTTCACCGGGGACAATGCACTCGACTGGGCAAACTTCGATGCAACCACGGTCGCGCAAGCAAAGGCTTGTAATAATATGCGTCATTGTGTTCCTCCTTTGTATAATAATTAACTACAGGATCATATTATAACGAGGCAGGCGAATTTGTGCAACATTAAGGCCGGACTTGAAGCCCGGGCGAATCAAATTTCTAAAAAAATAATCTATTTAGCAGAAAACCGTCGAGCGACCTCAGCCCAATTTACCACGTTCCACCAGTTTGTAAGGTATTCAGCGCGGCGATTCTGGTATTTTAAATAATATGCATGTTCCCAAACATCCACCCCAAGCAGCGGGGTCATTCCCTCAGAAATAGGATTATCCTGGTTGGCGGTCGAAACGACTGCCAGCCCGCTGCCTTTCCTGACCAACCAAGCCCAGCCGGACCCGAAACGTACCGTGGCAGCTTTTTCGAACTCGGATTTGAAGTTTGCATAAGAACTGAAGGTGGATCCAATTATCTTTGCCAGGTCTCCCTTCGGTTCTCCACCGGCTTTGGGGGCCATCACGTGCCAGAAAAAGTCATGATTCCAGGTTCCACCACCATGATTACGAACTGCAGTCCGAATGTCTTCCGGGACGGCATTCAGATCCATTAATAGCGCCTCCAGAGATTTCCCTGCCAGTTCAGGGTGCTTCTCGATGGCAGCATTCAAGTTGGTGACATAGGCAGCATGGTGTTTGTCGTGGTGGATTTGCATCGTCAGCGTATCAATATATGGCTCCAATGCCTCATAGGCATATGGGAGGGGATTGAGTTGGAATGCCATTTTGTTTTCTCCTTATATTATCGAAATCTATTATAGATAATTATTGTCTTTATTGTACTTATTTTTTCAATCAAGTCAAGCTTGAGACGGGGGTTCTTACAAATCGCTAATAATAAACAGCACAAGCGGTATACTTGTGGGATTATGAGTGAATTTCAGCCTCCACGACGCTCCGTGTTGACCCTGGGTCTGGTGGCAGGTGTCGCGGCCGTATCCACTGCCGCGATTTTTATCCGATTCGCCCAGCAAGAAGGATCGCCATCCATCGTTATAGCCGCAGCGCGGCTTACAATCGCCGCCGCAGTGTTGGCTCCTTTCGCGTTGACCCGTTACCGACCGGACTTGTACAGGTTGAGCAAAGGGGAATGGGTTTTAGCCCTGCTTTCCGGACTTTTCCTGGCGTTACACTTTGGAACCTGGATCACTTCATTGGAATTTACGACCGTTGCCAGTTCGGTTGTATTAGTATCAACCACTCCACTGTGGGTTGCAATTCTCGCACCGATGGTGCTCCGCGAGCACCTGGGAATTGCTGCAGGGATAGGACTAATCCTTGCCTTGACAGGTGGGGTTGTTGTTGGCTTAAGCGATACGTGTACATTTCAGTCAGGCGCTATTTCCTGCCCTCCGCTACATTCTTTTTTCGCTGGGAAAGCTTTTTTGGGTGATATGCTAGCATTAACCGGTGCGTGGATGGCTGCTGGGTATATATTGGCGGGTCGCAAACTCCGGTCAAAAATGGAGCTGATCCCATACATATTTATAGTTTATGGGATGGCTGCCGTGGTTTTGATTGTACTCATGCTGGGATTGGGAGAAAGCCCGGTTGGACTCCCCCCATTGGCATACTTATGGTTCGTCCTCCTGGCATTGATACCTCAATTGCTGGGGCATTCGACCTTTAATTGGGCGTTGAAATACCTACCGGCTTCGTTTGTTTCTGTTGCACTACTGGGTGAACCCGTCGGTTCGACTGTCCTGGCTTATTTCATTTTTCAGGAACAGCCAGGGTGGACGAAAATCGGGGGAGCAGTCTTGATTTTAGCGGGGATTTGGATGGCAGCCAGGGGAGAGAAAAAATAATCAGGGGTATTTGCTTCATCGGACAATAACCAAAGTCGCCCGGAATTTTACCGGGCGATTTTTCGATCCAAATCCAATAATCCTGGTTAATATTGCTTAAATCTGCTCACCTTTGAACTGGCTCAGATACAGGTGATGATAGAAACCTTGCTGGGTAAGCAGTTGTTGGTGGGTGCCCTTCTCAACAATCTCACCATCCTTGATTACAAGCAACAAGTCGGCATCCTGGATGGTACTCAATCGGTGGGCGATGACAAAACTTGTGCGCCCTTTCATTAAAAGCAATAGGGCATTCTGAATTCGTACTTCAGTCCGGGTGTCCACACTGCTGGTGGCCTCATCCAAGATCAGAATTAAAGGGTCAGCCAGGATGGCACGCGCGATGGATAGCATTTGCCTCTGACCCTGGCTTAGGTTACTGGCCCGTTCTGAAAGCATGGTTTGGTAGCCTTGCGGTAATTTCTGGATAAAAAGGTCTGCATCCGCCATTTTGGCAGCCGCGATGACTTCCTCGTCGGTGGCCTCCAGCCGCCCGTAGCGAATATTCTCCATCACCGAGGCGGAAAATAGGAACGTATCCTGCAAAACCAACCCGAGTTGGCGGCGCAGGTCGTCCTTCTTGATCTGGCGGATATCCCTGCCGTCAATCTGAATTTCTCCAGCGTCAACGTCGTAGAAACGATTGAGCAGGTTGACGATGGTGGTCTTCCCTGCTCCGGTCGGGCCGACCAGGGCCACGATCTGACCCGGTTTCGCCTCGAGGCTCATGTTCTTGATGATCGGTTTTCCGGGTTCGTAACTGAACTTGACATTCGTAAAAGTCACGTGTCCCTTTACTTTTTGCAGGGTGGCGGCTTCGGGAGCATCGTCGATTTCCGGCTGGGTGTCAATCACCTCAAAAACGCGCTCCGCCCCCGCCAGGGCACCTTGGATGGCATTGTAAATATTTGAAAGTTGTCGCAAAGGGTTGACAAACGAGCGCCCATAGCTGATAAAAGCTGCAATCGTCCCGATCGTCACCAATCCCTTGAGCGCCAGGTACCCACCGAGGCCGGCGATGGTGATCACGAACAGGTTGCCCAATTGGTTGGTGAGCGGCATCAGCAGCAGAGCATATGTGTTGGCATAGACGCCAGCATTATACACATCCTGGTTGCTTTTCTGGAAAGCTTCGATCACCGAATCGTTGCGCCGGAAAGCTTTAATCACGCGCTGCCCACTGATGGCCTCTTCCGTTACACTGGTCATCTCGCCCAAGTGTTTTTGCAGTTCGCGGAAGCCCTCCCGGGTATACTTTGCCACGAATTGCGTGAACCAGAGCATCAATGGTACCACTGCCAGCGCGGCCAAAGTCAGCCAGACATTCATAAGGAACATGGCGATCAGGATTCCAGCCATCGAAAGCACACTGGCGACCAGAGAGACCACGTTTTGGGAGACCGCCTGGTTGATGGCGTCGATATCGTTGGTCAACCGGCTCATCAGTTCCCCGGCGGTATTACTGTCGAAGAACTTAAGCGAAAGCGTTTGCAAATGCCCAAACAGGTCGTGCCTCACGCCCTTGAGTGCTTTCTGCGAGACGCTTGCCATCAGCCAGCCTGAAACCAGGTCGCACAGGTTGCCCAGCACGAAGGCGGCCAACATCCACAGGGCAATCGTCGCCAGCCCAGAGATCTTTTTCACGGCGATGAACTTGTCGATAGCCTGCCCCATCAGGTACGGGCCGATCAGCCCTAGGACCGTGGAGGCCAGGATGAAGGCAAATACAAAAATCAGGATCAGGCTATATGGCTTGAGATAAGGTATCAGCCGGACCAGTGCCCGGCGTGGATTGCGTGCTTTCTCGATCTTTCCGGGGCGGCCCGGGCCGCCACGCATCATCTGGGAACGGATCTCGCTGGCAGTGGGTCGGGGAATGGGTTGGTCTGGCATGGCTATGCTCCGTTGATCCCATTCCCTAACTGGGAAGCAAAGATTTCCTGGTAGATCGGGCTGGACTTCAGCAATTCGCGATGCGTGCCCTCAGCAGCAATCTGCCCCTTGTCAATGACCACGATCTTATCGGCCTTCAATACCGTACTGATACGCTGGGCTACCACAAAACTGGTGCGGTCTTTCATCAGCTCATCAACGGCGGATTGGATCTTCGTCTCAGTCTCCACATCCACCGAACTTGTGCTGTCATCCAGGATCAAAATGGAAGGATTGGTGAGCATGGCACGCGCAATGGCGATGCGCTGCTTCTGTCCGCCGGAAAGGTTGGTGCCGCGTTCCTCCACATGAGTATCGTACCCGTCCGGAAGCTCCAGAATGAACTCGTGGGCTTGGGCAGCTTTTGCGGCAGTGATCACTTCCTCATCGGTAGCGTCTGGCCGGCCGTAGCGAATGTTGTCCCTAACCGTTCCCGAGAAGAGCACGGTCTCCTGAGGGACGATGCCGATATGGGCCAGCAGCGAGTCCTGCCGAACCTTGCGGATGTCGACCCCATCGATCAGGATGCGTCCTTCGGTGACATCGTAAAAACGCGGGATTAAGTTAATCAGCGTTGACTTGCCTGAACCAGTTGCGCCTAGAATGGCCACCCTTTGACCTGGTTCGGCGGTCAGGGAAATGCCGTGCAGGACAGACCCGTCGTTCGAGCCGTTGTAATGGAAACCGACGTTCTCGAAGATGACTTGCGGACGGCTGTCGGCTGGCAGGGAAATCGCGTCCGGTGCATCCTGAACCTCGGGAACAGCATCCAAAACCTCGTTAACACGCCCGGCTGAAGCGATGGCCGCAGCCCAGATATTTGCCAGATTTACCAGGTTCATCAAGGGAACGATGGTGGTCTGCAGGTAATTGACGAAAGCCACGATCTGCCCGGTGGACAGGTTGCCAAGGCGAATGGACTGCAAGCCCCCAGACCAGATAACGATCACGATGCCGATGTTTAGGGCGAAGGTCAGGATCGGACCCAGGATGGACATGAGCTGCGCCACCCGAATGTTGCGCTCGGTGAAATCCTCGTTAGCCTGCTCGAAGCGCCCAGCCTCGTGGCGGGCACGTACGAAGGACTTGACCACGCGCACCCCAGCAATATTCTCCTGCAGAACGTTATTGAGCCTGTCCAGTTTCTGCTGAATGGTCAGGAACATCGGCCCCATTTTGATACTGAAAAGGGCAATGATAGCCGAGGTGATGAGCAGCAGAGGCAGCATGATCAGCGACAGTTGCGGGGCGGTATTGAACATCAGGATGATGCTGCCAATCATCAAAAGTGGGGCGCGCGTGCCGATACGCAGGGTGATCTGATACAAACGCTGGACCACACCGGAGTCGTTGGAGAGGCGTACCATCAACTGCCCGGTCTTCAGGCGGTCGAGGTTGCCGAAGGAAAAGGACTGGATCTTCAGGAAGATGGCCTCGCGCAGATCGCGCCCCACCCCTTCCCCAACCTGGACCGAGTAGTTATTGTTTCCGATCGCAAAAATGGTATCCAGAATAGAAATACCCAGCATCAGAAAGAAGGTATTCACGACTACTTGCATATTCTGCGCATTGATGCCCTGGTCAATAACCCGCTGCACCAGGCGCGGAATGGCCAGATCCATGGCCACCACGGCAGTCAGCAATACCAATGAAATGACAGATTTTTTCCAGTATGGTTTAAGAAAGTGGAAGAGTTTAGAAACCTGGTTCATGATTTAAATTACTTTTTTGAGTGAATCCATGGAGGATGTAAATGCCTGAATTTCGTCGGCGCTTAATAGAGCGAACTTCTCAACCATCCACTGACGGGTATTTCCAAAAATGGCATCCATTAAAGCATTTCCATCAGCCGTCAGGTCCAGTTTAATATGCCGGCGGTCTTGAATATCAGTGGTGCGAAAAATTAATCCCCGGGTCACAAGCAGGTCTACAGTCTGGCTGATAGCCGGACGGCTGATATCCCGTACCTCTGCCAATTCGCTGACCGAGTTGCGTCCTCTGCGGATGAGACGCAGGATATGGAATTGGTCGACGCTGATATTAAATTGTTCCACTGCGACCTCGCGAATATGGGCCTGGATCATCCTCCAAAGCGGAGGATATGTTTCCCAGAAAACATCCACTGCATTCCTTAGCAACTCCGATGAAAGAATCGTTGCTTTCATTTTTCCATCCGATTGGGAATATGATTAAGATGATTAATGATTAACTAATGAAACTATTTTATTTTAGATAGATTATTTTGTCAATCCCTTGGAGCATTATTTAAGCAATAATTTCCATGTAAGATTACTAAAAAGGCCATCAAAATTGTAAAAATTATAGAATTAACTCCCCCGCCTATTCACGACTGCTAAGTTATCGGGATTCATAAACATATCTGAGACGTAACCGCTCTACCATTTCACAAAAGATGACAGTGACCCATACCACGCATGTTGAAATCCCCGATTTTGCCTTCAATGAGGACCGAAAGGGGGATTAAACCTAACTATTCGCCAAATCATATAATGAGGGAATATTATTAGAAATCAAGAATTATGCAGAGGCACCTGAATAGCGGCGCAGACCGAGCCGCCAGATCACGCGGGCAATTGCAAACAGAAGAATTGCCAGCCCAATTGCCTCGAGCAGGGTCGGGCCACCCAAGCGGCCTGTCAGAGCCTCGGCCGGTACGGTTGTGGCGAATGCGACGGGAACAATAAATGTAAGGGCAAAACGCAACCAACCAGGATATAAACTTATCGGCCAGCGCCCAGCCTGGTACATGCTTTGGAAAATCTCGAGGAGATTTTCAACCCGTACGAACCAGAAAGACAGACTGGCAAGGATCAGCCAGAAACTATATACGATCACGGCACCAGCCAGCAGCATGCCGATAAACTGAACCGCCTCCCCCAACCCGACGCTTTTTCCCAAGAGGATAAGCGCGGTAATCAAAACTCCCATACCCATCAAAAGGTCAAGCAAACTCCAAATTGCCACACGCTGGATGCTGACCAACAACTGCGCATCCTCTGGTTTGGTCAGGGTGAAATCCAAAGTCCCATCCCTAACCGAGTCTATGAGAGCAGCCATACCCGGCTGGATCACGAGGCTGATGATACCTCCTACCAAAAAGTAGACACCCAACAATGCCAGCATTTCGTTCGGGCGCCAACCGCCAAGAGTCTGGGTGTAAGAGAATATGACCGCCAGACCTGCCAGGGCTGTGCCGAGCTCGAGGATGGATTGGAATAATTGGACAAAAAAGTTTACCCGATAGGCGGTCTCATTGAGAACGCTGACTCGGAAAAATACATAGATCAAGCGCAAGGTATTCATGCACCCACCGCTGAGTAGACTCGCACCCCTGCGCGCCAAATCACGCGGATCAATACCAGGCTGATTATCACCCAGGTAAACTGGGCAACCAACCCCAGCAATGCCTGGGCATGCGACAGGCGTCCAAGCAAAAGCTCAACGGGAAAACCCAGCATCCAGCGGAAGGGCAGGATGTCAGCCACGATTTGCAGCCAGTGCGGGAAAAGGGTCAGCGGAGCAATCTGGCCTGCCAGGAAAAGCATCAAGATGAAATAAACCTGGTTGATGGCGTTAACGCGTGTCGTCCAGAAGGCTGCCAGGGCCAGGGTCCATTCAATGAGGAAGCGCACCAGGAAAGCCAGGATTAGCGCCGGAATAAAAACCAGCCCTGCCCACCAATTGAAAGCAGCGGTAGGTTTAAAAATCAATGCCAGACCTGCAGCGACGAACATCAGGATGGGAAGGGTGATTATTTTGGATGACAGGTTGTCGGAAATATCCGAGTGAATTGGATGAACCGGTTTCAATAAAGCAAACGAAAGGAGGCCCTGGCGGACGCGGTATTCATATTCCCACATGATCCATGTATACGTGAATTGGTTGACAAGCATCAGGACCAGGTAGTACGCGGCAAAACCCCGGGCTGTGTATCCGCCAACGCTTCCCCCACTGCTATTTGAGACTGTCGACCAGACGATCAAGTACACGAGCGGTTCGAGTATCTGGGAAATCATCCAAATGAAAAGAGAGATCCGGTATTGGACCATGCTGGCGAACGTGGTTTTAAATTGCTGTGAATACAAATGCAACAAAGCGAGGATTTCCCGCAAGGCGTTCATGCAGCCTCCTGGGTAAAAACCTGGTCGATAACCTCCTCAATGGGTGGATCTTCAACCAAGAGGTCAATAACAGGCAGGTCTGCCAGCAGGCGCTCGGTCACGTGGGCAGTTTGTGCCTTTGGAACCCGTAAGGTAAAGCGACCGTCTTCACAGTTAATTACTTCCCCATAGGTGTGCAAGTCGGCGTGACAATCCTCCAACTGGACGACAATGGTCTTATGCGCAGTGAATTGTTGCACCAGAGCAGACAGGTCTCCATCAAAAAGCAACCGGCCATGATGAATGACAATGACCCGCTTACAAAGTGCCGCTACATCCGCCATATAATGGCTGGTTAAGAGGACAGTCGCTCCCGAACGGCGGTTGTACTCAGCGATAAAGGCACGGATACGGCGCTGCATGGTCACATCCAGGCCAATGGTCGGTTCGTCCAGAAAGACCACCTGGGGGCGGTGCAACAAAGCAGCGGCGATCTCGCACTTCATGCGTTCCCCCAACGACAGGTTGCGGACCGGTTTTTTGAGCAAAGGGCCCAATTCAAGCAATTCGGTCAACTCATTCAGGGTATGGCGGAAATCCGTAGGCGAAAGACGGTAGATGACCCGGTTAAGTTCGAAGGAATCGGCTGCGGGAATATCCCAGACCAACTGGTTGCGCTGACCCATCACAAGGGTAATCTGGCGGAGGAAGGCGCGTTCACGCTTCCATGGGATTGACCCAAGCACAGTCCCTTCACCCCCAGTGGGATGCAACAGGCCAGAAAGCATTTTAAGTGTTGTGGTTTTACCGGCGCCATTCGGGCCCAGGAAGCCTACTATTTCGCCAGGATTTAAATCAAAGGTCAACCCATCCACGGCTTTGATATCCTTCATCCTGCGGTGGAACAAGGACTTTAAGGCAGCACCCATCCCGGATTCGCGTTCAGGGACTCGATAGGTTTTACACAATTCATGCAGGTGGATGGCAGGTTCGGTCATGGGTAAAAGAGGTTAAGAGTAAGATTTTTTGAAGTACTCGACCAATTCCCGATTAATTTCATTGGCGGCATCGTGCTGGACCCAGTGGGAGGCATCCTCAAAAAACTTCAACCGTCCATTATCACACAGGTCAATAGATTTTTGCGCCATTTCCTGACTGAGAGCTATATCCTGTTTTCCCCACAGAATCAGGGTGGGAACATGGACACGGATATCTGCTGGCATCAGAGGCCGATGGCGAACCAAAGCCCGGTACCAATTTATCATCCCCGTCAAACCACCAGAATTAGTCCATGCCTTTCGATATTCATCCAAATCTTCGTCCGAGAATGTGGTTACTTTTCCACTTGATCGCAGCATTTTGACTGCCAAAGAATAATTATTTCGCCGTAATAGCCAGTCTGCCAATCCAGGGATTTGGAAAAAAAGGATATACCAGGATTTATACATCTGGCGCGGGGATTTACACAGAGCCTCCAGCATTACCCAGGGGTGAGGCACATTTAATATTGCCAGATGTTTAATCCGATCAGGGAAATTAATGGCAATCCACCATGCCACACCGGCTCCCCAATCATGCCCGACCAGGTCAATCTTTTCATATCCCCAATGGTCGAGCAGACCAACAATGTCCCTGCCAAGCTCATCCAGCCTGTATGGGCGCGTTCCGCGCGGGCAATCTGAAAGATTGTAACCGCGCTGGTCAGGGACAATCACCCTGAACCCAGCTTCAACCAATGCCGGGATCTGATGGTGCCAACCATACCAGAAATCAGGAAAACCATGCAATAGATAAATGGGTTTGCCTGCAGGGTTACCCATAACGACCACATGAAGCCGGGTACCATTTGTCTCGACATATAGATGCCCGGGTTGATCTGTCATTATCACCCAATCCTGATTGAGCGCATTGAAACAGACCCACCCCATACTTTCTCGGCAAAGAACCTGACCGGTTCACCCGAGTCCTGCGCTCCCAGCACATAAAGTAAAGGTTTGTAATGCTCAGCAGAATTAATGGAAAGGGCTGCTTCGCGTCCCTGCTTGTGATACTGGATGAGCGGGTCATGGTTTCCGTCCAGGATCCATTTTTTGACCATGCCATCGAATGCCAATGCCCAATCATAGGCAATGTCTTCAAAAACAACCATGCGCAGATTGTGGACAATATTTCCACTGCCCAAGATCAAGATACCTTCATCACGAAGGGGTTTGAGCTGCCGCCCCAAGTCGTAATGTTCCTGGGAATTTTTATTCACATCAAGGCTCAATTGGACAACAGGTATATCCGCCTTGGGAAATAAGCGCGCCAGCACAGACCAAGTGCCGTGATCCAAACCCCATTTGAGGTCCATAGCCGTATCGTCCGCGCCTACTAATTCCAAAACACGGGCGACCAGTTCAGGGGACCCCGGAGCAGGATAAGTCTTTTCATAAAGTTCGGGGGGGAAGCCATAGAAATCATAAATTGTACGAGGTTTTTCCATGGCTGTTGTTTGCGTACCCATGGACTCCCAATGAGCAGACACACATAAAATAGCCTTGGGAGGCGGGATGGTTTTCCCCACAGCAATCCAGGAGCGGCTGAATTCATTATCTTCGATGGCGTTCATCGGACTTCCGTGCCCAATGAAAAGCATAGGCATACGTTCCATAAATATCTCCTCTATTCAACTTTCCAAACCATTATCAATCTTTATTTCACGTGTTTTAACGAATCAATTTTAAGGTATTCAAGAAGTGCGTTTCGGGTATAAGAGTCGATTGGTAGGGCGAGAGCCTTTTCCGGATTGACCCAGTTGAAGTCTTCGGCTTCATCGTTCAGACGCACTTCGTTTGATTTTGACTTACAAGCATAGTCAAAAAAAAGGAAATGACGTCTTTTCCAAAAAGCGGGATCATGGACGAACTCCTGCCAGCATAGGAAATGTAACTCATAGACATCCAAGCCGGTCTCCTCGATAGCCTCGCGAATGACCGCTTGTTCCACACGTTCGCCCAATTCCACATGGCCTCCAGGCACGACATATCTACCTGGCCACTTATGTGATTTCATGAGAAGAAGTTCCCCACTAGGATTGAAGATTAATATTCCGACAGTTGGTTCCGGATAGATTTGGGCGGGCATGGGTCATGCTTTTTATTTTGAATGCTGGAAATAGGATGAAATCAGGTTTGAAATATTTGCCTTCGAATGAGTGCCCAGAATACGGAAGAAGTCTTTGGAAGTCGAAATTTTCCCAGACATCGTTACCGAATAATCTTTCAGAAAGGCAAAAAAAGCTTCATCACCAATTATTTTTCGAACAGCTTCCAGGAACTGCGCGCCACGAAGATAGACGGCGTTGGCATAGGTCCGAAAATTGATGCCGTTATAAATATCTGTATCCACCCATCCGGAAGGAGAAAAGGACTCCACCCGGAAAACCCACCAGGCTGATATATTCGGGATATTTTTTTCATAAAATAGCTCCTCACTATAGGTAGCAAGGGCTTCATCCAGCCAGGGTTCCATTGCCTGATCATTCCCCACTTGCCCGAACCACCATTGGTGAGCCGTTTCGTGGACGGCGAGGTCGACAAGGTTACTGAGCAATTTCCCGTCATATGTTTTGTAATAATCCTGACTCAAGAAAAACAAACCGTCATATTCCATCCCATCAAAAAAAGGTGACTCAACAATGCTCAAACTTGAATGCGGGTAGGTGCCAAAGATTTCACTGAAGGTATTAATCGCCCTGGTCGCTGCATCCAAAACCGCCCCAGACGGGGTTTCATTACCTCGAAAATAGTAACTTGTTATAGTTATATCAGCAATCATAATCGAACTTGTTTGGTAGGAAGGGCTGGCGGAAAAAACGAACGTGCGAGCATTCTTTAGTATATAGTGTGACCCACCGGCAATCTTTTCTTCCGGTGCGCTGGCAGCCAGCACAACCGGTGTTGATGGGTCCTGCTGCGTCACGGTAACATCAAAATCAGCGACATCGTAGGTCAGGTGTTCGCCTACGTTTGCGGGGGGATGAAGAATCCAACCGTTAGAATATGGAACGATGAACGGGTACCAGTCCACCAGGTTAACCTGGCGGGTATTGAAACCAAAGACATGGTGAATATCTGCAGCAGGAAGATGCAAGTCAAATTGCAATGATATGGTCACAGACCCGCCTGGAACGAGAGAGTTAACCAGCGGGACCACCAATCGATCTCCCATGAGACTTGGCTTGCCAGTTTCCTGCCCGTTGACCAGCAACCCCCCCAACACAAAACAACCAGCCCATAAGTTCGGCTCAACCGCCATTACGAGATCGGGGAGTATAACGCCTGAGTCATTTTGGAAGAAAATCGTTTCATCCACTGTCAGTGAATGGGTCGCGTAATCGAGAATGGCATTTAATGTATATATTGGGCGGGCAATCGGAGGCTGGGGTACCTGAGACGAGCCGGGAGTAATTGGAGAGCCGGTAGAGGCGATGAAAGGCTTTTGCTTGGTCAATCCATCCGGGTTGGACCTTAAAGTCGGATCAGTAGGTGTCAACCCTGATAACCCTACTCCTGAGCAGGAAGTAAGCAGGAATACTATCGCGAGAATTGTGGAAAAAGAACGGCGAGACATATTTACCTTTTTTTCCACAAAAGTCCCCGGTGAGGGTGGAAAAGAAATACAAGCAGGAAAATTGCCGTTGCGGTCAATACGATCGCGGACCCTGAGACGATATTCAAATAATAGCTTAAATACAATCCCACCAGACTTGAAACAGCTCCAATGGTTGCAGATACCAGCATCATGGGCCACAGGCGGCGGGTCAGCAAATATGAAGTAGCTGCCGGGGTAATGAGCATGGCGGCTGCCAACCCAACACCGACGGTTTGTAAAGAAACTACCACCGTCATCGCCAATAAAACCAGCATGAGGTTGCGAAGAAGTTCCGCTGGCAAGCGGAGTGTGGCTGCCAGGATGGGGTCAAAGGAAATAACCATGAATTGTTTATAGAATAATGCAACCGAGGCCAGCACCACCAGTCCCAAACCGGCAGTCAGCCATAAGTCACTTACGCTAACGCCCAGTACATTACCAAAAAGGATGTGACTTAAATCAACCGCATATGTCTGGATTGAACTGATTAACGCAACTCCGAGCGAAAGTGCTGCAGCAAACAGTATGCCGATGGCAGTGTCTTCTTTGACTGTGCCGCCCTTGGAGAAAAACCCAATACTTAGGGCAATAATTACGGCAGCGATCATCGCTCCGATCAACAGATTTCCATGCAGGAGATATGCTATCGCAACGCCTGGGAGAATTGCATGTGCCATGGCGTCCCCAAGGAACGCCATGCCGCGTAAAACAACGTAGGTCCCCATGACAGCGCATAGAATCCCAACCATGACAGAGGCCAGTAAACCGCGCACCATGAACTCATATTGAAGAGGTTGGAACAGCCAATTCAATTAATCTTCCCCTTTCGATCAGAACTTTCCTCGGGTGGACAACAATCGTCAACAAGGACCATGCCGTCCGGCAACTTCAACATCTGGGGACCGAATGCTTTGGTTAAGTTTTCAGGTGTAAAGACTGAAAGGGGATCGCCAAATGCGATCAGGGTGTGATTGAGCAGAAGGACCGCGTCAAACCGACTGGAGGCCAGGTTTAAATCATGCGTGGATATCAGTACCGTGACTTTTTTCTGACGCAAATGGTCCAGCAGAACCAGGGTAGCTTCCTGTGTGGTGGAGTCAACACCCGTAAAGGGTTCATCCATCAAGAAGATGTGAGGTTCCTGAGCAAGTGCACGTGCCAAAAAAACCCGTTGTTGCTGGCCTCCAGACAATTCACTGATGGCATGGTCCGCCATGTCGGAAATTCCCATCTGCTGGAGACTATTCATCGCGATTTCCCGGTCCACCCGCCCAGAACGCTGCAACCATTTCTGGTGTCCGAACCTACCCATAAGAACGACATCCCGTACCGTTACAGGAAAGTGCCAATCCACTTCTTCGCGTTGAGGAAGATAAGCCACGCAATCCAGGTGATGGCCAAGGGGCAGGTTATGAATGAATATTTTTCCAGAGCTCAGAGGCAGGAGACCTACCAGAGCCTTAAAAAGGGTGGATTTACCGGCACCATTTGGGCCCACCACTGCAACCCGGGCTCCGTGAGGAATCTGAAACGTGATATCCCTTAGAACTGGGGTACCATTATATGCAACAGATATATTATCAACATCCAAGCGGGCGGGTGATTCAGGGAGTATATCCATATTATTTTAAGGCATCCAATATCACCGTTACATCGTGTTTGATCATTTCGATATAAGTCGGCGCTGGTCCACCCGGTGCGGAGAGACTTTCCACATATAAATCGGTAACAACCTTTATACCTGTTTCCGAGGCGATTTGTTGAGCCATATTCTGGTTTTCTCCGATATCAAGAAATATGACCCTGGCACCGCTGCTCCGGATCGTACCAATCAAGCCAGCAAGTTGCTGTGCGGACGGAGATGCCTCCGTAGTTACACTTGGGAACACTGCACCGACAATTTTGAAATCATACGCGCTGGCAAAATAACCAAGGGCATCATGATTGGTTACTAGAAGACGCTTTTCAACCGGGAGTTGATTGACCTGGTCTTTCACCCATTTGTCAAGTCCGTTAAGTTCAGCGATATAAGTGTCTGCATTCCGGGTGTAGGTGTCTTTTCCAGCCGGATCTGCCAGAATGAGCCCGTCCCTGATCTGGATGGCATAGTTAATGACATCGAGTGGGTTCATCCACATATGGGGATCACCCTGGGGATGTACGCCAGATGGATCGAGGTTTGGGGTGATGCCATTTGCAGCAATTATCATCTGTCGTTGTCCGCCGAGATTATCGAGGGTTTTTTGCAGCCAAGACTCATATCCCAGACCATTGATTATCAATACCTGTGCCTGGGCGAGCCTGGTTACATCCTGAGGTTTGGGCTGGTACTCGTGCGGATCAACTGTGACTGGGAGCAATGTCTCGATATTGATCCGGCTGCCAGCCACATTCTGGGCAATATCTCCGAGAAATGTCTCGGTTACCATCACGATCAGCAATCCAGATTTTGCAGGAGCGGGTTGGCATGAAGATGATAAAAGACATAAAGCAATAACACTACTGGTAACGAATAATCTGAAAGATTTCATTTATTATTTCCAGTAAACTACTCCGCTGCAAGCAGCGGGGCATTGTCCCTAACCCGCAGGGTTGAGACCATTGGCGAGTTTACATTCGCCCTGGCGGAGATATTCACCGCCGCAACAGTATCCGCAGGTGCAGAGTATCCACAGGATACACAGGAGAAAAGGCTTTGAGAGACACG
>Ga0209638_1000323_pt1 | contig 31360 bp, 31 predicted proteins | sample BarGraNGADG00211_FD_184490 | JGI IMG/M metagenome (GOLD analysis project Ga0209638, IMG submission 184490) | Arctic peat soil microbial communities from Barrow, Alaska - Barrow Graham LP Ref core NGADG0002-211 (SPAdes) (version 2) | ecosystem: Environmental > Terrestrial > Soil > Wetlands > Peat...
GTGGAGACGATCAGGGTCCCGATCGAGAGCAGGAAGGACAGCTTCCGGCCGAGCGTGTCCGCGATGACGCCCGTCGGCACCTCGCACACCGCCTGGCTGGCCGTGAATCCGGCGTTGATCACGAACACCAGCGCCAGGGACATGCCCCCGGCGCGCATCAGGAACAGCGTGTTGATCGCCCAGATGAGCGAGGCGGCGAGGGTGAACAGGGCGTTGGTGACGACGTAGACCCTGATGATCCGCTGCGGCCCGTAGCGGACCGGAACGCCATCGACCACGGGACCTCCCCTGTCGGCCGGCCTCGGGGCCGGGCCGGACGTCGCCACTTCCTTGTACCCGTTGCGAACGCCGAGGGGGCCGTCGCCGCGCGCGGGCGCGGCGCGCAGGGGCGAAGCGGGTGGCGGCGGCACGACCCACGACCTATCCTGTTGAGGCCGTCCCTACCGCATCGACGCATCAGGTCGACTGTGACCGACCCACGAAGGAGCACCCGTGACCTCATTCAACCTGAACGATGCCGCCCTCGAGCCCATCGCAGCGAAGGTGCTCGCGGGCGAGCGCCTGTCCCGCGAGGACGGGCTGACGCTCTACCACAGCAGCGACCTCATCGGGATCGGCCAGATGGCCGACCACGTCAGGCGGGGCATCAATGGCGACAAGGTCCACTTCATGGTCAACCGGCACATCAACCCGACGAACATCTGTCGCAACCGCTGCAAGTTCTGCGCGTTCGCCCGCAGCAAGGGCGAAGAGGGCGCCTACGAGATGACACTCGACTCCATCGTTGAGGCCGCCAAGGACGGCGCCGCCGACGGAGCGTACGAGATCCACATCGTCTCGGGCCTGCACCCCGACTGGAGCTACGAGTTCTACATCGACATGGTGCGGCGCGTGCGCGAAGCGGTCCCCGCCCACGTCATCGTCCAGGCCTTCACCGCCGTCGAGATCGAGCACATGGCGATCATCTCCGGCAAGCCGACCCTCGAGGTCCTGCGTGATCTGAAGAACGCCGGCCTCGACGCCCTGCCCGGCGGCGGCGCCGAGATCTTCTCCGACCGCCTGCGCGCGGCCGCCTGGGAGAAGAAGACGACCTCCGACGTGTGGCTGCGCATCCACGCCGAGGCGCATTCGCTCGGCATCGCGACGAACTGCACGATGCTCTACGGCCACATCGAGACGCTCGAGGAGCGGGTCGACCACATGGTCCGTCTTCGCGAGCAGCAGGACGCCTCGGGCGGCTTCCTCGCGTTCATCCCGCTGGCGTTCCATCCCGCGAACACCGAGATGTCGGACCTGCCCGCGACCACCGGCTTCGACGACCTGAAGACCCTCGCCATCGGGCGGCTGATGCTCGACAACATCCCGCACATCAAGGCGTTCTGGATCATGCTCGGCCTCAAGGTCGCGCAGCTTTCGACGGTATTCGGCGTGGACGACCTCGACGGCACCGTGGTGGAGGAGCGCATCACGCACATGGCCGGCGCCACGACCCCTGAGGCGCTGTCCAAGGAGGACCTGGTCGCCACGATCGTCGAGACCGGGCACGTGGCCGTGGAGCGCGACACGCTCTACAACGTCGTGAAGGTCTACGACGCCGAAGGCCGCTAGAAGATGCGCCCCCGTCTCGGTCACATCCAGTTCATCAACTGCCTGCCGCTGTACTACGGAATGGTCAAGCAGGACGTGCTGCTCGACGTGGACCTCGTGAAGGCCAACCCTGCCGACCTGGCGCGCGACATCGTCGAAGGCAGCCTCGACATCGCGCCTGTGCCGGCGATCGAGTACGCGCGCCACGCCGAGGACCTCGTGCTCCTGCCCGACATCGCCATCTCGTCGGACGGCGAGGTGCAGTCGATCCTTCTGATCTCGAAGGTGCCGGCCGAGCAGCTCTCCGGCTGCACCGTCGCGCTAACCAACACATCGCGCACGTCGCAGGTGCTCGCACGGATCCTGGTCGAGAAGCGCTGGGGCGCCGACGCCACGTACGTCGAGATGCCGCCCGATCTGCCGGCCATGCTGCGCGAGGCCGACGCGGCGCTGCTCATCGGTGACGAGGCGCTTCGCGAGTACTGGCAGACGCACGAGGGGCTGCACGCCTATGACCTCGGCACCGAGTGGAAGGCCTGGACCGGGCTCCCGTTCGTCTTCGCCGTGTGGGCGGTGCGGCGGGAGTTCGCGCTCGCCCGCCCCGACGCCGTCCGCGACGTCGCGGACGCGCTGGGTCGTTCGCTCACCTACTGCCGCGCCCACCTGGACGACATCTCGGAGTACGCGGCCCGGTGGGAGGACTTCCCCGCTGACCGGTTCCGCTCGTACTTCGATGCGCTGCAGTTCCGCTTCGAGCCGCGCTACCGCGAGGGGCTGCGCCGCTACCTGGCTGAGGCAGCGTCGATCGGCCAGTTGGACCGCGTTCCCGAGATCGAGGTGTTCGGCGAGTGAGCGCCTCCTCGCTCAGCCACCTGCTGGCGACGGCCGCCTCCGGTGAGCACCGGCTGACGCCGGGCGAGGCCCTCGAGCTGCTCCGGCACGCCGACATGCTCGAGCTGGCCGCCGCCGCGACGACGATGCGTGACCGCCTCCATCCCGGGCGCGAGGCGACGTTCATCGTCGACCGCAACGTGAACTACACCAACATCTGCGTCTCCGGCTGCCGGTTCTGCGCGTTCTACCGCGACGCCGACGATCCGGACGCCTACGTGCTCTCGCCCGACGAGCTCTACGCGAAGGTCGAGGAGACGATCGCGCTCGAGGGCACCGCGATCCTGCTCCAGGGCGGCATGCACCCCGACCTGCCGCTCGAGTGGTATGAGGGCATGCTGCGCGAGCTCAAGGCGCGCTACCCGATCCACGTGCACGGGTTCGGCCCGCCGGAGATCCACCATCTCTCGAAGCTCTCGGGCCTGCCCGTGGCCACGGTGCTGACCCGCCTGCGCGACGCCGGGCTCGACTCGCTGCCGGGCGGCGGCGCCGAGATACTGGTCGACCGGGTCCGGGGACATGTCTCCCCCAAGAAGGCCACGTCCGACGAGTGGCTCGACGTCATGCGCGAGGCGCACCGCCTCGACATCTCCACCACTGCCACGATGATGTTCGGCGGCGTCGAGACCGTCGAGGAGCGCGTCGAACATCTGCGCCGCGTCCGCGACGTGCAGGATGAGGCGCTCGCCGCCGGGCATGTCGGCTTCCGCGCGTTCATCCCCTGGTCGTTCCAGCCGGGCAACACCGACTTGGAGGACGAGCAGGGCGGAGTGGCCGCCTCCGGCTGGGAGTACCTGCGCATGCTCGCGGTATCCCGGCTCTTCCTCGACGACGTGGACAACATCCAGGCGTCGTGGGTCACCCAAGGTCCCAAGATCGGCCAGGTCGCGCTCGTGTTCGGCGCGAACGACATGGGCTCCACGATGATCGAGGAGAACGTCGTGGCGGCGGCCGGCACGCGGTTCATGCTCGCCCGCGAGGAGCTCGTGCGCCTCGTCCGCGACGCAGGCCTCACACCCGTGCAGCGAGACACGCTCTACCGAGAAGTGCGCCGTTTCTGATCCCTCGACACCTGAGGAGGACATCGTGACCACCACGCCTGTCCCGCGCGTCGACTTCGGCATCTGCGGCGGCAGCGGCACGCTGTCGTTCGACTTCCCCGCAGCGCTGGAGGACCTGCGCACCACCGTGCTCAACGACGGACTGGTCTTCGACACGCCGTTCGGCCGCTCGCCCGCCTTCACCCACTTCCAGGTCCGCGGTCCGCACGGGACGCGCGAGGCGCTGGCGGTCAAGATGCACGGCTGGAGGCGCGGCGTGAAGCGCGCGGACGCCAGCCTGCAGGTCTTCTGGGTCTTCCACGAGGCAGGCGTGCGCAAGGTCATCTCTGACGGGGGCGTCGGCTCGCTCAACCACCTGCTCGAGCCCCGTGAGGTGATGGTTCCGAACGACTTCATCGACCTCACCATGCGCCAGGACATCTACGTGCGCGGCGACCACCTGCTGATCATGCGCCAGCCTGTGTGCCCCGTGCTCGCCGACCGCCTCGCGACCGTGGCCGAGTCGCGCTTCCCGCACGTCTACCACCGTGGGACCTACCTGGTCACCGACGGGCCCCGGTTCGAGTCGGTGGCCGAGGTCGACTACATGAAGCGCTTGGGCGGCGACATCATCGGACAGTCGTTCGCGCCCGAGGTCGTGCTCGCCCGTGACATCGGCGCCTGCTTCGCCGGCATCTACATGGTGGTCAACTACGGCGAGGGCATCGTGAAGGAGTGGGAGCACACGGAGTTGCGGGCCATCTTCGATGACGAGGCGCCCACGATCGCGCGCTGCGTGCTCGAGGTCATCGCCTCCGCGGACCTCGACGAGCCCTGCGGCTGCGGAGAGCTCCGCAAGCCGAGCCTGCTCAAGATCCCCGACGAGCGCGAAGGCGCGGCGCGCCCGTCGCCCGCAGGTCCCGAGCCCCGCTCGTCATGATCGTAGCGGCCGACTGGGTCCTGCCCGTCTCGGGCCCCGCGCTACGACACGGCGCCGTGCTCACCGACGAGACGGGCCGCATCGCCGCGGTGGCGCCGCTCGCCGACCTCGCCGCGCTCTCACCCGGCGAGCCGGTGGAGCGATTCGACGGCTGCGTCATCATCCCGGGGCTGGTCAACGCTCACACGCACCTGTCGCTCACGGTACTGGGCGGGCTCGTCGACCCCATGCCGATGCGCCCCTTCCTCGCTCGGGTCACCTGCGCGATCGAGGCGATGACGGACTCCGACTTCGAAGCCTCCGCTGCACTCGGGGCGCTCGAGTGTCTGCGCAACGGCGTGACGTGCGTCGGCGACATCGCGTACGGCCAGGAGCCGCTGACCGCGTGCGCGGCGCTCGGACTCGCTGGCGTCTTCTACGTCGAGGTGCTCGGGACCGCGGAGGAGGGACTCGATGCCCTGTTGACGCGGCGCGGGTTCCCGCGCGGGCCCGGCGCCTGCGCCCGCGGGCGCGTGCGTTGCGGTCTCAGCCCTCACACGCCGTACACCGCCGGGCCGCGCACCCTTCTCGCCTGCGCCGCGATCGCCCGCTCGAGCGGCGCGAGCCTCACCGTGCATGTCGCCGAGTCGCCCGCGGAGCGCGAGTTGATGCTCCATGGCACGGGTCCGCTGTCGGCGGTGGCCGAGCGCCTGGCGCACGGCTTCGAGGGCCCGGGGACAGGGTCCGTCGCGTACCTCGAGAGCCTCGGCATCCTCGGTGAGGTGCTGGCCGTCCACTGCGCCAACCTGGAGCCCGGCGACCCCGAGCGGCTCGCCTCCGCCAAGGGCGTGGCGCTGTGCCCCCGCTCGAACGCCTACCTCGCCAACGGCGAGCCCCCCGCGGCGGCGCTGCGCGGGGCGGGTGTCCGTCTGGCGTTGGGGACCGACTCCGCGGCGAGCAACTGGGACCTGGACCTGCTCGAGGAGGCCCGCGCGCTCCGGAAGCTCGACCCCACGCTGTCTCCGGCGCGGCTGCTCGAGATGGTGACCGTCGACGGCGCCCGCGTGCTGGGCATGGACGATGTCGTCGGATCTCTTGCGCCGGGGCTCGATGCCGACCTCGCGGTGCTGCGCGTGGGCGACACGGACGAGCCGGAGGCCTCCGTGATCGCGGCCGGGGGGCGCGAGCGGGTCGTCGCCGTCATGGCGCAGGGACGATGGCGGGTACGCGATGGCCGGGTCGTCGGCGACACGTCGGCGATCGAGCTCGCCGCCGCCTCCGCGCACGCGACCGCCGCCACGGCGATCTCCGCGTCGGCCTGAGAGACGCCTCGGCTCGACCTCACGCGCGCCTCAAGGATATGACGCGAGCCCCAGCGGGAATACCGACTGGCGTCCGCTCACCGCGTGCGCGTCTACACTGCCTCGCGATGGAGCATACTGCTTGTGAACGCACTCACGAGGAAAGGAGAGCGACCGTGGAATGCGTCGATCCCCTCTCGCTCGACCCGCGGCATCCACGGCGCGTGATCGTCGTCGGCGGCGGCTACGCCGGGCTCACGTTCGCGGTGACGCTCGTCAACCGGACGCGGGCCTCTGACGGCATCGAGGTCGTGCTGGTGGACCCGCGGCCCTACCAGCAGGCCCTGTCGGAGCTCGACCTCGTCGCGGCGGGCACCGCACGGCCGCAGTTCGCCGAACTGTGGTACGCGGACGTCCTGCGCGGTCTGCCGATCAAGGTGGTCCACCAGCGGATGGAGAACGTCCTGCCGGACGAAGGCGTCATCCAGCTCGGCCCGCGCGGGACCGTCGTGGCGACCATCCCCTACTGGCGACTGGTCATAGCCACCGGCGCCATCGCCTCCGTACCGCCGATCCCGGGCCTGGAGGAGCACGCGATCACCATGTGGTCGGTCGCCGATGCCATGAAGCTCCAACGCGCGATCGAGAAGCAGTTCGGATACGCCGCCAGGCTCACGGATCCCGAGGCCAAGCACCGGGCGCTGGCCGTGACGGTCGTGGGCGGCGGTGCGACCGGTGTCGAGATCATCGGCACGATCGCGAAGCGGCTCCCATCGATGATCCGGCGAGCCGGGCACGACCCCGGGCAGTTGAGCATGACGCTGATCGAGGCGCGCTCCGACATCCTCTTCGACCTCCCCGTGAGCCAGCGGGCACGCGCGCGCAGACGGCTCGAGAAGATGGGCGTCCGGCTGCAGATGGGCCGCAAGCTGGTCGCGGTGGACGACACGACCGCACACCTCGAAGGCGGCATCGACGTCCCCTCCCCCGTGCTCGTTTGGGCCGGCGGCGCGCATGCCGACCCGGACGCGATCTCCTGGCAGCTCATGTGCGAGCGCTCGGGCCGCCTCGCGATCGACCAGAACCTGAAGGCAACCGGGACCGATGCGATCTATGCCGTCGGAGACGTCGCGGCGTTCCGTGACCCGAAGGACAACCACGTCCTTCCGATGCTCGCGCAGTTCGCGATCCGCGAGGCCGAGCACGCGGCCGTCTCGGTGCTCGGCGAGGCGCGCGGCGTCGAGCCGAAGCCCTTCGCCCCCAACATGCACGGCGAGTTCGTCAGCGTCGGTCCCGGCTGGGGTGTCGGCTGGATGTTCGGTGTCAACGTCTCCGGCTGGTTCGCCATCGTCATGAAGCGCCTCACCTACGTCGTGTACTGGATGGGCGTCGGCTCGTACCGCCTCGCCTGGAAGCGCACGGTGCAGATGCTGCAGTTGCGTCGCTGACGGCTCCGAGACCCACTCGCTTCGCGGCTCGCGCTTCGGCCGAGCCGGAGAACGGTCTCGGCCGGCGCTCGCAAGCTTCGCTCGCGGGCCTCACAGCCGTTCGACGCGAAGAAGGGCGCCGATCTCCCGGCGCCCTTCGCGTTCTGCGTGTGCGGCGAGCCCGCTATGACTCTCCGAGGTAGGTCTTGCGCACCTGCTCGTTGTGGAGCAGGTCCCTGCCGGGACCGGTGAGCGCGACCGAGCCGGTCTCGAGGACGTAGCCGCGGTCCGCGATCTGCAGCGCCATCGCGGCGTTCTGCTCGACCAGCAGGATCGTGATGCCCTGCGCGTTCAGCGTCTTGATCGTCTCGAAGATGAGTTCGACGACGACCGGCGCAAGGCCCATGGAGGGCTCGTCCAGCATGAGCAGCTTCGGAGCCGCCATCAGCCCGCGCGCCATGGCGAGCATCTGCTGCTCGCCGCCCGAGAGCGTCCCGCCCTTCTGCATGCGGCGTTCCTTCAGGCGAGGGAAGAGGTCGTAGGCCTGGGCCATCGACGACTTCACGCCCTCGACGTCCTTGGTGCGCAGGAAGGCGCCCATCTCGAGGTTCTCCTCGACGGTCATCCGCGGGAAGATGCGGCGGCCTTCGGGGACCTGGATGACGCCCTTGGCGGTGACCTCGTGGACCCGCATCGCGGAGATGACCTCGTCGAACAGCCGGATCTCGCCCGACTTCGGGTGCAGGAGACCGGAGATCGTCTTCAGCGTCGTCGACTTGCCGGCACCGTTCGCGCCGATCAGGGTGACGATCTCGCCTTGGTGCACGTCGACGCTGATCCCCTTGAGCGCCTCGATCGCGCCGTAGAAGGTGTGGACCTTGTCGAGCTTCAGAACCAGGGTCTCGCTCACCTGACGCGCGGCGGCGGGCACCGTGTCGATCACAGCTTCAGTCTGATCGCTCATGGGTTCTACCTCACTCACGCTTTTGCCAGCATTGCCTCGGCGCCCATGCCGAGGTAGGCCACGATGACCTTGGGGTCCTTCTGGATCTCTTCCGGCTTGCCCTCGGCGATGAGCTCGCCGAAGTCCAGCACGTAGATGCGGTCGGCGATGTCCATGACGACCTTCATGTCGTGCTCGATCAGCAGGACCGTGACACCGCTGGTGCGGATCCGCCCGATGAGGCGCGTGAGGTCGGCCGACTCCTGCGGGTTCATGCCTGCGGCGGGCTCATCCAGCAGCAGCAGCTTGGGCTCGGTCGCCAGCGCGCGGGCGATCTCGAGCCGGCGCTGCGCGCCGTACGGAAGGTTCTTCGCAAGCTCGTTCGCCTTGTCGGCCAGTCCGACGAACTGCAGGCGCTTGAGGGCCTCTGCGACGGTGGCCGCCTCCTCGCGCTTGAAGTTCGGGGTGCGCAGAACGGCCTGCCACGGGCCCGCCTTGCTGCGCGTGTGCCGGCCGACCATGGCGTTCTCGAGCGTCGTCATGTTGGAGAAGAGGCGGATGTTCTGGAACGTCCGCGCGATCCCCATGCGGCAGATCTGGTTCGGCTTCTTGCCCGACACGGATCCACCGTCGAACGTGAGCGTGCCCGACGTCGGCTTGTAGATGCCGGTGAGCATGTTGAAGAACGTCGTCTTACCGGCGCCGTTGGGGCCGATGAGCGCGACGATCTCCCCTTCATCGATGTGCATGCTGACGTCGTTGACGGCCTTCAGGCCGCCGAACTGCATCGTTGTGTTGGTGGCTTCGACGAGCGCCATGGTGTCCTCAGCTCTCCGTCGGCGGTTACAGGTCGTGCTCGGAGCGGTCTGCTCCGTGCTTGATGTCCCAGAGCGACTGGTCCTCTTCCTCGAGGACCTTCTCGTCCTCGGGGTGGAGCTCCTGCGCGCGCCGAGTGGACGGGATCATGCCCTGCGGCCGGACCGCCATCATGATGACCATGAGCAGGCCGAACACGAGGTAGCGGTAGCCGGAGATGGCCGACGCGAGCGTCGGATCGATGACGCCGGCCAGCAACGGTGACTGGGCGACGCCGCGGATCATCTCCGGGATACCGGCGATGAGCGCCGCGCCGACGATGACGCCCGGGATGGAGCCCATGCCGCCGAGCACGACCATCGTCACGATGAAGACCGACTCCATGAACGTGAACGACTCCGGCGAGACGAAGCCCTGTGCGTTGGCGAATACGACGCCTGCCAGGCCGCCCCACAGTGCGCCGAGCGCGAACGCCCAGAGCTTGGAGGTCATGATGTTGACCCCGACGGAGCTCGCGGCCACCTCGTCCTCGCGCATCGCGACCCACGCGCGGCCGAGCCGTGAGTTGTCGAGGCGCCGCACGACGAAGACCGCCAGGACGATCAGCAGCACGACGATGTAGTACCAGTACAGGTTCACCGAGAAGATGAAGTTGAAGCCGATCGCCGGGATCGCGATCGGGACGAGCTGCAGCTGCGCGAGGCCCAGCGGCTGCGCGATCGGCGCCATCATGCCGTAGGCACCCTTCGTCAGCCCCAGGAAGTCGTTCGTGGCGAGGATGCGGATGATCTCGCCGAACCCGAGCGTGACGATGGCCAGGTAGTCACCGCGGAGCCGCAGGACCGGTGTTCCCAGAGCGAGACCGGTGAGCGCCGCGATGATCGCCGCCACAGGCAGCATCACGAGGAACTGCGAACTCACGAGGAAGTCCCTCAGTCCCACGTTGCTGATCGTCTGCATCGCGGCGACGAACTTCTCGCCGAGAATGACTGCCGCGTACGCACCCATCGCGTAGAAGGCGACGTATCCCAGGTCGAGAAGGCCGGCGTAGCCGACGACGATGTTGAGGCCCAAGGCCAGCAGTACGTAGATGCCGATGATGCCGAGCACCCGGACGAAGAAGCTCATCGTCTGGAAGCCCTGCAGCAGCACCGGCGCGAAGACGACCAAAACGCCCAGGAGAACGGCAAGAGCGATCTTGCCCTTCAACCACGAGCCCGACTGGACGTTGGTCCGGATATCCATCTTTGATCCGCCCATAGCTACACCTTCTCCACGACGGACTCGCCGAGCAGGCCGCCCGGACGGAAGATCAGGACCAGGATCAGGATGACGAAGGCGACGACGTCCTTGTAGCCGGTCGACAGGAACCCGGCCGCCAGCGACTCGATGATGCCGAGCACGAAGCCGCCCAGCATGGCGCCACGGAGGTTGCCGATACCGCCGATAACGGCCGCGGTGAAGGACTTGATGCCCGGTATGAAGCCCATGTTCCAGTTCACCGTGCCGTAGTACATGCCGTTGAAGATGCCGGCGATGGCGCCGAGGGCGGGGCCGATGAAGAACGCGAGCGCGATGACCGTGTTGATGTTGACGCCCATGAGTCCGGCAGCGTCACGGTCCTGTGAGGTCGCGCGCATGGCCTTGCCGATGCGCGTCTTGCTCACGAACGTGTCGAGCCCGATCAGGAGCACGACGACGGCGACCAAGATGAATATCTGCAGCGTGCTGATCGAGGCGTTGCCGTAGATCTTGAGATCGATGACCGGGAACACCTGCGGGAACGGCAGCGCCTTGCTGTCGACCCACAGGAGCACCGCGTTCTGCAGGAAGATCGAGACACCGATCGAGGAGATGAGCGGCGCGAGGCGGGGCGCGTTTCGAAGCGGCCGGTAGGCGGTCCGCTCGATGATCACGCCGAGCAGCCCGATCGCGACGCCCGCGATCAGGAACACGATGGTGAACAGGAGCACGAGTCCGAAGCCGTTCTTCGTGAGGAACGCGACGGCGCCGGACCCGACGAGCTTCGGGTTGGTGAGGCCCGTCAAAGTGAACAGACCGACGTAGGCGCCCGCCATGAACATCTCGCTGTGGGCGAAGTTGATCATGAGCATGATGCCGTACACCAGTGTGTAGCCGAGTGCGATCAGTGCGTACATTCCACCCAGCGTGACGCCGTTCACCATCTGCTGGATGAGTGTAGAGAGAGCCACGTCTTCCTCGTTTCCCTGCCGCGGCCGCTTGGGAGGACCGCCGGAATCGTAGCACGGCCTCACAGCGCCCGAGCCTTCGCACGCCGTGCGGACGCAGAGCCGACCCGGTACCTGCCGAGAAAGCCCGGGCGGGGCTTGTGGTGCGCCCGCCCGGGCTCCCGGAGTGTCTCTTACATCTGGAGCGTCAGAACCGCGCTACTTGACGAACGGGATCCACACGCCGCCCTTGACCACATACAGCGTGATGGCCTTGTTGGTGGTGTCGCCGTTGGCGTCGAACGCGATGGCACCGGTGATGCCCGTGTAGTTCGTGGCGGCAACAGCGGCGATGACCGCGGCGCGGCCCTCAGGAGAGGTGACCTTCGCTGCGGTGACCTTGCCGGCAGCGACGAGGACGCCCTTCATGATGACCGTAGCGGCGTCGTAAGAGTACGCGTCATACGCGGCGATCTCGTCGTTGGGGTACGCGGCCTTGAACTCGGTCGTGAAGGCCTCGCCGGCGGGGAGCTGGGCCAGCGGGAGTCCGACGGAGGTGGCGAAGTCGCCCTCAGCGTTGGCGGCACCCGCGAGCTTGATGTACTGGCTGTCGTAGAGACCGTCGCCACCCATCATCGGGACCTTCACGCCGCCGTCCTTGAGCTGCTTGGAGAGCAGCGCGCCGGCGTTGTACATGCCGCCATAGTAGACCAGGTCCGGGTTCGTGGCCTTGATCTTGGTGACGAGGGCCTTGAAGTCCGTGTCCTTGTCGCCGGTCTTCTCGCGACCGAGGACCTTGCCGCCCTTGGCGGCGAACTCCTTGCCGAACTCATCGGCCAGGCCGGTGCCGTACGGGGCCGAGTCGTCGACGATGAAGACGGCCTTCTTGCCCAAGTCGGCAACGGCACGGTCAGCGGCCGCGGGGCCCTGGACCGAGTCGATCGTGCAGACGCGGAAGACGTTCTTGAGGCCCTGCAGGGTGAGCGCAGGGTTCGTGGAGGCCGGCGACACCATGACGATGTTCGCGCGACTGTAGACAGCAGATGACGGGATGGAGACGCCCGAGTTCAGGTGGCCCATGACGCCTACGAGGTTCGGGTTTGACGCGAACTGGTTGGCGACGTTGACACCCGTCTTGGGGTCGCCCTGGTCGTCACCGGTGGTGCTGGTGAACGTGATGCCGGCGGCCTTCGCCTCGGCCGACTTGTTCATGTCCGCGATGGCGAGCTTGGCGCCGCGCTCCATGCCGAGTCCGAGTGCGGTGGCGCCCTGGGTGATCGGGGCGCCGATGCCGATCGTGATGCTGACGGGCGCGGCTCCGCCGGTCGTGCCTCCGCCTGTCGTGGTGGTCGACGCTCCGCAACCGGTGACGACCAGCGCCACGGCAGCGAGCACGGCGACAACGGACAGGTACTTCTTGAACTTGCCCATGCTCATCCCTTTCCTCCGACTTCACTGCCCTGATCTGCTGGCCGGGTGGCTCGAAACTCTCCCTGGATACACCCCGCCTCAGGATTCAGAGAGTGTATCAGAGCGATACAAGGAGCAACAGCGCAAGAATGCAGTTCGGGGGACGTCACAACCCGCGTGTTTCGTGCGTGTTTCGCGCTCCTGCGGGAGGAGCGGCACGAGGAACCGGGACGGAGAAGCCGGTCAATGGAAGCGGCCCCCGAATGGATATACGGAGGCCGCTCGGAGTGCATGACTGCGCCGGAGACCGCGCGGTGTCAGATGTAATACATCGGTGCGGCCTCGGCGTCGAGCTCGCGCTGCCGCGCTGCGAGATCTGCCAGGGTCGTGTCGTGCAGCGCGAGTTCGAGCGAGGCGGATGCGGCGATCCACATCTCGGTGACCGCAGAGCCCGTCACGTGCGGCACGTCTAGCACGACGCGCTGCACCGCCCGGACGACCTCCCCCACCGTGATCTCGTCGGCCGGCCTCAGGAGCGCGCAACCGCCGCCGGCCCCTCGGCGGCAGTCGACGATGCCGGCCCGCGCCAACCCCGTGAACTGCTGCTCGACGAACCGCCGCGGCAGTCCCAGCCCGTCGGCGATGTCGCCCGCGACGACATAGACACCGGGAGGCTGCTGGGCCAACGCGGTCAGGGCGCGGACGGCGTAGTCCAGACGCTGAGAGACTCTCACTCGCCGTATCCCTCCCACAGGGGCGTCGACAGATAGCGCTCGCCCGTCGACGGTGCGACCGTGACGATGACCTTCCCGGCGGACTCGGGGCGCGCCGCCAGCCGGAGCGCCGCGACGACGTTGGCGCCCGACGAGATCCCGACGAAGATACCCTCCTCGGCCGCGAGGCGACGCGCCATCGCGATCGAGGCCGCCCCGTCGACATGCTCGACCTCGTCCAGAACGTCGAGATCGAGGGTCACCGGGATGAAGTTCGCGCCGATGCCCTGGATCCCGTGCGGGCCGGGGGTGAGCGTCTCTCCCGCGAGCCGCTGGGAGATGATCGGCGACTCCGACGGCTCGACCGCCGCCGCGAGCGACCCGGGGCGGACCTCCTTCAGGAAGCGCCCGCCACCGCTGATGGTGCCGCCCGTCCCGACCCCGGCCACGAAGGCGTAGAGCTCCTCGTCGCCGAGGGACGCGTCGATCTCGGGTCCGGTGGTGGCGTAGTGCGCCTGGGGGTTCGCCGGGTTGTCGAACTGGCCCGGGATGAACGCCCCCTCGATATCGTCGGCGACCTCGCGCGCCTTGTCGACGGCGCCCTTCATGCCCAAGGTGCGGTCGGTCAGCACGAGCTCCGCGCCGTACGCGGCGAACAGCTTGCGGCGCTCGATGGAGAACGACTCGGGCATCGTGAGGACCACGCGATAGCCCCGTGCCGCTCCGACGAGTGCGAGCGCGATGCCGGTGTTGCCGCTGGTCGGCTCGACGATCACGGACCGGCCTGGAGCGATGAGCCCGCGGGCCTCCGCGTCATCGATCATCGCGCGCCCGATCCGGTCCTTGACCGAGCCGCCGGGGTTGCGGGACTCGAGCTTGACGTAGACACGCCCGGGAAGCCCCGCGCCGAGCTTGTCGAGACGGACGAGCGGCGTCGAGCCGATGATGTCGACAACGCCGGGGATTCTCTGGGTCATGGCGGACCTCCGCAGAACGGTATGGGTGTGTGGTACCTCGCAGCGAATGTACCCGCGTCCGGCGCGGCACACAACGGAGTTCAGCGCACCATTGCTGTGCGGTTCGTGCGTTTATACGCGCTCGCCGACTCGCCGCGGGTTTGCGGTACGCTGGGATCGACGGGTCGCGGACGAGGGGGCGCACGGTGCGGCTATGGTTCTGGGCGTGGACGATCGTGGCCGCCGGCATCGCTGTCGGCAGCGCGCTCGCGCATGACCGGGCTTCGGCCCCCTTCGCATTCGGAGCGGCGTGCGCCGCGCTCCTCGAGGCCGTCGGCGGCACCCCCGGCGCGGAGTGGCTCGTGTTCGCGGGCGTCTCGAGCGTGGTGTTCGTCGCGGTGAACCGCAAGCGTCACCGCCGCCGTCACGGGTGGAGCGGGTCCGGGCGTCGCAGCGTCGGCCGCGTGCAGGACTGAAGCGGCCCTAGAGTTCGACCCGGATGAAGACCTCTCCGTCACGCACGGTCACCGGGTAGGTGGCCACGTCCGAGTCCGGATGGTCGGTGCTCCCGTCACGCACGTCGTAGCGCCACCCGTGCCACGGACACGTCAGGTGGTACCCGACCATGAACCCGTCGGCCAGAGGCGCGAACGCGTGGCGGCAGATGTTCGAGAGCGCGAAGTACTCGCCTGCGGCGCGCGCGAGAGCGATGTCGCGCTTCCCGACCTTCACGTGCCGCACCTGCCCGTCCGCGAGGTCTTCGCAGGCCGCGACCCGGACCTCGACCGGACCGGACGTCGCCTCGATGACGCCCTCCAACGAGCGGCCGTCCTCAACGTCCGTGCGGATGAACAGCCCGCACCAGCACTTCCGCTGGACCGCGAACTCGTCCATGTGGAACGGGATGCACGGGCAGATGATGGCGACGTCGGCCTTCGCGTCGCCGGTGCGGATGCGGCACGGGCAGTAGACGTCACCCGTCTCGGCCAGGATCTCGAGCTCGGAGGCCAGGACCGCGTCGACGAACCCCTCGTCGGTGTTGAGGCGGTAGCCGAGACGCTCCACGAACGGAGTCATGTACTCCTTGAGGTCGTCGGCGATGATGCCGTCGGAGAACCGTCTCCGAACGGGTGCGTCGCTCACGTGGGGATCCCCTCTCGTCGCTTCAGGCCGCTCAGGTCCCGATGAGCTGCCGGATCCGGGACTTGTTGTAGCCGACGACGACCTCGTCGCCTACCACGAGCACGGGGAAGGAGGTGCCGTTGGACAGCCGTTTCACCTCGTCGATCACATCGGCGCGCTCCTGCCCGGTCAGCTTGTCGACTTCGACGACGTCGTAGGCGACGCCGCTCTCGTCGAGGAAGGAGCGGGCCTGACGGCAGTAGGGACAGGTGGAGAGCGCGAACACCTTGATCTGCGGCAACTCGTCACTCCTCTCGGGCGCGGCGCGCCGACGGCGCGCCGCGGCGTGTTGTGGTGTATGTTCCCCCACGGTAGGGCATCTCGGTCACGGGGGAAGCAGATGGCACGCTCGCAAGGCGAAGCGATGGATACGGACCAGGTCACGACGTCCGGGCCCCCGCCCGCAGGCCCCGACCGGCCCCGTGCGCTCCTCATATCGCTGGCCGCCGTTGTCATGCTGACCGCGCTCGCCGCGGGGGTTTGGTGGGTGACGACGCTGTTCGCGTCGCCGCGGCCCGACACGAGGCAGACCGCGGAACTCACCGCCTTGGACGGTCGGCTGAAGGCGGTCCGCGCTGCGATCACGCCGATCGCCTCCTCCTTCGCCACGGAGTCGGCCGGCGCCGCCGTCAACGTGTCCTCGTTCCGCGACCGGATCGCCGCCGCACGCAGCCTCGTCGACGGAGTCAACGGGCTCGACGTGACCGACCCCGACGCGCTCCAGGTGCGCGACCTCATCGTCACCGGCGGCTCCGAGGTGCTCTCCGGGCTGGACATGGCACTCGATGCCCTCGTGAGCGACGACGCGAGCGCCACCACGCCCGCCGCGGTACAGGTGGAGGAAGGCCTGCAACAGCTGCAGGAGGCGCGGGACATCCTCGACCGGCTCCTGGGCCGCACGTCGCTCACGTAGCCCGGACGCCGCGCAGCCGCGGGGATCGCGACTGCTCAGCCCTGTATGGCCGGGCCTTCGAGCTCGATGCGCACCGCTTGTGGCGCCACGCGGCACAGCAGCTCCGCCATCGCCGGGTGGCAGGTGAAGAACACGACCTGCCGCTTCTCCGCCAGTTCGGCGACCGCCTCGGCGGCCGGTTGCAACCGATCGGGGCTGAAGTTGACCAGCACGTCGTCCATGAGCACCGGAAGCCCCGCGCCGACGTCGCCGAGCTGGTCGACGAGCCCGATGCGCAGCGCGAGGTAGAGCTGTTCGGCCGTGCCCCGTGACAGCTTGTCGGTGCCGGCCGCGGCGGCGTTGGTCGAGAACACCTCGATGTCTTCCTTGCCCAGCGGTATGGCGAGGTGCGGGTAGCGGCCGTTGGTCATGCGGGAGAACGCGGCCTCCGCGCGCTTCACTACCTCGGGCTGGCGCTCGCGCTCGTAGCGCGCCTGCGCTCGTGCCAACAGCCGGGAGGCGAGCGCGAGCACCGTGTACTCGCGGACGTCCGCCGCGATCAGCTCCCCGAATGTCTCGTCCTCGAGCCGCAGCGATGCGAGGCGGTCCTCGCGGCCCACGGCGTCGATCCTCGTGCGCAACGTCGCCGCCTCGGTCGTCAGCTCGTCGAAGGCCTGCAGTGCGTCCTCGGCCTCGAGACGGGCCTCCGCAGAGAGCCGGCGGGCCTCCTCCAGCCCGCCGTCAGCGATGCCGACCGAGGCGAGCTCGGTCGCCGCGAGCCCGACCGAGGCGTCCGCCGCAGCCCCCGCGGCCTCTGCCTCGCGCTCGAGGCGCTCCGCTGCCGCCAACTCGTCGATCCGTGCCCTGTCCGCCTCGACGGCGGACTCGACCCGCGCGCCCGCGCGACCCACGAGCTCGAGGCACCGGTCGGACGTGACGTCGCCGACCCGGTCGCCCAGAAGCGGCGCCACCGTAGCGCGGACGCGCTCGACGTAGGCGTCGACCAGCCGTTCATCGCGACCGATCGCCTCGCGGACGCCGGTCCGATCGTTGTCGGCGGCCCGCACGTCACGCGCCGCCTGGAGCCGTGCCGCGACAGCAGCCGGTTCCTCGCTGCCGCTCCCGAGACCCCACGCGCGGACGCGCTTAGCCCACGCGGCGGTGCGCTCGTCGAGTGCGCGGCGCGTGGACTGCGCGGCGGCCTCGGCGGTGGCGACACGAGCGCGCGCCTGCGCGGCGTCCGCACCGCCCGCCGTCGGCTGCGTGCCTACGAACGCGAGCACCGCTCCGGCGATCGCGACGACGACCGCAAACATCGCGAGCGCCGTCTGGCCGAGCGCGAGACCCGCGACGAGTCCTGCGACGCCCAGTCCTGCAAGGGCGAGCCCCGACGGCGACCAGACGCGCACGGGGCCCGGGACGGCTCCACCGGAGGCGGCTGCACCTTCCGCCTCGGCGGCGGCGCGATCGCGTGCCTCAGCCGTAAGGTCTGCGCGGGCCTTGAGGTCGGCGAGCGCGGCTCGTGCCGCTTCGATCCCGGAGGCGATCCCCGCGTCGGCAGCCGCCGCGAGAGCCTGCTCTTCAGACCAACCGGCCTCGGACAGCGCCGCGCGGAGACGCAGCTCCACCGTGGCGAGCTTCCCGCGCAGTTCGGAGAGCGAGGCGAGCCGCTCCCGGAACGTCGACGACTCGCCGGCGAGGGCGTGCACGGCGCCGGCCGCGCGCACGGCGTCGTCGTCGGTCGCCACGGCGTCGGCGGTCCTGCGGGCCTCGGAAGCGTCGAGCGCCACGGCCTGTGCGCGGGCCCTGGATTGGGCCGACTCGGCGAGCAGGCGCTCGGCCTCGCTCACGGTGCGCGCCAGACTCTCGCAGCGCGCCTGCGTCTTCGTGCGCTCGCCACGAGCGATCGCGAGCCGCTCGTCCACTTCGATGAGGTGCTCGGTATCGGAGCGCAGGGCGTCTGCCTCGCCCTCGAGCCGCCGGACCTCGTTGCGCACCTCGATGCGGGCCGCGCGCGCCCTGTTGATCGCCGGAGCGGACCCGCCCTTCTTCCAGAGCAGGTCCATGCGCTCGGCAAGCTTCGTCTGGATGTCGGGCGGGCTGACGGTCAGCCCGGCGCCGGCCGCATAGAGCCGGGACATCAGGTCGTCGTCCTTGCCCTTGAGCTGCTCGATCTGCTGCATCTCGGCGAGCCCGAAGCCGAACACCACCCGGTAGGCGGCACGGCTGACCCCGCTGGTCAGCTGGTCCACCAGCCCTTCGCGCGGACGGCCGGACAGGACCCGAACGGTCACCGGCCCGCCGCGCGGTCCCTCGGCGCGCTCCACGACCCATTCACCGTCGTCGTCCGCGAACACGAGCCGGCCCTGGCGCTTGCCTCCCGACGACGACAGGTACGGGTTCTCCCTAGTGTCCGCCGGGGTCGGGAAGCCGTAGAGGACGTGGCGGACCAGGGCGGTCAGACTGCTCTTGCCGGCCTCGTTGGGCCCGACGACGACCGTGAGCTTCGGCGACAGGTCGCCCAGCGTGCGCGAGTCGATGCGGCCGAAGCGTTCGGCCTCGATGCGGACGAGCCTCATCGCGCCTCCCCCTCCAACCGGTCGAGACACAGGTCCCGCGCGCGCAGCAGCAGCTCCTCCGGGGTCAGGTCCGACTCGGTCACGCCGACGGAGCCCTCGATCGGTCCGAGTACCTCGGCGAGCAGCGCGATGACCGCGTCCGGGTCGGCCGCGATCTCGTCGACCAGCCGCACGAGGTCGCCGGTGAAGTCCTGCGATCCGCGATAGGAGTCGGTATCGAGAGAGGCCGCGGTGCGGTCTGAGATGCGATCGATCCAGACCCACGGGTAGGCGGCGAGCTGCTCCTCGCGCAGGTCGGCGAGGAGGTCCGCCAAGGCCGTGCCACTCACAAGCGTCTCGTGAGCGTCACTGCGGCCGGTCAGCTCGATGCGGACGATCGCGGGACGGCCGTCGGCGTCGGCGCGCACGTCGTCGCACAAGCGGCGCACAAGGCCGCGCACGTCGTCGATGCCGGCGCACGCCGAGGCGTCGGCGCTGCGTCGCGCCCACGCGACCGAGCACAGCGGCCTGAACTCGGGCGTGGCGCACGAGCCGTCGACCTCGACGAGGTAGCAGCCGTGCAGACCATCCTCCTTGGGGTTGAGCCCTTGGGGACTGCCTGCGTACACGATCGCCGGCGAGGCGCACAGCACCTCCGGCTTGTGGATGTGACCGAGCGCCCAGTAGTCCATGCCGGCGCTGCGAAGCGTCTCCATCGACGCGGGAGCGTAGTCCTCGAAGTCGGCGCGATTGCCCACGTTGGTGTGCAGGACGCCGATCGCGATACGGTCGCCGGGCGAGCGCCGGTATGCAGAGGCGAAGTCACGCTTCTCGGCCGCGCGCTCGTAGCCGCGGCCGTAGAGCGTGCAGATCGGCTCGCCGTCGCGCTCGACGACGAACGCCTCGACCTCGGAGGTGGAGAAGTACCGGACCGTCCCGGGCATGCGCAGCCCGGCCGACCAGCCGTCGGCCGGATCGTGGTTGCCGCGCGAGATGTAGACCGGGATCCCGGCCTCCGCCAACCGCTCCATCGCGGCCTGGAACCGGAACTGGGCAGGCCAGCTCTTCTCACGGCTGTTGTGGACGTCGCCGGCGATCAGCAGGAAGTCGACCTTCTCGGAAAGGCAGAGCGCGACCATGCGGTCCAGCGCTTCGTAGGTGGAGGCGAGCAACGCCGCACGGACGCGCGCGTCCGACGCGTCGACACCCTGGAAGGGCGCGCCGAGGTGCAGGTCGGCGGCGTGCACGAATCTGACTGACCGCATGCGGGCCCCCCACGAACTGATCGAGATAACCAAGCGTGACCCATCGTAGCGCACGCCCCTGACAGGCCCGGAGGGCCGGAGGGGCGCCTAGCGATCGGCTCCCGAGAAGACCACGGCGAGCATCCCGGGGCCGACGTGGGACCCGATCACCGGGCCGATCTCGGTGATGACGACGCCGGCGAAGCCCACGCGTTCGAGCAGCAGGTCTCGCAACGCATGCGCGTCCTCGAGAGCGTCGCCGTGCCCGACGAAGGCCGTCTGGTTCCCGGGGCCGGACACCCGCTGTGCCGCCACGTCCACGAGCGCCTTCATCGACTTGCGGCGGCCGCGCGTCTGGCCGGCGAACACCAGCTGCCCGGTCGCGTCGATGCGCAGCACCGGCCGAACGTCGAGCATCGTGCCGGCGAACGCCAACGCGTCGGAGATCCGGCCTCCGCGCCGGAGGTGCTCGAGCGACTCCAGCGTGAAGTACCCGTTCACGCGCGTGCGCGCTTCCAGGGCCCAGGTCGTCAGCGTGTCGATGCGGGCGCCGCTCTCCAAGAGCTTGGCGGCCTCGACGATCAGCAAGCCCAGCGCGACCGAGGCGTTGAGGGAATCGATGACGCGGATGTCGGCGCCGGGGTGGTCCGCCGCCACCATGTCGCGGGCCGTGAGCGCCGTCTCGTAGGTGCTCGACAGGGCGCTCGACAGGCCGAGGAGCAGGACGGGCCGTCCTTGCACCACCGCGGACTCGAATGCCTCGACGTACTCGGACAGCGGCACCGCGGCCGTGGTCGGTGTCGCGCCCTCGCGCATCAGCGCGTAGAAGCGCTCGTGCGACATGCTCGCGCCCAGGTCGTCGACGTGCTCGTCGCCGCCGAGGCGGAAGCGCAGGTTGAGCATCCCGACGCCGATACGTTCGACGATCTCCGAAGGCAGATCGCAGCTGGAGTCCGTGATCAGCAGCGGCGCGACGGAGCTCACCGTGCGGGCTCGGTGTTCTTGTGCAGGTCGGCGCCGACCTCGTAGACGACCCCGAGCGAGCCTGGCCCCACGTGGATGCCGACGGACGTCACGAGCAGCTGTACGGAGGGCCGGTGGCCCGTGCGCTCCTCGATCAGCGAGGCGAGGGCCTCCCCCTCCTCGAGGTCGATCACGTGGTGCACGACCGCGCCGACGAACCCGTAGGCCCCGATGTCGGCCGCGACCATCGTGGCGATCTCCTCGAGGGCGCGCCGTTGCGTGCGAACGGACTTGACGGTGGAGGTCACGCCGTCCACCACGGTGAGGATGGGGCGGATCTGCAGCATGGAGCCGAGCAGCGCCTGCGCGCTGCCGATGCGCCCGCCCTTGCGCAGGTACTCCAGCGTCGCGGGCGTGAAGAGCCATCGCGTGCGATCGATCGTGCGTCTGGCAGCGGCGGCCGTCTCGGCGGCGGTCCCTCCCGCGGCCGCGACCTTCGCCGCCGCGAGCACCGCGAAGCCCTCCTCCATGGAGTTCGAGTGCGAGTCGATGACCTCGATCACCGCGCCGGGATGCCGCTTGAGGACCTGGTCGCGCGCCATGAGGGCGGACTCATAGGTGCCGCTCATCTTCGAGGAGATCAGCACTGCGACGACCTCGTCGCCGCTGCGCACCGGCGCCTCGATCGCCTCGATCATCGCAGCGAGAGGAGGCTGAGAGGAGGTCGGGAAGTCGCGCGTCTTCAGCATGCGCCGGTAGAAGTCCTCGGCGTCGATCTCGAGGTCCGACTCGCTGACGCCTCCGAGGGTCACGGAGAGAGGGACGACGCGGATGCCGTTGGCGGCGGCGAGCTCGGCCGACATCGAGCTCGTTGAGTCGGTGATGACGTGGACGACCATGGTGTCTCCCCCAGCAGGCGGGCGCGCCGGCGCCGGCGTGCGTCACACGATGGTATAGCACCGCGCACAGGCGGCGGGAGCCGGATCGCGGGTATACACTATTCGTGCTCGCGTATGCACGAGTTGAGCCAGAATCGGAGCCGACGCAGGGAGCTGAGGATGGAACGTATACGGACCGTCATCATGGGCGCAGCGGGGCGCGACTTCCACGACTTCCAGGTCCTCTACCGGGACGATCCCTCGGTCGAGGTCGTCGCATTCACCGCGACGCAGATCCCGGGCATCGATTCCCGCACCTACCCCGCCGTCATCGCGGGCCCGCTCTACCCGGATGGCATCCCGATCGTCCCCGAGTCCCAACTCGCCACGCTCATCCGCGAGAAGGACATCGCGAAGGTCGTGTTCGCCTACTCCGACGTCGCGCACGTCGACGTGATGCACAAGGCCTCCATCGTGCTCGCAGCCGGCGCCGACTTCGAGCTCATCGGTGCCGAACGCACGATGCTGCCGTCCACCAAGCCGGTCATCTCCATCTGCGCCGTGCGCACGGGCGTCGGCAAGTCCGGCATCTCGCGCTACGTATGGGAGCTGCTGGCCGAGCACGGCCTCAAGGGCGTCGACATCCGGCATCCCATGCCGTACCGCGACCTCACGGCGATGCGCGTCGAGCGCTACGCCTCGCTGCAGGACCTCGACGACCTCGGCGTCACGGTCGAGGAGCGCGAGGAGTACGAGCACCTGATCGAGGTGGGCGCGGTGGTGATGGCCGGCGTCGACTACGCCGACATATTGCGCGCCGCCGAGTTCGAGGCCGACGTCGTGATCTGGGACGGCGGCAACAACGACACGCCGTTCATCCGGCCCGACCTCGAGATCGTCGCCCTCGACCCGCACCGGCCCGGCCACGAGCGCCTCTACCACCCCGGCGAGGTCAACTTCCTTCGCGCCCAGGCCCTCGTCATCAACAAGGTCGAGACGGCCGACCCTGCGAAGGTCGCGGCACTCCGCGAGGCCGCCACGCGCTACAACCCCGAGGCCGTCCTGATCGAGACCGACTCCACGGTCGTCGTGGTCGGAGGGGACGAGCAGTTGCGCGGCAAGCGCGTTCTCGTCATCGAGGACGGTCCGACGGTCACGCACGGCGGCATGCCGTACGGGGCCGGAGTCGTGGCCGCGCGTCGTGCGGGCGCCGAGATCGTCGACCCGCGACCGTACGCGGTCGGCTCCCTGAAGGGCGTGTTCGACTCGTGGACGCACCTGACCGAGATCCTGCCCGCGATGGGCTACTGCCCGGAGCAACTTGCCGACCTGGCGGCCACGATCGCCGCGGTCCCGTGCGACGCGGTCATCATCGCCACCCCGATCGACCTCAGCCGCCTGATCGACATCCCGCAGAAGGCGGTGCGCGTCACCTACGGCGTCGCCGATCGCGGCGACCCGACGGTGCGCGACCTGGTCGAGGACTTCCTGCGCAAACGCGGGCTGATCGGCTAGCCGGCCGGCGCCACCACTCGGCCGATCGAAGGCCCGCGCACACGCCTCAGCGCGTGCGCGGGCCTTCCTGCGTACGTCTATTTCACGACGACCGTCAGCTTGAACGTCTTCTCCGGGGGCACGCCCTTCTCCCACGAGCGGACGTACTCCATGTCCAGAACACCGGTGCCGGCGGCAGCTGCGGTGTACGTGAAGACCCGGGTGCCGCCCGCGCCGACGACACCGGATGCGGCTGTGGACTCGAGGGTGTCGCTGACCGCCTTCAGTTGCGGCGGCAATGTCTCCGTCACCTTCCAGTCGAACCCCGTGGTCGGGTTCCCCTCGAGAGCCACCTCGAGCGTCGCGCCCTGCGCCAACTCGACCGTCGTGCCGTCGGCCGCGGCGTCCACCCGGACCGTGCCGCTCTTCGGCGCCGCGGTCGGCGTCGAGGCGCATCCGGCGAGGAGCCCCGCGCACAGCACCACGGCCAGCATCGCGATACGGGACCTGCCGCGCATCACCATGACGAACACCTCCCCCGAGCAGCCTGCGTCACTGTCATCTTAGACGCGCCGGACGGGGTACAGGATCACGGTCTTCGGCACCTTCGCGCTCGGTTGCGACAGGTACCACTCCTCGTGCATCCCCGCGATGTCGTACCCGTTGGCAGCGATGAACTCGACCGAGGCGTGCGATCGTCGGTTCCTCCGCTCTTGAGGGCGAACTTGAGACCGTACACGGCCCCGTAGAGCGCCTTCATCACATCGGCGCCGAGGCCCTCCGGGTTCCCGCTGGTATGCACCGTCGCGACGGTGACGTCCGGCAGTGTGACGATCTCAGGTTCCCCACTCCACTTCTGTGCCATATCCCGCACCCCCTTCGGCGCGTGTGTTCCCCGCCGCGCGCAAACGCGTGCGCCTCCGCCGGAAGCCCGCGGCCAACGGTCGGCGGACCCGTGTCGCGCGCTGCCGATGACCTGCGACGTTGTCGGGATTGGCATCGTCCTCGCTCTTCGCAGAGCGGCTGCCTCCCCGGCGCCTGCGATGACGCGAGCTTCGTTCAGCGGGGAGGACCAGCACGCACCGTTGGCCCGGAGGCGCACCGCGCGCTCCCTCACCCGACGCGTACTGCACCAGGCGGAAGGCACCGTGTGAGATACCTGGAGAAGTTCCTGACCCGCGTCGGGCGTGCCCGACGAGCGAGCGCGATCGCGCTCGCATCACTGCTTGCGGCGCTCGTGGGATTCGTCCCGGCGCCGGCCATGGCGATCACCCGCAGCGAAGTCCTCTCGCGTGCACACGACTGGGTGGTCAAGCGCGTGCTTTACAGCCAGCGCGCCCGGTATGCCGGGTACCGCCGCGACTGTTCCGGGTTCGTCTCGATGGCTTGGCACCTCGGCACCTCGTACACGTCGCACACGATCCACAAGGTCGCTAAGCGCGTCGCCATCGCGAACCTGCGCCCCGGCGACGCCGTGCACACGTCCGGACACGTCGCGATCTTCGTCCGCTGGAAGAACAAGGCCAAGCGCACGTACATCGCGATGGAGGAGTCCCACCGGGGCCGGCCCGCGATGCACCGCGCGCGGTCCATCGGGCGCGGTGCGACCGCGCTGCGGTACCGCAAGATCGTCGACAACCCCATGGTCATCGCCGCGGTGGCCCCCACGAGCCTCGTGGTCCAGACGAGTGCCGTGATCCAGTAGGACCTCGGACCCGCAGCGCCTAGAAGGACGGGGTCCTGTTCTCGATCCACGTGTCGACCTTGAGCGAGCCGTCCCTGATCACCGGATACATCGGCGGCGGGTACAGGTTCAGCCTCTGGTCATACGTGTAGACGTTCTGCCGGAAGCCCGCGACGGGCTGTCCCGGGTACTTGGTCGCGAATCCGCCGCCCGAGTAGGCGTAGCTCAGCGAGCCGGTGATGTTGATGCCCTGGCGTATGAAGCCCTGCTTGATGTCCGCATAGATCGCGCCGCTCTGTGAAAGCAGTGCCGCATTCACGTTCATCTCGTTGTTGCCGTACCAGCTCGGGACGATGATGTTCTTCTTGGCGATCAGGCCCGACGTCGCCGTCGAGTCCACGCTCGAAGGCACGTAGTCGCCGATGAGGTTGATGTCGCCGTCCGCAACGATCGTGACGGAGCGGGAGTAGGCGCCCTGGACCCAGACGGTGTCGACGAAGTAGAAGACCCCTGAAGATGGGATCGAGAGCGCGGTGACCGGCACGGTCACGAAGTTGCCCGTGTCGATCCCGCCGACGACCTTGTCGATCACGACCGAGTTGCCGTTGACGACCACGCGGTAGCCCAGGGCGTCGGACGCCGGGAAGAGCGAGGAGCTCGCACCCGCGGTCGTCCTGATGCCGTCCATGGTCGCCAGCACTTGGTTGAAGTCGATGGTCGGCTGGTTCTGGAGATAGCCGCGGTCGGCGCTGCCGTTGCCGGTGACGACACCGCCGGCGATGACCTTCCCGGTGATCTGACCCTGGTTGTCGATGTTGCCGTTGCTGCGGACCTGCCCGTTGATGCGGGCATCACCTGCGATGCTCAGGTCGGAGCCACACAGGAACATGTAGTCGCCGAAGGTCGGGAAACGCACGGTCGCGGCGATCGTCTGGGTGCCGTCACCCGCCACGCCGGTCGAGTAGAGCGTCAGGGGCTTGCCATCCGTCGGCGGTACCACGCGCACGCGGTACCTCTCGACGCCCGAGACGGTGACCCAGCCCGTGTCGAGATTCGTCAGGTAGGTATCGTAGTTGTTGCGGAGCAGGTAGAGATAGGCGTTGATGCCGGCATCCGCCACGTGGGTGGCGCGGACGCGGCCGACCCTGAGCGCGGTCACCTGCGACTGGTAGGCGACGACCGTCATGAGCGTCGTGGCCATGATGAACAGGATGCTCGTCGTGGCCATCACGGTCATCAGAGTGGTGCCCCGGTCGCCGCGTGGCGAGGCCGGGCGCAGAAGCCTATGAAAGAGAGTTGAACAGCGCACGGATCTTCACCCTTGTCGTGAAGTCGACCGAGATAGGCCCGCCCTGCGACGGCCTCGTCGCAGACAGGTGGATTCCCACGGAGGAGATCGTGCTCAGGTTCGCGGTCGACACCACGGTCAACGGAGCGCTCTGGTCGTAGTAGGTGAACACGACCCCGGAGGTCATGCCCCCGACGTTCATCAGGCGTACGGCGGGGGCGTCGACGAAGTCGTACGGATATACGGCGATGCTCGCTTCTGAGACCGAACGATAGAGGTCCGTGCTGTCGACGTAGTAGGTCACGCGTTCCGGCGTGCCGTCACGGTCCACGTCGCAGTAGAAGGAGCACGACGTCGCGGTGGCCGCCGCGAAAGCGCCGCCGCCATCCTTGATCTCCTGTGCCTGGCGCAGCTCGCGCACGAGCGTGTCGAGTCCCGTCTGGGCCTCGCCGGTGGCTTCGGAGACCGCCTCGACCTTGCTGTAGTTCCCGGACATGCTGCCGAAGGCGAGGTAGGCCGCTCCAAGGATGACCGGGATGATCGCCGCGCTGATGAGCAGCTCGATCAGGCTGAATCCCTGATCGTCTCTGCGAGCCGATGTCGTGAGCCTACGCATGATCGTCTAGTTCCTCTGGCTGACTGAGACATCCGAGTTCTGGCCTGCGTTGATGATGGCCGTGACGGCGCTTCCGGGATCCGAGTAGATCTGGACCGAGTAGGTGCCGGGAACGAGACTGTTGAACCACAGTTCGCCGGCGGAGCTGGAGTACAGGCTGTTCGAGAAGTAGCCGCCGGGCCCGCTGACGACGACCCGCAGGCTCTCCAGCTTGTTGTTCTTGCCCGTGGTCAGGACGTGCATGTTGCCGTTGGTCTCCACGGCCGTCAAACGGAAGGTCGCCAAGTCCTCTTCCCCATTGTCGTGCACATACAGGGGTGCGGACTGGCTGACGTAGCCGGACTTGTCGACGGCAAGAGTGTAGGTGCCCCACGTCGCGGTCGAGAAGCTGATCTCGCCGTTCGAGCCCGTCACGCCCTGCGCCACCAAGACACCGGCCTGTGTGGACAATGCCACCGTCGCGCCGGATAGCTGGGTCTGGTTCGAGTCGAAGACCTGTACGCGCACGCCGTGCCCGGCTCCCGCGCTCATCCGGAAGGTCACGGCGGGGCTCGGTGCTGAGACGCTCACGCTGAACGGGAGGGTCGCCGATGCGTAGCCGGTGCGCGAGACGGTCGCCGTGTAGTCGCCGTAGAGCAACTGGCCGAAGGCGACGGCACCGCTCACGTCGGTCGTCGAAGACGCGCTGACCGCGCCGTCGGAGCGGACGATCCTCACGCTCGCGTCCGAGAGCGCGGCGCCACTCATGTCCGCCACCTGCACGGTGGCCTGCGCCGGATGCTGCAGGTAGACGATGGCGGTCGAGACAGCGTCGCCCGACACGGAGGTGTTGGCCAGGGTGCCGGCATCGACCGTGTAGCCGGCGGCAGGGGTGAGGGACAGCGTGCAGGCTCCCACGGGGACCTGTCCGAACAGCGCCTCACCTGATGCGTTGGTCGTGACCCGATGAGCGCTGCCGTCCGCCGCCACGAGGGTGACCTCGGTGCCCGTGACAGGGTCCGGGCTCTCGCGATAGCGGAGCTTCACCAGGAAGTCCCCGACACCCGAGAGGGCGCTCTTGCCGTAGATGATCGTGTTGAGGTCGACGCTGCCGGGGACCGGGTTGCTCCACGACACGCGGACCTTGATCCGCTTGTAGGCGGCGCGCCCGCCGCCGGCCTGGACCCATTCGCAATCCGTGGCCACGACGAAACGGCCGACCTGCTCGGGAGTGAGGATGGATCCGGGAGGCTCGCCGTTGCGCCCGTCGGCGTAGTGCACGCCCACGCTGTCGTAGGACAGGCTGCGGGCGGTCTCGAGTCGGGCATTGGCCAGGTTGGTCGCCTCGTCGCGGGAGCGGGCCTGGGCGCTCTGGGTGATGACCCCGCCCAGGACCGCAGCCAGTGCGATGAGACATACGAGAAGGATCGACGAGGCGATGAGCACCTCGGCGATCGACATTCCCGAGTCGGATCCCTGCTGCGTGTGGTACCCGGACATCTCGCGCCCCTCGTTGCATACGACAACCTCGTGCGTAGCGCACATAGGTATGTTCGGCAGGAAAGGCCCCGCGCTGGAGAGGTATTCGCCGTGAAACGGGCACGAACCGGCGCGGTGAGCGACGAACGGCCCACCGGATGCTTCCGGCGGGCCGTTCGCTCTCCTGGCGGCGGAGCCGATCCGCCGCGCCTGGATGCCTACTGGACCAGATTGGTCACCACCGGCGACGGCAGCTCGACTCCGAGTGTGGCGTTCATGCGACCGTAGTTGAGCTCGAAGAGCTCCTGGATCGCCTTCGGCTGCATGGCGAGCGTCACGGTGCTCGTGGCGTTCGCGGGCGTGAAGGTCACGCTCATGGAAGCGATCTTCGAGTAGGTGTTGGTGGCCGCGCCGTCGGCGACCTGCGGGATGATGGGCGCGGGCTGCGACGCTTTGAAGGCCGCGTGCCTGACGTGCCGATGCGCACCTGCTCAGATAGCCACCTCATCCCAACGAACGGAGCGGCTCATCACGCCTCGGACATCACGTCGCAGGATGCCCCGGATCGGCCGTGTGCCAGGGTGGACGGCCGCTTCCCAGGAACAGGAACCAGCCCCACCGCGATCGGCGCAGGAGCAGCGTGACTCCGATCGCGGCCGTCATCGTGACCACGTAGCCGGCGACCAGGCCCACTACGCCGCCGCCGACGACCCACGTCGGCATGAAGAGCGTGTGTGCGGCGTAGATCCCGAGGGTCAGCGCGCCCAGCCACGCACCCCACCGGGCGCCGCGCGCGACGTACATCGCGCTTCCGATCAAGGCCAACATGAGGGCGAGGCGCAGAGCGGTGAGAGCTCCGGACAGCCAGAGCGCCGGGGCGCCGCCCGCTGCGGCCGCGGACGCCGCCCAGCCGGGAGGCCACCACAGCAGGTTCGCCCCGGGGACGGACCACTTCGCCGCGAGCAGGGCTGCAGCGAGCACCAGGACCCATGGTCCCGGCTCGAATCTGCGCTCGCCGACCAGGCGTCCCGCCACGAACACCGGGAAGAGCACCACGATGTAGCGCATCGAGAAGTACGGGAGGAACTGCAGCGGCATGACCGCGCAGGTGGCGGCCACCGCTACCAGCACGACACGATTGCGTCCCAGCAAGACCCACAGGACGCTCAGCACGAACAGCGTGTAGAGGAACCAGACCGGATTCGATTTCTGGTCGAGCCAGACCGCCGCGTTGAGTAGCAAGCCCAGGGGGTTGGTCCGGTCGGTGATCGCCCATATCACCGCGTTCCAGGCGACGTAAGGCACCAGCAGCTGCAGCGCCCGACGGCCCAGCCAGCGCGCACCGGGCTCGACCGGCGCAAGGTAGCCCGACACGAACACGAAGAGCGGGACGTCGAGGATCGAGAGCAGGGAGAAGACGTCAGCCAGCGGGACCGGCGCGCGCGTCGCATCGTTGTGGTAGGCGAAGAGGATGAGGTGGCCCAAGACGACCAGGCACATGGCCACGGCCTTCAGGACGTCGAGACGAAGATCCCGCTCTCGGGCCATCGCTAGCGCACGATGCCCGTCGAAGGCTCGCGTTCCACGAACGCCGCCACGGCGCCGCCCACGCGTCCGGCCCCGTCCTCGAAGGGCGCCGTGTTGACCGAGAGGTGGCGGTGCCACCCGTTGGGCCACGACACGAGCACGCGCGCGTCATGGCGCGCGTCGGGAGCGACCAGCTCTTTGAAGTCGCGGCGGGAAGGCGTCGCGTGGTCGTGCCCCTCCGTGAGGCGAACGCTCCAGTCCGGCGACATCAGCGAGGAAGATCCTTCGTCGACGATGTCCAGCAGCCGACGCGCCTCCCCGTTGGCGAAGGTGATCGCGCCCGCGTCGTTGAGCACCACTATCCCGGCGGGCGCCGTCTCCATCACGCTCTCGAGCATCTCGCCCGCCGTCTTGACCGCGTGCCGCGAGGACACCGCGTCGGTCAGCTGCTGATGCGAGTAGAGCGCATAGACGCCGAAGGCGATGAACGGCACCCAGAGCAGCTCGATGGACACGACGGCCGGATCGATCGCGGCCGTGAAGGCGGGGTAGTAGTGCCCCATGATGCTGGCAGCCGACGAGACGAGGTAGCAGAGGATCGAAGCGGCGAAGAAGCCCTTCGCGGTCCGGTTGAAGACGCCCCCGGGTCGCACCGGAATCGCGAGTATGGCAACCATCGCGAGTGCGAAGCTGAGCAGGGGCGCGATGTCCTCGGCCACGCTCCAGATCATCGGTGGTCTCCCGCCATCGTGACTTCGTGGCGCCGGGCCCTCCACGCGGCCCACGCGAAGGAGAACCCTCCGAGCGAGACCGTCAGGTGGCGGACCCAGCGGAACAGCAGATCGTACGCGCCAAGGCGGACCCCCACCTGCTGGTCGATCGCGGTCATGGCGAAGCTGGCGATGATGGCGATGACCCCGAGGATGAAGGCCTTCCGCGTGGCCTCCGTCACACGTATGTTGCGCGCGATGGTGAACATCACGGGAAGGAACGCGAGCGCCGCAACGAGTTTGAACGCGTTGCTCACGGCGTTGTGGCTGACTACGATCACGGCGTCCCCCGACCATCACGCCCGCGGGCGCCGACGCCCCGGGCTCTGCTCACGCACCGGCCCATTGTAGGGGTGAGGTGTCCGGCACCGCCAGCGCCGTGCGCGCCGCAGCCGACGAGCGCCGCCAGCCGCGCATCCGGACCCAGGCCGCCGCTCACGCCACGCGGCTCGGCGGCAGCGACCTTGCACCCGGGTCGCGAGACGTGAGTCGCCCTGGCGCGGACTGGGTATGTTTGCCGCAGCGCGGGAAATGGCAGGGGCGACCGCGGGGGTGGTTCCGTGTTCAGCTGGAAGCGCGACAACAGCGCTGCTGCGAACTTCATGGTCTCGGCG
>Ga0209638_1000326_pt1 | contig 31269 bp, 26 predicted proteins | sample BarGraNGADG00211_FD_184490 | JGI IMG/M metagenome (GOLD analysis project Ga0209638, IMG submission 184490) | Arctic peat soil microbial communities from Barrow, Alaska - Barrow Graham LP Ref core NGADG0002-211 (SPAdes) (version 2) | ecosystem: Environmental > Terrestrial > Soil > Wetlands > Peat...
TGGCGTTGAATCGGCCTCCGTGGGAGGGCTTGTGGGGGCAGACCTGAGTCGAGAAGTCTGCTTCAGCAGATCCCGTCGCCGATGGGGGCATCGAGGTGACGGGCGCCTGAAAGGATGGGGCGGGCAAGTCCGCCGGAGCGCCCCGTCACCTCCACGGCGAAGAAGTTGCTTTCGGCGACCACGCGTGCGGCGTTAACGTGCTTGGTCCACGTCGCCACTTGGGCTCGCCGGGCCAGCAGCCACCCGCCCATCGTGACCCCGAAGAGCTCCAGGTACGACGTGGCGCCGGCCACAGCATCCTGGGGTTTCGACGCCATCCGATCGAGCATCCACTCGGTGGTGGCCTCGAGTGAGGCAGCGGCACCGGACAGCGCGGAGTACGTCTCAGCGAGTGGGTCATCGCCAGAGACTGGTCCGGGGATTGAACCTGTGATTTCGGCGAGAAGCTCGCGCACCCAGTGCCCCTCGTCGCGAGGGAGCTTTCGCGTGACGAGGTCGAGCGCCTGAATCCCGTTCGTCCCCTCATAGATGGGAGCGATTCGTGCATCTCGCAGACGTTGGGCCATGCCGGACTCCTCGATGTACCCGGCACCGCCGAGCACCTGAATACCCAGCGACGCGGCTTGGAAGCCGACATCGGTCGACCATGCCTTGGCCACCGGCGTCAGGAGATCGACGAACTGCTGTGACCGGTACCGGGCATCTTCGTCGGAAGCGTGGCGGGCCCGGTCTCCGTGCGCCGCGGCCGTGTAGAGCAATAGCCGCGAAGCCTGCGTTGTCGTGGTCATTGTCAGGAGCATCCGCCGGACATCAGGATGATCGATGATCGGTGAGCGTGCTCGTGGGGCAACACCGGCGGCACGCCCCTGCAAACGGGTCGCTGCATACTCACGGGCATCCTGGAAGGCCCGCTCGGCCACAGCCGGACCCTGGGTTCCTATCGACAGGCGGGCTGCGTTCATCATGGTGAACATGGCCCGCATGCCACCGTGCAGCGGCCCGACCAGCTCGCCGATGGCACCGTCGAATTCCATCACGCAGGTGGGGCTGCCGTGGATGCCGAGTTTCTTTTCGACATGGAGGCAGCGCAAGGCGTTCCGTTCACCGAGTGCTCCGTCGGAGGCAAGCAGGCGCTGGGGCACGACGAAGAGTGACAGGCCTTTGGTGCCGTCCGGAGCACCGGGCGTGCGGGCCAGGACCAGGTGGATGATGTTGTCGGTGAGGTCGTGCTCACCCCAGGTGATGAAGGTCTTGATGCCACTGACCCGCCATGCCCCGTTGCCGTCCGGCTCGGCCCGGGTCCGGATCTCGCCGAGGTCGGAGCCGGCGTCCGGCTCGGTGAGGTTCATGGTCCCGCTCCACTCGCCGGTGAGCAACAAAGGGAGGTATGTCGTCTGTTGCCGTTCATCCCCCCACTGGAGGAGCGCTTCGATGGCCCCTTGGGTCAGCACCGGGTTGAGGGAGAGCGCCAGGTTGGCCGAGGCGAACATCTCTTGGATGGCCAGGCCGACCACCGACGGGAGACCACCGCCTCCAAATCTCGACGGGAAGGGGAGCGCACCCCAGCCTCCTTCGACATAGCGGGCGTACACGTGGTGGAAGGCGTCGGGAGTCACGACGGACCCGGTTGTCGAATCGAGCTGGGCCCCGACCAGGTCGCCGACTCGGTCGCTTGGGGCGATGACGTCCGATGCCAGTCTTCCGAACTCCTCGATGGCGAAGACCACTGACTCCCTGTCAGCGTGACCGAACGCCTCGAGGTCGAGCAGGTCGTCGAGCCCGGCCACATCGAGGGCGAGCACGATGTCGCTCACCGGTGCTCGATAGGTGGTCCCTTCACCACCTCCGTCAGGTCGTTCCTTGGTCAGTCTTCCGGTGTCGATGGCGGTCATCACACATTCCTCCGGTAGGTGCCGCCGACCTCGAACAGTGCCTGGGTGATCTGGCCGAGCGAAGCGCTTCGGACCGTATCCATCAGTGTGGCGAACACGTTCCCGCCGCTGAGGGCGGTATCTCGGAGTGCGGCCAAGGTCGCCGGACAGTCGGTGGCATGCTGCTCCTGGAACTCGGCCAGGCGTCGGATCTGGCCCTCCTTCTCATCCTCGGTGGCCCGGGCCAGCTCGAGCTCCGCTGGAGCCTCTCCGCTGGTGGCGGTGGTGAAGGTGTTGACACCCACGATGGGAAGCGTTCCGTCGTGCTTGGCGTGCTCGTAGGTCATCGAGTCGTCCTGGATGCGACCGCGCTGGTATCCGGTCTCCATGGCACCCAACACCCCGCCCCGTTCGGAGATCCGATCGAGCTCGGCGAGGACAGCCGTCTCGACCAGGTGGGTGAGCTCCTCCACGACGAAGCTGCCCTGAAGCGGGTTCTCGTTGGCCGCCAGGCCCCACTCCTTGTTGATGATGAGCTGGATGGCCAACGCTCGGCGGACCGAGTCGGCCGACGGCGTGGTCACCGCCTCGTCGAAGGCGTTGGTGTGGAGGCTGTTGGCATTGTCGTAGATGGCACAGAGCGCCTGCAGCGTGGTGCGGATGTCGTTGAACGCCATCTCCTGGGCGTGGAGCGATCGTCCCGATGTCTGGACGTGGTACTTGAGCTTTTGGGAGCGCTCGCTCGCTCCGTAGCGGTCGCGCATGGCCAGTGCCCAGATCCGCCGGGCGACCCGGCCGATCACGGTGTACTCGGGGTCCATGCCGTTGGAGAAGAAGAACGAGAGATTGGGGGCGAAGTCGTCGACGGCCATGCCCCGGGCCAGGTATGACTCGACGTAGGTGAACCCGTTGGCCAGGGTGAAGGCGAGCTGGGTGATCGGGTTGGCCCCAGCCTCGGCTATGTGATAGCCGGAGATGGACACCGAGTAGAAGTTCTTCATGTCGTGTTTGACGAAGAACTCCTGGATGTCGGCCATCACCCCGAGGGAGAACTCGGTGGAGAAGATGCAGGTGTTCTGGCCCTGGTCCTCTTTCAAGATATCGGCCTGCACCGTGCCCCGCACGGTGCGCAGCGTCCGGGCCCGCACCTCGTCGGCTTCGTCGTCGGTGGATGGGCGGCCGTGCTCCTCGGCGAAGCGGTTGAGTTGCTGGTCGATGGCGGTGTTCAAGAACATGGCCAGGATGGTGGGTGCCGGCCCATTGATGGTCATCGACACCGAGGTGGTCGGATCGCACAGGTCGAACCCGGCATAGAGGGCCTTCATGTCATCGAGTGTGGCGATTGACACGCCCGAGGTCCCGACCTTGCCGTAGACGTCGGGTCGGGTGTCGGGGTCGCGGCCGTAGAGGGTGACCGAGTCGAACGCAGTGGACAGGCGGGTGGCGGGCTGGCCCTCGGAGAGCAGGTGGAAGCGTCGGTTGGCCCGGAACGGGTCGCCTTCCCCGGCGAACATGCGGGCCGGATCCTCATTATCGCGCTTGAGCGGGAATACCCCGGCGGTGAAGGGGAAGTGTCCTGGCAGGTGCTCCGAGCGCAGCCAACAGAGCAGGTCGCCGTCGTCGGTGGCCCTCGGGAGTGCCACCCGAGGTACCCGGGTTCCCGACAGCGATGCCCGCCACAGAGGGATCCGTCGTTCGCCGCCCGGTGTGACGGTGACCAACTCGTCACCCGTGAGCTCCTCTCGGAGGCGGGCGAACCCATCGAGCAACGCCCGATCGGCGGGGTCGACTGCATTGTTCATCTCCTCGGCCAGCTGGGTGAGCTCTGCGACGGCCCCGCCGTCGCTGCGCGCCGCCACCAGAGTGGCGGTGGCTCGGACTTGCTGGGCGCGCCGCACGGCATCCGCCCGGTTTGTGGTCTCGGCGTGATAGCCGCGCACCGTCTCGGCGATGTCCGACAGGTAGCGGAGCCGCTCGGCCGGGACGATGGGTGAGGAACTCTGGGACACCGGCGATGTGACAGGTGGCAGGATCGGCTCGCTGGTCGAGAGTCCGTGCTCGACCAATGCGTCGCGCAGGAACTGATACAGCGCGGTCGTGCCCTCGTCGTTGAAGCGAGAGGCGATGGTCCCGAACACAGGTTGGGCCTCATGGCTCGAGTCGTCGCCTGAGTGATTGCGCACCCACTGGCGGCGAACCGATCGCAGGGCATCCTCGGCGCCCCGGCGGTCGAACTTGTTGATGGCCACGACGTCAGCCAGGTCGAGCATGTCGATCTTCTCCAGCTGGGAGGCTGCCCCGAACTCGGGGGTCATGACGTAGAGGGAGAGGTCGGCGATGTCCACCACGGCGGCATCACCCTGACCGATCCCAGGTGTCTCCACGATGACCAGGTCGTAGCCGGCGGCCCGGCAGGCGTCGATGGCGGCGGGAACGGGCGAGGGGATCTCCGAGCCGCTCCCCCGCGTGGCCATCGAGCGGAAGAAGACCTGAGCGGTGTCGATGGCATTCATGCGGATCCGGTCACCGAGCAGTGCGCCGCCGCTTCGCCGCTTGGTCGGATCGACGGCCAGGACGGCGATGCGGAGTTTGTCGCCCTGGTCAAGCCGGAACCGGCGGATCAACTCGTCGGTGAGCGAGGACTTCCCCGAGCCACCGGTCCCGGTGATGCCGACCACGGGTGCCGTGTGCCGCCTGGCGGCAGTCACCAGTTCGGCACGGAACGATGGTTCGAGTGCCTCTGCCTCGATGGCGGTGATCACCCGGGCGAGAGCCCGGACGTCCCCGAGGACCAGGTCCTCGATGACGCCGGGTTGGTGGCCGGCCAGGTCGATGTCGCACTCCTCGATCAGGACATTGACCATCTTGTCGAGGCCGAGGCGCTGGCCGTCGGCGGGGGAGAAGATCCGGCGAACCCCGTAGGACTCGAGCTCGGCGATCTCGGAGGGGATGATGACCCCACCGCCACCGCCGTAGACCTTGATGTCGCCCCGGCCTTGGTCCTTGAGCCGATCGACCAGGTACTTGAAGTAGTCGATGTGACCACCCTGGTACGAGCTGATGGCCACCCCTTGGACGTCTTCAGCCACCGCCGCGGCCACCACTTCGTCGACCGATCGGTTGTGGCCCAGGTGGATGACCTCGGCGCCCTGGGCCTGGAGAAGGCGCCTCATGATGTTGATAGCGGCGTCGTGGCCGTCGAAGAGACTGGCAGCAGTGACGAACCTCACCGGGAACCTAGGCCGGTAGAAGTCATTTCCGGGAGCGACGCCTGGCTTCACTAGAGCAGTCATCGAATGCACAATAGTCGGACATCCATTTAATGTCACGTCCGTCGAGTCGGTGCGTCGAGTTGTCCCGTGCCCGCCGCAAACGCTGCTGGGCTGTTGGGTGCCGCTGATAGGGTCAGCCCGTCAGTGGCCGCCGTCGTGGCGTCCCCCGCACGGCAAGGGAGTAAACTCGTGGGCCTCACGAAGCCCCTCACGTTCGACCCCATCGAAGAGGCCCGTCGTCAGTGGATCGAGCATGGCTGGGGAGGGGCGGCGGACGGCATGGCCGTGGTCACGTCGGTCATGCGCGCCCAGCAGATCTATCTGGCTCGTATAGACGCCGTCCTGCGTCCCTTCGACCTCACCTTCGCCCGGTTCGAGTTGCTGACCCTGCTCAGCTTCACCCGCGCCGGCGCGCTGCCGTTGAGCAAGGCGGGTACCCGCTTGCAGGTCCATCCGACGAGCGTCACCAACGCCGTCGACCGGCTCGAGGCTCAGGGGCTCGTGCGGCGCCTCCCGCACCGCACGGACCGGCGCACCACGCTGGTCGAGATCCTTCCCGCCGGGCGGAGAGTCCTCGATGAGGTCACGGTCGCACTCAACGAGCAGGTGTTTGCCGCTCCCGGGGTTTCACCCACGGACGCGGGCAAGCTGTTTGTGCTGCTGCGCAAGGTCCGTGCCGCCGAAGGCGACTTCGGGGCCTGACGCTCAGCGCATGGCAAGGCTGGCGGCCAGTCGGCCCAGAGCGCCCGCAGTTCGAACGCCCCACCAGAACAAGTCCTTGCCGTCGACGAGCGCGGTAGGCGCCACCGATTCGAGCTCGGGAAGCTGGCGTTTCGTGAACGGGGAGGGCTCGCTCGGAGCCAACACCACATCACAGGGCGGCGTGCGGCGGCGTCGTCGAGGTGGACCGTGAGGTAGGTACCCTCTGCGCCGAACTCCGCCGTGACACCGAGATGGGCCAGGAGCGAGGCTCCGTAGGTCGGTGGCCCAAGGGCCATCCACGGACGCCGCCAGATCGGAACGAAGGCGCGCATGCGGGCGGGAACCGGCTCGGGGAGGACCGGCGGAACCCAGCGAGCTCCGACTCGATCTGCCAGGCCGGCCATGGCCGGATTGACGCCATCGAGCGACCGGACATGGAGCAGATGGACCTCGATGCCCCGGGAGACGAGGGCGTCGTAGTCCTCGCGCCGGTTCTCCTCGGCGTCGACCACGACGAGCTCCGGGTCGAGCTCGGTGATGCGATCGATGTCGGGGTTCTTGGTGCCGCCGGACGTGAAGGAGGTCGGGTCGCTCGCAAAAGCGCGTGCAGGCGATCGGGGTGCGGTCCCACGCGGAGAGCGTCTCGGTGACCGAGGGAACCAGGCTGGCGATTCTCACAGATTCGTTCTCTCTGAGTTTGTGTGATCCGCACCTGCGAACGACGCCTGATCCACCCTGGGTTCAACAGAGAATCGAGTGCCGTGAGTTACGCGACCTCGCTGACCGCGACACGTTGACGGTAGTACGCCGTTTCGAACGCCGCCGGCGGGATAACCCTGTTCGTTCCACCATTCCACCCATCTGACAGTGGCCAGTTCAACCTCGTTGGCGCCGGCCCAGCGCCTCTGTCGACGGATGACCCCGGTCCCGTAGAGGCCATCGGCAACTTCGGCCAGGGCATTGTTGAACGAGCCCCCCATTGAGCCGACCGAAGCTGCTCCCTCCACCTCGCCGAGGCGCCGGCTATAGACAAGGGCCAAATACTGGACACTCACTGTTCGAATCGTGCACCAGCTCCGAGAGGTCTTCTCAGCGCCGCCAGATGACCATCTCACGATCTTGCGGGCGTACGCGTCGACGACAAAGGCCACGTGGCAGAGGCCATTCCTCGTCCACGCGCAGGTGAGATCGGCCACCCGGAGCGGGTTCGGGGCAGGGGTGGTGAAGCTCCGCTCGGCCCGGTCGACCCGGTCGAGCGGACGCGGCCCGGTCTCTGGGGGCTTGGTCGTTCGTGCCGTCTCCTCCCGACGGACGCCTGAGCATCCCCCCTTGTTCTGTTCTATCGCCGTCTTTAGCATCCAGACCACCCGCTTCTTCAACTCAGGCGTTTTCAGCAGGGTGCGTGGATCCCATGACTCCATCCTCTCCAAGGTTGGGAGTCTCCATGAAACCCAGCGCGGATCAAATGGAAACCGTAGATGTGGTCGGGATCCTCGTTGCTCGACATGACAATGGGGCATCAAATAGGAGGATGACCTATAAACAGGGCGAAGACGAAGCATCACACTTCCGTCCGAGACGCAGACTCGAAGGAGAACGCCATGACTGGCAAGGATGTGAACCGGCCCGGAGTTGTGGGCTGTAGACCCAGGGGTTCAAACATTGTCGAGACTGGTGCCAGAGCGGGTCCGGCAGTTCGCGTCGTCGAGATGGACGAGGCGGCACTCATGGCCGAACGTCGCCGCGTGGAGAGCTCGCTGCGTCGGGCGGTCAAGGCCGGCAAACTCTCGGATATTGAGTCAGAAGGCGCACTCGACAGAGTGGAGTTTTCGTCTGACCTCGAATCCCTAGCCGATTCCGACCTCGTGGTCGAAGTGGTTCTCGAGTCGGAGCCCGAGAAGCTCGAGATCTTCGCGGCACTCGACAGGGTCGTTACTTCGGCCCATGCCGTTCTGGCGTCGAACACGTCGTCGATCCCGATCATGAAGCTTGCGATGGCGACCGCTCGGCCATCGCAAGTCGTCGGTATCCACTTCTTCAACACCAACCCGTCCCGGCTTTTCAAGAGCCGCTTGCCATCCTCCCCTGCGCTTCCAGGATCAGGCTGCCTTCAGCATCACCGGACTGCTGCGACAGTTCGGAGGGGCGGGTCTCTCACCCGTCCCCGGATACATGGCGCCGCGTGACGCACTCGAAGGCCACTGCAGGGAGCGCCGGACTGTGGGATTCCGTGTGCACTGGAATAATGCCTTTCTGTTGTTGGATGATGCGGGTGTAAGCGATCACATCTTCCCAGCACAGGGGGCATTTTCCGCGAATGGTCAGACCTCAGATGGGCAGGTTAGCGGGGTCTTTCGGTGGATTGAGGCTGAAAGGGGCTCGACTTCCGGGACGTAGGTGACTATGATATCCATCATAATCATTAGCCAATAGTCCGCAGGTCTTAAGCCGCAAGTGCAAGATGGTAGGTTCAGAACGCCATTTTCCGTTACCGAACCGTCGCTGAAAACCGCCGGAACGCCAGGTAGGAGAAGGAGAGTATCCGTGGGATTCATGATCTCGATCGACAACGGTGGCACGTTTACCGATATCTGCGTGGTCGGTGAAGGAAGCCTTGTGTACGGCAAGACGCCCACCACACCGTACGACCTCTCGGAATGCTTTCGCGAGGTCCTCAAGGTCGCAGCGGTCGAGGTGCTTGGCAACGAGAACATTGCCCACCTGCTTGCACGCACGGAGTTATTCCGTTACTCGTCGACGATTGGCACGAACGCGATTGTCGAGAAGAAGGGGCCACGGCTGGGCCTTATCCTCCCACTGCAAGCATCGGTCGAGGCTTTTATCACGACGCAGGATGAAAGGGAAATGTGGTCCACCTTCGTCGATGACCGCGTCTGCCAGCTCGGCGAGGCCGAGGATGATGCGACGTTCGAATCCGATGTCGTGACCGCCGTGAACCGGCTCCTCAACAAGGGAGCGAATCGGCTCGTCGTAAGCCTTGGTACCGCCGACGCAGGGGATGCTGAGAAGCGCGTCAAGCGAGTGGTGCTACGAAAGTTCCCTCGCCACCTCCTCGGCGCTGTGCCGGTCCTGTTCTCGCACGAGTTGACCAGTGACCACGACGACAAGCGGCGTACGTGGACCGCGATGCTCAACTCCTTCCTACACCCCGAGGTCGAACGGTTTTTCTGGAATACCGAGCAGATCCTGCGCCAGGCCAGGAACAAGCGACCGATGCTCATCTTCCACAACGACGGCAACTCGGGGCGCGTCGCCAAGACCATCGCCCTTAAGACCTACAGCTCGGGCCCTCGCGGAGGATTAGAGGGCCTTCGCGCGCTTGCCCTGCACTATGGCTGGCCCAACGTGATCGGGATGGATGTCGGCGGTACAACGACGGATATCGGCATCGTGAACGATGGAGCGATTGGCACGCGTCGCTATGGCGACATCGCGGGGATCGATATCTCGTTCCCCCTCGCCGAGGTGACGAGCACCGGCATCGGTGGCAGCTCAGTGTTCAGCGTCGCGGATGGGTCGCTTCGGATCGGCCCACACAGCATGGGAGCCATCCCTGGCCCGGCCTGCTTTGGTCGAGGCGGCCAGGAAGCGACGATCACGGACGCCTATCTTGCAATGGGCGTGTTCGACGGCGAGACTTTTCTCGGGGGACGGTTGGCGCTCGATGTAGAGCGCGCCCAGACAGCGGTCGAACAGAAGGTGGCCGCACCCCTCGGTGTTGCGGTGGACCAGGCCCTTCTGGCGATGCAGGCGACGTTCGAAGCACAGCTTGCCGCGACGATCCCCCAGGTGTCGGATATCGCTGACGCGGTGCTCGTGGCGTTCGGGGGTGCCGGACCGATGAGTGCGTGCGCTGTCGCAGCTCACGCGGGTATCGACACCGTGATGATTCCCCGACTTGCCGCCGTGTTCAGTGCCTTCGGTGTCGCCTTCAGCGACATCGGCTACGACTACGAGGTAGCCGTTGAGCCGCTTGAGCCAGCACTGCTCAAGGAGCGCTTGGCGGGCCTCTGTAAAGCAGCAGAGCGGGACATATTCGCCGAAGGTTTCTCTCTGTCGGACTGCACGACCGAGTACGCGGTACAACTTGGGCGCGACGGTGGGCCAATGGAGATCGTGCCACTCGCTAACGACGGATTGAGTTCGGACGCCATCGACGGTCACCAGAGTGGCCTTGCGAGTCTCCGGGTGATCAGGCCGATACCCCACCCGCACCTGGAGGCGCCGGGTGGCGTGGCGTCCGTCATCGCCGTTGCCCATGGACAGCGCAAGCTACTTGTCGGCAACGGCGAGTGGGCTGACGTGCCTGTCTACGCCCTCGACAGCCTGACGGTGGGGTCTGTCGCATCAGGGCCTGCCATTGTCGAGGGTCAGTACTTCACGTGCCGGGTGCTCGACAATTGGTCATTCGAGATCGACAATAACGGAAATATCAAAATGCAGAGGCTTGGGAGGGCTGATCAGTGAGGGTCAATATCACCGAGTACTTGTCGATCGAGTTGGACGATGAAACATGGCACTGCCGATGCTGTGACCGCGTCCTGAATTCGGCTCGGTCCAACTACAAGGAAGGGCTACTCGTGTATAACCGTGACCCCCGGGAGATCCATCGCCCAATCCTGGACCCGGACCGCTACGACTTTACCTACGCCCCCGACCCTGCATGGTGTCGCATTATTGAGTATTACTGCCCGGGTTGCGGCACGCAGGTCGAGGCTGAGTATCTTCCACCCGGTCACCCGCTTTCGTATGACATTGAGTTGGACATTGACGCCCTGAAGGCGCGCTTCCAGGTGAAGACTGTCGGAGGTATCCAGTGAAGCAGATAAATGTAGACGTGGGCGGTACCTTTACCGATTGCTTCGTTGTCTATGAGGACCAACGGGTCGAGACGAAGTCGATCACGACTCACCACAACGTCGCCGTCGGGTTTATGGATGCGCTCAGCCAAGCGGCCGATGTTATCGGTCTCGATGACGCCACCACGTTGCTCTCCGAGGCCGACTCGGTTCGCTACGCGACAACGCTTGGAACAAACGCGCTCATCGAGCACACGGGACCGAACGTAGCATTGCTCGTTACCGCAGGCTTCGAGAGTGCCGTACCGCTTAGCCGAGGCAAAGGCTACGGCGTTGGGATGTCACCCGCCTATCAGGCGGACGTCGCATCGGCGAGCCGTCCGGATCCGATCGTTCCTATCGAGCGCATCCGCGGTGTCCAGGAGCGCATCGATTTCAAGGGCGACATCGTGCTAGCCCTCGCCGAGGAGCACCTTCGTGCGCAGATCCGCGAACTGGTCGATGCCGGGGCACAAGCATTCGTAATTGCTTTCGTCAACTCGGTCGTTAATCCGCAGCACGAACTTCGGGCCGAAGAAATCCTGCTTGAGGAATATCCATCGCATATGCTCGGCGCGATTCCCGTAGTGCTCTCTCATGCCGTTGGTGGCCGAAAGGGCGAGTACGTGCGGGCCACTTCCGCTATCATCGATGCCTATCTCCACGATGGGATGTATTTCGGCCTGAGCTCGCTGGAGGACGTTCTTCGAGACTCCGGATACCAGAAGCCGATGCTCGTGGTGCACAACACCGGTGGTATGGCGCAAGTGAGTTCGACGCACGCATTGCAGACGATCCACTCGGGTCCCGTGGCGGGTATCAGTGCATCGGAGCACGTTGCCAACGAGTTCGACCTCGGTAACATTGTCGCTACCGACATGGGTGGCACGAGCTTTGACATCGGATTGGTCGTAAAGGGCGGTGTGAAGTTCTACGACTTCAATCCCATCATGGACCGGTGGATGGTAAACGTCCCGATGATGCACCTTGTCACGCTCGGCGCGGGGGGTGGCTCCATCGCCCGTTACGACCGCATGTTCAAGGCGGTGCAAGTTGGTCCCGACAGCGCCGGCTCAGATCCCGGGCCTGCCTGCTACGACCGTGGTGGCACCGAACCCACTGTGACGGACGCGGATCTCATTCTCGGCTATCTAAGTCCCGACTTCTACGCTGGGGGAAAGGTGCAGCTGAACTCTCGCCGCTCCAGTATGTCGTTCAAGGAGCACCTTTGCAATCCGCTCGGAGTGTCCGTTATCGAAGCAGCGAAGTTTGTTAAGCACCGGGTTGACCTCAACATGGCGAACGCTATCGCCGAGGAGGTCCGGACGAAGGGATACGAGCCGAGCGAGTTTACGTTCCTAGCCTACGGTGGGAGTGGTCCTTTGCACTGCTGCGGGATCGCATCAGAGCTCAAGATCAACCGGATTTTGGTGCCGCCGTTCAGCTCGGTGTTCTCTGCACTAGGCGCTGGCCAAATGCGTCAGATGCATGTTCACGAAATGTCCGTATATCTGTGGTTATACAATGCCACGAAGGGTCGTCTGCTGAGCGACTTCTCGGGGATCAACGCGATCATCGAGGAACTTGAGGAGCTAGGTCGCGGGGACTTGATGCGGCAAGGCTTCGATGAGGATTCGATCACCTTCTGCCTTGAGATGGACATGCGGTATGGCAACCAGCTAGCGGAGACGTCGGTCGAAAGCCCTGTGCGGCGACTGAATTCTCTTGAGGACATGATGTTGTTGATCAAGATGTTTAGTGAAGACTACGGGATCCGCTATGGCGCCGGGAGCCAGGCGCCCGAAGCAGGTATTCGCATCAACTCGATCCGGGTGCTTGCGTCGGTCCCAACGGTGGCGATCTCTCTCGACCAGCCGGTGGTCAAGCGGAAGAAGCGGGTCAGCTCGGATCGCTCGCGACCCTGTTTCTTCGTTGGTCATGATGCGCCTCTCGACACAGCGTTGTACGCCGCCGATCAGCTCACACCCGGATCAGTCATTGAAGGCCCGGCCATCATCGAATCGCCGCGGACAACCTCGCTGGTTGAACCGGGGTGGATCATGACGATCGGTCATCATGCATCCGGTTGGGTCGAGCGAGCGTAGAACCGTAGGTCGTATGGGCACTGATTTAGATGAAATGGATTCTCAGATGTCAAGTAGGGCATCTGAGCGAACAGGAGCTTCTCTTGGAGCAGAGGGAGTCACAGATGACAAGTACGCATGAGCGTGAAGAGGAACTCCTCAGTGAGTTCTTGGCAGGGGCAACCCTCTTCCTGGGGCCGGATCCCGAGATCATGCAGGACCACGACATCGCACCGGCAAGCGGACGCGAACTCGATGCTAAGGACCGTTTTTCCGACTCCCATCTCGCCAACGTTGTTCGTAGCAGACTCGAAGCGGGGGTGAACGAGGCCTTCGCTATGTCATCGCAGACGGGAGCCTGTCCGGGCGCACGCTGGGGCGACTCAGTGTGCGGGCTATTCACGGCTAACGGCGACCTGTCGATTTCGAGTAACGGCGGTATCCTTATCTTCTCGGTGCTCACCCAGCACGCAGTGAAGTTCATCGCAAAGTATTGGATCAATGAGCGATCTGTCGGGGTGCGTCCTGGTGACGGCTTCGCACATAACGACGCCCGCTACGGAAACATACACAACACCGATTCGAGCGTGATCCTGCCGATCTTTCACGAGGGCGAGTTGATCGCGTGGGTCGGCTGTATCACGCACGTCGGCGAGAACGGCGCGATCGAGCCGGGCGGAATGCCGACGATCGCGGAGACACCCTACGACGAGGGCCTCAAGATGCCGCCGATAAAGCTTGTCGAGAACTACGAACTCAAGCGGGACCTCATCACGTTCCTCCAGAACAGCACTCGTGACCCGAAGCTGATCTATGAGGACATGAAGTCGAAACTCTATGCGTGTATCCGACTGAAGGAGCGCCTTGAGGAGACAATATCGCAGTACGGCGCCGACTCCGTGATCGCCGTACTGCGGGGAACGCTGGAAGACACGAAGGAAGAGGTGAAGCGCCGCATCACGGAGTGGCCTGACGGCACCACACGTACGGTCGCATTCTCGGACGGGACGTTGCGCGAGAATCTGCTGCTGAAGATCAACCTGGTGATGACAAAGAAGGACGACGAACTTGTAATGGACTTCCGCGGTTCAAGTCCGCAGTTTCAAAACCGGTCCGTCAATACCCAAGCAGCGTCGATGAAGGGTATGCTGGCCCAGCTCTTCCTTGGCTACATCTGGCCCGATCTGCCACGTAACCAGGCCGTGCTGGCGCCGATCAGTATCGTCTTGGACGACCGCTCGATCCTGAACGCATCGGACGATGTCCCGAATGCGCAGTCGATGATGAGCTTCTTCTTCGGCTATTCGGCCGGTCAGGTTGCGGTTGCGAAGTTTCTCTATTCCGCGGCGAACCGCTATACGAAGATCCTTGCCCCCTGGTATAATATGATTCAGACTTTCGTCTACGGTGGGGTGACGCAGCACGACGAGCCAGCTGGGAATCTCTGCGCAGATCTTAATGGGATGAGCGGTGGTGCGCGCGACGGCCTCGACGGCGAGAACGCGGTGGCGCTGGCTTCGTGTGCGATGTCCGACCTAGGCGAGCAGGAGCTGAGCGAGGAAGAAAACGCGTTTATCCAGATCATCTCCAAGAAGCTCATGCGCGACAACCAGGCGTTTGGCAAGTACCGGGGCGGTATGGGCTATCAGATGGCACTTTCCGCGCACGAAAGTACGACGTGGGGGTTCGCGAGTTTCTGCGTCGGTTCGAAGTTCCCGACGGTGAGTGGGCTCTTTGGCGGGTACGGGTGTCCAACCTATCCACTCGCCAAGGTGCAGGATGTTGACGTCTTCGAGATTCTGAGAGACGAACCCGACTCATTCCAGTGGACGATCGAAGAGACCATGAACAAGCAGCCGTTCAAAGGCGCGGCGTACTCGACCCACCACATGGGCCTTCCGTTTGAACTCACCAAGAACGGTGAGCTGTACATGTGCACACAAGGTGCCGGCGGTGGCTATGGTGACGTGCTGGAACGTGACCCGGTGATGGTAATAAAGGACCTCGAACAGGATCTAATCTCCGACTGGACGGCAACGAACATCTACCGCGTCGTCTACGACCCGCAGAACTACGTGGTGGACGACGATGCGACAGAGCAAGCCCGTCAGGCGGAGCGCGAACGTCGTAAGGAGCGCGGTGTGCCGTTCAAGGAGTTTGTGCGACTCTGGGTCACAGATGCGCCGCCGGCTAGTCTGCCGTTTTACGGCTCTTGGGCTGACCGCGGGGAGATCTTCGCTGGCGGCTATGCCGGACAGCCGCACGTGCGGATGAGAGCGGACGCCATTGAGGCTGTGATGGTACCCCACCCTCGAGAGGTGCGCATCGCCGAGCTTGAGGCGGCGGTGGTCGAACTGCAGCGCGATTCCCAGGAGCGTGCGTAAACTTTGAGGTCAGATGATCTGCTGTATTTGGATACCGGGTCGTGACTGGTCAGCTCAGGACGAATAAGCGGTGCGGGAACAGGCGAATTCAGGCGAAGTGGCTGACGGCGCGCGGATCTGGTGCCCGTCCCAGGCGCACCAGAAAGTCGACGGGCGACATAGCGAAAACTCACCCACTCTTGACCGGCAGGCCGGCAGCGTCGCCGCCGAGCACCGCGACGACCTCTGCCTCGGCAGTCTATAGCAGACGTATTACCTCGTCACGAGGAACAGGGATCGCGGTAGGGACCGCCCTTGTGTCGGTGGCCATGAGAACCTGACTGGAGACGCTCACGAACCTGACTGCTGATGGCCATATGAATTGACCATTGGCCGCCACGAGATCTGCCCAATGTTCTGACCATCGCTCATGAGGGTCGGCCAGTTCTAACGATCACTGCACGGTGTGCTGCGGGTGTCCAACCACCCCAGACCCCAAGGAGGGGCACGTGAAGATGAGGGGATCCCGATTGATGAGCCAGGTGGCTCAGTTCATGGGGACCTACTCGCCACCATCACACCCCGCTGAAATCCGAAGAGCCGCTATACAGGCTGCTCAGAAGTCAAATCAGGAGGCTGCGGGGACGTAACTTCGGACTAGAATCGCGCTCCTAGCTGCTTCCTGTAGCTCTGATCGAGGAGAGGAACTATATGGAACGCGTCAATGACATCCTTGGGATGCTTGCCGCTGGTCGGCGCGTGCTGTGGCTTGATTCCTACGAATATGCTTCGCGGCTGTCAGGCCGGAACACTCGCGAGCTCGGCACCTCGGTAACGGACTTCGTCCTTGCGATATCCGATGCGCAGCGCCTGCTCGGATCGGACGTCGTGTCCCTCCCAGCGGAGGCCTTCTATGGCCCTGCGCTTGCCGAGTTCGTGGATGCGTCGACCGGGCGAGACGCGGTTACAACGCTGCGGGAACTGTGGCGCACGGGCCACGGTGTTGATGCGCTGCGTCAGGTGATCGACGCCGTAGCGAACCTGGTTGCCGGCAACGCAGCAGTCGCGCTTGTGCTCCCGTCCCCATCGCACTGGCTCACGATGGCAGGTTCGCAAGCAGCCGATGAGGACACGATCGACACCTTAGCGATGTACCTGGCGGAGCATCTGCGTACCTTCTTCGACTCACCGATATCTGCCATCGTGCTCGACGAGGGGTCGAAGGTAGCCGATGCCTCAGCGGTGGCCGACCTATACCGGCCAATCCTCAACCTCGCCCGCCACTACGGATGGGCGAGCGGGGTCGCTGCGGCGTCAATCCAGAGCGCGCCAGCACTGCTAGACACCGTCGACTTCGTGCTCTGGCGGGAGTCCTCGGTCGACGATGTCGCCCCCGAGTGGCGCGAGGGGAGAGCGGTCGGGGGTGGTCTGAGACACAGCTGGTGGGCGGGTAACGGCCCGCTGCCGGGCGACCTTCCATCCGCCGCCTTCGGGTTCGGTACGGTGCCGGGAGATGTCGAACCCGAGGTTATCCTCGCCTGTGTCGAACGCTGGAGAGCGGCAACTGTTCACGTGTCGTAAGGGCTAGCGAGAGAACTATCAGCGCGTCTGGGTGGCTGGTGTCTTTCGCGCCTTTCGATTCGCGATCCGGGTGTCGATCAGGTCGTCTTGCTTGTTCGCCACACCGAGCGTCATTGGTTCCTCCGGGTCGAGAGCTACAGCATTGTGATTCTTCCAGATCGACACCCCGATCGCGAATCAAACCTCAGGGGATTATGGGTGCGTGGTCACGCGAAAGACACCAGCCACCTGGGAGCGCACGCCGGGATCCGTGCGGGGGCCGCCCGCACGGGCGGTCCCTACCGCGATCGATGAACAGCTACCATAAACTATGATAATGTTTGGCCTCGATGAAGGAGAAGTGGTGACCATCGACACGCAGGCAGGAACGCAGCTGGTGGGGCTCGTTGGCGACTTTGCGAAACGGGAGATTGCCCCCCGTGTGGCGGAGTACGACCGGGAGGAGCACATACCACGGGACCTGCTCGATCAAATGGCCGAGCTCGGCTTCTTCGGGGGGGTAGTGCCGGTCGAGTTGGGCGGGCTGGGTCTGGACCACATGACCTTTGTCGCGGTGGTGGAGGAGATCAGCAAGGTCTGCCAGATCATGGGAACACTTGTCTCCATGCCATCGGGACTGGTCGGGGCAGCCATTGCCCGTTTCGGTACGCCGCAGCAACAGGAGCGATGGCTGCGACCCTTGGCCGAAGGTCGCATATTCGGGGGATCGGCGGTGACAGAGCCCGACTCGGGCAGCGACGTGGCCGGGATGCAGACGACCTATCGGAAGGAAGGCGACGAATTCGTCCTCACAGGGACCAAGGCATGGATCTCGAACCTCGATATCGCCGAGTTCTTCCTGACGTTCGCCACCGTGGACCGCTCGCTCCGACATCGTGGAATTGCAGCGTTTATCGTCCCCCGAGGCACTCCCGGCCTCGGACTGCACCCCTACCGCGACAAGCTCGGGTTCCGCCCCATCTGTACCGGTGAGGTCGTTTTCGACGAGGTCCATCTGGAGCCGGATTGCTTGATTGGGGAGGAAGGGAAAGGCTTCGACGTGGCCATGACCGCGGTCGAGCGGGGGCGATTGGGTGTCGCAGCCCGATCCGTCGGACTGGGCCAGGCATGCCTCGACGAGGCTGTGCAGTATGCAAAGGGGCGCCACGCATTCGGGCACCCCATTTCGGAATTCCAAATCGTCCAGTCCAAGATCACGGACATGGATGTGGGGGTGCACACGGCGAGGCTGCTGGTGCGAGACGCGGCTCAGGCCCTCGAGCGCGGCGAACGGGCCCGACGACTGACGAGCATGGCAAAGATGTACGCCAGTGACGTCGCCTTTCGCAGCGCGGCAGAGGCCCTCCAGATCCACGGCGCCTACGGGGTCTCACCCGAGTACCCGATCGGACGGCTCTTCCGCGATGCGAAGGTGCTCCAGATCGTCGAGGGCAGTAACGACCTGCACCGAGCGCTGATCGGCGAGATGGCAATCGGCATCCGGTCCGGCGCATGAGTACGGAGGTGAGCGCCAGGTGCACGATCAACGGTCGGACGCGGTGATGGCGGCTGGCGTCAGGGGGCTCGCAACCTATGTGCCGCCAGGCCGCCTGTCGGTCGACGAGTGGCGGCGGCACTGGCCTGGGGTCGGTGGGCCCGGCGGCGTTCGCAGTGTTTCCGTGGCCGGGTACGACGAAGACATCGTCACCATGGGCGTCGAGGCGGTCGACGCCGTGCTGGCATCCACGGATGCGGCGATCGACGACATCGACTTCCTGGTCGTAGCCACCTGCTCGTCGCCGTATGCGGAGCACTCGGTCGCAACCGAAGTGGCCCGGGCTGTCGGGCTTCCTCGGTCAGCAGCGTTGGTCGATCTGGCCGGCTCGGCGCTCGGGGGTGTGGCCGCACTTGCCGCGGCAACCGATGCCGTAAATTCCGGGCGTGCCCGCAATGCCCTGGTCGTCGCATCCGAGCGCCGCCGGGGGAGCCTGGGTACGGCCGTCGAGGCCCTGGGGTCCGGCTCGGTCGCCATGCTTGTTTCGAACAACGGGTCCGTTGCTATCGATGGGACCGCGTCGTGGCGCCATGGGGTGCCCACGCGGTGGCGTCCGGATGGCGACGGCGGTTTGCACCACTACGACGACACCCGCTACGAGGTCAACGGACAGGTCGTCCCCGCTATCTCTGCCGTGCTCGGTCAACTCGAGGTCGAGGCGCCGTTCTTCAGTGCATTCGGTCCCCTCGATGCCAAGGCAGTGACCACCGTGGCCCGGGCCGTGGGGGCCAAGGGTGAGTTGGGATCAACCGAGGTCGCGACACTCGGCGACCTCGGGAGTGCCGCACCGCTCTTCGCCCTGGCTGGCTGTCTTTCCCCTTGGCCGCCAGCGGGCGAACGCGGTGTGTGCGCTGCGGTCGAGCCCGGCTCAGGTGCTCTGGCCGTCGCGTTGACCGTCCATACCTCCACGCCGGTCGTTGCTCGCCGCCCGGAACCGGTGGCCGTTGGCTACGTGGAGTACCTGCAACGCTCCGGTGTACTCACCGGGCCGACACCTCCCGAGCCGATCGTGCCCTATGCCGCAACCCCCGGAGCTGCTCGAGACGACGTGGATGGCGGCCTTGCTGGCGCGCGGTGTGAAGCGTGCGGTTCGATGTTCGTTCCGCCCCGGCGCGTGTGCCTCGACTGTGGTGGCGACCGATTCACGATCGAGCAGGCGCCCCGGTCGGGCACGGTCGTGACCTTCAATGTGCAGCACGTGGTGGCCGTGCACCCCGAACCTGCTCCCGTGGCGGTCGGGGTCGTCCGTCTGACGGGCGAGGGCGGCCAGCGGGGCGGGCAAGTATCGGCCATGTTCTGCGATTCGGACCTCGGGTCCCTCTCCGTCGGCGCGGCCGTGGAGATGGTCTACCGAAGGATCGGCGTCGACGACGGTCTGGTGAAGTACGGGTGGAAAGCGCGTGTAGCCACGTTTGACGACAACGGCCCTGGAGGTGTGCACCCATGATCGGCCCTGGAGTCTCCATCGTGGCTGCGGGCATGGTGCCGTTCGGGGAACGATTCGAGTCGAGCTATGAAGACCTCGCCGTTGATGCCTGGCGCGCGTGCCTGGCTGGTTCGGAGCGGGGTGTCGACCCCGATCGGATCGAGGCCGCATGGTTGTCGACGGCGCTGGGTGGGCTCATCCGACGGGAAGCAGTCACCGGGGCGAGCCTCGCCGATCCGTTGGGCTTCCATCCGCGACCGGTCACTCGGATCGAGAACGCCTGTGCAGGAGGGAGCGACGCGGTCCGGAACGCAGCCTTCGCAGTGGCTGCTGGTGCGTACGACGTGGTGGTGGTACTTGGCGTCGAGAAGATGCGCGACCTTCCCACTCGGGCCAGCCTCATCGCGCAGCGAGGGACGATGAGCCACCTGTGGTGGCATCCCCGGGGGGCCACGTCTCCGTACCTGTTCGCGCAACACGCCACCGTCATGGTCGACGAGGGTCGGCTCTCTCGTGAGGACATGGCGTTGGTGTCGGTCAAGAATCACGACCACGGTATGCGCAACCCGAACGCCTTCATGCGTAAGTCGGTAACGGTGGAGCAGGTACTCGGCTCTGCGCCGGTGTGCGAGCCCCTCACCGTGCTGGACTGCTGTCCAACAACTGACGGGGCGGCCGCGGTGGTGTTGTGCCGGAGCAATCTGGCCAATGAGTTCACCGATGCACCGGTGGAGCTGGTAGCCACGGCCTTGGCCACGGACACGATGTATTCCCATACGAAGCCGGCATTCGGCATACAAGCTGCGCCGACCCGCGCAGCTGCGGACGCCTACCGGATGGCCGGCATCACCCCTAGCGACGTCGATATGGCCGAGCTCCACGACTGCTTCACAGTGGCGGAACTGCTTGCCTACGAGGATCTCGGTTTTTGTGGTCGAGGCGAGTCGGCAGCGTGGCTCAGGAGTGGCGCACCGGCGCTCGGTGGCGTCCAGCCGTGCAACCCCAGCGGGGGATTGCTGTCCAAGGGCCACCCCGTCGGCGCTACCGGTGTCGCCCAACTGTGCGAGGTGTTCTGGCAGTTGCGGGGCGAAGCCGGCGACCGGCAGGTCGATGGCGCCCGCATCGGGCTCACCCACAACGTCGGGGGCAACGGCCAGGTGTGCTGCGTCAACATCGCCCGTCGCGGCTAGCGGCGGCCTGAACCTCAGGAGGAGACTGATGAGAGTTGCCGTGATCGGCGCCGGGACGATGGGCTCGGGTATCGCACAGGTGTGCGCCATGGCCGGGCACGACGTGGCTGTGTTCGATAGCGACCCTGCCAAGGTCGATGGCTCCCTCGAGACGATGCGGTCGAGTCTCGATCGGTTCGCAGCCAAGGGGAAGCTGGGCGATGACACCTCCCAAGTCGTCCTCGACCGGGTCCATCCCGCGCCGTCCATCGCCGGTGCGTGCGATGGGGTCGTCGTGGTCATCGAGTCGGTCGTCGAGCGGATATCCGTCAAACACGAGGTATTCACGCAGGTGGCAGCCCATGCACCCGGTGACGCGCTACTGGGCACGAACACTTCACAGCTCTCGATCACCATGGTCGGTTCGGTGCTCGGCGACGCCGCATCGCGATTGGTCGGCATGCACTTCTTCAACCCACCCGTGCTGATGCGGTTGGTGGAGCTGGTCAAGGGCCTCCAGACCGACGAGGCAACCGTGACCCGAGCCGAGGAGTTCGCTCGCAGTCTCGGCAAGGAGACGGTGGTGTGCCGCAAGGACAGCCCTGGCTTCATGACCTCTCGGGTGTCGGCGATCGTCCGGCTCGAATGCCTGCGAATGCTCGAGGAGGGAGTCGGCACGCCGGCCGACATCGACAAGGCGTTGCGGCTCGGCCTCAACTTTCCGATGGGGCCGCTCGAGCTCGGTGACTTCAATGGTCTCGACACCTACCTCGACGCCCTCGAATCGCTAGAGGTGGCTCACGGGGAGCGTTTCCGTCCAACCGTGACCCTGCGCAATCTGGTCTCCGCCGGCCGCCTCGGGCGCAAGACTGGGTCCGGCATCTACCGGTACGCCGCCGACGGGACCAAAGTCGACGAGGGGGCGGCATGAGCCGGCCGGAGAGCGACCCTACGTGGACGGACGATCTCCGCACCACTTCGGTACGTCTCGATGGCGCAGTAGCATGGGTGACGCTCAACCGACCCGAGGCGGCCAACGCCCGGAACCAAGTGATGCGCGTCGAGCTGCAAACCATCTGGAATCGGCTTGCTTCGAGTGACCAGGTGGCCGTGGTTGTGTTGACCGGTGCCGGTGATCGCTTCTTCTGCGCCGGCATGGACATGAAGGAGGCAGGCCAAACCGAGTCACCCGCCGAACGCCGCGACCGGTTGCGGGCCAGTCGGGACATCGAGCAACTGGCATCGCTGCCTCAGCCGACCATCGCCGCCGTCAATGGCTATGCCCTCGGAGGTGGATTCGAGATGGCGCTGGCCTGCGACCTCCGCGTGATAGCCGAGCATGCCCAGGTCGGTCTCACGGAGCTGCAGCACGGTCTCATCCCGGGTGGAGGAGGGACCCAGCGGCTCCCTCACCTGATCGGCCTGGCACGGGCTGCCGAGTTGCTTTACCTGGGGACGCGGCTGTCCGGGACGGAGGCGTTGCAGTGGGGCATCGCCAATCGGTGCGTACCCGCCAATTCGTTGGAGACTGCCACCGCTGAGTTGGCCGGTGCCATCGCTGCCCAACCTCATCGAGCCCTGCGCTACGCCAAGGAGTTGCTACGTCAGAGCCAGGAGCTTCCTCGCGCCACAGGTATCGAGCGCGAGCTGGACGTGCTGCTCACCCTGTTGGCCGAGCACCAAACCGGCGCGGACTGAGCGGCACGCTACCCGTGCCGGCACACGCCGTTGCCGCTCGGTTCGGCCTACTGTGGATCGTCGATGCCCAGTAGGGTTCGCGCATTTCCACCGAGGATCAGCTCGGTCTCGTCGTCGTGGAAGCCAAGTGCCCGCACAGCGGCGATCTCGTCGACAGGCGAAGCGGTCGGCCAGTCCGACGCAAACAGCACTCGTTCGACGCCGTGCCGACGGATCGCCTCGCGTACCCGACCGGGTTCGAGCTCGGCCAGGCTCGGGGGCCATGAGGTGTCGATCATCACGGCTACACCTCGCAAGGCATCCTCGGCCTCGTCGAGTCGGTGATATCCGCCGAAATGGCAGGCGACCAGGGGCAAGTCGGGGAACGTGCGAGCAATGCTTGCCAGCATGGCCGGCGTGCACGTCGATCCGTCACCACCCCCACCGTCGCCGACGTGGACGATGACGCAGTACCGATCTTCCAGTGCGGCCAGTGTGTCGAGAAGAGCCGGATCGTCGAGGCGGTAGTTCTGGAAGATCGGATGGAGCTTCACTCCTCGGACCCTGTTGTCGTCGAGGTGCCGGAGGTTCTCATCGGGCGAGGCCCGCGGATGCACGGACCCGAACGGAATGAACCGTTGCCGATCGAGGGAGCCGACGAAGCCGTTGGCCGCCGTCAATTGAGCCGGCGTATTGGCCACGGCCAAGCACACCGACCGGGCGATGCCAGCTTCATCTTGTGCCATGGTCAGCCCACGAATGGTTCCGTCCCCGAACAACGGCATGTCCGGGACATTGCCGCCGAGAGCCTTGCGGGCGACGGCGACCGGCCAGATATGTGTGTGGAAGTCGATGATCATCTCGATTGTGTCTCCATGCTTACAGCTTTGCCGATTCGCCACCGTCGATGACATAGGTGGCACCGGTGACGAAGTCGGAGAGTGGGGACGCGAGAAAGCATGCCAACGCGCCGATCTCGTCGATGACGCCCATACGCCCCGCGGGGATCTTCCGGAGCCGCCTCGTTAACACCTCCGGGGATGCCAGCACCGCGCGTTGGGCATCGGTCGCGAACGCCCCGGGAGCGATGGCATTCACTTGGACACCCTCGGATGCCCATTCACCGGAGAGGGCTTCGGTGAACCGCAGCATCGCCCCTTTGGACGCCGAGTAAGCCGCCAGTGTCGGCTTACCTCGGAGACCCGACGTCGAGGCGACATTGATCACCTTGCCGTGCCGCTGACCGAGAAGCGTTTGTGCCGCTGCTCTGCTCAGCGCCACCGGTGCCAGAAGGTTGACGGCGAATACCTCGCCCCAGGTGGCGATGGGCATGTCGGTGAAACGGGCCGCCGGTGCAATTCCGGCGTTGTTGACGACGACGTCCAGCGCCCCGAAGATATCGAGCGCGTGGTCGACCAGCGATGTCACCTCGTCGGTCCGGGTCATGTCGCAGACCACAGGATGCACGGCGCCGGGGAACTCGGCGGCCAAGACGGCGAGTTCATCGTGACTGCGGGCGGCGGCCACGACCTTCATGCCCTCGGATGCGAAGGCTCGGACGATACCCGATCCGAGGCCACGGCTGGCGCCGGTGACGATGGCCACTCGGTTGGCAAGCTCCATGTCCATGTCAGCCCACCTCCTCGGCCAGCTGGCGGGCGATACCGAGCCGGATGACCTCGGAGGCGCCTTCGTAGATCCGCATGGCTCGAGACTGTCGGTAGCACCGTTCGATCCGGGAATCTCGAATCAGGCCCCACCGGCCCATGACCTGCACGCACCGATCGACGACTCGAGAACAGGCCTCCGTCGCTGCCAATTTGGCCAGCGAGGAGTGCTCGAGGTGCAGGCGTGGATTCTCCTTGGCCAATCGTGCTGCCTCGTAGGTGAGCAAGCGCGCGGAGGCAACATCGGACCACGAGTCGGCGAGGAGCCCCGCAACCGGCCCCAGCCGGAGAAGTGGACGACCGAACTGGTGGCGCTCGCGTGCGTGCCGCGTGGCTTCGGTCAGCGCCGTCTGCGCCAAGCCGACGGCGGCAGCGGCTACGGATACCCGAAAGACGGCCAAGGTGGACAAGACGGGATCGAGCCCCTGTCCCGGGGCGCCGAGCCGGGCATCGGACGCAACGGTCACGTTGTCGAAGTGCACGTCACCGAGCACATGTGGGGCGATGAGCTCGGGCGCCGGGTTGGTAGACACACCCGGGGTGTCAGCCGGCACCAGAAATGCCGACAGACCGACATCCTCCTTGGCCAGGACCGTGTAGAAACCGGCTGCGCCGGCGTTCGAGATGAACGACTTGGTCCCGTTGATCGTGATCGATCCGTTCTGTTCATCGGCACGTGTCGTGATGCTCTTCAGGTCCGAGCCCGCAACGGGCTCGGTGAGAGCCAAGCCGGCCAACACCGCGCCCGAAGCGACTCGAGGGAGCCATGTGGCCTTCTGCTCGTCCGATCCGGAGACGGAGAGGGCGAAGCTTCCGATCCCTTGCAGCGCGAACAGCGAATCCGCATGGGAGCAGACGGCCATCAGCTGTTCTCGCACCAAGCACACAGCGAACGGGTCGACCTCATCGAACTCGCCACCGTAGGCCGCGGGCACGGTGAATCGGATCAGATTGCTGTCACGGAGGGCGGCGAGCACAGCAACGTGGATGTCGCTGGAGGCGTCAGCCTCGACCGCCAGGGGCTCCAGCCGGCTAGCGAAGGTACGGGCCTCGGCGCGAATGTTCTCGTACGGTGCAGTGAGCCGGGTGAGCTCCGTCACGTCGGTCTCCCTTCTGGGTGGCGTGTTATCGGAATATCTGCTTGCATCAGCAGAATTTGTGATAACAATACACCTAGTTGCACCGCCGAAGCGGAGCTGCCGGAACGGAGGGCGTTAGGGCATGGCCAAGACGGACTTGCAGTCGGAACTAGTTCGGAGCGATCGTGGGCGCGTTATGGCGATGGACTCGGCCTATCACGTGAGGGAGACGAACCGGCATCGAGATGTGGTCGTGAATGCCTCGTACTGTGGGTGCTTCCCGCCCGTTTCACCGCCAGGTACCAACCCCGATGACGCAGTCGACCCCGTTGGCGGCGATTCGATGACCGAAGCGGCTGCACTGCACGTCACGTTGGATTACGCCTGCCGACTCGACGTCACGCTGTCCGACTCTCCCGCGCCGGAAATGCCCGATGATGTGTGCCGGCGCATTCAGGTGCTTCCCAGCAAGGCCGACTACCTCGAGAACACGTGGCAACTCATGCAGAGGAAAGCTGCCCGCGCATCCCGAGACGGTGCTTTCGACCAGGTATTGGCTTCGTGAGGGAGCGACCGACAGTAGGCCCCTCTGCGCTTGACGGTGGCGCTTCGGACGTGCCCGTCGACGATCGACGGGGACCAGATGCCTGATATCGCGGTGGAACGGCGCGGCGATGCCACCTGGGTCCGACTCAACCGTCCGGACCGGAAGAACGCCTACGACCCTTCCATGTGCGCGGAGATCGTGGCGGCCATCAAAGATGCGGCACGCGGGGACTCCGTTGCGGTCGTGCTCACCGGATCCGGAGACTCGTTCTGCGCCGGCGGTTTCCTGAAGGAACTGGCACATCCCGATCCGTTTGCACTCCGGTCGATGTTCTTCGGATCTCTCGACCTGTTCGACGCCATTCGGAACTCCCCTCAACCGGTCATCGCAGCAGTCAATGGAATCGCAGCAGGCGGAGGCAATGAGCTGGTCGTGGCGTGCGACCTTGCCATCGCCGCCAGATCGGCTCGGTTCGGCCAGACGGGCGTACGCGTCGGGAGCGCCCCCGTGCTCGGCGGTACGAACCTGCTGGCCATCTCGATCGGAGAGAAGCGGGCCAAGGAGGTGGCGATGTTGTGCCGGAAGTACGACGCCCCGACCGCGCTCGAGCTCGGCTGGGTCAACCAGGTCGTCCCCGATGATGAGCTGGTTTCGGCGGTCGACGACATGGTGGCCGAGCTGGCGCACATGAGCCCGCGCTATCTCGAAATCGCCAAACTGTCGTCAAATGTGTGGTGGAACGCGTGCCGCGACAATTTCGTGTCCGGGCTGGGAATGCTGGTGCAGGCTATCGGTTCGCCCGACATGCTCGAGGGGGCTCAGGCATTTCTGGAGAAGCGATCGCCCCGGTTTCCCCGACGCGGAGAGAACGGATGACCCGAACCTACGACGAATACGTGCCGACACTTCCGGACCGGTCGGAGTGGACCCTGCCGAACATCCTGAAGATGCGAGCTGGCACGCATGCCGATGCAGTCTTTTTGGACGTCCTGGCTTCCGGAGAGCGTTTCACGTTCCGTCAAATCTACGAGCTGGCCAAGCGGATCGGCTCAGGGCTCCTTGCCCGCGGCCACGAGCCGGCTGATCGGCTGGTTATCATGCTCCCCAACCGAGCCGAGTACATCCTCAGCTGGTTCGGGTCGGCTCTGGCGGGTATGGCGGAAGTCCCGATCAATACCGCCTACAAGGGGACCTTCTTCGAACATCAGATCAAGACGGTCGCACCGACTGCAGCTATTGTCTCCACCGAGTTGGCCGAGCGTTTCATCGAGTCCGTGGACGCATGCGGCACCCGGCCCCATCTCTACGTCGTCGGAGATGACGAGGACAGCACGGAGGAGGCGGTCGAGGCACTCGCGGCAGTCGGCTACACGGCAGAGTCGTTCGGGAACCTCCTCGATTCCCCGGAAGGGCCGTTGCCGGTCGTGACGTCCCGGGACCTGGCCTCCGTGTTCTTCACGTCGGGCACGACCGGGTTGTCCAAGGGCGTCACGATGTCCCATGCCCACATGGTCTTCGAAGCCGACGAGTGCATATCGCTAACTCGACTCACCGATGCCGACACGTACATGTCTGTCGGCCCACTGTTCCATGGCAACGCCCAGTTTCTGGCGGCGTACCCCGCGCTGTTGGCCGGAGCCCGCTTTGTCCTCTGCGAGCGCTTCAGTGCCAGCGGGTGGCTCCCATGGATTCGCGAGTCCAAGGCCACGGTGACCAACTTCGTCGGAGTGATGATGGATTTCGTCTGGAAGCAGCCGGGGACCTCTGAGGATGCGGACAACAGTCTGCGGTGCATCTTTGCCGCTCCGACGGCGAGTTCCATCCTCGACGACTTCCGGAGGCGCTTCGGGGTCGAAGCATTCGTGGAGGTGTTCGGGTTGACCGAGACGTCGATGCCGATCATGACCCCGTACGGAGTCGAACGACCGCCCGGTGCGGCTGGTAAAGCTGTGCGGGACTGGTTCGACGTACGCATCGTCGACCCGGAGACGGACGAAGAGGTCCCAGTCGGCACGGTGGGGGAGCTCGTGGTCCGACCGACGGTTCCGTTCACGATGACCAACGGGTACTTCGGGATGCCGGACCGCACCGCAGAGGCGGTTCGGAACTGCTGGTTCCATACCGGTGACGGTTTGCGCCAAGACGAACAGGGCTGGTTCTACTTCGTCGACCGCCTCAAGGATGCCATGCGTCGCCGAGGGGAGAACATCAGTTCCTACGAAGTAGAACAGGCCCTGTTGCAGCACCCCGACATCGTCGAATGCGCGGTCGTCGCGGTGCCAGCAGACCACGAGGCTGGCGAGGACGAGGTCATGGCTTTTGTCGTTTGGGTACCCGACACGGAACAGAATGCCGAGTATCTCTGGAAGTTCTGCGACCGGCGACTACCATATTTCGCCGTGCCCCGATATCTTCGCTTCATAGACGAATTGCCGAAGACTCCCTCGGCGAAGATTCAGAAGGCGTCACTACGACACATTGGCGTAGATGCCGAGACGATGGATCGTGTTGCCATCATGGGAAGCATGCCGGGACGTACGTCATGACCCCGCTTGCAAAGGACAGCATCGAACCGACGTTCCTCCGTCATCGGACTCGCCCGGCACGGGCGCACAAGGCGGCCATGGCGATTGCGCAGAAGATCGTCGAAGAGATCAGCGGTCACGGATATGAACCAGGCACGAAGCTGGCTACTGAGCGCGAAATGCTAGAGCAGTACGGCGTGGGTCGGGGAACGCTCCGGGAGTCGCTCCGGTTCCTCGAAATGAACGGCGTCATCACCATGAAACCGGGTCCCGGTGGTGGACCCATCGTGGGAGCGCCGGACTCACGGGACCTGGCCGGAACGCTAGGACTGTTTCTGCAGCTCCAAAAGACGTCGTTCGGGGCCATCGTCGAAGTCCGTCGAGATCTCGAACCGATCATCGCGGGCCTTGCCGCCCAGAACGCAACGCCCGAGATGCTCGAGCGGATTCGCAAGTCGGTGGAGTTGATGCAGGAGAACATCGACGACGAGAGGCTCTTCCTCGAGGCGAACGAGCAGTTCCACGACTACGTAGCGTGGGCGTCGGGCAACATGGTGTTCGCGCTCCTGATGAGCTCACTGCATTGGATCACCGACGGGTCCCCGTTGGGTGTCGACTATCCGAAGGATCGCCGACAGGCAGTCCTCGGCGTCCACCAGCGGATCTACAACGTGATCGCCGCCGGCGACGCCGAGGCGGCGAGCACGGCCATGGCTCGCCACGTCGACGAGTTCAGCCGCTACTTGGACCGGTACTACCCGAGCATTTACGACAGTCAACTCCGATGGAGCGACATCGCTCCATAGGCGACGGGATGGAAGAGAGCCAAGACATGGGCGATGGTCCCATTACACATATCGGCGTGGTCGGGTGCGGCCAGATGGGTTCGGGCATCGCCGAGGCCTGCGCTCGGGCCGGCCTCGACGTGCAGATCGTCGAGATCGACTCCAGTGCGCTGGATGCCGGGCGGGTGAGGTTGGAGGCCTCACTGGCGCGGGCGGTGCGGGCAGGGAAGATCAACGAACACGACGCTGATCAGGCACGGGGACGTATCTCGTTCGATGCAGACATGCACGCGTTGGCCGGCATCGATCTGGTCATCGAGGCGGTGGTCGAGTCAGAACCGGAGAAGCTGCACGTGTTCGAGATGCTCGACAAGATCGTCACGTCGCCGGATGCGATCTTGGCATCCAATACGTCCTCGATCCCGATCATGAAGCTGGCGATGGCCACGAGCCGGCCAGAGCATGTGGTCGGGATCCACTTCTTCAATCCCGTTCCGGTGCTTCCATTAGTGGAACTGGTCACGTCGTTGTTGACCAGCGACGGAACCGCGCGGCGAGCACATGTCTTCGCCGAGGTACTTCTCGGCAAACACGTCATTCGATCGCAGGACAGAGCGGGGTTCATCGTCAACGCACTGCTGATTCCTTACATACTTTCCGCTGTGCGGATGCTCGAATCCGGCTTCGCGACGGCTGCTGACATCGACGACGGTATGGTGCAGGGATGTGCCCATCCGATGGGCCCTCTTGCCCTGGCTGACCTCATCGGGCTTGACACCACCACCGCAGTTTCGAACTCGTTGTATGAGGAGTTCAAGGAACCCCTCTATGCGCCGCCTCCGTTACTGACCCGTATGGTCGAAGCTGGCCTCCTGGGTCGTAAGGGCGGGCGCGGATTCCACAACTACGCCTGACGCATCCCCGTCGAGTCCGCAGCAAAAGAACTGGCTTGCCAGGACGCCGCCGGTGAACACCGATGCACCGTGGCCGACGCTCGAAGAAGCCGAGGTGACGGTACTGGGGATCCTGACGGACTTACTGAGTTCGTAGCCAGTTTCAGCCCCCTGTCGAGATATCTGCCCAGCTCAGCGGCGTGGAGGATGCCCCCGGATGGTGAAACCTGTAGGCACACGAGTGGTTGACTTGAACAGGCCAATGTGTTGATCTTGTATGCGCACACGTGCGCGAGACTTGCCGGACGAACAAGGACGCGGCTCTGAGGTCGCCGACCTACAGCTCGCCCACCCCGAGCGACACCCGGAGCCCGGTCGTGAAGGTCATCCACAACTTCGGTCGGCGGACAAGGTGGATCGAGAGGCCCTTGCCCGTCTGGTCCGCTCGATCAGTCGGTTCCTCGAGCCCACAGATGCAGCCGCTGCCGTGGCGGGATCCGAGGTCTCCAGATCGTCGACTCCCGTCTCTCAGCGGTGCGTACGTCCGCGACCGGGTCTGGGAGCGTCTCGGGATCGCAAAGGCACTCGTCCGAGTAGCCGAAGGATGACGCCTCGACGGCTTGTGCACGAAGTCGTGCCAAAAGCAAGCCGGTAGGACTTGAGGACGTCCGACCCAGGCGCGACGCGGTCAAGCAGGAACGCCCGCAGGCTCGACGCTGTGGCGTTGCCGATGACCACGAGCGCCTTGCCGGCTTCACCCCGCCGATGAGCGGTTAACGGCCAGACGCGAACATCGCCGTTCGCAGCCGGTGAAGTATCGACCACGCGGTCTGGTGGCTGCCGACTCCGAGTACCCTCTGCAGGCCGAGCGCATTTGCGCCTTGTTTCCGGGTCGTCACGAGCCACGTCGCCTCGAACCAGACCGTGAGCGGCGTGCGGGTCCGATGGAAGATCGTTCCGGCGGTCACGCTCACGCGTCGACCGTCGGGCAACACCCAGCCAGTCGTCTCGCCGCAGTGCGGGCACACGGACCGTCGGGCCACTAGCGCGAGTTTCGGGGCTATCCCCTGAGCACGTTCTTGGCAGTCGGAGAACTTTCTTCCAAACATTCGCGTGACCAGCGCGTTTGCATGTCAGTGATGCTCGCGTTGGTCGGCCCCAGGGTGTATTACCTATTGTATGAGTTCCATCATTTCCAAGAAGTTCAAGGGCAACACCTATTACTACGTCGTTGA
>Ga0209638_1000327_pt1 | contig 31250 bp, 27 predicted proteins | sample BarGraNGADG00211_FD_184490 | JGI IMG/M metagenome (GOLD analysis project Ga0209638, IMG submission 184490) | Arctic peat soil microbial communities from Barrow, Alaska - Barrow Graham LP Ref core NGADG0002-211 (SPAdes) (version 2) | ecosystem: Environmental > Terrestrial > Soil > Wetlands > Peat...
CCGCCGATGGAGGCGCTCGCGCACCAGATCGCCGCCGCGGGAATCAAGCGCGTCACCGGCGGGGTCGTGGGCGATGCACACGCATTCCTCGACGGCCACGTGCCCGACGGCTGGCGCACGCGTTATCTCCAAGCGTCCTACGCCGCGCGCGTCTCGGCGCTCTCGTTCAACGAGAACAAGATCACGGTCGTCGTGCGGCCCAGCGGCGGACACGCGGAGCTGTCGTTCCAGCCCGCCGTGAGCGGCGTCCCCGTCTCGAACGACGTGAGGATCACGGCGTCGAGCAAGGGCGCGCGCATCGGCGTGCGGCAGGATAGCACGGGCCGCCTGGTGATCAGCGGCTGGATCGGATCGCAGAGCGCGCCGCGCGATTACCAGGTGATGGTCGAGGGACCCGAGCTCTTCGCAGCCGGCGCGTTGCGCGCGGCGCTGATCGCGCAGGGTGTGAACGTGGACGGCCAGGTGCGCGTCGGTCGCGCGCCGTTCGACGCGATTGCCATTGCGACATTCGATTCACCGCCACTCCAGAAGATCGTCACGCAGATGAATGGCGAGAGCAACAATCATTTCGCCGAGTTGCTGTTCCGCGACGCCGCGAGCAGCGTCGGAACGCCGGGCTCGGCCGAGAACGCCAATATCCTCCTGCGCCGCTTCCTCTACGAGAAGGCCGACGTCGCACCGGCGTCGGTGTTCGCCGCGGACGGCAGCGGCCTCTCGACGCTCGATCGCGTGACGCCGCGCGCGATGGTGCAGCTGCTCGGCTACGCTCGCAAGGCGCCCTGGGGTCCGGTGCTCGAACAATCGCTTCCGGTCGCGGGCGAAACCGAGACGCTCCGGCATCGCATGCGCTTTACGCCGGCGATGGGCAACCTCCACGCCAAGACCGGCACCACCAACGACGTCGCCTCGCTCGGCGGTTACGTCACCGCAAAGAACGGCGAGCAGCTCGTCTTCTCGTTCATCTACAACGGGAAGGATCGCTGGCGCGCGAAGGAAGCGATGGACGCAATGGGTGCGACGCTCGCGAGCTTTTCGCGCTAGGAGAGTTTTCCTGGCTGCGTGGCAAGGCTTTGGAACTCTTCGTCGCTCGAAATTGTCTCAGCGATGCCAGACCGGTCGCTCGATGAAGTTGATCATCGCCGCCACGAACGCGGGCTGCAGGTTCTCCATGAGCGACGCGTGATCGCCACCGGCCATCACGACCCACTGCCGGTCCGCAGTGCCGAGCCTCGAGAAGAATGCGGCCTGCGTCGCGGTCGGAGCGATCGGATCGAGCTCGCCCTGGATTAGCAGCGTTGGAACCATCACCTTCTTCGGGTCGATCGCGTTCCACTGCTCCAGGTGATGCCAGTCGGTGCGCACCGGATCGGCCTTGAGTGCGGCGGCCACGTACACATCGACGGCCTTCTTGGAAATCGCGCCTGGCGCGATGAAGTCGCTCGCGGCGGCCTTCTCCGTGGTCTTCGCGTGGGCCGGCTTCGCGGTGTCGGGAACGGTGACGATCGTCGAGTCGGGATGCTTGGGATATCCCGTGAGGATGAGCGCCGAGATCTGGTCGGCGTGGCGTTGCGCGAAGAGCGCCGAGACCAAGGAGCCGTTCGACCAGCCGAGCAGCGCAGGCTTTCCCGGTGCGCCCGAGTTTTTCGCGACCCAAGCGAGCGCCGCGGAGAGATCATCGACGGAACGGTCGGCAGTGTCCCAGTCGCTCGCATCGCGCGGCGTCGCGCCGTATCCGCGCAGGTCGAGGCCGTACACGGAATAGCCGCGCGCGACGAGTGCATCCATGAGCGAGCGGTGCTCGCCGGGCACCTGGAGGTCGAAATCCGGGAGCGTGCTCCAAGTGCGGCCATGGAGCAGCAGGATCGCGCCCTTCGGCTTCGGCGCTCGCTTTTCCCACACCGCGAGCGGATGACCGTCGGCGGTGACAGTGTGTTTCACTGGCGCGCCCTGCGCGCGTGCAACTGAGGCGGCCACCGGAAGGAAGAGCGCGGCGGCAATGGCGGCACGGAGCGAACTTGAGATCGATCGATTCATGAGATCCTGTGGTTGTCCTGCGTCCACCGCCTGCGGCATCCAAAAAACCAAGGCGCCGCCCCAGCTAAAAATGCTGGGGCGGCGCTCCTGCGCAATCGGGACTGCGAACTAGATCAAAGCGCGGCGACGAAGACGATCGAGCGCGAGAAGCGGTCGAACACTACTACGCGATCGCCGAAGAAGCATGGGTCGTACGACGGCAGCATCGGTGGAAGCAGATATTCATAGTCGACAGGAACTGCGTCGCAATAGCCGCCGTACGACACCGGGAAGTACCCGTTCAACATGATGCGGCTCTCCCAGCCGAACGGCAGGCCGCTGCGGAAGTAGAAGCCGCTGCCGCCGAACCTGGACTCGCGCCAGATGCGCTGACCGCCGTACGCACCGCCGTACGCGCCGCGGTACACGCCGCCTCTCGTGATCAGCGGACGGCCATTCCCGGCCACCGGATTACGACGGTCGCCGCCCTGGAAATCATTGCGAGCGCGGGGATCGTTGCGCGGCTGATATCCGTTGCCACTACGAACATCGGGTCGCGGAGAATAACCATTGCCGCCGCGAGTATCGGGACGCGCGGCGTTCCCATTGCCGCCGCGAACATCAGGACGCGAGGCGTAGCCGTTCCCGCCACGCGGATCGTTCCGAGGCTGATAGCCGTTGCCGCCGCGTGTATCTGGACGCGCGGCGTTTCCGTTGCCGCCGCGAATATCGGGACGCGCGGCATAGCCGTTGCCGGCGCGAGGATCGTTGCGCGGCTGCGAGACGTTGCCGCCCCGATTATCCGGACGCGAAGCATAGCCACCGCCGCCGCGAACATCGGCGCGCGACGACGCGTACTGCTGCGGGCGAACGGCCGAGCGCGCACGATTGTCGGCCTGACTGCGCGCCGGCTGCGAGCGTGCGCCGACATGGGCGTTTGGGCGCTGCTGCGCGCCGAGGGCTCCGGCGAGCGCAACCGCTGTGATCGCGAGTGTGGTCAGACGAATCGAGAGTCTCATAAAGCCTCCCACCGACGGATTGGGCGCCGCCACAAATGAATCGGCACCCATGTCATCGTACTGTCACAAGCGCCGATTGTTCCGGTTCGGCGCCTTCGACCGCACTCAACTTATTGTGTCGCGGATCACAATTCCGCGCTTTGCGAGTTCCGCGATATAGCGGTCTCCGGGAACGCATTCGTCAGGCGTGTGCACGCCGGCGGACTTGATCGCCCCCTCCGCCTGAAGCTGCCCCGTGATCGAGAGCGAGTATCCCGTGGTGCGCTCCATCGCGCTGATGCCGCGGCTCTCGTCGTGGCGGTCCACGAGCTCGAACGTGTGCGTCACCGGTTTCCCGTTCTTCGTGCCCTCGACGAGCACTCGCAGCGCGACGAGGTCGCGGCCCGCCGGCTTCTGGAGATGCGGCGCCATCGCGGCGACCGCGACGTCGCGCGGCGATACTTTCACGCCCTTCACGTCGAGCGGATCGAGATCGAGCAGCCCGAGTTCGCGGATCGCTTCCATGATGTGCGCATGGCCCGGATACCGGAGCGTCTTGTACTCCATCGTCGGGATCTGCCCTTCGTAGCGCGTCGCCATCGTCGAGAGTCCGCCCGCGGTATGGAACGCCTCGAGCTCGCCCACCGGCGCGTCGAACCGGACCATCTCGAGCTCGGACAGCGCTTTCACCTGCGTGCGCCTGCCGTCCCGCAGCACCCACGAGAGCGTCGTGTAGTAGTCGAGAACGCCCTCGAGCGAGTACACGATCTGGTACTTGAGCGGACCCTCCGGCACCTGCGGCAGTCCGCCGACGAAGATCTTGACGCGCGACACGCGATCGCAGCGCGAGATGCCGAGCTGCGCGAGGATGTTCACCATGCCGGGCGCGAGACCGCAGTCGGGAATCACGGTGATCCCCTTCGCGCGCGCCGCCGCGTCGAGCCCCTTCTGCTGGAACACGATCTCGGTGTTGCCGCCGAGGTCGCAGATGGGCACGCCCGCCTCGATGGCGAGGCGCGTCATCTCGAGGTTGAAGTAGTACGGGAGCGCGCACATCACGGCGCTCACGCCTTCCATCGCGCGTGCGACCGCCTTGAGATCCTTCGCATCGAGCGCGACGCGCACGAGGCGCGGGTTGTCGGCGTACCGCGACAGGAACGCGGGAAGCGCCGTCGTGCCCTTGTCGGCGAGCCTCACTTCATCGATCGCGGAGTTCTGAAGCAAATCGTACGCACACGCCGAACCCTGAAGCCCGGCGCCGAGAACGAGCATTCGCATGGGAGCGTATCTCCGGTTCAAACGACAGGCCTGCACTGCACGCGCCGCAATTTAGCGAGGCGCGCGCGGCGAGGACGACCGGCGCACCACGATCGACCGTAGAAGCGGCGCGATCGTGGCGCAGCGGGCGCTAGCGCATCGTCACGATCGCGCCATGAGGGACGTCGAACGTCCAGCGCGTGCCGCGCAACGCGGCACGTCCGGCGGCGCTCTCCATCGCGACCGGCGGCTGTCCGGCGCGAGCCACGAACTTTATCCCCGGAAACGAGAGCAGAATCGGTAAGGGATCTCCCGACGGCGCGATGGCGCGTTGGCGCAGCGTCAGCAGGTGCGCGCCCGCGTCGAACGTGGGCGTGAGCGCGGCGAGCACGTCGAGGCCGATGGCGGGCCGCACGCCCGGGGAGAGTCTGGCGGGCACGTTGGTGAGGCGCACTCCGCCGATTGCAACACGGTAGACCACAGCCACCGAGGCGCTGTCGTGCATGCCGAACTGTTGCGACTCGCCGGACACCTCTGGACTCGAGGGGAGCACGAGTCCTTCGACGTTCGGATTGATGTCGGCTTGCATCGTCGCACGGCCGATCGTGAGTTCGATACGCCCGAGGCCGGCCACCTCATTGGGTTCGAGCACGATCATCACCGAGTCCGCGCCACCGTGCTCGGGTGCGTGGGCCGCGAGCCATCTCGTTCGATCCTGCTCAGGACCAGAGGCCACATAGTGCTTCAGTGCCGCGACGGCCGCCCAGTCGCCGAGCCAGGCATAGATCCGCGCGAGACGGGCGTCGATCACCGAGGCGTCCCCACCGAACTGGCGAGCTTCCTCGAGCAGCACGGCGCCCACCTTCAGGCGGCCACGCGACGCGAGAAACATTCCGAGCGCGCCGCGTGCCGACGGGTCGTGCGAGGCCCGCGCGCTCGCGGCGAAGAGCGCCTGCTCGGCGTCGTCGAGGCGGCCCTGAGCGATCGCGACGTCGGCCGCGGATGCAGCGCTCGCGCGAGCGGCCTGCGCCCCAAGACCAGCGCCGCAGAGGAGCGCGAGACACGTGCCGCCAGCGAGCCACGCCCTGATGTTCACCGGACGTGGAATTCCGCCAGCAGTTCCACGGCGGGATCGAATGCGAGCGCGCGCGGCGGCGCGGCGAGCTCCAGCGGGAGCGTCACGCGTGTCGACCGCTCCGCTCCGATCTCCACACGCACGCGATGCACGGCACCGGTGGCATCGGTCACGTCTATTAAAAGGGGGAAACGGTATGCTGCAAAACGTGGGCCCTGCTCGACGTCGAGCACCACGCGATGCGACGCCGCGTCATATCGCCAGTTCGTGGTGAGCGACGCATATCCGGGACGCCGGAGCCACTGATCGAAGAACCAGCCAAGTTTCATCCCCGCGCGACTCTCGACGGCGGCCATGAGATCGTCGCTCGAGGCGTTGCCGTCCACGTGCGCGGCGTAGTAGTCGCGAATCCCGCGAAAGAACGCGCTGTCGCCGACGAGCGACCGGAGCATGTGCAGAGTCCAGCCGCCTTTCTGGTAGCTGTTCGCGTCGAGCAGCTGCATCAGCTCCGTTTGCATGCTGTCGATGACCGGCCGCGCGGCGACGACCGGATCGCGCAACAGCTGCGCGCGGGTGCCGGCCATCTCTCGCTCGAACGCGCTGTCGCCGAACGCGTGCGCGGTCCACAGTTCCTCGAAATACGTCGCGAATCCCTCGGAGAGCCAGAGGTGGCTCCATTCGCGTTCGGTGACGGCATCGCCGAACCACTGGTGCGCGGTCTCGTGCGCGATCGTCGAGGAATGCGTGCCGCCTTTCCTGAAGCCGCCGTCGGCGTAGAAGATCGCGCTCGCGTTCTCCATCCCGCCGAATCGCGTGCTGCTCTGCAGGTGCGCGAGCTTCTCGTACGGAAATGGCGCGACCAGGTGCGAGAAGAAGTCGACGATGTCGCCCGCGTACCTGAAATCGCCGGGCATCGACGACAGCTGCTCGGGCGCGACGTACACCATCTGGTTCACGCATCCGCCGTCACGCGCGAAGCCGCATGCGGAGTTGCCGAGGTCGTACCGCACGAGCGGCGCCGCGGCGATCGTCATGAGATACGCGGGAATCGGATGCGATTCGCGCCAGCGCGTGAGTGTGCGCTGCACGCCGCGCCCGGACGAGCCGTCGGGATCGGGCGCGAGCGGGATCGCGGTCTCCTCGAGCAGCGTGCCGTTCGCGATCACCTTCCGGTCCGAGGGCGCGCGCACGCTCCACGTGACCGTCGCCTTGTCGCTCGGGTGGTCGATCGACGGGATCCAGTGGCGAGCGCGGTTCGGCCAGTTGTCACCGAAGGCCATCCAGCGGCCCGCGCCGTCGGTGCCGATGATCAGGCCGTCCGTCACGGCGCCGGCGTAGTCCAGTCTCACTCGCAGCGTGTCGTCGCGCACGCCGCCGACGAAGATGCGCACGTGCGCGGCGTCCTGCGTGAAGCCGGTTTCCTTTCCGGCGAGCCACACGCGCTTCACCTTGAGATCGAGCAGGTCCAGGACGAGGGTGTCGGCGCGCGCGCTGCGCACGATGATCAGTTCCGCCGGGTCGGCGCGAACGCTCCGCACGACAGTCAGATCCGCGCGGCCCTCGATGGTCTTTCCCGTATCGGGAAGATCGAGTGTGAGATCGTAGTTGGCGACGTGAAATGTGGCCTGCTGCGCACCGAGCGGCGCGGCAACGAGAACAACCGCCAGGACGAGGGTGAGGCGCATGATAAGAATGTAGTACGCCGGTGAATGCGAGACGGCGTCAACAGCCCACTTCAGATTCCGGGCATGAACCCTCGGTTCACCTGCCAAAGAGCTTGCCGAGCACTCCCCCGCCCGGCTGCGGCGTCATGCTTCCGCTCGCCGATGCGCGAAGCGCCTCCGCGAACTCCGGCGTCGACGCGTAACGGTCGTCCGCATTGCGGGCCATTCCCTTGAGCAGCACCTGCTCCATCGCCTCGGGGAAATCCATCCCGGCGCGGCGCTGCCGCAGCGGGATCGGATCGTTGCGCAGCCGCGCGATCATCATTTCCTGCTGCGTGCGCCCCTCGAACGGGAGCTTTCCCGTGAGCATCTCGTACGTCATGAGCGTGAGTGAGTACACGTCGGTGCGCGCGTCGAGCGGTTTGCCGCGCAGCTGTTCCGGGCTCATGAACTCGGGCGTGCCGAGAATGATGCCGGTGGCCGTGAGCTTCTCGAGCTCACCGCCGGCCTTGCGTTCCTTCGCGAGCCCGAAGTCCATGACCACCGCGTACTCCGTGCCGTCGGGCTTCTTGCAGATCATGATGTTCTCGGGCTTGAGATCCCGATGGATGATCTTCAGCTCGTGCGCGATGTGCAGGCCCGCGGCGATCTCCGAGATGAACTGCACCGTCATCGGAATCGAGATCACGCCCATGCGGTTGTTCCGGTCGGCGAGGATCTCTCCCTCGACGAACGGCATCACGACGTACACGAGCCCGTCCTCCGTCTCGCCCATCCGCACGATGTGGCACACGTTCGGGTGCGCGAGGCGGATGCCGAGCGCGGCCTCGCGGCGCAGGCGCGCCATCGCGTTCTCGTCCTTCGAGAGGTTCGGCGAGAGGATCTTGATCGCGTAACGCTGGTTCGTGGAGACGTCGTGCGCGAGGTAGACGTACGACATGCCGCCCTCGCCCACCTTCTTCACGATCGCGTAGCGCCCGTCGAGCACCTGCCCGGCGAGGTTCGCGTGGTTCACGACCTTCTTCATCGCGATCTCGGGCGTGTTCTGCCGCGGCGATGTCTGGCGCGCCGCGCCGGGCTCGAACGGCAGCAGCCGTCCGCCGTCCTTCGTGCAGAACTTGGCGTCATCGGCGTAGACCGTGCCGCAGGCCGGGCAGCGTGTGCTCATGTACACACCTTGTTCCGCCCGGCGTCCTTGGCGCGATAGAGCGCCTCGTCGGCACGGGCAAAGAGATCGTCAACGCTCACGACATCCGGCGCCGGGTAACTCGCCACGCCGATGCTTGCGGTCAGGCGCACCCCACCGTGCGCGGGCGTGAATGCCGTGCGCTCCATGCGCTCGCGCGTGCGCTCGGCGAACTTCACCGCACCCAGCTGGCCGGTCTCCGGCAGCACGACCACGAACTCCTCCCCTCCGTACCGCGCGACCATGTCGACGCTTCGAACGGATTCCTGCAGCAGCCCTGCCACTTCTCGCAGCACGTCGTCGCCCACGAGATGGCCGGCCGTGTCGTTGATACCCTTGAAGTGGTCGAGGTCGAGCATGAGCAAGGTGATGACCGAGTCGTAGCGTTTTGCGCGCTCCATTTCGGAACTCAGACGGACGGTGAGCGCGCGCCGGTTGAGAACCTGCGTGAGCGGATCCGTATGCGCCAGCACCTCGAGGCGCGCGTTGTCGGCCTTCGTCGTTTCGATCAGCTGCGCGCGGTGGATCGCCGCGACCGCCGCCTTGATCACGGCATCGGCGAATTCCACATCTTCGTTCGTGAGCGGCGGCTCGTTTGCCATGCGGCGCAGGAAGAACACGCCGGCCTGCGTCTTCCCGAGCGAGAACGGGAGCGCGATCACCGAGCGGACCGGAACCAGCGTGCCGTTCGCCTGCCATTCCTTGCGGATGTCGGCGTACAGCGGATTGCTCTGGAGGTCCTCGACGAGCACGGGGTGTCCGTGCTGGAGCGCGCTCCGGATCTCGGGATAGCGATCGAGGTGGATCTCGAAGTTGCGCAGCGCGGGATTGTCGAACGCCGTCGCCACGACGCCGACCTTGTCGCCAGGTTTCGCGAGGATCACCGAGCAGCGCGAAAGGCTGAGCGCGCGCGCCACGCGCCGCGAGAGGATGTGGTAGATCTCGTCGCTCGAAAGATCCCCGGTGACCTCGTGCAGGATGTCCACCACTTTGCGGCGGCTCTCGGCGTCCTCGCGTGCGCGCACGAGTTCCTCTTCCGCGGAACGCAGGGCGACCTGCGCGCTGGTCAGCTCGCGTCGCATGCGCAGCTGTGCCTGCACTCTCGCGATGAGCTCGCGCGGGCGGAACGGCTTGCGGATGAAGTCGGCCGCGCCGAGTCCGAACGTCTTTTCCGTCATCTCGTCCGGCGAGAGCGACGAGACCATGAGCACCGGGATGTCGCGCCAGCGCGAGTCGGCCTTGAGCTCCTGCAGCAGCTCTACGCCATCGGTGCCCGGCATGATCACGTCGAGCAGCATCAGGTCGGGAGCCGCCTTCTGCAATTCGGCGAACAGCGTCTCGCGGCCCGTCGCCGACGAGACGTCGAAGCCGGAATCGCGCAGCACACCGGTCAGCGACTCGAGGACGCTCGGATCGTCGTCCGCCACGAGGATGCGGGCGGCGGTCATCCGGTCTTCCCCAGCAGGGAAAGCAGTCCATCCCACTCCACGTTGCCGCCGGAGAGGATGCACACCGTGCGCTGCCCCGGCTTGACCACACCCTCGAGCAGTGCGGCGACCGTGATGGCGCCGCTCGGCTCCGCCACGAGCTTGTGCCGGTCGAGCAGGAAGCGCATCGCGTTCGGCAGCGCATCGTCGCGGACCGTGACGACGTCGTCGAGAAACGCGTGATGGTGCGCGTAGTTCAGCGTGCCGATGCGAACCGCGAGGAGGCCGTCGGCGAGTCCTGTTGGATTGGCGGCAATGGTGACTGGAGCCCCCGCCTCGCGAGCGCGTGTGAGTTTCGGCGATCCCGCGGGTTCCACGCCGATCACGCGCGCGGCCGGCGCGACGCGTTTCAGCGCGGCCGCGACTCCGGCGCTCAATCCGCCGCCGCCGACCGGCACGAGCACCAGGTCCACGTCCGGCATGTCCTCGGCGATCTCCAGGCCGACCGTGCCCTGGCCCGCGATGATCGTCGGATCGTCGAACGGCGGCACGAGCGTGGCGCCTTCGAGCTCGCAGATCTCCACGGCCCTGGCCATGCGCTCGGCGGTGGTCGTTCCCTCGAGAATGACACGGGCGCCGAAACGCTCGGCGCCCTCACGCTTCGCGCGCGGCGCCGTGGTGGGCATCACGACAGTCGAGCGCGCGCCGAACAGTTTTGCCGCGAGCGCGACAGCCTGCCCGTGATTTCCCGAGGACGGTGCGACGAGTCCGTGCGCACGCTGCGCGGGAGAGAGCCGCGAAACGAACCAGTAGGCGCCGCGAAATTTGAACGCGCCGCCGCGTTGCAGCATCTCGGGCTTGAGAAACACGGGAACGCCGAATCGCGCCTCGAGTGCCTCCGACGGGAGCAACGGCGTGCGCACGGCGACACCGCGCAGCGTCGCAGCCGCGTTGCGGAAGTCGTCGAGCGAGACCAGCGTCGGTGCAGAGATCGGGACGGCGTGAGTCATCCGGTCGGGAAGCTCCTACCTGAATGGGGCGCGTGAGCCATAGAGCCCGGACGGTTCCCCAGCGGGTGCTAAACGTACTGCCCGCCCGGAACCAGGTAAAGGATATGACAGGTTGAAATTGCGACTACCGGCCGAACGCCATCTCCATCCATTCGAAGGAGTTAGGATGCGGGCAGCGGACTCACTTCATCGAGTTCGGGCACGTCGTCGCGGGATCGGGCGAGGGCGCGCCGTACGAGGAGACGATGAGATCGGCTTTCTGGTCGTTCGATCTCACGATCAGCACGAACAGGTTCGAATACTGCGTGTCGCAGATGTCCGTGAACTTCGGACCGCCCAGGGCCGCGATGATCAACGGGATCGTATTGCTGTGTCCCACGATGAGCACTGTCTGGCCGGCGTGCGCGCGCACCGCGTCGGCCACGGCTCTCGGGTGCACGTCGCCCGTTCCGGTATGCACGGTCTCGAGGGGCAGGCCCAGCGCGTCGGCGAGCGGCCGTGCCGTCTCGCGTGTGCGAATGAGCTCCGTCGTGATCACCGCCTGCACGTTCGCGTCCGCGAGCGCCGTGGCGAGCGCCCTCGCCCGGGCGACGCCGGCCTCGGTGAGCGGCGGGTCGGCGGCGGGCGCCGTCGCTTTCTCCGCGTGACGAACGAGGATGACGACGGTCGTCTTCGACTGTGCCGATGCCTGCGCGCCGGCGGCGATGATGCAGAACAGAATCAGGAAGAAACGTCGTGTCATCGTGCTGCCCAAGATGAAGTGAGGAGTGAGGTGCGGCCTCGAGCCGCGGCTTTCGCCGCGGCCTGGGCGCGGATAGCTTCGCGGGCACGTTGCAACCGGAGCGCACGAAATGCGATCACGACACGTACTGTTGCCTCTGTTTCGCCTTTTCGCCAGCGGGACGACCGGGGCCGGGGCGCAGGGCCGGGTGAAGGACGTGCCGGCGGAGATCGACGCGCCGCGTCGGACGCCCATCCACTAAGGGGAAACATGCCGATCATTCTTCGAGCCGCGGGACTGCTGATCCTCTCGAATCTCTTCATGACGTTCGCGTGGTACGCCCATCTCAAGAACCTGAACACACGCGCCTGGTACATCGCGGCGCTCGCGAGCTGGGGAATCGCGCTGTTCGAGTACATGCTGCAGGTACCGGCGAATCGCATCGGATACACGGTGCTCTCGCTCGGGCAGCTGAAGATTCTGCAGGAAGTGATTTCGATCGGGGTCTTCGTGCCGTTTGCGGTGTTCTACATGAAGCAGCCGCCGAAGCTGGATTACCTGTGGGCGGCGGGGTGCCTGATGGGAGCGGTGTACTTCGTGTTCCGGAGCTCGGCTGCGGCGTAGAGAGGCGAGAGGCGAGGGGCGAGGTAGATGCGAAACTTCGGCCCGATGCAGAATGCAGAAGAGGAATGCGGGATCCGGAGAAGAGATGAGGGTTGAGAGGAATGCGGGCAGCGAAAGCGACAAAGGGCGCGGCTCACCCGAGCTCGCGCCCTTTTCGCATCCTAAGTCCAAACTCATCTCTCACCTCTTCTCCGGATCCCGCATTCCTCTTCTGCATTCTGCATTAGCGTGAACTTCCGCAGCGGGGATCCGTCTCCCCCTATGGCCTGCTGATCGCTCCCCAGATCAGCGGCTGCGTCGCCATCGACTGCCCGCGATACTGCGGCCGGAATCCGTAGAGCACCGCGTGTCCCCTGCCCACGGTGACGTCGACGAGCGCGGCCTTGCCGCTGAGCTTCGAGCCGCCGAGCAGCCAGCCTGAGAGCAGCACATCGCCGGTCGCCGGATAGGTGGCGACGGCGGTGGCCCGCGCGGGATCCGTGATCTCGAACGCCGGCCCGTTCTCGAACCAGACCGCCGGAACCGGCGCGGTCATCCTCGCGGCGATCGGGGAATCGCGCTTGATCTCGACCGCGAGGATCGAGCCCGGCGCGTAGAAATCCGTGTTGCGCACGCCGGCAAGCACGTTCTTCACGGGCAGCTTCAGCGCCTCGATGGCGTAGTTGCTCGCCTCGTTGAACGCGAGCAGCGTGCCGCCGTTCTCGACGAACGACGCGAGTGCCGCGGCGCCCGCGGTGCCAAGTCCGCCCTGCAACGAGTCGGGATAGTTTTGTGAGACGCCGCGCGTCATCTGCCCCGCGTTCTGGTCCGGGAGGATGATCACGTCGAATCGCGCGTTGAGATTTCCCGCGCGCACCTCCTTGTCGACGATCGACGTGAACGGAACACGGTTCACGTCGAACATCCAGCGCGTCCACCCTTCGTCCATGGGTGCGCTGTAGCTGCGATAGATCGCCACGCGCCGCGCGCTGCGGTCGCTGAACCCCGGCACGCTGAACTTCGGTTCCTCCATGGGGATGATGGGCGCCGCGCTCGCCACCGGCGCCGCGGCGACGCTCGCGATCTCCACTCCGAACAGCAGCGGCAGCGTCTGCGCGGTGACGTCGTACGGCCGGATCGGCGGCCCGCCCGGATATTCGTGCAGGTTCGGGTACTTCTGCCGCTCGAGCACGGACTTCGCGTAGCCGCCCATCGGCTGCGACGTGAGCACGACGTACGATCCGGCGGGATACGTCGTGCCGTTCGCGCTCACCGGCGTGGTGCTCGACCGCACTTCCACCTGCCCATGCTGCAGCGTCCAGACCAGGCGCTGCACGGCCTGCGTGTCGCGCTGCGCGCGCGGAATCACGAACGCCGCCGGCACGCTGTCGTGCGTCCACGGATGATCAGGCGCGAGCGCGCGCTCGCCGAGGGCGGCGTAACTCTCGAGCCATACGCGGCGATCGCGAGCGGCTTGGCTGAGCATCGCCCAGCTGGCGCTCACCTGATACGCGACGATGTCGCCGTAACTCCAGTGGCCGCCGGGCCAGAGCGCCGGGAAATTCCACGTGACGGTCTTGGCCTCGTAGCCGCGTGCCGCTCCGAGCGAATTGAACGGAATGTCGATCGGCGTCGCGAGCGCCGCACTGGCCGTCTCGGTGAGGATCCGCACGCCGCGATGATAGAGCGAATACTGGCGCGCGGGCGACCACTCGTCGTACGCCGCGTTGTACGCGATTCCGGTCTTCCCCTCGCCGATCATGCGCCACCCGATCGCCATTCCCATCGAGTTGGTTCCCGCGGTGAGAATCGGATCGATATTCGGATCCAGCGGGTCCATGTACGGCGGAAGGAAGATGCGTCCCGCGTTCGATCCCTGCTGGTGGATGTCGTTGACGATTTCCGGATCCCACGGCGTGTAGAGCGAATCCACGGTGTAGCGCGTCTCGGGCTGCGTGAACGCGTACCAGTCGCGGTTGTCGTCATGCCCCACGTAGTGGTGATAGAGCTCGGGCGGCGACGCTCCCTCGGCCTTCGTGCCGAGCGTCGAGCGATACCAGTCGCCGACGATGTCGACGCCGTCGGGATTCTGCGACGGCACGAGAATGACGATGGTGTTCGCGAGGATCGCACGCGCCTCCGGCGTGTCGCCGCGCGCGAGGCGGTCGGTGAGCACGAGCGGCGTCGTGAATCCGCCCGATTCCGTCGAGTGAATGGCCGACGTGATCAGGATGATGTTCTTCCCCGCCGCGAGCAGCGACTCGAGCTCATCCTTCCCGCGGAGACGCGGGTTCATGAGCTTGCGCTGGATCATCTGATAGCGATCGAGGTGCTTGAGCGTCGCGGAATCGGAGATGAACACCGCGAGGAACGGCCGGCCCAATGTCGTCTGGCCGAGCGTGTGCACCTGCACGCGCGGGCTCGCCTTCTCGACCGCGTGGAAGTAGTCGGTGATCTGTTTCCACGACGGGAGCTTTCGGTCGGCGCCGGGGTCGTAGCCGAGGATCGAGGCCGGCGTGGGAACCGGGGCTTTCTGCGCGGACAGCGGGGTGGTGAGCGCCAAGGCGAGTGCGAGGAATTGGAGGAGTTTCATGGCTCAAAAGCTACGACAGCTCACGGCTTTGAGCGATCGGATCGAAGTGCTGAGTTCTTGGCAGCCAGTTGTTGGTTGTTGAGCAAGCCCCAGCCCTGCCCTGATCTACTCCTCCTCGGTCAGCTCCAGCTGCGCATCGGGTGCGGAACCGTCGCCCTCCTCCTCGCCGCCCTCCACGCCCTCGGTCTCATCCGGCACGACGCGCGCGACCGCGGTCACGAGGTCTCCCATGTCGAGATTCATGAGCTTCACGCCCTGGGTGTTGCGGCCGGCCACGCGCACGTCCTTCACTGGCGAGCGGATGATCTGCCCGCCGCGCGTGATGAGCATGATTTCGTCCTCGGGCAGGACTTCCATCAGCGCGACGACGTCGCCCGTCTTCTCGGTGCGATGGACCGTCTTGATTCCCTTGCCGCCGCGCTTTTGCACGCGGTAATCGTCGATCTGCGAGCACTTTCCGAGCGCCCGCTCCGTGACGACCATGAGCGTAGCCTCGCGCTTGATCACGACCATGCCGATCACGGCGTCGTTCTCGCCGAGTTCGATGCCCTTCACGCCGGTCGTGTCGCGGCCCATCGGGCGCGCGTCCTGCTCGTGGAAGCGGACCGAGAGGCCGTGGCGCGACGCGATGACGATGTCGTTCGTTCCGCTCGTCACCTGCACGTTGATGAGCGCGTCGCCCTCCTCGATCTTGATGCCCTTCACGCCCGTCACGCGCACGTTCGAGTATTCCGAGAGCGCGGTCTTCTTCACCGTGCCGTTGCGCGTGCAGAAGAGGAGGAACTCGTCGTCCGTGAACTTCTTCACCGGAACCATCGCGGCGATGGTGGTATCCGGCGCGACGTTGATCAAGTTCACGATCGGCTTGCCCTTGGTGGCGCGCCCCAGCAGTGGGATCTCGTGCACCTTGAGCCAGAAGCAGCGGCCATCCTGCGTGAAGACGAGGATGTAGTCGTGCGTCGAGGCCACGAAGAGATGTTCGATGAAATCCTCGGCCTTGAGGTCCGACCCCTGCAGCCCCTTTCCGCCGCGCCGCTGCTTGCGGTACGTGGTGATCGAGGTGCGCTTGATGTAGCCCGAGTGCGAGATCGTGACGACCATCTCCTCGTCGGCAATCAGGTCCTCGACGGTGAACTCGCCTTCGTCGGCGGTGATCGTCGTGCGGCGATCGTCGCCGAACGTCTCCACCACCGTCGCGAGTTCGTCCTTCATGATCTTCATCCGCTTCGGCTTGGAAGCGAGGATCGAATTGAGTTCCTTGATGAGCGCCTGCACTTCCTTGAGCTCCTCCTCGAGCTTCTCGATCTCGAGGCCGGTGAGCTTAGCGAGGCGCATGTTGAGGATCGCCTCGGCCTGCTTCTCGGAGAGCTTGAAGCGCCGCTGCAGCTCGGTGCTCGCCGTCTCGGAGTCGGCGGAGCCGCGAATAACCTTGATGACCGCGTCGATGTTGTCGACCGCGATCTTGAGGCCCTCGAGGATGTGTTCGCGTTCCTTCGCCTTGCCGAGATCGAACTCCGTGCGACGCACGATCACGTCGTGACGGTGCGCGATGAAGTGCTCGAGCACCTCGCGCACCGGCATGACCTTCGGGACGAGGCGCCGCGTGATCGGGTCGGGCACGAGCGCGAGCATGATCACGCCGAACGTGCTCTGCATCGTGGTGTGCTTGTACAGCTGGTTCAGCACCACGCGTGGAATCGCGTCGCGCTTCAGCTCGATCACCACGCGCATCCCGTCACGGTCCGATTCGTCGCGCAGGTCGGAGATTCCCTCGAGCTTCTTCTCGCGCACCAGGTCCGCGACCTGCTCGACGAGACGCGCCTTGTTCACCTGATAGGGGAGCTCGGTGACGACGATCTGCGACTTGTTGCCCTTCTCGTTCTCCTCAATCGCGGCGCGGGCGCGCATGACGATCTTGCCGCGCCCCGTCTCGATGTAGTCCTTGATCCCCGCCTTGCCGTAGATGTACGCGCCGGTCGGGAAATCGGGGCCGCTGATGTGGCCGCGAATCGCGTCCACCGTGAGCGACGGATCGTCGATCATCGCCGCGATCGCCGCCGCAACTTCGCGCAGGTTGTGCGGCGGAATGTTCGTCGCCATGCCCACCGCGATACCGCTCGAGCCGTTGACCAGGAGGTTCGGCATCCCGCTCGGGAGGACCGTCGGTTCCTCGAGACGGTCGTCGAAGTTCGGCGCGTAATCGACGGTGTTCTTGTCGATGTCGCCAAGCATCTCCATCGCGATCCGCGTGAGGCGGCACTCGGTGTACCGGTATGCCGCCGCGGGGTCGCCATCAACGGAGCCGAAATTCCCCTGGCCATCGACGAGTGGATAGCGCAGCGAGAAATCCTGCACCATGCGCACGAGCGCGTCGTACACGCTCTGGTCGCCGTGCGGGTGGTACTTGCCGAGCACATCGCCGACGACGGTCGCGGATTTCTTGTACGCGCGGGTCGGTATGAGGCCGGCCTCGTTCATCGCGAACAGCACGCGCCGGTGCACCGGCTTCAGTCCGTCGCGCACGTCCGGCAGTGCGCGGCTGACGATCACGCTCATCGAGTAGTTGATGAACGATTCCCTGATCTCGTCGTCGATGAGACGCGGGAGGATCCGTTCGCGGTTGTTCGGAGCGGTCATCGGGGACGGATTATTGGGATTCTGGCCGCGAAATCTGCACGCCGAAAGTTAGCGCGCGTGCCCCCGATTTTCAACGATTTTTCGCTCGAAAAACGCTAGCGCCAAACAACTCGGTCAGTGCCTCCCCGCTGGGTCGTTCGCCCGCACCGTCACCGGTGTGTGCACCGGCACGCGCGGAACGTTCGGCTCGTCGTCCTGCAGCCCCTCCGCCGTCTCCTCGTCCTTCACTTCCTTGTCGATCGCGTCGCGCTCCGCCCTGTAGCGCTCGTACCAGGTACGGGTGATCTCGCCGGCGAGTTCGCGGTTTCCGAGTCCGAACGAGAGCGCCAGCGCCAGCGCGATGGCGCCGAAGATGATCGCGAACGCGGTCGTCACGATGTCGGTCGCCACGCCGAGCTGCTGCAGCGACATGAACACCGCGAGGATGATCACGCCGCCCTTGCCCGCCCGCGCGAGCGTCGGGCCGCCGTGAAGCGAGCTCGTGCCGGCGAGGATCAGCCCAGCCACGACGTCGCCGAGCACGATGCCGAGGATCACGATCACGATCGCCGCGATCACGCTCGGAACGTAGCTCACCAGCTCGGAGAACACCTGCGCCAGCGAATCGAGGCCGAGCGCGTTCGCCGCCACGAGCATTACCGTGAACATCACGAGCCAGAACAGCAGGCCGGCGACGACCCTCGTGGGATTGAAGTGCGCGCCCGGCCGGTCCACCGCCTGCATCACGCCGCCCTTGCGCAGCACGTCGTTCAGGTGCACGCGCCGCAACACGTGCAGCGCGCCTTTCTGTACGGCCTTCGCGAACAGGTAGCCCGCGACGAGCACGGCGGCCGCGAGCAGGAGCCCCGGAACGAAGTCCCAGAGCTGGGCGAGGCTGGCTTGAAGCCGTTCGGCGAAGTTCACGGTATCAGTCTGCGAGAGTCAGTTCAATCTAATCAGTTTCTCGTGCCGCGCTTCACGTCGAACAGCGCGCTGCGACGGCACGCCGGACAGATGAGCCACTCCCGCTTCCGGGCGTAGCCGAGCCCGAAACTGCCTCCGCCGATCGCCCGGGCCGTCATGGCGACGTGACAGCGCGGACAGACGGGCGTTTCTCCCCGGGCGAAACTCGCCCGCATCTGCCCCTGCTCCTCCGCGTCGAACTGCGCGGCTTCGGTCATCCGATGGATAGCACGAGTTTGCCGAACTGCGACTGCTCCGACAGCCGCTCGAACGCGCGGCGCCCCTCCGCGAGCGGAAAAACGGCGTCCACCGGAGGCACCAGCCGCCCGGCCGAGAGCTCGGTGACGATCGCGTCGAACTCCGCGTCGGTTCCCATGGTGGAACCCATGAGCGTCCACTGATTCCAGAACATTCTGCGCATGTCGGTCTCGACGATCGGCCCGGTGGTCGCACCGCACGACACGAGTCGCCCTCGCTTCCCGAGCGCACCGAGCGACTGCGCCCACGTCGCCGCGCCGACGCTGTCCACCACGATATCCACGCCGCGCTTGCCAGTGCGGCCGCGAATTTCCCGGGCGACATCCACCGTTCGGTAATTGAGCGTTTCATCGGCGCCGAGCGCGGCGGCCTTGGCGAGCTTTTCATCGCTCCCCGACGTGACCCACACGTGCGCGCCGTTCAACTTCGCGATTTGCAGCGCGGCCAGCGCCACGCCGCCGCCGATTCCCTGAATGAGGACCTGCTCGCCGGGCTGCACTTTCGCCCGCGTCACGAGCATGCGCCACGCGGTGAGCGTCGCGAGCGAGAATGCCGCGGCGACCGCATCGGAGATGCCCGCCGGAATGCGCCGCACGTTCCACGCGGGCACGACCACGTATTCCGCGAACGTACCCGGCCGGTGCTCTCCGAGAAGTCCGAACTTCACGCAGAGCGACTGCTCGCCGGCCTTGCAGTAGTCGCACGCGTGGCACGAAATGCCGGGATTGATGAGCACGCGATCGCCGGGCGCGACGGTCGTCACCTCACTTCCGACGGATTCGATCACGCCGGCGCCGTCGCCGCCGAGCACCCAGGGCGGGACGATCGTCAGGCCCGGCATCCCCTGCACGACGAAAAGGTCGAGATGGTTCAGCGCCCCGGCCGCGAGCCGGATTCGCACGTCGCCGGGTGAACCAAGCTCGGGCATGGCGACGTCGTCGCGGAACGTGACCTGATCGAGCCCGCCATGGGCGGAAATCGTGAGCGCTCTCACCGGGAATCCCTTCGCCCCGACGGACCCGTCGGCTGCGGATTATATTTGGCCATGCTCTCGATCAAGGTTCCGCCCCTCGGCGAGTCAATCACCGAAGCAACCGTTTCGCGCTGGCTCAAGAACGAAGGCGACGCCGTTGCGGCGGGCGAAACGCTCGTCGAGCTGGAGACAGATAAGATTACGGTCGAAGTCCCCGCCCTCAAAGCCGGCGTGCTCACGAAGCGCGCCAAGGCTGAGGGTGACGTGGTCGCCGTGAACGATACGCTCGGGGACATGGATGAGAGTGCGCAGCCGGTACCCCGCGCGGCGACGGCCACTTCGGCGCCGGCACCGGCAACGGCTGCTCTCAGTCTGACAGCTCCCAGTCCGGCAGCTGTCAGTCCGACGGCTCCGGCGCAGCCAGCGGCGCATGCGACGCAGCCGCCCGCCCAGCCGTCTTCGATGCCCGCCGCCCGCAGACTCGGCGCCGAGGCAGGTATCGACCTCTCGACCGTCCCCGGCACCGGCCGCGGCGGAGTGGTCAGCAAACCCGATGTGGTCGCTGCACTCTCCGCGGCGGCGGCGGCTCCGGTGGCACCGGCACGCGCTGCCGTCCCGGCGATGGTGGTCGTGCGTCGCTCGCCGGCTGGCTCCGAGCCCCGCGAGTCGCGCGAGAAGATGTCGACTCGCAGGAAACGCATCGCCGAGAACCTGTTGCAAGCACAGCACGCGACGGCGCACCTCACGACGTTCAACGAGATCGACATGAGCGCGATCGTCGCGCTCCGCGAACGCATGAAGGAGAAGGTGGAGAAGGAGCACGGCGTGAAGCTCAGCTTCATGCCGTTCTTCGCGAAGGCCGCGATCATGTCGCTGAAGGCGTTTCCGGTGGTGAACGCGCAGATCGACGGCGATTCGCTCGTCTACAAGAATTATGTGAACCTCGGCATCGCCGTCGCGAGCGAAGCCGGCCTGGTGGTGCCGAACGTGAAAGACGCGGATTCACTCGGCATTCTCGGCCTGTCGCAGGAAATCGCCGCGATCGCCAAGCGGGCGCGCGACGGCAAGCTCACGATGGACGACCTCACCGCCGGAACGTTCACGATCACGAACGGCGGCGTCTTCGGTTCGCTCATCTCGACGCCGATCATCAACTATCCGCAGAGCGGCATCCTCGGTCTTCACAAGATCCAGGATCGCCCGATCGCGGTGAGCGGCCAGGTGGTGATCAGGCCGATGATGTACGTCGCGCTTTCATACGATCACCGCATCATTGACGGGCAGCATGCGGTGCTCTTTCTCGTGAAGCTGAAGGAGCTGATGGAAGATCCGGCTTCGATGTTGATCGACTGAACGGCAACGGCTGAACAACACACGAATGCCGGCTAGGTACCCCAGTTGTACGCGAGACCGAACGTCCATCTCGTCTTCGCGCTCGCCGGGGATGGAAAGAGGACGCCGGGCACCACCGACCAGACCCGGTGGAACACCATGCCGAAGTCCATGAAGAGTTCGCTGCTGGAGATGCTCCCGACGCTGGAGCTGCTCCCGCTGGAGGATGTGCTGTTCGACATCCAGCGGATGCCCGCCGCCGGGACGAGATCGAAGCCGGGCTGCACCTCTATGCGATACCCCAGGCTCCCGCCGAACCCCACCGACGTGATGTTCGCGCCATTGCCGGACGTGTAGTTCACGCTCACGAGCGGACACACTTGGAAGGGTGTGTCGACCCAGTGAAACTGGTAGCCGAGGCTGCCGCCGAATCCGGTAATCGACGCGCCGCCGTGCCTCAGCTGCGTTTCGTCGACGCTCACACCGCCGAAGAACGAGCCCTGGACGCCGTACGCGACGCCGGCGCGATAGTACTCGAGGTCGTCGGAGCGCTGGTAGTCGACGTCAAGGCGTGCCTTCCCCTCCCGGAACTGGGCGGTTCCCTGACAGGTTTGCGCTCCGCCGCGCGAGAGCGGCGCGAGCGCCGCAACCGACAGGAACGCCAGCAGTCTATGAATTCGCATGGTTCTCTCCGTCAGTGCGAGGTACTGCGAACATCGTTACGGCTGCTCAACCGACGATGTTACAGAACGAATAGCACGCGATCACGCTAAATTCCCATAGGGATTTCTCCTTCATTACACGACAATGACCCGTGCATCCAACCTCACGCCGGACGTCCTCGTCATCGGCGGCGGTCCCGGCGGCTACGTCGCCGCGATCCGCGCGGCGCAACTCGGCTTCACCACGGTGTGCGTCGAGGGCGACAAGACGCTCGGCGGCACGTGCGTCAACGTCGGCTGCATACCGTCAAAAGCGCTGCTCCAGTCGTCGGAACACTTCGAGTTCACCCGGATGCACGCCGAGGAGCACGGATTCTCGGTCGGCGGCGTGACGCTGAACCTCGCGCAGATGATGAAGCGCAAGGACGAAGTGGTCGGCGCGAACACGCGCGGCGTGGAGTTCCTGTTCAAGAAGAACAAGGTCACCTGGGCCAAGGGCTGGGGCGCGCTCGAGGCCGGCAACGCCGTTCACGTCACCGCCGGCGACGGAAGTTCGACGATCTACACGCCGAAGAACGTCATCATCGCGACGGGTTCGGTGCCGACGGAACTTCCGTTCCTGAAGTTCGACGAAGAGCGCGTGCTGTCGAACGTCGGCGCGCTGAAGATCCCCGAGGTGCCGAAGCACCTGATCGTCATCGGCGGCGGAGTGATCGGCCTCGAGCTCGGATCGGTGTGGCGCAGGCTCGGCGCAAAAGTGACCGTCATCGAGTATGCGCCGACGATTCTCCCCGGCAACGACGAAGACATCATCAAGGAAGCGGACAGGATCCTCCGCAAGCAGGGACTCGAGATCCATACCGGCGCGAAGGTGACCGGCGGGAAGCGCGACGGGACCCGCGTGATCGTGAACGTCGAAGAGCAGGGCGTGCAGCAGCTGTTCGAGGGTGACTACGTCCTCGTCTCGATCGGCCGCAAGCCGGCGATGGCCGGCATCGACGCCGCGGCACTCGGACTGGCGCTCGGATCACGCGGCGAAATCAACGTCAACGACGAAATGCGCACGAACCTTCCGAACCTCTTCGCGATCGGCGACGTCACCGGCGGCAAGCTGCTCGCGCACAAGGCCGAGGAGGAAGGCGTGATCGCGGCGGAAGTCATGGCGGGCAAGCCGGTGCACATGCACTACCACAACATGCCGGCAATCGTGTACACCTGGCCCGAGATCGCGACGGCGGGTCTCGCCGAGCATGAGGTGAAGGCCAGCGGCCGCGCGTACAAGGTGGGCAGGTTTCCCTTCTCGGCGAACGGCCGCGCCCGCACGATGGCGGAGACGAGCGGCTTCGTGAAGTTCATCTGCGATGCACAGACGGATGAGATCCTCGGCTGTCACATGATCGGCGCGAACGTTTCCGATCTGCTCAGCGAGGTGGTGCTCGCCATGGAGTTCAGGGGGACGAGCGAGGATATCGGGATGACCGTTCACTCGCATCCCACACTTAGCGAGGCGGTGAAAGAGGCCGCGCTCGCGGTTTCGGGGCGCGCGATTCACATCTAACGGCAACGGCAACGACGTCTGACAGCTATCGTCTGACGTCGTTGCCGTTTGCAGTTAAGAAGTGAGGTACCTCTCTCGAATGATGTTGAGATGATGCCGCTCGTGCCCCGCCGCGATATATGCGAGGGCCCGCGCCGAGATGGTGTGCCCGCTCGCGGTTCCCTTCCGCACCCACGCCTCGGCTGACAGCGAATCCACCAGAGCAATCGTCGCCGCGCGCACGGCGGCGAACTCCATCGCCAGGTTGGTCATCGCGCGCGTGTTCGCGCACGAATGCGGGACCCACTCGTCCTGCTCGAACCCCGGCAGCGGCGTCGCATCCCCGCGCGCGATGCGAAGCATGCGGTAGCCGAACACCCGCTCGGTATCCGACATGTGCAGCACCGCTTCCTTCAGTGTCCACTTCCCCGCGCCGTACGCCTTCTCCGCCTTGGCATCAGTCACCCCCTCGAGCAGCGCGACGGTCTCGAAGAGCTGGGTGCGCAGATGGTCGCGAACGTCACCATCCGGCACGAGCGCGATGTACTTGCCGTAATACTCGAAATATTCGTCGGCATTGGGACGGCTGAGCATGGAAAGACCTCAACAAGCAGGGAGTGAGCGACGTATCTTCTCACGATACTTTCACTCTCATCACCCGGAACCGCCAGTGGCTCATTCACGCCGCGAATTCCTGAAGACCAGCGCCGCCGCCGCCGCGACCACGGCAGTCGGCGCCCGGATCCTCTCCGGTGGCGACATCTTCGCCGCCACCAGACCGACGCCGACGATCGGCGACCCCGCCACACGCGAACTGATGCAGGTCGCGCTCGACGTCGCCAAGAGTTCCGGCGCCTCGTACGCCGACGTGCGCGTTTCCGCGCGACGCCAGCAGAACGTGAACACGCGCGACAAGATCGTGCAGGGCGTGAGCGACAACGACACCTATGGCATCGGCGTCCGCACGCTGGTGGACGGCGCGTGGGGCTTCGCCGCCACGAGCCAGCTCACCAAGGACGCCGTCGCGTCGATCACGAAGTCGGCGATCACGCAGGCCAAGGCGAATCGAGCGAGCCAGCTCCATCCGGTGGTGCTCGCGCCGACACCGGGCAACCAGGTGGGCGAGTGGAAGAGCCCGATCCAGACCGACCCGTTCACGATCCCGATCGTCGACAAGGTCGCCCTGCTCCTCGCCGCCAACGCGGAAGCCGCGAAGGTCAAGCAGGTCCGCAACGTCACCTCGAGCATGTTCTTCCTGCGCGAGGAGAAGACGCTGATGACGAGCGACGGCTCGTACATCGTGCAGACGATCTATCGTACACAGCCGTCGATGACGGTCACCGCCGTCTCGGAGGACCGCACCGATTTCCAGTCGCGGGCCTCCAACGACGTCGCGCCGATGGGGATCGGCTATGAGCACGTGCTCAACGCGAAGCTCGGCGAGAACGCGACGCGCTGGGCAAACGACGCCGTGGAAAAACTCTCCGCGAAGCCGGTCGACCCGGGGAAGTACGATCTCGTGCTGCACCCGTCGAATCTTTGGCTGACGCTGCACGAGACCGTCGCGCATCCCACGGAACTCGATCGCGCGCTGGGCTACGAGGCCAATTACGCCGGCACGAGTTTCGTCGCGCCGCCCGAGAAGGTGCTCGGCCAGCTCAAGTTCGGCTCGACCGTGATGAACATTCAGGGCGATCGCGAGCAGCCCGGTTCGCTCGCCGCGATCGGCTGGGACGACGAGGCCGTGAAGCCGATCCGCTTCGACATCATCAAGGACGGAGTTTTCGTCGACTACCAGACCACGCGCGAGCAGGCCTCGATGCTCGAGTGGTACTACAAGAAGGTCGGCAAGCCCGTGCGCTCGTACGGCTGCTCCTACGCGCAGAGCTGGGCCGACGTGCAGTTCCAGCGGATGCCGAACGTCTCGCTCCTCCCCGGCAAGAACGATTACACGTGGGAGGACGTGATCTCGCAGACCGACAAGGGCATCGCGATCGTCGGCGACGGTTCGTTCTCGATCGACCAGCAGCGCTACAACGGTCAGTTCGCCGGCCAATGCTTCTACGAGATCAAGGGCGGCAAGATCACCGGCATGCTGAAGGACGTCGCGTACCAGTTCCGGACCCCGGAGTTCTGGGGCTCCATGGAACTCATCGGCGGTCCGCGCTCGTACCATCTCGGCGGCGCGTTCGGCGACGCGAAGGGCCAGCCCGGCCAGTCGAACGCCATCAGTCACGGGTGCGTGCCCGCGCGCTTCAAGCAGGTGAACATCATCAACACCGGGAGGAGAGCGTGAGCTCGTACACCGCACCAAAATCGCTGCTCACTCCCGCGGGGATTCTGACCCGGGCCGAGGCGGAGGAGATCGCGAAGCGCGCGCTGGCCGTCTCGCCGGCGCCGGAGACGCGCGTATCGATCAGCAGCTCCGCGCGCGCCGACACGCGCTTTGCGGTGAACCAGGTCACCACGTCCGGCGAGAATCGCGATACCTCGGTCACGATCACCGCGACCGTGGACGGACGCTCCTCGAGCGTGACGACCAACCGCCTCGACGAGGCGTCGCTCGCGGCGGCCGCGAAACAGGCGACGGAAATCGCGAAGCTCGTGCCGCCGAACCCCGAGCGGATGCCGGAGCTGGGGCCCCAGGTCTATCCGCCCGGGAAGGATCGCGTGATCGCGCTGCCGAACCCGCTCGAGCGGTCACTCGCGGCAAAGAAAGTCACCGAGATGGCGCGCGCGGCGGGGCTGGTTTCGACAGGATTCATCGAGTGCCGCGTGGGCGCGAACGCGCTCGCGAACTCGAAGGGGCTGTTCGCGTACGCCTCGAGCTCGAGCGTGACGATGACGGCCACCGTGCGGACGACCGACGGCAGCGGATCGGGGTGGGCGTGCAGCGACGGCGACACCTTCGACCAGATCGACGCCCAGCACGTCGCGGCGACTGCCGTCGAGAAGGCGAAGACGTCGCGCGATCCGGTCGCAGTCGAGCCGGGGCGTTACATGACCATTCTCGAGAACACCGCGGTCGGCAATCTCGTGCAGCTCATCAGCGGCGCGATGCAGGCACGCTCGGCGGACGAGGGACGCTCGTTCTTCTCCAAGCCCGGCGGCGGAAACAAGATCGGGATGAAGGTCGTGGACGAGCGCGTGACGCTCCTCTCCGATCCGGCCGACTCACCCAGCTCGGGCGGCGGCTACGACGGCGACGGCGTGCCGGTGGAGCGCGTGGTGTGGATCGAGAACGGCGTCGTGAAGAACCTGAACTACGACCGCTTCTGGGCGCAGAAGCAGGGGAAGGAGCCGACGCACTCGAGTGGCGGCGGCGGGCGAGGCTTCGGCGGCGGCGGCACGCTCCGCATGATGGGCGGCACCTCGTCGATCTCGGACATGATCAAGAGCACCGAGCGCGGAATTCTGGTCACGCGCTTCTGGTACATCCGCGGCGTGGATCCGCGCACGCTCGTAAACACGGGTCTCACGCGCGACGGAACGTATCTCATCGAGAACGGAAAGATCTCGCATCCGGTGAAGAATTTCCGCTTCAACGAATCGCCGATCTTCTTCCTGAACAATCTCGAGATGCTCGGGCCGTCGATGCGCATCAATGCGTCGGAAGCGCTCGGCGCGGGCGGGTCGACGATCATGCCGGCGATCAAGGTGCGGGAGTTCACGTTCAGTTCGCTGTCGGACGCGATCTAGACCGGATTCCGAGCAACAGAGAAGGGCGGCCCGCTCTGGGCCGCCCTTCGTCGTTTCATCATCCCGCATTCCTCTTCCGCATGCCGCATCGGGTCGAAACCCGCATCCCGCATCGCAGTTCAGTCTTTTTTGATCGCCCGCATGATCTCGCCCGGAAGCGAGGTCGGCGTCTGGATGCGGCGGCGCTTCCCCGTCTCTTCCTCGACGCGGCGCCAGAACGCGTACTCCTTCTCGGCTGCGTGCAACTGCGATTCGTTCACGTTCTCGCCATCGAGCCAGGCGTGAATCGCCTCGAGCGTGTGCGCCGAGGCTAGCGGCACCTCGCGGTCCGTCATTGCCGGCTCTTGCTCCGTAGTCTTGCGCGGTGTCGACACCTCTTCACGGCCGGCATCGCGCGGATCGAGATTGTCCATCACAGGTATCGCTCCTCCAGCAGTTTCTGCAGTGCCTCGCGTGCACGATGGACGCGCATCTTCAGGGCACCGACCGAGGTTTCGAGCAGCTCAGCCATCTCCTCGTACGACCGTCCTTCGACGTGCTTCATCACGAACGCCTCGCGCAACGACGGCGGGAGCGCACCAAGGGCCTCGTCCAGGTCCCCGCGCAGTTCACCCCGGTCCAGCTCTTCTTCCGGCGTCTCATATCCAGACGGCTGATCGTCCTCTTCGTAACTGAGATGGGAGCGGCGGATGTTCTTCAGCCAGTCCTTGCACCCGTTCGCCACGATCCTGAATACCCACGCATCGAAGCGGCCGCGCACCTCGCCCAGGTGCTGATACGCCTTGATGAACGAATTCTGCAAAATGTCGGCGGCATCGTCGGGACTCCCCGTCATGCCGACTGCATGCCGATACAGCGGATCGCTGTAGCGGCCGATCAACGTCGCGAACGATTCCCGGTCACCGGCCAGGACGCGGTCGATGATCGCCTGATCCGCGTCGACCTGGTCTTCTTGCGGTGGCTGTGCCTGCGATGTCTTCACGACGCTAGTGTAACCTTTCACGCGCGTCGCGAACAGACCTCGCCGCCGCCCGAAACCCAGAGGTGCCGGTGCCGTCACGTAGAGAAGACGACGAGCCGGATATCGCGCAACGGGATGAGGCGATTGGGGTTCCTTCGGGTGCTACGGGCATAGCCGCACGGCCGTGACACCGATGGGTGACGATGCGCCGACCGTGATCGAGAACCCGTACCTCGAATCGATCGCGCTCGCGACGGTCGAGGCGATCGCCGCCTGGCCGGTCAGGTTGGGAAACACACCGTCGAGCGAGACGAACTTGCCATACGGATACACGCAGGCGAGCTGATCCGACGCCGTGTATGCCGCTCTGGTCGAAACGGGCGGAGGATACACGCCCGTGAGGTCGGCGAACGCCCATCCGTTTTGCTGCGCGACCTGCTGGAGTTGCACGTTCATCTGCGTCACCACGGCGTCGAGCGTGGTGATGTCCGCCGGCGTGAGAATCGCGTCGGCCGTGCCCGGCACGTCGGTGCACGAGAGATTCTGCGTCGTTCCCGACGTCGTGTAGTTCGCGGCGAGCGAGGGCACGAGCGTGCCGGTGAAGACGAAGTTCGCGCTCGTGCTGCAATCCGCCATCACATTGATGCCGAACGCCGCGAGATCGGTGCGGTCGTTCCAGAGCTCGGAGGCCGGGCGCAGCGCATACAGCGTGCTCACCCTCGGCACCGACAGCAGCACCACCTTGGCTCCCGTGAGCTTCACGCTGTCGGCAATCGCGCTGAACACCGGCGCGAACACCGGCGCGGGAACGTACGTATACGGCGCGGCCTGCGTGTACGACGTCGCCGCCACGAGCAGTCCGCTCGTCGCGGCGCCGAGCACTTCGGTGAGACCGAGCTCCACCGATACGAACGACGCGCCCTCGATGCGCAACGCCGTCACCTGCGATTGCGTCGAGCCTAGCACGAGCGGATAGCGCGCACGGTCACCCGGCCCGTACGGCACGACGGAGTTCAGCACGATCTTCGGCGTGAGGTTGAGCGCCGCGTACGCCGACGCGCCGGGAATCGCGAGGCTGTTCACCGGTGGCGTCAGCGTGTCGAGCGCGCCCGCGCAGCTCGAATCGATGCCCGTCGTGCTCACGCCGGACAGGTACACCGAAAGCTGGAGCGGCGCGATGCGCGGCGGCTCGCAGCCCGGCGCGCGCAGCAACGGCATCCTGAAGTTCGCGCCCGCCGCATGCGCCAGCCGGCCGATCTCCCCCATCGGTTCGAGCAGGCCCAGCAGGTTGGGCTGGGCGGCGAGGACGCCCGCGATCGGGCGCTCGGGATCCACGAGGAGGCGAGCCAGGGCCGCGAGGTCCGTCGTGCCCGCCGCGGGCCCGTCGGCGACGAGCGGCACCTCGTCGAAGGTGAGGTTCACACCGGCGAAGTAGGTGCCCAACGTCTGGCGGGACTGCGGGTGCACCCCGCGGGAGACGAGAACATGCTCCCGGCGCGTTGCCCGGCAGGTCATGAGCGCCGCTTCGGCCGTCGCGGTCGCCCCGTCGTAGTGGGAAGCCGAGACGACGTCGAGGCCCGTCAGCTCGGCGAGGAGCGACTGGTACTCGTAGATCGTCTGCAGCGTCCCCTGGCTGATCTCCGGCTGGTACGGCGTGTAGGCCGTGTAGTACTCGCCGCGGAGGAGGATCTGGTCGATTACGGGCGGGAGATGGTGGAGGTAGACCCCCGCGCCGAGGAAGCTGGCGAGGTCGACCCGGTTGTGACCGGCAAGCGTGCGCAGCCGCGCCATGAGGTCGAGCTCCGTGAGCCCCGGCGGCAGGCGCATCGGCCCGGCGCGGACCGCCGGCGGGATGACCTCGAAGAGTTCGTCGACGGACGCGATTCCGAGCGCGGCGAGCATCCGTGACCGGTCGTCCGGCGTGTGCGGTCCGTACACCATCGGATCAGCCCTCCGCGGTGAGCGCCTCGTAGGCGGCCGGGTCGAGCAGCTGCCCGAGCTGGGCCGGGTCGGAAAGCCGGACCCGCAGCATCCAGCCGGCGCCGTACGGGTCGCTGTTCACGACCTCCGGGGTGGTCGCGAGCCCGGGATTGCCCTCCAGGACCTCGCCGGCGACGGGCGCGAACAGGTCGCTGACCGCCTTCACCGACTCCACGACGCCGAACGTCGCGAACTGCTCGAGCCGCTTGCCGGGTTCCGGAAGCTCGACGAAGACGATGTCGCCGAGCTGGTCGGCGGCATGCTGGGTGATCCCGACCGTCGCGACGTCCCCCTCCACGCGGACCCACTCGTGCTCTTTCGTGTAGCGCAGATCGGACGGGATCATCGGCGGGGAAACCTCCGTGCTGACGCGGTCGCTGCCGCACGAACGTGGCGTCGCCCGCCGCCTGGCATGGCGGCGGGTCGGGTCATCGGGCCCGGGAGTAGAACGGGAGCGGGACCACCTCCGCGGCGGCCCGTCCCTCGCGGATCTCCACGTCGAGCATCGTACCCACCGCGGCGTCGCCCGGGGTGACGTAGGCCATCGCGATGGGCACGCCGAGGGTCGGGGACTGGGTCCCGGACGTGATCGCGCCCGTGCGCCGATCCCCCGACCAGACGGGGTACCCGTGGCGCCCGATCCCACGCCCCCGGACGACGAGGCCCACGAGCAGTCGACGCGGGCCCGCCTCGGCGGCCCGGGCCAGGGCATCGCGACCCACGAAACCGTCCGGCTTCGCCAGCTTCACCACGCGACCCAGGCCCGCCTCGAACGGCGTCGTGGCACGGTCCAGCTCGTTCCCGTAGAGCGGCATCCCGGCCTCGAGCCGGAGCGTGTCTCGGGCTCCCAGCCCGACCGGCAGCAGGCCTGCCGGCGCGCCCGCGGCCACGAGGATGTCCCACAGCTCGCCGGCGGCCGGGCCGTCGACGAAGATCTCGAAGCCGTCCTCGCCCGTGTAGCCGGTCCGGGCCACGAGGGCCGGGATCCCGGCCACGCTCCCCTCGGCGATCGCGTAGTAGTGGAGCGCACCGAGATCCACGTCGGTGAGCGGCCCGAGGATGCCCCGCGACGCGGGGCCCTGCACGGCGACGAGCGCCGTGGAGAGGGACCGGTCGTCGAGGACCGCCCGCCTCCCGTGGAGGCGTTCGGCGAGCGCATCGGAGACGACCGGGGCGTTCGACGCGTTGGCGACCACGAGGAAGCGGTCCCGGGCCAGCCGGTAGACGATCAGGTCGTCGATGATGCCGCCGTTGGGAGCACAGATCATGGAGTAATGGGCACGGCCGACCGCGAGCGACGGCGGGTCGGTCACGAGGGCCTCGGCCAGCGCGGCCCCTGCCTCCGGCCCCTCGACGAAGAGCTCCCCCATGTGGGAGAGGTCGAAGATGCCCGCCCGCTGGCGGACCGCCCGGTGCTCCTCGAGGATCGAGGTGTACTGGACGGGCATCCACCAGCCGCCGAAGTCGATCATCCGCGCACCGAGTGCCTCGTGGCGCGACCGGAGCGGGGTTGCCCGCGAGCCGTCCGCCCGCAACTTCGTATCGGTCATCGCCGTGCCTCGCCGGCCGGGGCGATCATGCCGGCCGGGGCGATCATGCCGGCCGGGGCGATCATGCCGGCCGCACGCTCGACGAGCGCGCGCTCAGTCTCGAACGTGAGCAGACCCGGCGCGTCCGCGAGCGGAACCCAGCGCACCTCGTCGAACTCATGGTCGTGGCGGG
>Ga0209638_1000328_pt1 | contig 31225 bp, 34 predicted proteins | sample BarGraNGADG00211_FD_184490 | JGI IMG/M metagenome (GOLD analysis project Ga0209638, IMG submission 184490) | Arctic peat soil microbial communities from Barrow, Alaska - Barrow Graham LP Ref core NGADG0002-211 (SPAdes) (version 2) | ecosystem: Environmental > Terrestrial > Soil > Wetlands > Peat...
GCTGCGGTGTATTACGGAATTTTGCCCCTTCGGGTACGGATTTTGGAAAAGCGATGAACCCTCGCATCAAGATGCGGGGTATTCAAGAAGAGAATAAATCATCGCTGGGACACCTCGACCGCACTGAATACCGAGCACCATTATCCTATTCTTTTTTTTCAAGTAAGGAGAAGCAATAAAATGGCAGAGCGTGTGACCGGTACGGTCAAATGGTTCAATGCGTCGAAGGGCTACGGCTTCCTCGCACACGAAGGCGGCCCGGATGTTTTCGTCCACTACAGCGCGATCGAGTCTGACGGGTTCCGCACCCTTCAGGAAGGTCAGGCGGTCGAGTTCGAAGTTGAACAAGGACCCAAGGGCCTCCAGGCAGCGCACGTAAAACCCATGTAATCTTTCAATTGAACCCAAAAAAGTCCCTCCCCATCAGCGGGGAGGGACTTTATTTATATAATGGAACTATTATAGGGGAAATTATCTTTTCGTGGAAATTTCCACCCGAATCAACCATTCACCAACGAACAGAAAAACCGCACTTCCAAAAGTTGCCAAACCGGCATTGATGGGGCCTGCGGCTGCGAATGTCCACCCAATTGCGCTTCCAATACCATGTCCAATCCAGAATCCAAGCCAGGATAGCAATATGTATAAAGCAAGCTTGCTCAAGCTGCCACCCTTCCAGAAATGGAAAGCGGTCCCATAAATTGAAGAAAGGATAATCCCAAATACGATGGCAGGGAAAGTCATAACTCTCTCGATGAGCGAGATTATATCATAAACTGGCTATACGCAGATTACTCAATCATCCCCCCGCCGAGAACCAAGTCGCCATCATAGAAAACCGCGGCTTGACCGGGAGTAATATCGCGCTGAGGTTTATCAAACCGGGCACTGATGCTGCTGGAATATTCATTTGGATGATCAATTTCCATGGGCGTGACCTCCGCCCAGGCTTCACTGGCTGTATAACGCGTTTTTACCTGCGCTCGAAATGATTCCATTGGAGCCTGCCCTGAAATCCAATTCACTTCCCTGGCAACCAGATCGCGCAATCCCAGCTCCTCCTTTTCTCCGACCGTCAGGGTATTTGTCGCCACATCTTTTGAAAGCACATAGAGGGGAACGTGAGATTCAACACCCAACCCTTTGCGCTGACCAATTGTGTAATATGCCAGCCCCTGATGTTCGCCTACAGTTTTCCCCTCACTATTTACGATGGTTCCCGGAACACCGATTTGGGGGGCATTCCGTTGAAGGAACCCACGATAATCCTCCCCGGCCAAAAAACACAAGTCCTGGCTGTCTGACCTTGTGGCGGTAGGCAGGCCAAAATCACCGGCAAGTTTACGGATTTCCGGCTTGGAATATTCCCCCACCGGGAAGAGTGCCTTAGCCAGTTTTTCCTGTGTCAAAACGTGCAGTACATAAGACTGGTCTTTGGAATGATCAACAGAACGCAATAGTTGCCAGCTTCCATCCGTCAGTTTACGAGTCCGGGCATAATGCCCGGTTGCCAGGTAATCCGCTCCATGTGCCAATGCATGATTGAGCAGGAAATCCCATTTGACCCGCTGGTTGCATTCCACGCAGGGATTGGGAGTCACACCGCGCGCATACCCGTCCAGGAAGAATTGCACAACAATGGACCTGAATAACTCTTTCGCATCCACGACATAGAAAGGTATATCTAGCTTCGCTGCTACCCGGCGGGCAAGAGCCATGGAATCCGGGGTGCAACAGCGATTGGAGTCTTCTTTACCAGCTTCGCTCCAAAGGCGCAACATCATTCCGGTAACATCATAGCCCTGCTGTTTGAGCAGGGCTGCCGCGACCGAAGAATCTACACCTCCCGACATGGCAACAACGACTTTAGACATTTTTATAACTTATTCCCACTAATCCGGGTTAATGATCTGGCCTGTTGAATGATGCCAGGTAGTGCCTTTAAAAATGCGTCAATATGGGCGGGGGTTGTCCCGGCACCCAATGTCACGCGCAGCGATCCCAGCCCCCAATCACGGGAGAGCCCAATTGCAGTCATTACTTCGCTTGGTTCGGGATTACCCGTCTTACAGGCAGACCCGGACGAGCATGCAAAGCCAGCTGCGTCAAGCAGGGTAAGGAGCAAGTTCCCATCCACATCTTTGAAGGCAAAAGAACAATGATTGGGCAATCGATCAACAGGATGACCCGTCAGGAGGGAATCTGGGACCTCCTCAAGGATTGTCCCAACGATGCGGTCTCGAAGCGGGCGGACGTGGTCCATGCGCTGAACGCGTTCTTCTTTGGTCAACCGAAGTGCTTCTGCAAACCCAACGGCATAAGGAACATTTTGAGTTCCAGCCCGCAGACCATTCTCCTGTCCACCGCCAGTTTGGATCGGAAAAATGGGAGTACCAGTTCGGACATAAAGCACCCCAATGCCTTTTGGTCCATAAAACTTGTGCGCGCCAAGTGACATCAAGTCGACATTTAACGTCTGAACATCCAGCGGAAGATATGCAGCCGCCTGGACGGCATCGGTGTGAAAGGGAATATTGTGGGCACGACAAACAGCTCCAATTTCTGAAACCGGATTAACTGTGCCAATTTCATTATTTGCATACATCACCGAGACAAGGGCAGTATCCTTGCATATAGCATTCGCCACCGTTTCTTGAGTGATGGTTCCATATTTATCGGTCTCCAGCCATTCGACCTGGAAACCATAATACTCTGCCAATTGGATCGCGGTCTTACTGACAGCATGATGCTCGGCCTGGCTCGCAAGAATCCAGGTAGCTCCGGATTTTTCACGCATGGCAAGGGCAGTCCCACGGAGGGCGAGGTTATCAGACTCAGTCCCACAAGATGTAAAAACGATCTCTTGCGGAAGACAGTTTAGTTCTGATGAGATCGTTTCGCGGGCAGATTCAATTGCTGCCTCAGCCTGCTGTCCATAGCGATGGATCGAAGAGGGATTGCCGAATGTTTCATTGAAGTAAGGGGACATGGCACCCAGTACACGCGGGTGAACTGGTGTGGTGGCGGCATAGTCCAAATAGATGTGGTCAATCATAGGAAAGGATTATACCCCTGCGGAGTGCGGTGCACCCCTGGGGTGGTATTTTACGCCCTATGACATGATCTACCCCAGTACATCATATAGTATCGGAAGTGAAAAAATATTTTCTATCAGGGTCAAATTATTAGAAGAGTATGTTAGCCTGTGAGAGCCGGGATGCTATCCTCCACATATGGGGATGATGTCCCGATACTGCTGGGATGTTATCCCTCAAATAGGGGGATGATATCCCGATAGTGCTGGGATGTTATCCTCCAAATACGGGGATGATATAATCCCAATATCCCATGGATCCAAACCTGCAACAAACCCAGCTCCCCCACCAGTCTGGCGGTTACTCCGTCTCGACTCCCGTTTATGAGGGGCCACTCGATCTGCTCCTGCAACTGATCGAGCGCGCAGAACTGGATATTACCGCAGTATCCCTGGCACTGGTCACTGACCAATACCTGGCGTACATCCATCAGATGCAAGTTCCTGCGGATGATATTTCAGGATTCCTGGTAGTCGCAGCCAAGTTGATCCAGATCAAGTCAGAAGCTTTACTACCCAGGCCTCCGGTCAGGGAAGCAGGTGAGGAAAACCTGGGCGAGGCGCTGGCGTATCAGCTGCGAATTTACAAGCGCTACAAGGAACTTTCCAACTGGCTGGATGACCGCGAAACTCAGCATTTGCGTACATATTTACGGGTGGCTCCTCCCCCCAAAGTGGAAAGCCGCCTCGACCTTTCCGATATTACCCTCAATGACCTACTGGCTGCCGCTGTGGAAATTTTTTCGGATGAAGCAGAGAAACAGGCATTGGGAACGATTATTTCGGCACCGCGCATAACTATTCGGGAAAAAATCGCAATGATCGCTGACCGCTTGGGAAAGGAAAAAAGCGCCTCCTTTAACGGAATGCTGGGAAAAAAACCGACCCGCCTGGAGGTGGTGGTTACCTTCCTGGCACTCCTGGAACTGGTCAAACGCTATCGTGTTTCCGCCAGACAGGACAAATTGTTCAGCGACATTCAAATTGAGAGGCTGGAGGAGTGGGGGACCAACGAAGACCTGGAAATCGAATTCGAATAATTTTGCAGACAGGTCGTTACCTCTATTTATTTCCAATCAATTTAATTGTATACTAAATTAATCCGGTTCGGGAAGGAAACCCCAATGAATAATATTGAAATCCTGTACTACGTGAGAGATGCAGTGGCGTGGCCTGGGGGTGCTGGTCGGTTTGGGCGGCGCAGTCTTTCTATTTACCCGTAAAAAGGTCATGCCAGGCGTCCTGGCCCTGATCGGTTTTATTTTCCTGGGCATCGAGCCGTCCATTGATAGTATTGGCCTTCGTTAAGGGTTTCCGGGAAACCAAGTTACCCCCTCCACCCATGGAACAACCGGTAGACCTGCCGCCAACCATTTAATATTTGGTAGATGACATAAATAAAAGGATGCGCGACTCAGCGCATCCTTTTTCGAATCACCGAAACTGCCAGTAAAGCCAATGAAGCTCCACCACCATCAAAAATTAGCACATCAACCCAACTCGGATGACGACCCGGTACAAAAGATTGATGGTATTCATCCGATATGGCATATAGTACCGCCAGGAACAGCGCAAGCCACCAGAGGCGTTTATCCAAATGTAATCCATAACAGAATGCCAATGCCAGCAAGCCATATCCGAGCATATGGGCACCCTTTTTAATTACCAGGTCCAACAGGCCAAAACTGGGCATTTCCTGGGAGGGGATGGATGAAAAGCCAAAAATACCGGCCATAACCGCAATGGACGGCAACCAGCGTAGAATACTTTTTATAAGTTTCATGGTGTCAAGTATAATCAAGTTTGATAATCCTTATTCAATTCTGATTATGACACTCAATCTCGCTCTTGCCCAAATCAACACCACTCTGGGTAATCCCCAGGCCAACCTGGAAAAGCACCTGACCCTGACAAAACAGGCAGTCCAGGATGGAGTGGATATCCTTGTTTTTCCGGAACTCTCGTTGACAGGTTATGTCCTTCAAGACCTTGTGCCGACCGTGTCCTGCCGGGCTGAAACCAACGATCCGGTTTTCAAGCACCTGCTCTCTGCCAGCCGTAACGTTGACATGGTGGTCGGTTTTGTGGACGAAGACACCCGTCATCGGTTCTACATAGGCTCTGCATACCTCTCACAGGGAAATGTCATCCATGTTCATCACAAGCTATATTTACCAACCTATGGTTTGTTCGACGAAGGTCGTTTCTTTGCTCCCGGCAATTCTGTAAGAGCCTTCGACACCCGCTTTGGTCGCTTTGGGATGTTGATTTGCGAAGATTTTTGGCATGCCTCCCCACCCTACCTGCTGTGGCAGGACGGGGCAGATATGTTGCTTTTATCGTCGGCGGCACCGGGGCGAGGCCTGAACGGAGAGCCAAAGCTGGAAACATCAACCTGGGTGGAACTCATCAACCAGGCTTACGCCAGTCTTTTCACAATCTTTATTGCCCATACGAACCGGTCCGGTTTTGAGGATGGTCTCAACTTCATGGGTGGTTCCACCATTTTCGACCCAAATGGAAAGCTGCTTGCCCAGGCCCCATATTTTGAGGAAGCCTTGATCAAAACCGAAATAGACATGAACCAATTGCACCGAACGCGCGCCAGGCTGCCTTTTCTGAGAGACGAGCGCCCCGAATTGGTCTTAAAGGAACTGGGCAGAATACTTGATCATTAATTTTTCATTCATCGACACCCGCGGAATGAAACCCTCCCGGAGCATTATATGGAAATTAATCTATCCATTGACCCAGATCTTGTACGCAAAATATTGACAGAATTTATCCGCTCGGAAATTAGCCGCGTCGGGTTCTCCCGTGCGGTTATAAATTTGTCGGGTGGAATAGATTCGGCTGTTTCCTTTGCATTGTCAGTTGAAGCAATGGGGCCGGAGAACGTGCTGGCAATCCGCTGTCCCTACAGGACTTCGTCACCCGATTCGCTGGAACATGCCAAAATCCTGATCGACCAGTTTGGGTGTCCATCAGTGACCATCCCCATCACCAAAATGACCGACGCGTTGATCGCCCAGGAACCGGGAATGTCGGATATACGCAAGGGAAATGTCATGGCGCGCACTCGCATGATCGTTGCCTATGACCAGTCGGAATCATTCAAAGGTCTCGTGATCGGGACCGGGAATAAAACCGAAATACTGCTCGGATATACCACCCTTTTCGGCGATTCGGCTTGCGCAATTAACCCGATCGGCGACTTGTACAAGACGCAGATAAGGCAACTGGCATGGGCGTTGAGAATCCCGGATGTAATCATCGCCAAACCCCCTTCCGCGGACCTTTGGACTGGTCAGACCGACGAAGGAGAACTCGGTTTTACCTACGCGGATGTGGATAAATTGCTATATCTCCTTGTAGATCAACGCTACCGCCCTGAAGAATGTATGGAAGCGGGCTTTGGAGAGAAATTCGTTCGCTCGGTTATTGAACGCATCCGCAGGAACCAGTTCAAACGTGTCCTGCCGCCCATTGCCAAGCTCAGCAGCCGCACCGTGGGGTACGATTTTCTGTACCTGCGTGATTGGGGAACGTAGGCGGATTATTCGACCCACAAAAGGTTTGGGGTGGAATGTGTCCTCAAACCTTTTTAATTTTTGAGGTTTCCTTTGAAATTTTCAATACCCGCGGCACTCCTCAACCGACGCTATCTTTATCTCTGGTTGGGATTACTCATTTCCATTGCCGGCTCGCAAATGCAGATCGCGGCCCTTTTTTGGCATATCCGCATTCTCACCGGTAATCCTGAACCGCTGGCCCTGGGAGGTGTTGGTCTGGCGCGCATCCTGCCGATCATCATATTTTCATTCATTGCCGGTCCTGCGGCCGATACGCTAAACCGGCGCAGGATCCTTTTTGTCACTCAGACTGCCATGGCGCTGGTGGCGCTTATATTGGCCATCCTGACCTTTACCGGACAAATCACAATCTGGTACATCTATCTGTTGACGGCCGTGCAGGCCACTGCCGTAGCCTTTGATGGACCGGCCCGCCAGGCAATGATTCCCAACATTGTGTCTTCTGAAGATCTGCCGAGCGCTTTCAGTATGTCTTCGATCGCCCAGAATACCGGGTCGATCGTCGGCCCGGCGTTGAGTGGGATCGTCATCGTCTCACTTGGACAGGGATACACCTATTTTTTTAATGCCGTTTCGTTCCTGGCGGTTATCATTGCCCTGGCATTGATCGGACCTGTATTGCAAGATTCCAAGAAATCCGGCATCCATCTAAGCGCAGCAATGGAAGGGGTCCGATTTATATTTACCAAGCCAATCATTCTATCCACCATGCTGATGGATTTCGTAGCCACGTTTTTTGCATCGGCTAATACCATGATGCCAATCGTTGCCAAGGATATATTGAAAGTGGGTGAGATCGGTTATGGCTGGTTGTCTTCAGGCCAGGCGATTGGATCGGTGGTGGCAGGTATCGTAATATCGCAGGTACAAAAACTTCATAAACAAGGATTAACCTTCCTTGTTGCAGTGATCTTCTTCGGCGCAGCAACAATATTGTTTGGCAGCACCACCTTATTCTCAATTGCCATGATCGCTCTGATCGTGATGGGAGCCGCCGACGCGGTCAGCACCATCATCCGCAATACCATTCGCCAATTGAATACTCCCGATCATATCCGTGGTCGTATGACTGCAGTCAACCAGATCTTTTTCCAGGGAGGGCCCCAGTTTGGGGAAGTGGAATCAGGGATTGTTGCAGCATTGTTTGGAGTCCCGGCAGCCATTATTTCAGGCGGGATTGGTTGTATAGTTGGTACAGTGCTTATCGTTTTGAAGTGGCCGCAGCTGCGCACTTACAATGGTGACGAACACCTGCAGGCAAAAGTTTTAATTGATTGACTCCTCCCCTACGCTTCCTTAACGCAAGCCATACGGTTCAGGAAAAAAGCAGCGCACCAATTGACTTTAGCAGGAATTCGCACTATACTGGGAACAGAGTAACTGCCTATGCGAGTGTTTTTTATCACATACCCGTTGTTTACTTGAAAGGCACGCTGATGTAACGCGTGCCTTTCACCATCTCTTGACCTAGGAGAGTAAAAATGGACTCTGGAATGATCGGCAAGATTGACAAAGCCAAACGCTACGCACAAGAACCTCATCGCTTTCACTTTGAAGCTTTCACAGTAAAAATTGACGGTGAGAATAATTCACATGTGGTCAAATTTGCCAACAATAAATGGGATTGTGATTGCGACTATTTCCGATCCAGGGGGATTTGCACCCATACGATATCCATTACCAACTACATCCTCAAAGATATGGTTCCCGCACCCGTGGAAGCTGGCTAAGGAAAAGAAAAAACACCAGGCAATTACCTCCGAGGCTGAATTACCCTCGGAGGTTTCTTTATGTTACGCGGGTGTACCAATTCGGATGTTTTCAGGTACAATTCGCATCCATGAAATCATTTACTAGACGAGATTTTCTAAAACTGGGAGGCCTAGCCCTTGCAAGCCTGGCCTTCACCCCCTTCTTACCGGAATTTACCGATTTTAGTGATATTGACCTGGTACGCGTTGCCTACTATTCGGTGAGCGTTTACTCTGAACCTGATGAAAAGAGCCGGATCGTTGGCACGTGGAACCGCGATGACCTTGTGAATGTCTATGAAACAGTCCATGCGGCGACCCCAGTTTTCAACCCGATCTGGTACCGGGTCTTTGGCGGATACATGCACCGCATGCGATTGCAAAAAGTTAAGATCCATTACAACCCGCCCCTTTCCAGTGTCCCGGACACCAAGCAACTGGCTGAATTGACAGTCCCCTATACCCAGATCTATCGCTATAACAAAATGGACGGCTGGACCACCGACTACCGGACTTATTACAGCACGGTCCATTGGATCACCGGCATCGCCACCGGACCAGATGGAAAAGCCTGGTATACGCTCCAGGATGAGGCTGACGAAAGCACCTATTTTATCCCTACTGCACAGCTACGCCCAATTTCGCCGGATGAGATCACACCACTTTCTCCGGATGTACCTGCGGGTGAGAAGCGTATCGATGTTAACTTGTCCACTCAGACCCTGGTCGCCTCCGAGAAAAACCAAGCCGTTCTAACTGCGGATGTCTCCACGGGGGTGTTCAGGCTTTATGACACACCGGTCGGTCAGTTCCATATTCTGGACAAATTTCCCTCCCGTCGTATGCATGGGAGTGACCTGTTTGCCAATGACCAGGAAAATGTTCTCGCAGGGGTGCCATGGACCAGCTTCTTTACCGGACAAGGGCATGCCCTCCACGGCACATACTGGCATGACAATTTCGGCCTGCCCATGAGCCATGGCTGTGTTAATATGCGCACCGAGGAAGCAAAATGGCTTTTCCGATGGAGCCTGCCCTCAGCAGGATTCGACCAGATTAACAAGAACACCCTAGATACCCGTGGTTACGGGACAGTAGTAGATATCCACTTCTAAAATGCCCCTCTTAAACTGGCCCTCTAAAACAATCCCCGCCCTCGAACCTGCCGACTTGAGGCTCGAATCGATCATCTTCCCAGGCGGGTGCGGTTATCCAAACCTGGTACCCGACAGCCATCTCTTCATGGGGGATAATTTGCGCATCATGGCTGCACTGCTCCCGAAATACGAAAATCAACTAGATTTGATCTATGCTGATCCCCCTTTTTTTACCAACAAGCACTACTCCACCCGAATAGGTCGGGGTGAGGATTCACGTCGACCTCAGGACTGGCAAATGGCCGAAGGTTACGGCGATCATTGGGAAAACCTCGACCAGTATTTGGATTTCCTTTTCCCGCGGCTGGCAACCATATACCGGCTGCTGGCTCCTCATGGGACTCTGTACCTGCACCTGGACTGGCACGCAGATGCTTATGCCCGTGTCCTGCTCGACGAGATTTTTGGAAGAGAGCATTTTTTGAATGAAATCATCTGGACTTACCATGGGCCGTCTCCCATCCGACGTGCCTTCAATCGCAAGCACGATGTCATCCTTGTTTATACCAAAGGTGACAACTATACATTCAATGCTGACGCAGTGAGGGAACCATACCATCCAAACACAGTAAAAACGTTTGCATCATCATCCAAGGCCGGGTTTGGTAAAGTCCCGGATTTGGAACGGGGGAAAGTCCCTGAAGATTGGTGGTACTTTCCCGTGGTAGCCCGCTTGCACAATGAGCGGACTGGCTATCCCACCCAGAAACCTGAGGCCCTGGTCGAACGCATCCTGTTGGCATCTTCAAACCCTGGTGACCTGGTTGCGGATTTCTTTTGCGGCTCAGGGACATTTCCCCTCGCAGCTGCCCGTCATGACAGGCGCTTCCTGGCCGGGGATGTTTCCTGGCGCGCAATCCATACGACCCGGGAGCGTGTGGTAGGGTGCATGCAAAAACCATTTTCGTTGAGTCGCGATTCAACTGCTTTAATCCCACCAAATCCTCTTGAATGTCCGGTCAGTGTTTCAAACTTAACGGTTTCCCTAAAAAATCCACCTCCACTGGATTATTGGGAGGTGGATCCTGCCTGGGATGGAAAAATCTTTCGTAGTGCCTGGCAGGCTCGCCGCTCGAACCGCTCTGCCGAAATTCCTCTGGAAATAAAAATGCCCGTGGCGCCGACGAATGTCTGCGTGCGGGCAGTCACCGTGGACGGTTCAGTTATTCAATCACACGTCCAACCGGTATCCCACACCCCTGATCGTTTTTAATAGTTGCGGAGAGTCGGGGTCCGCTTCAATTGCCTGACGCAGCCAGGATATATGTACATCCAGGGTGCGCGTGTCGTCAGTGTAATTCGTTTCCCATACCGTTGAAAATAGCGCTTTTCGCTCGATTACTTCGCCGCGATGTTCCATTAATAATTTCAACAAAATCACCAGGCGTGGAGTCAAGCGGGCTTGTTTCCCCGAACAACGTACCATTCGTTTTTCGAGATCCAATCTAATTGGTCCCGCGTGGATGCTGTTCTTGCCATCACTTGGAAGGAGATGACGAATGCGATTTACCAGTTTTTGAGCAGTAAATGGAAGGGAGAGGACTGCATCCGCATTAATTTTTTCCACACCCCTGTCCTCATCGAGGATGACCAAAATTGGGAGAGCTGCAGCTTTATCCCGCAAAGACTGGCAAATCCGCTTACCGCTGCTACGCAGTGTGGCTGCATTCACAACAACCAGTTCCGGAGTAAAACCATCAGCCAGGCGCGCTAAAGCCTCCGTGCCACTGGAGGCCAGTTCAACAACAAAACCTTTTTTCCGCAGGGCTGGAGTGAATGAGGGATGATCTGCGTGATTGCCCTCTATGAGCAGAAGTATGGCGTCATTCATGATTTATTATTTAAAGGATCGTCCTGGAATTTCAAATATTATACACCAATCTTAACAAAACGCCTCAGTGCCTGGTGAAAATTCATCTGATTTAAAAACAAGCCAATGTCTGAACTAAAACTGGTTTGAAGTAATGTATGTTTCATCTTTGATGAAACATACATTACTTCAAGGTATCCGTTATGCCACCCAAAAATGAGGGAAAACAACTCTGATAATGACTTCGAGGATCATCGCGAGCATGAACCAGGTGCCAAAGGCACGGGTATTTACAAACCCCTGGGGAGCAAAGTAAAGCGGCCAGCCACCCTGCCCGTCGGGAAAACCTTCGGGGCGAGTCTCGGGCTTGGGTTTTAGGAACTGCGGAACCATTTTCAGGAGAGTGGGAACCGCAATAAAAACCAACAGGAGGATGGGTGTGAAATAGCGGGTGAGTATGAATACGACAACCAGCAGGTATGGTAGGGTCATCATCGCCAGGACTGCATATCGGGCTGCTTTCTCTCCGATGATCACAGGAAGGGTGAAAATCTTCTTTGCCTTGTCAATCAGCATTTTATCGATATGCTTGCCAAAAATAACAGTGGTCACACCCAGCACATAGGGCAGACTCGCCCAAATTACATTCCACGACCACACATGAGTCAATACATAATATCCCCCACCGACCATCAGCGGGCCCCACACGATGAAAACCGCGATTTCACCCATGGCAATATATTTTAAAGGCCATGTATAAAACAATACAAAGAAAGCTCCCAGCCCCAGCAGCAACCAGGTAAGACCTCCACCGCTCATTATCACCAGAGCGATGCCGCATGCCAAAGACATTAACCCGGTTATTCCAAAGTAGACCAGGTGCTGGCGCTTGGTTAATAGCCCGTCTGCCACCGGCTGGGGACCGTACAGCGTGCGGTAGTAGTTGTCCTTATCCACCCCGCGGGTGTAATCGGTGTAATCATTGAAGATATTATTGGAAGCATGTGCCAGAACCAGCCCGAGGATCAGGATGAACCATGTTAAAAGACTAAACGATTTGTGATCATGCCAGGCAAATAATCCAGCCAGCACAGCGGAAAGCAGGGTCATTAACAATACCGCAGCCCGCGTACTGATGAGCCATTTTGAGATAATATCGAGTTTGTCCCACTCTTCTTTTGTAACATTGGGGATTACCGTTAAAGCTTTTTTCCACATTGCGTAGTTCATTACGTTCTCTCCTTGTCAGAATGCGGGCAGATTATACCCGAATATGCCCGGCTGAAAACCGCCAAATTCTATTGTGAGTATTGTCACACAAACGAATGACTTCCCCCACTGGCATATAACCGCCGAAGAAAACATACTACATTTAGTATGCCACCCGGCGTGAATCGTACCCAACGCCCGGGACTCTTTCATGAGGTGGAGCAATGCTATGAGTGAAGAAGTTATCGTAAACAGTCCGCCATCCGCAGGCCCGGTCAAGCACGAGGACCTGGCACTACTAAACCAGGTAGCCAAGCTGGCGCCAGGTGATTCGCACCTGGAGATGTGCATTCAATGCGGAACCTGCGGCGGGTCTTGCCCGTCTGCCAGTGCCATGGACCACACCCCACGCGCCATCTTCGCCATGCTGCGGGCTGGCATGCGTGATGAGGTATTAAAGAGCAATACTCCCTGGATGTGCGTATCGTGCTACTACTGCACTGTCCGCTGCCCACAGGATATCCACATCACCGATATCATGTACACGCTCAAGAATATGTCACTGAAATCGAAAATGGTGCAGGATTCTACTGCGTCTGATTTCTCCAGGACGTTCATTCGCTATGTTGAAAACTACGGGCGCAGTTTTGAAATTGGTCTGGCAGGCATTCAGAATGTCACCCACCTGCGGCTTGCCACCCGCCTGCCAAACATGGCTCCCATGGCTCTTGGAATGTTAACCAAAAAGGGCATGTCACCATTCCCACCCAAACGCATCAAGGGTATGGATGGATTAAAGAAAATATTAAAGCGTGCCAAAGAAATGGAGGCCGCATGAGCGAGTACCTATTCTACCCTGGTTGTTCGATGGAAAGCAGCGCCAAGGCTTATTACCATTCAGTCATGTCCGTTTGCAAGACAATGGATATTCAGTTAAAAGAGATCGACGATTGGAACTGCTGCGGCGCTACCGAGTATCTTTCCCTGGAACTGACACCGGCTTATGCCCTGATCGCCCGCAACCTGGCCCTGGCTGAGCAGCAGGCAAACGGCTCGAAAACGGTCGTGGCTCCCTGCTCGGCTTGTTATCTAAACCTGTCCAAAGCTGATCATTATATGCATGAGAATAAAGCCTTTGGAGAAAAGATCAATACCGCCCTGGCTGCCGGCGGCATGCATTACGACCCTGGTGAGTTGGTTGTCCGCCATCTACTCGATGTGGTCATCAACGAAATCGGGTTGGATAAGATCAAGGAGAAAGTTGTCAAACCCCTGACAGGTCTACGAGTGGCGCCCTATGTTGGCTGCATGCTGCCTCGACCCGACTACAACAATCGATATTCTGATAACGAACACCCTTACGAGCTGGATGATCTAATGCGCGCCTTGGGGGCTGAAGTGATCGACTTTCCACTCAAAACCGCCTGCTGTGGCGGTCATATGACCCAAATCGGCCCCGGAACCGCATTTGAACTGATCAGGCGTTTGATTTCTTCCGCCGACGATTACAAGGCTGATGTGCTGGTGGCTCTGTGCCCGATGTGCCAGATGAACCTAGACGCTTTCCAGGGTCAAATGAACGGATACTTCCACACCAATTACCACATGCCGATCCTGTTCTTTACCCAGTTAATGGGATTGGCTTTCGGAGAGAAACCTGAGAACCTTGGCTTCGGCTCCGAATTTGTCAGTGCCCATGAAGCCATGAAACGGATCGGGATTAAGACCCCAGTGCTTGAACCTACCAAACCCGCTGCGAAGAAACCGGCTGGGCTGCCGATGCCCCCGCCGCGCCCGCGTTCCGGAGAGAAGGTCAATATTGGTAGTGAGGAGGCGAGTCAATGAGCGCAGAAGAGAAGATGCCCAAGGAGCGGATCGGCGTATATGTTTGCCATTGCGGCAGCAATATCGCCGGGGTGGTCAACGTTGCCGAGGTCAGCAAATGGGCTGGTGATAATCTGAAAGATCAAGGCGTAGTTGTCTCCCGCGATTATAAATTCATGTGTTCAAGCCTGGGACAGGAATTGATCCAGAAGGATATCAAAGAACAAAAACTGACCCGGGTCGTGGTGGCAGCCTGCTCGCCTCACCTGCACGAAAAAACATTCCGCAATGCCTGTAAAGGTGCGGATCTGAATCCTTACCTTTGCGAACTGGTTTCCGTCCGCGAACAGGACTCCTGGGTTCATACTGACAAAATTGCCGCCACCGAGAAAGCCAAGGCGATCGTTGCGGGCGGTGTTTCCCGCGTGGTTCATCACGAACCACTGACTCCTCTGAAAGTACCCATTCATCCTGCCACGCTGATTGTCGGTGGAGGTATTGCTGGCATACAGGCCGCCCTTGAAATTGCAGATGCTGGCTTCCCGGTATATTTGGTGGAGCGCGAACCATCCATCGGTGGGCATATGGCTCAGTTTGATAAGACCTTCCCCACCCTTGACTGCTCGGCCTGTATCCTGACGCCCAAAATGGTGGATGTGGGCAATCACCCCAACATCACCATGCTGACATATTCCGAAGTCCAAAAAGTGGACGGATACGTCGGCAACTTCGCGGTAACGATCAATAAGCATGCCCGGTACGTTAAAACTGCTGACTGCACCGGCTGCGGCGTATGCTGGGAAAAATGCCCAAAGAAAGTAATCGACGATAAATTTGAAGCAGGTCTCGGTTACCGCAAGGCGGTCTATACTCCCTTCCCGCAAGCCGTGCCCAAGTACCCGGTCATTGACGATATCAATTGCACCTACTTCCAAAAAGGTACGTGCAAGGCATGTGAGAAGTTCTGTCCGACCAATGCAATAGATTTCACCCAGAAAAACGAGATCATGACCGTTGAAGTTGGCAACATAATCCTGGCAACCGGCTGGGACCTTTTCGACGCCCGCCGTGTCCCGAATTATGGCTACGGTCGACTGGCAAATGTCTTCACCAATATGGAGTTCGAACGCTTGAGCAACTCCGCTGGCCCCACTGGCGGCAATATCGTACTGCGCGATGGCAAGACCACTCCCAAGAGTGTCGGCATAGTCCATTGCGTAGGATCGCGCGATAAAAATTACAACAATTACTGTTCAGCCATTTGCTGCATGCAGAGTTTGAAGTTCGCCCACCTCGTTCATGAAAAAACCGGAGCGACGGTTTACAACTTCTACATCGATATCCGTACTCCAGCCAAAGGCTATGATGAGTTCTACCAAAGAATCATTGAGGAAGGAGCACTGTTCGTACGCGGCAAGGTAGCTGAAATTACAGATGCAGCCCGCAACCCCGGCGAAGAAGGCAAGCTCATAATCCAGGTGGAAGACACCCTGGTCGGCAAACAGCGCCGCATCCCGGTGGACATGGTCATCTTATCTGCAGGCCTCGAACCTCGGGCTGGTTCAAAGGAACTAGCCAAAACCTTCGGCATTTCCTGCTCGGCAGATGGCTGGTTCATCGAGCGCCATCCCAAACTGGACCCGGTTGCGACCATGACCGAAGGAGTTTACATCGCCGGTTGCGTTCAAGGACCGAAAGACATCCCCGCCAGCGTGGCTCAAGGCGCGGCTGCAGCAGCCCGCATCCTGGGGAAGATCCAGCAGAAGGAAATTGCTCTGGAACCAGTGCGCGCAACCATCAATGAAGAACAATGTTCCGGATGCCGGATCTGCAATACCCTTTGCCCCTATAATGCCATCCTCTTCCACGAAGACACGATGGTCAGCGAAGTCAATCCTGCTCTTTGCCAGGGCTGCGGTACCTGTGTGGCTGGCTGCCCGGCTGGGGCCATTAGCGGCACAGGTTTCTCAAATTTGCAAATCCTTTCACAAATTGACGGTCTGCTGCTCCTGACACTCGATAAGAAAAAGGAGGCAGTGGTCGCGTAACGGTCTCCGTTCCGCCTGCTGAGGAAACCCTATGAATGAAGAAACCAAACCTTTCGAACCTGTCATCATCGGCTTCACCTGCAACTGGTGTTCCTACCGGGCAGCTGATATGGCTGGCATTGCCCGCATGAAATATGCGCCCAATGTGCGCCTGATCCGTCTCATGTGCTCCGGTCGGCTCGACCCCACGTTCGTTTTTAAAGCGATTGCAGGTGGGGCTGACGGTGTGCTGGTCTCCGGCTGCCACCCGGGTGACTGCCATTACTCCACCCAGAATTACAAAACTATGCGCCGCTTCCATTTAATGGAGCGGGTCCTGACCCAGATGGGTCTTGAACCCGGACGCCTGAAACTACTTTGGGCCAGCGCCGCCGAAGGCCAGATCTTCGCCAATGAGATCACTAAATTCGTTGAGGAAATCCGGGCACTCGGTCCATTGAACTGGAACAATTCCGGCGTGAAGGTTCCGGAAGTGGCCAAAGAGGAGGTGCCTGCATGAGCGACAAGCCGAAATTTGCCATGTACTGGGCATGTTCATGCGGCGGCTGCGAAATTGCTGTCCTGAACATCCATGAAAAAATCCTGGATGTCGACGCTGCATTCGATGTGGTATTTTGGCCGGTTGCCATGGACGCCAAATATAAAGATGTGGAAGCCATGCAGGACGGCGAGATCACTTTATGCCTTTTTAACGGCGGAATGCGCAGCGATGAGAACGAACACATAGCGCATTTACTGCGCAAGAAGTCCAAGATCATGGTGGCATTCGGTTCATGCGCCTGCGAAGGCTGCATTCCCGGTCTTGCCAACTTCTCACCAATAAGCGAAGTTGTTGACATTGCTTTCTCAACTATCACTACCGATAATCCCGACAACGTTCGCCCGCAGAGCAGCTATGCCATGCCAGAAGGAATCATCACCATCCCGACCCTCAACCCGGTTTTGAAGACTCTCGACCAGGTGGTGGACGTAGATTATTACATGCCCGGCTGCCCACCCGAGTCACATCAGATCGCGGCTGTCGTTGACCTCGTGATCGCCGCCCTGAATGGAAAGGCTGAACTGCCCCCCAAGGGTGCCACCATCGGCGCTGGAAATTCAACAGTGTGCGATGAATGCCCGCGGGAGCGTCACGAAAAGAAAATCAAATCCTTCGGCCGCATCCAGTTAATCCAGACCGACCCGGTACTCTGCCTGCTTGAGCAGGGCATCCCCTGCAACGGCCCTGCCACTCGCAGCGGTTGCAACGGCCGGTGCCCAACAGCAGGCGCACAGTGCATTGGCTGCTATGGTCCCGCCGAAGGTGTGGTGGATTATGGCGCCCGTCTGATCGCCGCTTTTGCCTCGGTTATCGATAGCGACAAGCCGGAGGAAATTGACCGTATCCTCGACGGACTGGTGGACCCTGCTGGACAGTTTTATCGTTTCAACCTGGCCGGTTCCCTGTTGCGTTCCAGCAAGTCCGCACAGAAAGGATGATGATACATGCAAAGGATTACGATTGATCCTATCACCCGACTGGAAGGCCATGGCAAAATCGAAATCTTCCTGAACGAGGAAGGCAATGTGGCCAATACATACTTCCAGATTCCCGAACTGCGCGGCTTCGAGCGTTTCTGCGTGGGGCGGCCGGTCGAAGAAATGCCCCTGCTGACCAACCGCATCTGCGGCGTGTGCCCCGAAGCGCATCACATGGCTGCTGCCAAGGCTGCCGACGCAGTCTATCACGTGGAAGTGCCCCACACGGGAAAGATGCTGCGTGAACTGCTCTACAGCGCCTTTTACTGCACCGACCATACCACCCACTTCTATGCCCTGGGCGGACCGGATTTCATCATGGGTCCGGATGCTCCCGTAGCCGAACGCAACATTTTGGGAGTGATCCACAAGGTTGGGTTGGAAATTGGGGGCAAGGTCATCCAGATGCGCAAGTACGGCCACAATGTGGTCGAGATCATCGGCGGTCGGAAAGTTCATCCCTGCACCTCCATCCCAGGCGGGTTGACCAAAGGTATTAACGAGGAGCAGCGCAAGGAAATCGAACAAATGGGGCGCTGGGCAATCGAGTTCGCCCAGTTCAGCCTGAAGGTCTTCAACGATATCGTCTTAAGCAACAAGACTTATCTGGACCTTATCCTCGGCGATATCTACACCCACAAGACCTATTACATGGGCATGGTGGATGAAAACAATAAGGTCAACTTCTACGACGGCAAGGTGCGCGTGGTCGGACCGGATGGCAAGGAATATGTCAAGTACGAGCCGAAGGACTACGCTGCCCACATCGCCGAGCACGTGGAACCCTGGACGTATTTAAAATTCCCATACCTGAAAAATATCGGTTGGAAAGGTTTCGTGGACGGATCTGATTCCGGGGTCTATATGGCCACTCCGCTCTCTCGACTCAATGCAGCCGACGGCATGGCGACTCCCCTTGCCCAGGCGGAATATGAGAAATTCTACAGCACCCTGGGCGGCAAACCCGTCCATCAACGCCTTGCGATCCACTGGGCCCGGCTCATCGAATTACTTTATGCTGCCGAACGGTGGGTGGAATTGGTCACAGACCCGGAAATTACTTCACCCAACTTTCACGCCATCCCGACCGCCACGCCCACTGAAGGTGTCGGTATCGTCGAAGCCCCACGCGGCACGCTCACCCATCATTATTGGACCGACGAACGCGGTGTGGTCACCAAAGTCAACTTGATCGTCGGCACGACCAATAATTACGCCCCCATCACCATGTCCATCAAAAAGGCGGCAGACAGCCTGATCAAAAAAGGCAATGTGAATGAGGGCTTACTGAACATGGTCGAAATGGCCTTCCGTGCCTACGATCCGTGTTTCGGTTGTGCCACCCACTCCCTTCCCGGTCAAATGCCGCTGGAAGTCACCATCCATGATGCAGAGGGCAATCCAATTAATGTCATGAAACAATTCTGCAAATAGGTTTAATAATGGAAGGTTGAAGGACGCAAGCTTCAACCTTCCAACTTTTTAAGACGGCCTTATGAAAACTCTTGTAATCGGACTCGGCAACCCCATATTAGGTGACGACGGAGTCGGCTGGCGCGTTGTGGAGGAAATTGCCCGCAAAACCGCTGACCGAAACGATATCGAGGTGGATACCGTCTCCCTGGGAGGGCTGAGCCTGATGGAACGCATCACAGGCTACGGGCGAGTGATCCTGGTTGATTCCTTTTTCACCGGAATAAAACCGATCGGCACCGTCAGCATGTTCCCTTTGACAGAACTGCCTGAGCTGTCTTCAGGGCATACTACTGCCATCCACGATACTTCCCTTCGTAACGCGCTGAATGTGGGCCGGAGCATGGATATCTCCCTGCCCCGGGACGAAGACGTCCTAATTGTCGCGATCGAAGCTGAGAACGTCTTCGATTTCTCTGAAATATTGTCGCCTCAAGTCGAAGCGGCTGTACCTCAAGCAGTTGAGGCTGTGCTACAATTAATTGAGTCAAAATAAGGAGAGAGAGATGATTTCCATTGAACTTTTACGTCGTTATCCATTCTTTTCCATGCTCACCGACAACCAGCTCAAAGAGATTGCCATGATCGCCGAAGAAAAAAATTATCCCAAACAGACTCTCCTGGTCAAGGAGAACAACCAAGCCACCAGATTAATCCTCCTGATCGAAGGCGATGTTGACCTCATCTACAGCGGCGGAGGCGAAGGCGCCATCTCCAATGCACTGGTCGGCTCGATCGCCCCTGGGGAGATGCTGGGAGTGTCGTCAATCATCGAACCGTACATCTACATTTCTTCAGCCCGGGCGACCATCCCGGTTAAGGTCGTTGAAATTGACGGGGTGGGTGTGCGTGCATTGATGCAGGCGGATAAAATGCTTGGCTACGCTTTGATGAGCAATGTAGCAACTGCTGTGCTTGAGCGCCTGAAATACACCCAGGTTGAATTGGCTGCTGCCAGGGCATGAATTTCTTGTAATGGATCGATCTTCCGCAGATCATAACCGCGTCAAATGGCGCGGTTATGTTTTACTATTTTGGACATCACTCAATCAATGAAACCAGGGAAGGTTTGCCAGCGTATATTTATTGACAAACCTTCTCTTTTTCAGGAGCAGAAAATGAACCAAATTCCTCCACCCCAAAATGCAAATGACCATACCAGGGCAATCATTATTGCCACAACAATTATTTTACTGACTTGCATTCTTTCCTGTGCAGCCGTATTGATCATTCTGATCATGAGAACAGCATAAATCAGTTACTAATTCAAAAGCGCCCCGAGTAGAAATCGGAGCGCTTTTTGATTTATTTAACCTGTTCAGATTTCACTGGTCATAATAAACAAAGGCTTCATCTCGAAGTTCTCATACTTGGGACGGTATCGTTCAATATCATAGAAATGATTGACATCGACAACCTTCTTGGTGCCAGTAACAACGTCCAATGGCATATTATCGTAGCGCCCGTTCTTGAGCACGACCAGGCGTCCATGGATACCTTTCAGGAGCAGGTCAAGCGCCAGGTTGCCGAAGGCCATCGGGACGATCGAATCAATAGCGTCCGGGTCGCCGCCGCGCACCATGTACCCCAATTTCTGGTCAATCGTGTTGATGGTCTTGCCATTATTGTGCTTGGCGGATAGTTCCTTTATCCGGCTGGCTACCAGGTCACCGATTCCTCCTAATTTGGCATGCCCGTATGCGTCCGTGGAGCGGTCTGCAAAGACCATCTCACCTCCCTCGAACATTGCTCCTTCGGAGACCAGCACCACCGAGTAGCGGCTCGGATTGTGAGCGCGGTCATAGATCAGGAGGTCGGTTAATTTTTCGATATCGAACTTGTATTCGGGGATAACGCAACGGTGGGCTGCGCCCGCCATGGTTGGCAGCATGGCGGTAAAGCCGGCATAGCGTCCGAAAACTTCAAGGATCAGGAAACGCTCATGGGACCCTGCAATGGTACGCAGGCTGTTGGTCAGGGATATCGTGCGGGTCACACAGGTGCTGAAACCGATACAATAATCAGTACCCGGCACGTCGTTATCCATTGTTTTTGGAATGGCTATGACCTTTAGACCTTCCTGATACAAGTGAACGCCGTAGCTCAAGGTATCATCTCCCCCAATCGGTATCAGGTAATCAACACCCAGCCAATCCAGATTTTTGATCACCTCGGGAGTCAGATCATTCTCGTCTGCATTGTATGCATCTTTCAAATGGACAGGCACATCTGCTTTTGCCATCTTGCTGGGTTTTGTCCGCGAGGTGTGCAAAAAAGTGCCCCCCGTCCGCCCGGACTTATTGACAATTTCCTCGGTCAGAATTTGGAAGTTGTTACTGTTATCGGCGTCCTTATCCCGGATGATTTCGGTTACCCCTGCCCACCCGCGGCGCAGGCCAACTACTTTGTATCCTTCACGGATCGCACGAATGGTGACGGCACGGATGGCCGGATTAAGTCCCGGGACATCGCCTCCCCCCGTTAATATGCCAATCACTCCCGATTTTTTTTTGCCCATGTTCTTCTCCTTAGATTAAATATTAGTGCAATTGGCGGCAATTATAATCCTCGCGAGTATAATTACAAGGAAGAGCGAGAGACCCATGCCATTGGAAAATTCCGGCCCATTTCTCACCGACCCTAATAGCCAGGAACACCGACTGCCAGGCCAAACCGCAACTATTGGCCGCGCCACGGAGTGCGATATTGTCATTGCAAGCAAAGCCATTTCGCGTGAGAACACCCGCATTCGACGGGAGGGGAGGCACTGGTTTGTGGAAGATCTGGGTTCCACCAATGGCACCTACCTTAACGGGGAGCGCATCCTGACAGCAATGAACCTGCGCGATGGTGATGCCATCAAAGTGGGGGATGTTATCTTTATTTTCCACGACCCAGACACAACCACGCGTGATAATCCCGTGCCGGATGTTGAAGTGGACACTACTGCCGGTGTGGTGCGGGTTAACCGTAAAGTCGTCAGCCTTTCCCCCAAGGAGTATCTGCTCCTGGCATATCTCTATGAACGCCGCTGCCAGGTCTGCTCAAAAGATGAAATAGGGCGGGCAGTCTGGCCGGAGTATGAAGCAGGGGGGATATTTGATTATCAAATCGAGAACCTGGTGCGCAGGTTGCGGACAAGGATTGAATTCGATCCCGCCAACCCGAAATTGCTATTCACGGTACGCGGTCTGGGATACAAATTGATGACCGCCTAAGGCTTGGAAATGCCAGAGCCCTGTACCAATCATGGGGTCGAATCCGTGGCAAGGTTATTATCAAACTTGAGCAACCTGATTTGATATTCTTCTCATCGCAACCCATTAGCCCGATATTAGCTAAATGTTAGGTTGATTCTTGCCGTCCCGGGTATCATCTGTTCCGGATGAACCCCATGGCTATATTACATGCGCAGAAAGTTGAAATGGCACCCATAGTCCTGGAAGGACAAAACCTCGGCAAGTACCGTATCCTGGAGCCATTGGGCCGGGGTGGCATGGCACAGGTTTATAAGGCCTACCATCCGCAGCTTGACCGATACGTTGCGATCAAGATCCTGCGTTCTGACCTTGTTGAGGACGCTGAGTTCCTGGCTCGATTTAGACGGGAAGCACGGGCGGTAGCCGCATTGCGGCATCCCCATATTGTCCAAATCTACGACTTTGATGTACAGGACGACCTTTATTACATGGTCATGGAATTGCTCGAAGGCGACACGCTCAAGGCGTATTTGAATACCCTGCGGGTACGCGGTGAACGCCTGCATTTAGGAGAAATCGTACGCATCTTTATTGATGTATTGGATGGACTTTCCTATGCACATGGAGAAGGGATCATTCATCGTGACCTGAAACCGGCCAATATTATGTTATCCAGGCACGGCCAGGCGGTGCTGACCGATTTTGGGATCGCCCAGATCGTTGGCGGGACACAATACACCGTTGCAGGTGCTTTGATGGGCACACTAAACTACATGGCTCCCGAACAGGGGATGGATGGCCACTGTGATGTACGCAGTGATATCTATTCATTGGGGATCGCTTATTTCGAAGCCCTGACTGGGACCGTTCCTTTTGATGCCGATACACCTCTGGCAATTTTGATGAAGCATATTAACGACCCTCTGCCCATGCCCCGCCGATATGATCCAAATATTCCGGAGCCTTTCGAGAGAGTAGCTCTTAAAGCCCTGGCCAAACGCGCCGATGATCGGTATCAGACCGCCGCTTCGATGGCTGAAGCTCTTAATGATGCCGCCCAGGAAGCCGGCATCCCGATCCCGGAAAAGATCAATCTTCCCCAGGTGATTGGCACTCCTTCTGCTCGATCAGCCGGGGTGGCCGTTTTCTCGGGGGCGGCGCGCCAGCAAATCCGTGACGCAAGCTTTGCCTCCGGTGATACGGATATCACAACAGGCAGGACTCCAAGCCATAAGAGAATAAATGGCGGTGAATTACTTAGTAAATCCAAAACCATTTTCAGTCCCCCACCTGGTTTGACCGATGTGCCAAGACAGAATGTTAGAAAAGCAGTTCTTTTATCTGTAGCAGGATTTGTCATTGCAAATATGCTGATGTTATGGGTGAGCGGGATCTTTGGCTGGAAAATTTTCGGGCACCTCTGGCCTTTGGAATTAGTAGCGGTTGGAATATTGTTGGCAGCACTGATGAGTTCCCTGCCCAGTGCTTGGCTGCTGATTCCGGGCGGGATCGTTCTCGGAAATGGAATCCTTTTTTCATATTATGCTCTCAGTGGATTGTGGCAACATTGGACTTTTCTCTGGCCACTGGAACCACTGCTTATTGCAATATCAATTATTGCGCCCTTCCTGTTATACCATCGCGGAACAGCCGGTCTTTGGCTGACTCGCCGAATAGGGAATACCCTCATCATCCTTTCTGGAATCGTTTTCATTTTATCGCTGAGCATCGGGATACTTACCAGGTAACACAAGTCCTTCGTATCAGGCTTCATTAAAAATCATTCTCTGGAAGCATTAGCCGCCAGATCTGTTCAACGCGGCCTATTCAAACAAAGAACCTAAAGGAGGTTCAAATGCAAAAGAAAACTTCTCTTCTGTTTGGGGTGACCCTGATCCTGTTGGGTGTACTGGCCCTGGCTGGCAACCTGCTCATGCGGGCGCTTGGTGACGGAATCCTGCTTGGTTTCCGTGCCTGGCCGATTTTTGTAATAGGCGCAGGGTTGTTATTCTGCCTGCCCCCATTCATTTTTTCCAAAATACCCGGCTTGAGTGGTTTGTTCATTCCTGGAATCCCCACCTTGACAACCGGAGTCATACTCTTTTTCGCCAGCGTTTCCGGCACCTGGTCGGTCTGGACATACCTGTGGCCGCTGGAAGTGATCAGCGTGGGGCTAGGTTTCGTCCTGATGGCAATCTTCCTGAAAGTCCCCTGGCTGTTGATCCCGGCATCCATTGTAGGTATGAACGGTCTGGTCCTTCAATTTTGCGCGGCCACTGGATTGTGGAGTTCATGGGCGGTGCTTTGGACAATGGAGCCTTTTGCAGTAGGTCTTCCACTGCTGCTCATAGGCATGTTCAAAAAGATCGACGGAGCGAAAATGGCAGGCATCATCCTGTGTGGTTTTGCCGGGCTCGCCTTCGCTGCGATGACTTCCCTCCTAGTCACTTCCTTCTGGATCACCCGCCTGATCGGCCCCGGAATTGTACTTGCCCTGGGCATCCTTCTAGTCCTCTCGGCGTTGCTAAAAAAGCCAGTTGACCCCCAGGTAAATTAATCGCCACTTTTCAAAATAATGACCGCGGGGGAGAACCTCGTCGGCGGTCTCCTTATTCAATTTGCAGCTGCCAGGACCTTTGTCCGGCGTTGTGCGAAGTAACCCTCCAATCCAAAAAGGATTAATGCCAACCATACCACACCAAAGCCAATCAACCGGCGGTGGTCAAAAGGTTCTTTATAAATTAACACTCCCAGCAGGAACTGCATGGTCGGGTTGACGTATTGCAGAATACCGATCATGGTTAAAGGGATACGCTGCGCCGCTGTAGAAAACATCCATAATGGAATCACTGTCACCAGCCCTGCACCAATTAGCATGACATCCTGGAGCGGCGATGTATGCATGAACGCGCTGGTCCCGCTGAATTCCGAGAAAAGTAAAAAAGCGATTGCGGGTAAGAACAGGATGCCAGTCTCGAGGGTAAGGCCATGCAGAGCGCCTAATGGTGCCGTTTTCTTTACAAGACCGTAGAATGCAAATGAAAAAGCCAGGGTGAGAGCCACCCACGGAAGCGAACCATAAGCGAAAGTCAGATAAAGCACTCCACCTGTTGCCAGCCCGATGGGAAGCCACTGGAGCGGACGCAACCGTTCCCGCAGGAAAATCACTCCAAAAAGAACGGCCAGAAGCGGATTAATAAAGTAACCAAGGCTGGTTTCCACGATGAACCCGGCTCCCACCGCCCAAACATAGGTCAGCCAGTTGATGGCGATTAGTATTGCTGCCACTGAATAGATGAGCAGCACCCGCCGGTTCAAGGATGCCCGGAAAACCTTGACCTGCCGGGCAAACAGCACAATTCCGAAAAGTAAAAGGAAAGACCAGAATATGCGGTGACCTAAAAGCTGCAATGCCGGGATACCTGCAAGTAGTTTCCAGTAGATCGGGAATAACCCCCAGGTAAGATACGCCCCAAGTGCGTACCAAATGCCTTTATTCATGCGATGTAGTCTCCTCTGCCGGCGGCAAGTATACACCCAAATTAATTTCCCATCTTATCCTTCACCACATCGATTTCTCTATAACCTTGCAATTTGATTGAACCTTAGCTATAATTCGGATAAATTAGAGAAAAAAAGTATGAATGACAAACGAACGACACCATCACGAAGAACTTATCAAAGGAATTTCAACCCAGATGAAGAATATTTTGGATTCCTCCCAGCAGCCGATTTATATTTATTTGGATGATATCCACAAGGTTTGTAACGAAAAATTCGCCACTCTCCTGGGATATCACTCGGCTGCAGAGTGGGCTAAAGTGGAAGACCCTTTTCCAGAATTTGTTGAACAAAGCAGCCAGGAAACACTCGTGAAGGCCTACCAACAGGCGATGGAGAAATATATACCTGCGAACATCAAAGTAACCTGGAAAAAGAAATCGGGTGGCAGTGTTGCAACATCCGTAGTAATGGTTCCAATCGAATATGAAGGCCACCTGTTCGCCCTTCATTTCATCTCATAAAATAATTCCCGCCACTAAAAAGTGACGGGAATACAAATAATCAGTTATTATCTTTTACGCCGGTGATACCTGGTAACCGCGTTCCTTCACCGCCTCAAGAATTTGGTTTTCGCTCACCCTGGCTTCATCGAATTCAACCACCATCTGCCCTTTTTGGTAACTTGCAGATATTTGCTTGATACCCGGCAGGTCGTCTTCGATGCCTTCAATGTTCATCGCGCAATTGGAACAGTGCATCCCATCTACTCGAAAAATCTTTTTGACCAATTCAGCCTCCTCTCTTGTCCTTATTTATCAAAAACGATCTCCCCGGTGTACATGCCCATCGAGCACGAGAAACGCATGATCGTTCCTGCGACTTGAGCCGGGATGGATAAGACTGCGGTCCCTGAGGTAGCTAAAAGTTTTTCCACTCCGAGGGAGGGGATAACGAACGACCGCACACAGGAATAGGTTTGGTTCGTCACCAAATTTAACGTAATCGGACTGCTCGCCTGAGCATGCAGGACCTGCGGCGAGTAGCCCCCGTTCCCAGCGCTCAGGTATAGTGTGGTTGTACTCGATTGAGGCAAAGAAGGATCAGCTGCCGCGACGGGTTGAGCTGCTTTTACAGCCTGGATCATATTCGTCACGGAAAGCGGAGAACCCATAAGGGTCAACCCGGAGTTAACCGAGACCAATCCCAATACCAGGAGAGTTACTGCCACGAAACGCATGAACCACTTCTCGAGGCGGGAACCCAGCTTCATTGCAAGATAAGCAACTGCAAAAAACACCGGGCTTGTACCGAGAATAAAGGCAAACATCAGCACCGCACCCTGAACGGCGCTGCCCGTCCCGATTGCCACTGCCATCATGGCCTGTGTCACTCCGCACGGGATAAACACCGTCAACGCACCGAGCAACAGGGGGGCGAGGAAACTTTCACCATTCTTCGCCTTCCGGCGGATGTAACGTGTAATGAACTTCGGCGGTTCGATCGAAAAATATCGAAAGATTGGGTGGACATTGAACATCCGCAACGCATTGCCCACCATGAAGATACCGATCGCAATAAGCAGGATGGCGCGTGTTATGGCGTTCAGTTGAAGAACCGATCCCAGCGCTCCGAGCAGGAAACCGAGAAAGGTGTAAGCAACCAGTTTGGCAGCCAGGAACAACAGGATCGGCAGGGCAAGCCGGGGATGAACCAGAATTCGATTTCGATTCTTCCCGGATCGCCGTGTTCGCCGCGCGGCGATCTCCTGTTCGACCTGCAGGTCGAGCTGCTGTTCCAACTGCTGTTCGAGGGAACTGGCAAGCAGTCCGCCCTGGACAGCCAGGCAGGACAATCCGCCCGTGGTCAAACCGGTAAAAAACGCAACGATAAGTTGATTCATCTCTCTATATTCTCACTGGAGTTTTAAATTTCGCAGTCGCAGGCTGTTGGAGACGACAAACACGCTGCTGAAAGCCATGGCACCCGCTGCCAGCATGGGATTGAGAAATCCAAGGGCTGCGGCCGGGATTAAAATCACGTTGTAGAAAAATGCCCAGAACAGGTTCTGCTTGATGGTGCCAAGCGTTTTGCGCGATAGCGATATGGCACGCGCAACACCGCCCAAATCTCCGCTGATCAATGTTACCGGAGCCGCCGCCATCGCCACATCCGTCCCCGTGCCGATTGCCAGTCCGACATCTGCCTGCGCCAAGGCTGGGGCGTCATTGACTCCGTCACCAACCATTGCCACCACCGAACCGGATCCTTGCAGCTTTTTTACTTCGGTGGATTTGCCATCCGGCAACACTTCCGCAAGGACAGTGTCGATCCCAACCTGTTTCGCGATCGCATCTGCGGTTTTCTGGTTATCGCCAGTGATCATTGCCACCTTCAGCCCCATCCGGTGCAGCACGGCAATTGCCTCTTTCGATCCATCTTTGACGGTATCCGCCACGGCAATGATCCCTCGAACCTGTCCATCCACAGCTACCAGCATTGCAGTTTTTGCTTCAGACTGAAGCCGATCAATGTCCGTCTCGAGACCATTTAGCGGATATTTGCGCGCATTCATCATTCGCAGGTTGCCTACCGCAACATTGTGGCCTTCAACCTCCGCTTCAACTCCCTGACCTGCCTCAGCCTTGAAACCGCCCAATTCAGCTAGCTCAAAGCCTCGTTTGGTTGACTCGGCCCAAATCGCCTCCCCCAACGGATGTTCGCTGCCTTTCTCAACCGATGCTGCCAATCTTAGCAGATCCATTTCAGATATTTTTCCATCAGTAATGATATCAGTGACTGCAGGCTGCCCTTTCGTAACAGTCCCGGTCTTATCCAGGACGACAACCGTCACCTTGCCGGCTCGTTCGAGGGCCTCACTGGTGCGGAACAGGACTCCCGTTTCTGCACCTTTTCCGGTTCCCACCATGACTGCAGTCGGGGTCGCCAGTCCCATCGCACACGGACAGGCGATCACCAGCACTGCGACCATGTTAATTAGCGCGCGCGTGAAACCGGTGATATCTGCTCCGGCAGGAGGTTGTGGAACGATAAAATACCACACCAAAAATGTAAGCGCTGCCATTCCAATCACAGCCGGAACAAACCATGCGGAGACCTGGTCGGCGAGCTTCTGGATGGGCGCCTTGCTGCCCTGGGCATCCTCAACCAGGCGGATAATTTGAGCCAGGGCAGTTTCCCTACCCACCTTGGTGGCTTCAAATTTAAGCATTCCGAGTTTGTTGAGTGTTGCTCCGATGACCGGGTCGCCTGGACCTTTTTCTACCGGTAATGACTCGCCGGTAAGCATCGATTCGTCCAGAGCAGAACGGCCCTCGACGACCACGCCATCCACAGGTATTTTTTCGCCTGGGCGCACGAGGACGAGATCTCCCACACGCACTTCATCGACTGGAACATCGATTTCCGCTCCAGCGCGTATTATCCGGGCGGTTTTGGCTCGCAGACCCATCAATTTTTTAATAGCTTCGCTGGTACGCCCCTTGGCACGCGCCTCCAGGAACTTCCCCAAGCGTATCAGAGTGATGATGACTGCTGCCGTTTCAAAATATACATGCCCCGAGATGACATTCAGGGTTACAAAGATAGAATAGAAATACGCGACCGACGAACCCATTGCGATGAGTACGTCCATGTTGGCAGAGCGGTTGCGCAGCGACTTGTATGCTCCCACGTAATATTGAGCGCCCACGTAGAATTGGACAGGGGTGGCAACCGCCAGCATCAACCACTGCACCCAACCGGCCTGAGCCCATTCCCCAAGCAACATGAAATCGCGTGCCATCGAGAACAGGAACAGCGGAAGGGTGAAAGCCAAGCCAACGATGAGCAGACGACGCTGCTCGCTGATTTCATGTTCACGAGCCTTTGCTTCGGCATCTTCAGTCTCACCGCCCATTTCCACTGCTTCAAAACCGGACCGGGAAATTACCTGCCGGATCTCGGCCTGGCTGACCACCGTGGGAACATACTTTACCCGTGCCCGCTCAGTAGCCAGGCTGACAGAGGCTTCCAGCACTCCTTCGAGCTTTAACAGTGATTTTTCCAGCCGGTGGGCATCGTTATCATCCGATAGTCGCTTGATGACCAGGTCAGCTTCACCGGTCGCGACTCCGTACCCGGCGCGCTCCACTCGTGCCACCAGGTCAGTTAAGCCGGCTGTTGAGGGGTCAAATGTTACAGTTGCGCGTTCGGAAGAAAGGTTGACTACTGCAGCCTGGACGCCACCCTGCTTCTTTAAGCCGCGTTCTACCGTTGCCACACAATTGGCGCAAGTCATACCGGTAATGGGAAGAGTAAGTTGTTTTGTTTCAGCCATCATCCACCAATAATTTGCAGGAACACGGATTTACCGTGCCCCAAATAATCCGATCTAGTTACGCCGCAACCGGGTAATTGATCTCGGTCAGTAAAGCTTTGATTTTTTCCTCTGAGGCGGGGATATCAAAAACGATTTCGACTTTCTTTGTGGCTGCATCCGCCTTAACAGACTTGACACCTTCCAGGTCTGCGACCTCGGTCTGGATGGTGTGCACGCAGTGCATGCAATTGATGGCAGGAACTTGATATATAACGGTATTCATGGTTTTCTCCTTATAGGGGTAAACGATAAAACGCTACACTTTCGTAGCAGTCTCGAACACATCTGTGAGTTCCTTAAGAACTCTTACACGCTCTGCCGGGTCCTCCCCACGCAGGGCAGTGGTAACGCAAGAGTTGAGATGGTCTTCCAGTATACCCGCACTGATTTTGTTCAATGCCGCCTGGACTGCCTGGATCTGGCGCATAACATCTATGCAATAGGCATCTTCTTCGATCATGCGGATCACGCCGTGCAAATGACCTTCGACTATCTTTAGCCGTTTAAGGGATTCCTCGTTCTTCATTTTTGGCTCCTATCCCCCCCTGGGGGGTGGGGTACCCAGTGATAATACCCCTACCTTCCCTATATTGTCAAGTTAACATTATGTTGGAGAAATCGTCTTGCAAGATATATACAAACGGCATGCGTTTTATACAATAATTT
>Ga0209638_1000330_pt1 | contig 31159 bp, 26 predicted proteins | sample BarGraNGADG00211_FD_184490 | JGI IMG/M metagenome (GOLD analysis project Ga0209638, IMG submission 184490) | Arctic peat soil microbial communities from Barrow, Alaska - Barrow Graham LP Ref core NGADG0002-211 (SPAdes) (version 2) | ecosystem: Environmental > Terrestrial > Soil > Wetlands > Peat...
GGAGCCGCGCCAGGTGCGGCTTGAGCCACTGCGGATCCGGGTCCGCGTCGCCCGGCCAACCCGCCGAGAGGAGGCGGTCGTGCGGCACAACGCGGCCGCGGGCGGAGACCAGCGCCGACAGGAGGGCGAACTCCGTGCGCGTGAGGGCCAGCGGGGCCCCCTCGACGGACGCCTCGTGGCGCCCCGTGTCGAGCGTCAGCCGGCCCACGCGCAGCCCGCCCGTGGGCGCCTCACCCGCCTCGTGGCGCCGCATGACCGCGCGGATCCGCGCGAGGAGCTCCTGCTTGCCGAACGGCTTCGTGACGTAGTCGTCCGCGCCCGCGTCGAGCGCCTCCACCTTCGCCAGCTCGTCGGCCTCGCCGGTCAGCACGATGACCGGGGTCTGGCTCGTTCGCCGGATCTCCCGGCAGACGTCGACGCCGTCGCGGCCGGGCATGGCGAGGTCCAGGAGGACGAGGTCCGGGGCCTCCTCCTCGAACCTGCGCAGGGCAGCCTCGCCGTCGTACGCGGTGATCACCTGGTGCCCGGCCGTGCCGACCAGCGCCGTGATCGCCCCCACCATGGCCGGCTCGTCGTCGACGACGAGGATCCGCAGCCCGGCTGTCTGCGCGAACGTCATCCCGTCCCTCTCCCTCAGGCCGGCGCGACCGCCGGAAGCGCGACCACGAAACGGCTCCCCCCGAAGCCGTTCCCCTCGATCCAGATCCTGCCTCCCATTGCCTCCATCAGGCGACGAGCAGCGTACAGCCCGATCCCGGAGCCGCGCCCGCGGCGCCCGCTCGCCCGGACGAACGCCTGAAAGACCGTCTCCCAGTCCTCCGCCGGGACGCCCGGGCCGTCGTCCGTGACATACGCGCGGATCTCGCCCACCTGGCGCCACGCGCCCACCGAGACGCCCCAGCTGCGCGGAGCGTACTTCGCCTCGTTCTCCAGCAGGAGCTCGAGCACCTGGCGGAAGCGGGCCTGGTCTCCGACCGCGATGAGCACCACCTCCGGCGGGTGCCAGCGCAACCGGTGGTAGCGCAGCAGCGGCCGCAGCAGCTCCACCGTCTCGCCGAGCGTCTGTCCCAGGTCGAACGGCGAGCGCGCCAGCACGCCCAGCCCCTCGCCGCGGACCGAGACGAGGATCGAGTCCACCAGCCGGTCGAGGCGGCCGATCTGGTCGACCGCCGCGTTGCGCCAGTCCTCGGTCGACGCGCGAGCCGGTGCGTCCGTCATCCCGCCGGCCGCGTCGGCCAGCAGGTCCACGTAGGCGCGGACCACGGAGAGCGGCGTGCGCAGCTCGTGGGTGACCACCGAGAGCAGCTCGGCGCGCGCCTCGTCCAGCGCCTGGAGCTCCATCAGCTGCCGCTCCTGCTCCCGCTGGAGGCGGCCCTTCTCGACGATCCCGGCCAGCAGCGCGGCGATCGTCGCCAGGAAGTTGATCTCCTGCGGCGTGAAGCGCCGCGTCGCGACCGTCTGGACGTTGAGGACGCCGACCACGATGTCGTTCCAGGTGAGCGGCACGGAGAGCATCGAGGTGAGCCCCGCGAGGTCGAAGCCGCGGAGGTACTTGAAGCGCGGGTCCAGCCTGACGTCGGGGACCTCGATCGGCCGGCGTGACGTCGCCGCGGCGCCCGTGATCCCCTCGTCGAGCGCAAGGCTGACGCGGCTGACCTGGTGGCGATCCAGCCCGTTCGTCGCGGCGAGCGTCAGCCGGCCCGTGGCATGGTCGAGCAGGTAGAACGAGCAGACCTGGACGTGGAGCGCCTCGGTGGTCCGCTCCACGAGCGTCAGCATGAGCTCGTCCCAGTCCCGCGCCTGCGTCGCGAGCCGCGCGAACTCGTGGAGGAACGCGAGCTCGCGGAGCGTCCGCGCCGTGTCCTCGTCGACGTTCGGCGCGCCCAGAGGCACGGCCGGGCCGCCCGTGGACGGGATCGTCGCCTGCTTGACCATCGGCGCGATTGTGGCGCGCGCCGCCGCAACGTGCGCGGACGGGCGCCGGCGCGCCCGTCCGCCCTCGCTCAGGACGGCGTGCCTGCCGCCGCCGTGTCCGTGACCGAGGCCTCCAGCCGCTCGAGGAGCGGGTCGGTCCAGGTCCAGGCGGCGCCGTAGTGGGCACCCACCGCGCCGTGACGAGCGGCCTCCGTGCGCAGCGGCAGGCCGAAGATCTCGATGAACCCGACCGCCGAGGCGTGGTCGAAGGAGTCGCCCGTGTCGTAGGTGGCCAGGTTCTTCTCGTAGAGCGAGAGCGGCGAGCGCCGGCCGGTGACGATCGCGTTCCCGTGATCCAGCCGCACCCGGACCTCGCCCGAGACGACCCGCTGGGCGCTCGCGACATAGCCCCGCAGGTCGCGGTGGAGCGCGCTGAACCACAAGCCGTCATAGGTCAGCTGGGCGAGCTCGTCCGCCACGTGCCGGTTGAAGCGCAGCGTGTCCTTGGTGAGCGTCAGCGACTCGAGCGCCGCGTGCGCGACCTGGAGGACGGTCGCGGCGGGCGACTCGTAGATCTCGCGGCTCTTGATCCCGACGAGGCGGTCCTCGACGTGGTCGATCCGGCCGACGCCGTGCGCCCCGGCGATCTGGTTCACACGCTCGACCAGCGCGACCGGGTCGAGCCGCTCGCCGTCCAGGCTGACCGGAACACCGCCCTCGAACTCGACGAGGAGGTCGACGGCCGCGGGCGCATCGGCCGGGGCGACCGTCCACGCGTAGGCATCGGCCGGTGGCGCCGCCCACGGGTCCTCGAGGACCCCCGTCTCGCAGGAGCGGCCCCAGATGTTGACGTCGATCGAGTACGGGCTCGACTTCGTGATCGGCAGCTCGATGCCGCGCGCCGCGGCGTAGTCGATGGACTGATCGCGCGAGAGGCCCATGCCGACCCGCATCGGCGCGACCACTTCGAGGGCCGGGTCCAGCGCGTGGACCGCGACGTCGAAGCGGACCTGGTCGTTGCCCTTGCCGGTGCAGCCGTGGGCGACGGCATCGGCGCCCTCCCTCTGGGCGACCTCCACGAGGAGTTGCGCGATGAGCGGGCGCGCAAGGGCCGTGGCCAGCGGGTAGACGCCCTGGTAGCGCGCATTGGCCTGCAGGCTCGGCCAGCAGAAGTCCCGCACGAACGTCTTCCGTGCGTCGACGACGTAGGCGCGCGACGCGCCCGCGGAGATGGCGCGACCCTCGACGCCGGTCCGCAGGGATCCGCCCCCGACGTCGACGGTCAGCGTGACGACCTCGACGCCGACCTGCTCGCGCAGCCAGGCGACCGCGACGGACGTGTCGAGACCGCCCGAGTACGCGAGGACCACTTTCTTCATGTTCGCGCTGCCTCCGTTTCGCAGGTCTACGGGTAGGTGTTGGTGAGGTCGGCGCCGGGAAGGTCCGCGGCCACACCCGAGAGGATCGCCGCCAGGCGCTCGCGCCAGCGTCCGAGCGCCGGCTCGTCGGCGAACAGGACCAGGAGCGTGTTGTCCCCCGCGAGCGTGCCGACCGGCTCGTCGAAGCCGGAGTCGTCGATCGCCTGGGCGATGGCCGAGGCCGCGCCCGGCGTGCTGACCAGGACCAGGGTGAGCCCGCTCCGGCCGATCCGGACGGGGTAGTCGGCCAGGACGCGCCGCAGGCGCGCCTCGCCGGGGTGGGCGAGCGCGCGGCCGTTGTCCTGGCTCCCCATCCCGATCGCGGCCGCCGTGGCTCCTCCACCGGCCGTGTCGTCGGCGAAGGTCCGCGGCGTGACGTAGGCGTGGTGATCGCCGTGGGGAGCCTTGACGAGCCCAAGGTCCGCGACATCCCGGCTGACGGTCGCCTGGGTCACGGCGAAGCCGCGCTGTCGGAGGAGCGCGGCGAGCTCCTCCTGGCTGCCGATCGCCCGCGCCTCCACGAGCTCCAGGACGGCGCGCCGGCGGGCCGCGCGCGTCGCCTCGCCTGCGCGGGCGGGCGACTCGGCGGTCATCAGCGCGGACCTCATGCCGGCGTGCCTGCCGGGGCGCCGGTCGGGGTGGCCGCCGGGCGACCCGCGGTGATGCGGGTGCCGAAGCCCGGATCGTCGAGCGCTCGCGCCAGCGAACCGGGCGCCGCGGCGTCGCAGATGATCGCCTCGGCCCCGGGCTCGGCGATCCCGGCGAGCGCGGCCCGGACCTTGGGGACCATCCCGCCGCTGATCGTGCCGTCGACGATGAGCGCCTCCGCCTCCGCGGCGCTGATCGTGGCGAGCTTCGCGCCGTCCGCCCCGCGGATGCCGTCGACATCGGTCATCAGGATCAGCTGCCGGGCGCCGAGCCCGGCCGCGAGCCCCGCCGCCGCGTCGTCGGCGTTCACGTTGCAGACGATGCCCCCCTCGTCGCGCGCGAGCGGCGCCACCACCGGGACCTGGCCGCCGACGAGGATCGCGTCGAGCAGGTCGCGCTTGATCCCCACCACGTGCGCGACGAGGCCCATCCCGTCGACCCGCTCGCCGACCAGGAGGCCGCCGTCGACGCCGGAGAGCCCGACCGCATCGACACCCAGGTCGCGCAGCGACGTGACGAGCTCGCTGTTCACGACGCCGCGCAGGACGGCCGCGGCCACCTCGATGGCGGCCGCGTCGGTCACGCGCAGCCCGCCCTCGAAGCGGGTCGGCACGCCCAGCCGGTCGAGCCACTCGGTGATCCGCTTCCCGCCGCCGTGGACGATCACGACAGGGCGCCGGCGCGCGACCGCGGCCACCTCGGCCAGCACATGGCGCTGCTCGGCGAGCGTCGTCCCGCCCAGCTTGAGAACCACGATCTCGCTCATCCGTCCCCCGTCACGTCGTGTACTCCGCGTTCTCGCGCACGTAGGCCTCCGTCAGGTCGCACCCGAACGCCTCACCGGAGCCATCGCCCAGGCCCAGGTCGAGGCGGATCAGCACCTCGCCGACGGTCATGGCGGCGCGCGCCGCGCTGCGATCGAACCCGAGCGGGCCGCCGGCATACACGGCGTGCCCGGCGACCGCGATCCGCAGCCGCCCCGGATCCACCGCCACCGGCGTGCCCGCCCGAGCGGCTGCGTCGGCCGCGTCGAGGCCGGCCGCCTCCAGGACCCACGATTCGGCCGCCTGGGCGTTTCCGACGGCGCCTGCGATGCGTCCCCAGTTCGGGTCGCGCCCGTGCACGGCGGCCTTGACGAGGCTGCTCGCGATCACGGCCCGGGCGGCCGCCCGCGCGTCGACGTCGTCGCGCGCGCCGGTCACCTGGCACGTGATGAGCGTGGTCGCGCCCTCGCCGTCCGCGGCCTGCTGCCGGGCGAGCGAACGGGCCACGGCCTCGATCGCACGACCAAGAGCCGCGGCGCCCGGGTCGCCCGCGCCGACGGGCGCGGCCCCGGACGCTCCCGACGCGAGGACCAGCACGCTGTCGTTCGTGCTCGTGTCCCCGTCCACGGAGAGCTGGTCCCACGTCCGGGCCGCGGCGCCGCGGAGCATGCCGTGGAGCGTTCCCGGGTCGGTCGCCGCGTCGGTCAGGATGACCGCGAGCATGGTCGCCATCCGCGGGTGGATCATCCCGACGCCCTTCGCGATGCCCGACACCGTGACCTCGACGTCGGTCCCGTCCGCGGCGGGGAGCGCCAGCCGGACCGTGGCCCACTTCGGGCGCGAGTCGGTGGTCATGAGCGCCCGGGCCGCGGCGACGAGGGCCTCGTCGCGCGTGGAGAGCTCGTCCGGGATGTGCGCTGCGATCGCCTCCGCCACGCGGTCCACGGGCAGGCGCGTCCCGATCACGCCGGTCGAGAGGGCGAGCGCATGGTTGCGGGCGATCCCGAGCGCGGCCGCCAGGTCGCCGGCAAGGAGGAGCTGGTCGGCGTCGCCGCCGGCGCCGGTCGCGGCGTTCGCCGAGCCCGAGGTCGACAGGATCGCGTCTGCCCAGCCCGATCCCGTGGGGCCGTCACCGCCGGTCTCGGCCAGGTGGGCGCGGGTGAGCCGGACGGGCGAGGCCGCGAACGCGTTGCGCGTGAAGACCCCGGCCACGGCCGCGGGGCCGGCGGTCGTGGCGATCACCGCGAAGTCCGGGCGACCCGATTGCTTGATCCCGATCGGCACGCCCAGGGCGCGGAAGCCGGCCGGCATCACGGCGCGTTCCTCCGCTGCCGGGAGATCGGACGCAAGCGGGGCAAGATCGGCCTGCGCCTCAGCGGCCGTCACGCCGCTCACGGGACCAGCGCATGCTGTTCGAGCCCGGCGGTCTCGGGGAGGCCGTGGACGATGTTGAAGGCCTGGATCGCCTGGCCGGCCGCACCCTTGACCAGGTTGTCGATGACGCCGATCGCGAGCACCCGGCCGGTCCGCTCGTCGAGGCGCACGTGGACCCGGCACGTGTTGCTGCCCAGGACATGCTTCGTCGCGGGCGGCTGCGCCACGACGTGGACGAACGGCGTCGCCGCGTACGCCTCCGCGTAGAGCGCGTCGAGCTCCGCCTGCGTGACCGACCGGCTTGGGCGCACGTGGCAGGCCGAGAGGATGCCACGCGTCATCGGGACGAGGTGCGGGAGGAAGTCGATGCCGCGCACGCCCGGGTTCGCGACCCCCGACGCGGGTTCGCCGGAGATGGCAGCCTCCCCGAGCGCGGCGAGCTCCTGCTCCATCTCGGCGACGTGCCGGTGGCCGCCCACGCCGTAGGCCTTCACGCTCTCGTTGACCTCGCCGAACATGAGGTCCTGCTTCGGCTCGCGCCCGGCACCCGAGACGCCCGACTTCGCATCGACGACCAGGTCGCCGATCAGCCCTGCCCGCGCCAACGGCGCCAGGGCGAGGAGCGTCGCCGTCGGGTAGCAGCCCGGCGCCCCGACGATCGCCGGCCCCGACGTTCGCAGCGCCGCCAGCGCATCGTGGTGAAGCTCGGGAAGGCCATAGACGGCACCCGCGAGCAGGTCGGGCCGCGGATGCGTGAAGCCGTACCAGCGCGGGTAGTCCGCCGGGTCGCGCAGCCGGAAGTCCGGCCCCAGGTCGATGATCGCCGCGCCCTGAGCGGCGAGGTCTGGGACGATCTCGGCCGCCGCGCCGTGCGGGAGCGCCAGGAAGATCGCGTCGGCGTCGGGAACCGTCGCGTCGACATGGAGGCCCGTCCGGTCGAGATGGATGTGGGTTCCGCCGATCGGCTCGCGCGTGCGACCGCGGCCCACCAGGCCCTCGATCTGCACGTTCGGGTGGCGCGAGAGGAGCCGAACGAGCTCGGCGCCGACGTACCCGGTCGCGCCGACGATCGCCACGCGAATGCGCGGACGGTCGGGCGACGCCGAGCCGTCGTGGCCGCCACGCGGGAGTGCGACGGGCCGGCGTCCGGGTACGGCCGCGACGACGGACCCGGCGGTCGCGCTCACGGGCGCGCGGGGCCGCTCACCGGCGGCTCCCCCGGGTCGTCGCTGTGGCCGGAATGTTCCGGCCCTCGGTTGTGTGCATGACGCGCATGACTATACACGGCGAGTGCATAGTCATGCAAGCACGCCGCCACGCCCGGCAGCGACCGTTCCGCGCCGAGACGGCGCACCCGACCAGATGCTCGCCACGCGAACCGTATGCGCGGAGGCGCCCGACGGACGCCCGTTCTTTGGCGAGTGGCCGAGCGTGATCCACGACCCGTGAGCCCGCGCATCCTCGCGAATGCGGCCCCCACGAAGCGCATGACAGGATCCGCGGTTCAGGGACTCGTCACACGGTGCGCCTGGCCGGCAAATGAGAGGGTGCGCGCGGCGCGCACCTGGTCGCAGCACCTTGTCGCCGGCCGCGACGGCCAACGCCCGCCATACCCGCTCGCCGGCCGCGATCCCGGCGTTCGGACGCGCCGCCGGTCACCGCACCCAGGCCGAGCGCCCCGGGCGTCAGGCCTCGACCGGAGCCGGCTCCGCGGGCGCCACGAACTGCTCGAGGTAGAGACGGGCGTAGAGGCCGCCCTGCGCCAGGAGCTTGTCGTGGGTGCCGCGCTCCACGATCCGGCCGCGCTCGTACACCAGGATCTGGTCGGCGCGGAGGATCGTCGAGAGCCGGTGCGCGATCGCGATCGTGGTCCGGCCCTCCATGAGCCGCTCGAGCGCGGCCTGGATCAGCCGCTCCGAGACCGTGTCGAGGGCCGACGTCGCCTCGTCGAGGACCAGGATCCGCGGATCCTTGAGTAGGACCCGCGCGATCGCGATCCGCCGCCTCCGCCCCCACCGCGGCCCACGCCCGAGCCGCGGCCCCTCATCGCGACGCCCTCCGTCCGACGGACCGTGGCTACCTCCGGCCGTCCGGAGATGCCCCGCCGGTCGAGGCGCGCGGGAGGGCCCCCGACGATCAGCCCTGCAGGGTCAGAAGGCGATGCCGGGCGGGAGGGGCTGGTGGCCGTCGGGGACGTCGAGGTGGTTGGCGCCGCTGCCCGGCTGGTCGGTCACTCCGTACTGCCAGACGATCGTGTTCGTGGCCGGGTCGACGATCACGAGGCGGTGGCGGAAGTCGTCGTTGATCACGATCGTTCCGTCGGGAAGCGGGGTCGCCAGGCTGGGATGGTCGAGCCTTCCTGCGCCCGATGTCGGCCCGTAGCGCCAGAGCAGCTTCCCGGCCGGGCTCACGATGACCACCGCGCCGGGGTTGTTGTAATCGGCCACGACGACGTTCCCATCGCTGTTCAACTGGGCGTCGGAGGGGTAGTGGACGGGGACGTGGATGTCGAAGACGACGTGGCCGTCCGCCGCGAGCCGCACCACGCGCGAGCCGGTGATCTCCGTGATGAGGATCCCTCCATCCGGAAGGGGCGTGTCGCCGTTCGGGCGCCCGTAGGTCGCGGGCGCGCCCACGACGCAGTCCCCGGTCGTGCCCCACTGGTGGACGATCTGCTTCGTCGGGCTGATCTCCATCACGCGGCAGTTCTCGATGTCGGCGACGACGATGTCCCCGTTGGCGAGCGGATACGCGTCGTCCGGGGTGTGGAGGAACCCCGCGCCGGACCCGGCCCGGTTGTAGTGGCCGTACTGCCAGGTGATCTTCCCGGTGGCGATGTCGATCCGGTCGATCACCTCGTGGGTCTCGTCGTTCGCCACGATCGTGAGACCGTCGGGGGAAAGGAACGCGTCATCGGCCGCGAACGACTGGCCCGCCGGCACGGCCCCAGCAACGGAGGTCGGGAATCGCCACCAGATCTTCCCGGTGCGGTCGATCGCCAGCAGGCGCCCGTTGCCCCGGTCAGCGATGAGGAAGCCCCCGGGGAAGCCCGAACCGACAGACGAAGCCGACGATGGCATCGGCGACGGGCTCGCGACTGGCTCCGGTCCGGGCGACCCGGACGGGCTCCCGGACGCGGTCGTGGACGTCGCTCCTGCCGCGACCGGGGCAGTCGTGGACGGTGTGACGACGCCCTGGCCGCAGGCGGCGACCGCGAGCAGGATCCCGCCGAGGGCAAGCGCGAGGACGGGACGCGGTCGGCGATTCGGGCGGCGGTTCTGGCGGCCGAGATGTTGCATGTCCGGGAACCTAGCGCATGCGGCGCCGAGCGTGGGGTTCGTAGCCGAACCTTCACCCAGTTCGCATGCCCGCGCAACCCCGCCGGGCCGCTGGGGCCGGGGCGTCTCAGCCGGCGGTCGCCGCCGCAGCCTCCACGGGCGCGTGCTCCTGGAGCCAGCGCTCCGCGTCGATGGCCGCGCGGCATCCGTCGCCGGCCGCCGTCACCGCCTGGCGGTAGCGATGGTCGTGGACGTCGCCGGCGACGAAGACCCCCTCGATCCGCGAGTGCGTCTCCGAATGGACGGCCAGGTAGCCAGCCTCGTCCTTCTCGAGCCAGCCCTCGAACGGTCCCGTGTTGGGCCGGTAGCCGATGGCGACGAACAGGCCCTCGACCGGCAGCTCGGAGCGCTCGTCGGTCTTCGTGTCGCGGAGCCGCAGGCCCGTGATCGACGGGTCGCCGAGGACCTCCTCGATCGCGACGTTCCGATGGATCTCGATCTGCGGGTTGCGCTCCGTGCGCGCCTCCATGATCCGGCTGGCCCGGAACTCCGCCCGGCGGTGGAGGAGGTGGACCTTCGTCGCGAAGCGGGTCAGGTAGAGCGCCTCCTCCATGGCGGTGTCGCCGCCGCCCACGACGGCGATCTCCTTGCCCCGGAAGAAGAAGCCGTCACAGGTCGCGCACGCCGAGACGCCGTGCCCGCGGAGCCGCTCCTCGGATTCGAGGCCGAGCCAGAGGGCGGAGGCGCCGGTCGCGACGATCACCGCGTCGCCGCGGTACTCGACGCCCTCGGCCCAGGCGCGGAACGGCCGGCTGGAGAAGTCGACGCGGTCGACCTCCACGTCGATCACACGGGCGCCGAAATGCTCCGCCTGCGCGCGGAAGCGGGCCATCAGGTCCGGGCCCTCGATCCCGTCGGGGAAGCCCGGGTAGTTCTCGACCTCGGACGTGATCGTGAGCTGCCCGCCGGGCTGGTGGCCGCCCAGCACGATCGGCGCCAGGTTGGCGCGCGCGGCGTAGATCGCCGCGGTCAGGCCGGCGGGCCCGGAGCCGAGGATCAGGATCTGCGAGGCGTCTGGCTCCCCGTCGTCCGCGACGGGCACGGCCGTGGCCCGGTCATCGGCCGGCGGGCTTCCGGCACCGAAGTCGATGGCGAAGCCGCCGAATGGGTTCAGGTTCGTGTCGGTCATCGGGAAGTCGTGTCCTCGTCCGGCCGCCATGCGGGGCGGCGGTCACCCAATCCTAGCACGCGTCGCATACTCCCCGGGGGTATCGGCACGGAGCCGGCCGGAGCCTCGCGACACCCTGCGGGCGGGCGGCTATGCCGTCGGGATCTCGTGGACCAGCTTCGCCAGGCGTGCCGCCAGGACGTCTACACCGGGCAGCTCGATGTTCAGGATCCCCAGGACCACGTGCTGGGCCCCGGCATCCGCCAGCGCCGCGAACCGGTCCGCCGCGGCCTCGGGCGTCTCCGTTCCGTCCCCGCCGGAGGCGGAGAGCCGCGTGCTCTGAAGGGTCGACCGTTCGATCTCCGCGTACGGCCGTCCGACCGCCTCGCAATGCTCGCGCAGGACCGCGTACTTGTGGGCGATCACCTCGGGGCCGCCGAAGACGTTCGTCGCGTCGGCGTACTGCGCGACCAGGCGGAGCGTCTTGGTCTCGCCGCCGCCGCCGATCATGATGGGTGGACGCGGCCGCGAGATCGACTGCGGGGAGTTCATCAGGCGCCCGGCCGTGAAATGGGCGCCGGCGAAGGATTCTTGGGTCCCTCGCTCGCCGCTCCACATGGCATGGGCGATCCGCAGCGTCTCCTCGAGCATCTCGAAGCGCGTCCCGAGCGGCGGCATCGGGAACCCCAGCGCGTCGCTCTCGGCCTGGTTCCAGGCCGCACCGATCCCGAGCCATGCCCGTCCGCCGGAGAGGACGTCCAGGGTCGTCGTCGCCTTCACCCAGAGGCCGGGAAGCCGGTAGTGGATGCCGCCCACCATGAGCCCCAGCCGCGCCCGGCTCGTGTTCGCCGCCATGAATCCCAGCGTCGTCCAGCCCTCCAGCATCGGGTCCTCGGCTGGGCCGAGCCCGCGGATCTGGAAGAAATGGTCCATGACCCAGAGCGAGTCGAAGCCGGCGTCGTCGGCGCTGCGGACGATCCGGGCGAGCGTCGGGCCGATGGCCGGCGTGCCGCCTGGCCAGTTGAACCTGCTGATCTGGAGGCCGATCTTCATTCCGAGGGATCCTTGCGCTGGTCTGGGGTTGACGAGTCCAGCCTACTCGGGGACCCGCGAGGGCGTCCGCCGGCGGCCTGACGAGCCGTCACGCCTCGTCCGCCGAGAGGCGGCTCATCGCGCTCGAACGGGTGCCGGCCCCGCCGGCGCGGACCAGGTCCAGATGCCCGCGGGTGCGAACCGACTAGCGGAACAGGTCGAGCTCGGGAGGCATGAGGACGTCCCCGACGACGCTGCCGGTGCCGGCCGGCGGGGCAGCGCCGCGGACGAGCGCGGCCGGCCGGCGGGCCGTCTTGCCCAGCACCAGCTCCGCGGCCGAGGCGATCTCGTCGGCCACCGCGCGGATCGTCGCGCTCATCGGCCGCCCGTCGGCGTCGAGCGTGCCACGCAGGTCCTCGAGCGGGCGAAACCCCGCCACGCCGATCGCGAGGTCCATGATCCCGAACCGCCACGGCCGGCCGAGGCTGTCGCCCACGATCACCCCGGGGGCGGTCCCGAACCGCCGGCCCAACGCGTCGCGGATGGCGCGTGCGGACGCGTCCGGGTCGTCCGGGAGCAGGAGGACCGCCCCTCCGGAGCTCGCGCCGACGTTCGACGCGTCGACCCCGCCGTTGGCGAGGATGAAGCCGTGCCGCGTCTCGACGATCACGACGCCGTGATCCATGCGCACGACCCGCACCGCCTGGCGGAGGACGACCTCGACCTGCCGGGCGTCGCGACCCCAACGGGCCGCATATGCCACGGCCTCGGCGCGCGGCTCGATCGTGGCGAGGTCGACGAACGCGCCCTCCGCCTTCGAGACGACCTTCTGGGTCACCACGACGACGTCGTCCGGGCGCAGGGGGAGCGCGCCCGCGGTTCGCTCGAGCGCGTCGCCGACGAGGCCGGCCAGGTCGTCGCCGGGATGGACCTCGGGGATGCCGTCGAGCGCGACGACCTCCAGGCGGGCTGGTCCCGGGACGCCGTCGCTCACGGGCGCTCGACCGACGCGTCGCCGAGGCCGGCGATCTCCGCTGCGAGCAGGTCGTCCGGCGTGTCGAGGTCGAGGCGGAGCGGGCCCGAGAGCTCCAGGTAGGCTGCCCCGGCCCGCGCGGCCGCATCCGCGTGCGCGGCGCGGCTGCCCGGGCCGAAGTGGAACGAGACGACGCCCGGCGGGGAGAGCAGGAGCAGGTTCGTGCCCTCTCCGGCCCGGTCCGGGACCAGGACGACGAGCGCCGCCCGATCCACGCCGGCGTGGCTCGCGGCAAGGCGGTCGCTGGCCGCGACGAGCACGCGCTCAAGCGCGGCGGGCCCGATCGCCGGCAGGTCGGCCGGGAGCACGACGAGCGCCGTGGCACCGAGCTCGCGTGCCCATGCCCGGCCGTCCGCGAGGCCCTCGTTCAGGCCGCCACCGCCCTGGGGAAGCGTGACCGCGCCCGAATCAGCGGCGACGACGAGCGCCTCCGGGTCCGGGCTCACGACCGCGACCGCGCGGATCCCGGGCGTCATGATCGCCGCCCGGATCGTCCGTCGGAGGAGGCCTTCCACCAGCGCGCGGCGCTCCTCCGCGTCGAGCACCTCGCCGAGGCGCGTCTTCGCGCGCTCCAGCCCGCGGACGGGAATGATCGCCACGATGTGCCCGAGGTCGGCCCGCGCGGGCGCCCCGGACGGCTGCAGGTCCTGCATGCGGTGATCGTAGACCGGGCGGGCGCGCCGGGCGGGCGCGCGGCAACCGCCGGGCGATGGTGGCCGGCCTCCGTCTCAGGTGCGGCAGGCCTCGAGCACGGCGCGCGCGAGGGTTGCCCGCGAGGCGTCGTCGGTCATCACGGATTCCGCGACGACGGCTCGCATCCCCAGGCGTTCCACGTCCGGAGCGAGGGCCGCATCCGCGCCGTCGATGACGAACGCGTCGGCGAGCCCCACGTACCGGCGGGCGACGCCCAGCGCGCTGACCTCCTCGCCGAGCGCGGCGAGCATCCGGTCGGCCGGGCCGCGCAGCGCCCGTCCGCCCACGATCGGGGAGACGGCCGTCACGCGCGTCCCGCGGCGCCGCGCATCCTCGATGGTGTCCCGGATGCCGGGGACGGCGAGGATCGGCGCGATCGATACGAGCGGATTCGACGGGCAGATCACGATCGCGTCGGCCGCGGCCAGGGCACCTTCCACCTCGGGCGTCATCCGGGCTCGCTCCGCGCCCTCGATGGCGACCTCCAGGACCGCCGGCTCGTGGCCGAGGCGGACGAACCAGTCCTGGAACGGGAGCCACCCGTCCGGCGTTCGGACACGGGTCCGCACGGGCTCGTCCGCCATGGGCAGGATCCGGCTGGCGACGCCCAGCCGCGCCGCCACGTCGAGCGCGATCAGCGTCAGGCGCTCGCCGTCGCGGGCCCGCCTCATGCGGTGGACGTGGAGCGCGAGGTCACGGTCGCCGATCGCGAACCAGGTCGGCTCGCCGAGCCGCGCGAGCTGGGCGGCCGCCGCCCACGTCTCACCGGTCAGGCCCCAGCCGCGCTCGCGATCGGCCAGGCCGGCGAGGGTGTAGAGGACCGTGTCGTGGTCGGGGCAGACGAGGAGGCCGTGAAACTCCTGGTCGTCGCCCGTGTTGACGATGACCGACAGGTCGCCCGGCGCGACGACGAGCTGCAGCCCGAGGGCCAGCTTCGCCCCGCCGACGCCCCCGGCAAGCGCGACGACGCGGGGCATCCCGGCGGCTCGTTCAGGCCGGCGCCGTGGAGCCGGCCGCAAGCGCCGCGCGGACCTCGCCGATCCGGGCGAGCGTCTCGGCGTCGTACGGGGCGGGCAGGCGCACGATCACCGTGGTGAACCCCAGGTCGACGTAGGGACGGATCGCCGCGGCCACCTCGGCCGGCGGCCCGAGCAGGGTCGGCACCGGACCCGCGTCGGGCGTCCCGTTGTGGGCGCAGATCGCCGCGAACGCCCGCGCCGCGGTTGCGGGATCGTCGCGCAGGACGATCGGGAAGGAGACCGTCCGCTCGATCGTCCCGGAGTCGCGCCCGACCTCAGCGCAGTGCGCGCGGAGGATCGCGTCGCGGGCGGCGACCTCCGCGAGCGTGCCGGCCGTGTTCCAGGCGTCTGCGTGGCGGGCGACCGTCCGCAGCGTCTTCTTCGGCCCGGACCCGCCCACCAGGATCGGCAGGTGCGCCTGGACCGGTCGCGGCGAGATCAGGGCATCGGTGAACGTGTAGTAGCGGCCGGCGTGGTCGAAGCGCTCGCCGTCGAGGAGGCGCCGCATGAGCCCGACGGCCTCGTCAAGGCGGTCGAGGCGCTCGCCGACGCTGCTCCCGAAGTCGAGCCCGAACGCCTCGTGCTCTCGGCCGAACCACGCGCCGCCGATCCCGAGCACCGCCCGCCCGCCGGAGACGTGATCGAGCGTCGCGGCGATCTTCGCGGTGTGGCCCGGGTTGCGGAACGTGTTCGCGCCGACCATCAGGCCCAGGCGAACGCGCGTCGTCCGGGCCGCGACCGCGGCAAGCGCGAGCGGCCCCTCGAACAGCGGCTGCTCCCACGGGCCGAAGATCGCGTGGAGGTGGTCCCACGTCCAGACCGAGTCCCAGCCGGCCGCTTCGGCCGAGAGCGCAGCGTCCAGGAAGCCCTGCCAGTCGGTGGCCTGGCTCCACAGCTGGGCGCCGAAGGTGATCTGCTCGAGCATGCCCGGATCGTACGCGACACGTGGCGCGGATGGGGGCGCGCCTGGCGCACGCGGCCGGGCATGCCTGCTCGGTGCCGGTCACGCGGGGGCCGTTCCGTTCACGCGGGGGCCGTTCCGTTCACGCGGGCGCGGCGCCGCCGTGGAGGCCCCTCACCCGAGTGCGGCACGCGGGGTGCCGCCGCGAGGGTATCCTCAGGGGCAGGAGGTACAGCATGCGGCTCGACGGGATGCACGTCGGGATCCTCGCCGGCGAGGGCGTCGAGGACCTCGAGTTCTGGGTCACGGCCATGCGCCTGCGCGAGGAGGGTGCGCGGGTGACAAGCATCGGCCTCGCCAAGGGCTCGGTGCGCGGGAAGAACGGCCTGGCCGTGGGCGTGGACGCGGCGGTCGGCGACATCGCCGCCGCCGACCTCGACGGGCTCGTCGTCCCGGGCGGATGGATGCCCGACAAGCTGCGCCGCTATCCGGCCATCCTGGATCTCGTGCGGACGGTGCACGCGGCGGGCCGGCCGATCGGCATCATCTGCCACGGCGGCCTGATCGCGATCTCCGCGGGCATCGTCGCCGGCGGCCGCGCGACGGGCTCGCTCGGGATCCGCGACGACCTCGTGAACGCCGGCGCGACCTGGGTCGACGAGCCCGCCTTCCGCGACGGGACGCTCGTCTGGGGCCGCGTCGTCGAGGACATCCCCGCGTTCTGCCGGGAACTTGTCGATGCCCTCGCGACGGCCCGCGCCGCGTAGCCGAATCTCAATCCGGTCGATATCGGCTTCGAGCCCTCGACCCTGCATGATGGACCACGCCACCCCGCCCAAGAGGAGCCGATGAGTCGACGCGATCGCCGCCGCCCCGTGAGCCTGCGTGCCACGGGCGTGGAGGCGCAATTCCGTCCGGTGAACCCGACGCGTGCCAGGCCGGCGTCCCCGCCCGCGGCTTCGTCGTCGCGCACCGTCCACCTCGCCCTGCTGCCGCTGCGATTCTTCGTGGGCGGCACGTTCGTCTACGCCGGCCTGGACAAGCTCATCGACCCACGTTTCCTCCAGGCGACCGGGCCCGGGTCGATCGGCGAGCAGCTCCTGGGCTTCACTCACTCCAGCCCGCTCGCGGGCCTGGTGTCGGTCTTCGCACTCCCGTTCCCGGTCGCCCTCGGCCTCCTCATGGCGCTCGCGGAGATCGCGATCGGCCTCGGGGCGCTGACGGGCCTGCTCTACCGCACGAGCGCGGCGGCCGGCGCAGCGGTCTCGCTCCTCTTCTTCCTCACCGCGTCGTGGACCGTCCGCCCGTACTACTACGGACCCGACCTCCCGTATGCGGCCGGATGGCTGACGCTCGCCCTGGCCGGGCACGGAGGAGTTGCGGTCCTGCCCGTCCCGCTCGCGGCACTGCTCGCTCCCGACGGCGATCCGGAGGATGCGGCGCCGGGTCGCCGCGCGTTCCTGCAGGGCGGGATCCTGGCCGCGGTGGCCGTCGTGGTCGCAGGCCTCGGAGGGATGTGGGGCGCGCTCTTCCGCGGTCCCGACACGGGCACGGCGGTTCCCGGCGCATCCTCGGACCCCGGGGTGGGCGCTGCCGGCGCCACGCCGACCCCGCCGGCCGCTGCCGGGTCGTCGCCTGCGGCGAGCGCGGCGCCGCCGGCGGCGAACCAGCTCGCGACGCTGACGAGCCTGCAGCCGCGCAGCGCCCTTCCCTTCGTCGATCCGACGACCGGGGATCCCGCAGTCCTGATCCGGCTGGCGGACGGCCAGGTCGTCGCATTCGACGCGGTCTGCACCCACGCGGGCTGCACCGTGGAATACGACCCGCCGTCTGGCCTCCTGGGCTGCCCCTGCCACGGCGCCGTCTTCGATCCGAGCCACAACGCGGCCGTCGTCCAGGGCCCGGCGCCCGTCGCGCTCGCCGCGCTTCCGATCGTGGTCAACAAGACGACCGGCGCAATCACGCTCGGGGGCTGATCGCCCGGGGCTGATGCCCATGGGTGATCGCCGATGGCCGATCACCCCCGGGGCCGACCGAATCGCCCGTCGCTCCGTCAGAGAATGCGCTCGCCGGCCTCGACCGCGAGCGCCAGGCGCGCCTCCGGGGGTGCCAGCGGGCAGGCCCAGCGCGGATCGAACGCGCACGACGGCTGGTACGCGAAGTTGAAGTCGAGGATCAGCGAGCCATCGGCGGCGACCCCGAGGTCCGCCCCCTTCGCGGTGTCGAGGAGATAGCGGCCGGCGCCGTACGTCGCGCCGCCGTTCGTTGCGTCACCGAAGGGCAGGAAGATCCCTCCCGCGTACTCCAGCAGCTGCAGCACGGGCAGCCGGACGGACCCGCCGGGGAGCGCGAGCGACACGTGGCCGACCAGCTCGAGCGGCGGCGGCGCGCCGACGCTGGCAGGCACGAAGGAGATCGACGGGAGGGCGCCACCCGGACCCTGGGCACCGGTCGCGGCAGCCGGCACATCCTCGAGCGCCGCCGTCGAGCGCCAGGCGTCGGCGTACGGCCAGTGGAGGGCGCGGAACGCCACGCGCTCGCCGGCCGGCACTGGCGACGCCGCGTGGCCCCGGTAGAGAGCCTCGCGCTCCGCCCGCCAGGTCGCGTGCGCGGCGGCCGGATCCGCGGCGGCCTCGCGCCGCACCTCCGCGTAGAGCTCCGCGATGCGCCGCCGCCAGTCGGCGACGGCCAGCAGGTCGGCCGTGGACATCATCGTCCCCCCCAGCGAGGCGCGTCGGCATCCCGCCAATCGTGCCACGGCAAGCATCTACCCGGCGAGCGTCATCGCTACGTCCGGACGCAGCACGAACGGGGGCAGGGTCGCGGCGAGGTTCGAGAACGGCAGCACGTCGGGATGCAGCGTGATCCCGAGCGCCTCCTCCATGAAGCGGCGGCGCGCCTCGATGCGGCGCCAGGCGCCCGGGTAGCCAGCGCGAAGGGCCGCGCGGAGCGACGCGTCGGCGAGGGCCACGCCGTCCTCGATGTTCGTGGTGAAGTAGTCGGTCCCGGTCGCCGGGATGATGTCGACCTGGAGGGCCATCCCGGAGCGCAGCTCCACCAGCGAACCCGGCGAGATCGGCGAGTTGACCCACTCGTCCAGACCGATCTGGTGGCCCGGGTTGAGGGAGATCCCGAAGAACGAGTCACCGAGCCGCCGATCGATGATCGCCCGCAGCGCGCCACCCGTCTGGCCGACGTGGAGCGCCGAGTACCACTCGGCGACGGCCTCGAAGTACGGCCCCACCAGGCGCTCCACGTAGTCGCCGATGCCGTCCGGGAGCTCCGTCGCGTCCTCCACCACGAAGCCGGCACGGCAGGAGAGCGCGCCCCAGATGCCGAAGGCCATCGTGAATCGGTCGCCGCGCTCGATCCGCCGATCACCCGGGCTCGGCAGTCCGAAGGTCGCCCGCGGACCCGCGGTCAGCATGAGGTGGCACGAGAGCGGCGAGCCGTTCCACTCGAGGAGGCGGACCGCCTCGCGCTCGCGCATGCCGGGCTGCAGGCCGCGCAGGACGCGCCGCACGCCGTCCGACGTGTGGCACGAGGCATGCTCGAACGCCGCCAGCTGATCGACCTCGTTGATCACGCGCAGCCCGTCCGCGGCGTCGATCAGCAGGCCGGTCGCGTTCTCGACGCGACCGCTCGGGCCGGCCAGGCGCCGGAGCTCGTCCACGAGGTAGGCCGGCGCGTCGATCATCTCGGGGCGCGGGTAGGTCTTCCAGCCGACCACCCCGACCCGGCAGCCGCTCCCGATGCCCTCGTCGCCGAGGATCTCGGCAAGGGACCGCGACCCGTCGCGCGGCTGGCCGGGCAGGCTGAGCTCCTGAAAGAGGGCCCGACGCATCGGCAGCGGCGCGGCGCCGGCGAGGCCGTAGCACTCGTTCCCGACGAGCACCGCGGGGAGGCCGGCCGGCCCGAGGACGAGGATCGCCTCCTCGAAGCGTGGGTCGAACCCGGTGAGGTAGGCAAGGTTCGCACTGTGCTCCCGGTCCGCGTAGACGACGACCCGGTCGTACCCGTGCTCGTCCGCGCGCTCCCGGAGCCGCGACACGCGGGCCGCGTAGGTTCCCGCCGGGATCTCGGGCCGCTCGTCGTCCGCCCCGAAGTCCGGCAGGTCGATCTCCGCCAGGCGCGCCGTGGTCATCCCGGACCTCCCGTTGGTTCAGCTCCCCGGCGGCTGCCAGGGCGTGATCGCGGAGGCGCCGCGCTCGATGGTGGCGAACTGGTTCGCCGCTGCCTGCATCCACGGTCCCACCTGCCCGTCGGGCCAGCGGACCCGGACCTGGGCGGAGGTCGCGGGGCCGAGCCCGACGTGGACCCAACCGAGCTGGCCGCCCTCGTGACCGCCGCCGATGGTCAGCTCGCGCCGCATCGTCAGGCTGCCGGCCTGCACCTCGATCCAGGCCCCGACCGCGTCGCGATTCGGGCCCGGCTCGTCGAGCTTCAGGGCCAGCCAGCTCCCCATCGGTGCGGGCCGATCCGCGCTGTCGGTGCCGACGTTGCGCCAGATCCGGACCGGCGACCCGTAGTTGACCTCGACGAGGTCGAGCATGCCGTCGAGGTTGAAGTCGGCGAGGGCGGCGCCGCGGCCGCGGTCGAAGCCCAGGATCCCGGCCGCGTCCGCCGATTCCTTGAACGTCCCGTCCGGCTGGCCCAGCAGGAGGTTGCTCGGGTCCTTCTGGGCAAAGTCCGGCTGCGCGTTGACGTTGCCCTTCGAGATGAACAGGTCGATGAACCCGTCGTTGTTGACGTCCTCGAACTCAGGGTGCCAGGCGGTGGAGGGGAGGACGTCGCCACCGGTGAAGGGCTGGGCCGCGTTCACGCCGCGCTTGGAGCCGATGTCGCGGTAGGTCGGCTGGCTCGGTCCCGAGGTCAGCGCCTGGAGCCGATTGTCGCCCTGGTTCGTCAGGAAGACGTCCGGGTAGCCGGTCCCGGCAAGGTCGTAGCTGGCGATGCCCATGCCCGCCACCTGGACCTGCACCCAGCCGTCTGCGGCCGTGTAGAGGCGCGGGGGCTCGCCGCTCGCGATGCGCCAGAGCTGCTCCTCGCCGTTCGCCGGGTCGTAGTAGTTCCGGTCGTTGCTGATGCGCAGGTCGCGCCTGCCCGAGCCGTCCCAGTCGCTGAACAGCATCGACAGCGCGCAGTATCCGGGTGCGAGGGTGACCGGCGGGCCGTAGGCCGTCCCGCTCGCAGCCGGCCGGAGCAGGACGTTGTCGGCGCAGTCCTGCGTCGCCGCCCCCGATGCGTCGAGGCGGAGGTAGTGGCCGACGGCCAGGGTCGGGAGGGCCGCCGACCCCTCCCAGGTCGCGCTGAACGCCGTCGCGAAGCCCGCGCCGGCGTCGAACGACCAGCGGTCGTTCGCCCGCACGAAGCGGCAGCCGCCCAGGCCGCGAAGGAGGTCGGTCTCGCCCTTGCGCAGCACCACGAGGTCGACGATGCCGTCGCCGTCGATGTCGATCGGGTACGCCCCCATGACCCCGGTGAGATCGGTGGCCGGGTCCGGCAGCCGGGTGAAGCGCAGCGCCCCGCCGACCGGGCTGTCGTTGCGGTACAGCGCCGCCGGGCCGCTCCCGCCGGCGAGGTAGAGGTCCGGCTTGCCGTCCCCGTTGCAGTCGAAGGTCGCGACCCCGCCGCCGACCTCGAACGGGGCCGGGCCGTCGTAGACGTGGTCGATGCCGGCGGACGCGGTCTCCTCGACGAAGTGCGGCGGACCCAGCGCAGCCGTGGGCGTGGCCACGGGAGCCCGGGTCAGCGCGAAGCCTGCCCCCGCCACCAGCACGACGATCACCGCGGCGGCGAGGATCGCGACGCTCCGGCGCCTCACGTGGTCACCCGACCGGCTGCCAGCTCAATCGGCGCCCGTCACTGGGTCGTGGCCTTCCCGTCGTAGTAGCGCTGAGCGAGAGCCCACGCCGTCTTTCCGCAGGCGGAGCCCAGCCTGCGCCCGGTGAAGTCGTCGGCCTGGATGTGGATGCCTCCCCACAGCCGGGACTGGCCCGCCTGGTCAGCGGCGTCGTAGTAGGTCGCCCACTCGAGCCGGATGTCGGCGGTCGGGCCAACCTCGAACTTGAGCGAGCCGGCCTTGATCGTGTACCCGCTGCTCCCACCGGGGAAGTACTCGCTCCCGGTGAAGCCGACGAGCACCTCCGCGGCGGCCCGGCTGAACGAGCTGTGCCCGGACGCGTACGCCGGGAACGCCGGCGTGACGAACGTGGGGAGCTGGTAGGGCACCCAGGTCGTCGCGAGGATCCACGCCACCCCGCCGACCTGGGTCTTCGGGTCCTTCGGATTGCCGGCCCAGGCCCGGATCGCGACCTGGCCATCGTGGCCCGCGAGCGCCGCATGGCGCTGCCCGGGCGCGGTCGTCGCCTTCGTCACGAGCTCGATGAGGCCCGGGACCAGGGGAAGTCCCTCGGCGTTGTAGGTCGGCAGCGTCGGGTCGCTCGACTGGCCGAGCCCGCCCATGTACCGGACCAGCGAGATCGGCCGCGAGGTGTCGTAGTCGCCCTTGAGGCCCCACGCCGCGATCGCCGCATCGTGGAGCGCACCGTTGAGGGCGAGGTACAGCTTGACGTCCCACTGGAGGCGGTCGACGGTGGGACCGGCGCCGCCGATCCGCAGGTTCGGGGCCAGCTCGTCGGACGCGAGGTTCGCGAGCACGTTCCAGTGACCCGGTGGGGTCTCGGAGTTGGGCCCGTCCGCCCAGAACTCTGCCATGACCCGCCCGAAATCGGCCTGGTTCACGACGTCCGGCGGGTACGGCGTGCCGGTCGCCGGATCGACCGGGTGGCCGGTGCCGTCGTTCGTGCCGAGGCTGTTGTTGCCGCGCGCGCCTGGGGAGATGTCGATGGTCACGCCCGAGCTCGGGTCGAGCGCGCTGCTGTCCCGGATGACCTCGACGATCTGGTCCTTCAGCGCCTGGTCGGTCGCGGGATCTCCCAGCCGGGGCGGGGGGCCGGGATCGATCGGTACGCCCGCGGTGCCGCCGGGGGGCAGGCCGAACGACGCGACGTGGCCCCAGACCGTGCCGACGGCCTGCTGCACCCCGTTGGTCACCGGGATCCCGTTCTGGGAGATCATGTGGGCGATCTGCAGCGGCTGCCAGCGGTTGGGATCGCTCATGTTCGCCCCGGGCTTCGCAACCACCAGAGGCGGATTGACAGGCTTGTAGGCCGGGTCGTTGTAGCCCGTCGCTTGGTTCGACCCATCCGCGAGGCCGTAGGCGATCACGGCCTTCGCGATCCGGTTCCCCACCGCTGCCGGCGAGTCGCCGACCGTCGTGGTCACGTTGATCGGGTAGCACAGCGAGTCCATGAGGTCGTCGAACTCGGAGAGCGACGTGTCGGCGCCGACCGACTTGATGTACCGCTCCGTGAGGACGCGGTACGCCGCGTAGCTGATCGCCTCGTTGCGCGCGGCGGTCACGTCCGGCGCGGTGTGCTTCTCGTTGACGAAGTAGCCGGACGCCTGCGGGTCGTACGCCGCCCACGCGTCCCACATCGCCGCCGACACGTGGAACAGGTTCCGGGCATGGACCGTGGGTGCCGGGAGCGCCCGCCGGATCGCGTCGAGGAGCGCTTCGTCCCAGCGACGTGCCACCGACCACTCGGGATGGCTCGCGATTGCGGCGCAGGACGGCGGCTGGCCCTGGAGCCGTGGGATCGCCAGGCTCGCCGCCATCACGCCGACCACCACGAGCACCGCCAACGCGGCGCCCGCGAGCGGGCGCCTGGATCGACGGGGCGGGGCCCCCGTCGCGATCGCGGGAATCCCGTCGGCCGGGGGTGGTGTCCGGGCCTCCATCCTGGTCGCTCCGTCTCGAGGCTCAGTCGGCGGGCAGCCCCACGTTCAGGCGGGCCGCCCGGTCAAGGTCGACGAGTGCGGCGATGGTACCGCGGCTGAACTGCAGGTCGAGGCGCGGCGGCGCACCGTCGAGGATCGCCGCGGTGAGATTCTCGACCTCGGCCTGGTACTGGTCGGCCGACGGGACGGCGATCGCCCGAGGATTCCCCAGCGCAGGACCGTCATCGATCGGGCCCACCATCGAGGGCCGGAGGGGTGGCCTACGCGGCTGCTGAGCGGCATGTCGAGCCACCGCGACCCCAACTCGACGCGTCCGTTTCGGGGCGCGCGCCGCTCACGATCGGGACGCCCATGCCAGTTTGGTGCATCGCGTCTCCGTTCAGCGCCGAGCGGTTCGGGATGGGCGCTCGGCGACCCTCGACGACCGAACGCGAACGGGGCTTGAGCAGGATGGTAGCCTAGCGCCGAACCACGGCCTTTCGGCCGAGTTCAGGAGGTCAGTGGAGGAGTCGAGAGACCATGGTCAATCGCAAGCTGGGAGCAATCGCGGCTGTCGCGGCGGTCGTCCTTGCCGCGTGCAGCGGCTCGGCGACGCCGTCGCCGAGTGCTGCCGCACCGAGTGCTGCGGCGAGCGTCGCCGCCGCGAGCACGGCCCCGAGCGCCGCGCCGAGCACCGCCGCTGCGAGCGCAGCCGCCGGTGGGTGCACCGTTGGCGTCTCGTGGAACAACTACCAGGAGGAGCGCTGGGCGAAGTGGGACGAGCCGGCGATCAAGGCCGCGCTCGCTGCCGCCGGCGACACCTACATCTCGAATGACGCGAAGTCGTCGGCCGAGACGCAGGCGACGAACGTCGAGAATCTCATCTCGCAGGGCGCGAAGGTCGTGATCGTCCTGGCCCAGGACGGGGTCGCGATCAAGCCGTCCGTTGACAGCGCGATCAGCCAGGGCGTCCCGGTCATCGCCTATGACCGCCTCATCGAGTCGCCGAAGGCGCTCTACATCACCTTCGACAACGTCCTCGTCGGCAAGCTCCAGGCGCAGGCCGTCCTGGCCCAGGTCTCGAAGGGCAACTTCGCGGTCATCAAGGGCAACAAGGCCGACGCGAACGCAGATTTCCTGCGCGCGGGCATGGTCCAGGCCGGGTTCCCGGACGTCGGGAAATCGACTGCCGACATCAAGATCGTCGGCGAGACCTACACCGACAACTGGGATCCTGCCAACGCTCAGAAGGAGATGGAGCAGATCCTGACGGCGAACAACAACAAGGTTGACGCCGTCCTCTCCGAGAACGACGGCATGGCCGGCGGCGTCGTCGCCGCGCTCGCGGCCCAGGGCCTCGCGGGCAAGGTTCCGGTCTCGGGCCAGGACGGCGATGCTGCCGCCCTGAACCGGATCGCCCTCGGCACGCAGACCGTGGACGTCTGGAAGGACGCCCGCCTCCTCGGCAAGGCTGCCGGTGAGGCAGCGGCCCAGCTCTGCACCAACCCCGACGTCACCAAGGTGACCGGCACCGCGCCGTTCGTCAGCCCGGGCAAGAACACCCTGACGTCGATCCTCCTGACCCCCCAGGCGATCACCAAGGACAACCTCAACGTCGTCCTCGACGCCGGGTGGATCGCCAAGGCCGCGCTCTGCCAGGGCGTCAAGGCCGGCTCCGTTCCCGCCTGCGGCTAGCCTTCCGGCTGCCGTCGCGTTGACAATTGCGCCCCGTCCGCGGTTCGCCGCGGACGGGGCGCTCCGTGTGAAGGGCGCATGAGGCACGACCATGCCCGAGGCGATCGGCGTCCCATCTGAACCGGTCGGCGAACCGACTCGCCGCTCGCTGCGGTCGATCCTGTTCTCGCTCGAGGTGGACACGCGCCTGCTCGGCATGGTCGTGGCCCTCGCGGTCATCTGGGTCGGGTTCGACGTCATGTCGGGCGGGGGCTTCCTCACCACCCGGAACCTGTGGAACCTCTCGGTCCAGAGCTCCTCCATCGCGGTCATGGCGACCGGGATGGTGCTCATCATCGTCTCGCGCAACATCGACCTGTCGGTCGGCTCGATCCTGGGGCTGACCGGGTACGTGATGGCGATGCTCCAGGCGGTCTGGATCCCGACCAGCCTGGGCCTCGGGTTCGACCAGCCGTACACGTGGATCCTGGCCCTCGCGATCGGCATCGCGCTCGGCGCGGCCATCGGCGCCTTCCAGGGCTTCATCATCGCCTATGGCGGGGTGCCCGCCTTCATCGTGACGCTCGGCGGCCTGCTGGTCTGGCGCGGCCTCGTCTTCGAGATCCAGCAGGGGCAGACGATCTCCCCGCTGGACAAGACGTTCGCGCTGCTCGGGGGCGGTCCGACCGGCTCGATCGGCGACGTCGCCAGCTGGGTCGTGGCGCTCGTTGCATGCGTCGGGATCGTCTACACGCTCATCGCCAGCAGACGCCGTCGCCAGCGATACGGGTTCCAGCTCCGCGCGATGTGGGCCGAGGTTTCGGTCGGCGTCTCCGGCGTCGTCGCGGTCCTCGCCGCCGTCTGGGTGGCCACCCACTACTTCTGGCCCCCGCTGCTCGCCATTCAGGTCTTCGGGCCCAACGCCCGGCCGGACATCCCGGTGGGCATCGCGAACCCCGTGCTCATCATGCTGGGGGTCACGCTCGTCATCACGTTCATCGCGACGCGCCGACGGTTCGGACGCTACGTGTACGCGATCGGCGGCAACCCGGACGCCGCCGAGCTTGCCGGAATCAACACGCGCCGCACGCTCATGATGACCTACGTGCTGATGGGCGTTCTCTGCGCCATCAGCGCCGCGATCCAGACAGCGCGTCTCAACTCCGCCGTCACGAGCCTCGGGACCCAGAACGAGCTCGACGTGATCGCGGCCGCGGTCATCGGCGGGACGTCGTTCTCCGGCGGCATCGGCACGATCCCGGGCGCCGTGCTGGGCGCCGTCGTGATGCAGTCCCTCCGGTCGGGCATGCTCCTGTTGCGCGTTGATTCGCCGATCCAGGACATCGTCGTCGGCTCTGTGCTGGTGGCCGCGGTCGGCCTCGACACCATCATCCGCCGGCGATCCGCCTGAGCGGAGGGAGACGAAGATGAGCGAATCGATCGCTCCGGCAACGGAGCCCGGCCCCACGACGACGCCCCTCGTGGAGATGCGCAACATCCGGATCGCGTTCGGCGGCGTCCACGCCGTCGATGACGTCAGCGTCGACCTCTATCCCGGGGAGGTCGTCGGTCTCGTCGGCGGCAACGGCGCGGGCAAGTCCACCCTCATCCGCGCCCTCTCGGGGGCGCACCCGCCCGACAGCGGCGAGATCCTCGTGGATGGTCACCCCGTCACGATCACGAACCCGCGCGATGCGAAGGCGCTCGGGATCGAGACGATCTACCAGACGCTGGCGCTCGCCGACAACGTCGACGCCGCGGCGAACATGTTCCTCGGACGCGAGCTGATGACGCGCGTCGGCTCGCTCGACGACTCCGCGATGGAGGCCGAGACCCGCAAGGTCATGGGGCGGCTGAACCCGCGCTTCCGGAACTTCAAGACCGCGGTGAAGTCGCTCTCGGGCGGGCAGCGCCAGTCTGTGGCCATCGCGCGCGCCGTCCACTTCAACGCGCGGATCCTGATCATGGATGAGCCGACGGCGGCCCTCGGGCCGGCCGAGACGGCGCAGGTGCGCGACCTGATCAAGCAGCTCAAGGCCGAGGGGATCGGCATCTTCCTGATCAGCCACGACATCCACGACGTCTTTGACCTGTCGGACCGCATCAGCGTGATGCTGCACGGCAAGCTGGTCGGGACCGTCAACAAGACGGATGTCACGACGGACGACGTCCTGGGCATGATCATCATCGGGAAGCTCCCCGGCGAGGTCACCCAGAAGGAGCTCGCCTCGCTCCACACCTGACGGACACCGCCGGCCGGAGCCGGCGGCCTCCCGTCACATCCGGTGGAACGACGGCGCGAGGGCCGGATAGAGGTCGCGGTAGATCGCATGCGCCTCTGCGTAGCGCGGCCCGTCCGGACCGGGCGCCGCCACCGGCGTCGCCGTCACGAGCGCTGACGCCGCGTCCTCGACGCTGGCGTACCAGCCGGCCCCGACCGCGGCGAGCAGCCCCGCCCCGTAGGCCGCGCCCTCGGTCGTGTTCACGGTCGCGATCTCGGCGTCGAGGACGTCCGCGAGGATCTGGCGCCACAGGTCGCTGGCCGTGCCGCCACCGGAGGCGCGGATCTGGTCGGGGGCGGGCATGCCGGCCGCCACCATCAGGTCGAGGCCGTCGCGCAGCCCGAACGCGACCCCCTCGAGCACGGCGCGGGTGAGATGCCGGCGGTCGTGGGCGAGGGTGAGGCCCACGAAGGCGCCTCGCGCGAGCGGGTCGGGGTGTGGGCTGCGCTCCCCGCTGAGGTACGGCAGGAACCAGAGCCCGCCACTCCCCGCGGGAACCTCGGCCGCCTGGGCGACGAGGTCGCCGAATGACACGTCGGGAGCCACGGCGTCGCGGAGCCAGCGCAGGCTCCCCGCCGCGGAGAGCATCACGGACATCATGTGCCAGCGTCCCGGGACGGCGTGGCAGAACGCGTGGACGCGGCCTGCCGGCTCGAAGAGCGGCCGCTCCGTCGTCGCGAAGACCACGCCGGAGGTGCCGAGCGACAGGGCCATCCTGCCGGCCACCACGGCGCCCACGCCCACCGCGTTGGCTGCCTGGTCGCCGCCTCCGGCGACGACCGGCGTCCCCGGCCGGAGGCCGGTCAGCTCCGCCGCCCCGGCCGAGACGAGCCCGGTGATCTCCGGGCCCTCCCACGTCCGCGGCATCCAGGCGGGGTCGATCGCGAGGGCGGCAAGGACCTCGGCCGACCAGTCACGCGCGGCGAGGTCGAAGAGCAGGGTTCCCGCGCCGTCGGCCTTGTCGACCGCGTAGTCGCCGGTCATCCGGAAGCGCACGTAGTCCTTCGGCAGGAGCACATGGGCGATCCGGCGCCAGACGTCCGGCTCGTGGTCGCGGACCCAGACGAGCTTCGGTGCCGTGAACCCCGTCAGCGCATCGTTGCCGGTGATCGCGATGAGCCGTTCCGGGCCGACGGCGCGCCGGATAGCGTCGCACTCGGCGCCGGTCCGCTGGTCGTTCCACAGGATCGCCGGCCGCAGCACGTCGCCGGCCGAATCGAGCAGCACGGCGCCGTGCATCTGGCCGGTCAGCCCGATCGCCACGACGTCCGCCCCGCTGGTCCCGGTGGACGCGAGCACGGCGCGGATCGCCGCCACCGTGCCGTCCCACCAGAGGCGTGGCTCCTGCTCGCTCCACAGCGGGCGCGGGACGCTGAAGCCGTATTCGGCCGTGCCGATCCCGCGGACGATCCCGGCCTCGTCGACCAGGACGGCCTTCGTCGCGGTCGTGGACGCGTCGATGCCGAGGACCAGGCCCACGGCGGTCAGCCCGCCGAGCGGCCGGTCGACCAGATGGCCTGGTTGACGATGTTCTCGAGCAGCTCCTGGAGACCCGAGACCGGCTGCGGGTCGATCTCGCCCGACTCGACCTTCGCGGCGAGGTCCGCGAGGGTCAGGCTGCCGTCGAGGATGCCGGTCCCCAGCTCGTCCTTCCAGCCCGCGTAGCGCGTCTCCACGATCGCGGCGAGCGTGCCGCGCTCCACCAGGTCGGCCGCGGCGAGCAGCGCCCGGGCGAGCGTGTCGATCCCGCCGATGTGGGCATGGAAGAGGTCGGTGCGGTGCAGGCTCTGGCGGCGGAGCTTCGCGTCGAAGTTGAAGCCGCCCGTCGAGAAGCCGCCGTAGCGGAGGATCTCGTAGAGCGGCATCACGAGGTCCTCGACCGAGTTCGGGAACTGGTCCGTGTCCCACCCGTTCTGGGGATCGCCGCGGTTGGCGTCGATGCTGCCGAACATCCCGTTCGCGACCGCGTAGGCGACCTCGTGGTGGAAATTGTGCCCGGCCAGCGTGGCGTGGTTCGCCTCGATGTTCAGGCGGTACTCGCCGTCCAGGCCGTTGCGGGCCAGGAAGCCGTGCACGGTCGCGGAGTCGAAGTCGTACTGGTGCTTGGTCGGCTCCATGGGCTTGGGCTCGATCAGGAGCGTGCCCGTGAAGCCGATCTTGTGCTTGTGGTCGGCGACGAGGTGCAGGAAGCGGGCCAGCTGCTTGCCTTCGCGGCGGAGATCGGTGTTGAGGAGGGTGTCGTAGCCCTCGCGCCCGCCCCACAGCACGTAGTTCGTCCCGCCGAGGAGCTTGGTCACCTCGAGCATGTTCTTGACCTGCGCCGCCGCGTAGGCGAAGACGTCGGGGTCGGGGTTCGTCGCGGCGCCGCCCGCGTAGCGAGGGTGGCCGAACAGGTTTGCCGTGCCCCACAGGAGACGGGCGCCGGTTCGCTCCTGGTAGCCGAGCGCGTCGTCGACGAGCGCGTCGAGGTTGGACTTGAACTCGGCGAAGCTCTCGCCGTCGGGCGCCACGTCCCGGTCGTGGAAGCAGTAGTACGGCACGCCGAGCTTCGCGAAGAACTCGAACGCCGCCGCCATCTTCATCCGGGCGCCGTCCATCGGGTCCATGGCGCCCGCATTCCAGGGGCGGTCCAGGGTGCCCGAGCCGAACATGTCGCGCCCGTCCCAGGCGAACGAATGCCAGAAGCAGACCCCGACTCGGAGGTGGTCCTCCATCCGCTTGCCGAGCACGAGCCGGTCCGGCTGGTAGACCCGGAACGAGAGGGGGTCGGTCGATTCGATCCCGCCGAACGGAATCGGGTGCCGAACCTCGGCGAAGAAGTCAGAGCTCAAGGAAGTCCTCCCGCACGCGCCACGTCCGTCGCGGCCCGAGCAGGCTTGACGGACTCTCCGCGCGATCCTACACCGCGAGCCGTACCCGCCGGCCGGGGACTTCGGGCTTGCCAGCCAGCCCCGGGGAGGAGAACCCGCCCCTGCTCGTGGCGAGATGATCAGACCCGTGCGAGCGATGTCGCAGTACGCTGTCGTTTTACTGGCACGTCCACGGGGGCCGCGAGGTTCTTTGGGCGGCGAGCCAGGGGATAACATGCTGGTCGACGTGGCGAACCGGCCCCGTCGCGGTGCGTCGCGCCGCAGGGTCGGACAGAAGTTACGTGACCCAGGTAATGGAGGAGCCTCACCTATGAGAGCACGCGCGACATTTATGGCTGCGGTGGCGGCGATGGCGATCGTCGCCGTTGGCTGCAGCAGCTCGGCCACGACGGCCCCCGCCTCGGCGGCCCCCGCCTCAGCCGCGGCGTCGGCGGCCGGTTCCACATCGTCGATCAGCGTGACGTCGTTCGACGCCGCCTTCTCTGCGATGGGGCAGCTGAAGGACGTCTACACGGCCGGCAAGGGCATGGTCGGCGTGATCCTTCCCGACGCAACGACGTCGGCCCGCTACACCAGCTATGACCTCCCGTACCTCAAGCAGGCCTTCACGGCCGCCGGGTACGCTGCAACGGACTTCAAGATCGACAACGCCTCGGGCACCGCGACCACGGAGCTGGCGCTCGCCCAGGCGGACATCACCGCCGGGGCCAAGGTCCTGCTCGTCGACCCGCTTGACAGCACGACCGGCAACCAGATCCAGGCGGCTGCTACGGCCGCCGGCGTGACGATGATCAGCTATGACCGCGCCACGTTCCAGGGCACGAACACCTATTACGTCAGCTTTGACAACGTCCAGGTCGGCGAGCTGATCGGCAAGGGCTTCATGCAGTGCGTGACTGACTGGGGCGTCACCAGCCCGCAGGTCTTCACCGTCGACGGCGGCCAGGATACCGACCCGAACGCGATCGACTTCGCCAAGGGCTACAACGACGCCATCTGGGGCCAGAAGGTCGCCCAGGTTGCGACTGGCGCGACCAACAGCGCCAGCATGACGCTCGTCGGCGAGCAGCTTGCGCCAGGATGGGACAACGCCAAGGGCGGCGCCATCTTCCAGCAGGCCTATACCGCAAACCCGAAGATCAACGCCACGGTTGAGGCCAACGACGGCCTGGCCGGCGCGGTGATCACCGCGCTCAAGGCGGCCGGCGTCCCGGCCAAGAAGATCCCGACGACCGGGCAGGACGCGACGCTCCAGGGCATGGAATACGTGCTCCAGGGCTGGCAGTGCGGCTCGGTCTACAAGCCGATC
>Ga0209638_1000334_pt1 | contig 31020 bp, 17 predicted proteins | sample BarGraNGADG00211_FD_184490 | JGI IMG/M metagenome (GOLD analysis project Ga0209638, IMG submission 184490) | Arctic peat soil microbial communities from Barrow, Alaska - Barrow Graham LP Ref core NGADG0002-211 (SPAdes) (version 2) | ecosystem: Environmental > Terrestrial > Soil > Wetlands > Peat...
TGCCGACCGGTCTGCGTTCGGATGGGCGCGGAGGCATCTGGGTGGCCGACACGAGGAACCACCGCATACAGCAGTGGGTGGTGAAGTGATGTCCAGCGCCAGGTCCACAATTGTCGGCCTGCTGCTACTGGCCGCCCTGGTTAGCGCCATCGTGGGACAGTATCTCCTGGCAGGGCGGTCCGACCAATCGCTTCAATCCGTCGGCCTCTTGTGCTACCTGCTCGCACTGGTGTGCTTTGGATCGGGAGTCTGGGCGGCTCGATCTCTCGGACCGGCCTCGACTTCTCAACTCGGTCTGGGAAGTCTCCGATCCCTGTCGAGTCGCGGCTCGATTGCCCTCGTTTCCGTACTTCTCATGCTCGTGGTTCTGATGGTTGAGAAGGAACCGGCCGCTTACGTCTGGTCTCTTTTTGTCTGGATCGCGAGTATGGTGCTGGCACTCGCCGCTGCCATTAGGCCGGGTGAGGCCAGCCGAGGGCTTCGTGAGTGGCGAGTCACGCTCTCTACCTGGATACGTGCGCCGGAGGCGATTGCGCTCATCGGGATCGTGCTGGTTGGAGCCGCGCTGCGACTCGTTTCCTTGGCGGCATTCCCTTCGGGGATCCACGGTGATGAGACTGAGTTCGGTTTGATCGCCGGCACAATCCTGAGCGGCAATGGGCCCAACCCATTCGGCACGGTCTTCTTGGGCGATCCTGCCCTTTTCGTGTACCTGGAGGCGCCTTTCCTGGCCCTCCTCGGCCAAAACATCACAGCGTTAAGGCTATGCGCGGCCGTCGCCGGGATCTTGACCATTCCGCTCTTCTTTCTTCTTCTGCACAAGATGTTCGGCGTTCGGCCCGCTCTGCTCGGCACGGCGCTGATTGCCGGTAGCGCCGTCGACGTCCACTACAGCCGCCTTGCCCTGAACGTTCCTGAAGGGGCTCTGCTGGGGTGCCTCGCCGTTTGGGCGCTGTGGTCAGGCTTCGAGAGCCGGCGCGGTGCCTGGTGGTTGGCCTCCGGCATGCTGGGAGGGCTGGCCCTCTACTTTCACTTCGCCGCGCGGCTCTTTCCGCTTGTGTTGGCGCTGTTCACACTCTACCTGCTGGTGTTTCGGCGCCGAGAGTGGAGGTCCTGGGTCAGCGGCGGGGGTATGGCGTTCCTCGGTGGCGTGATGGCCCTGGCACCGATGGGGTTGATGCTCGCGACCAGAGGAAACGAGTTCACCGGACACATGACCGATCGGCTCATTTTCAACCAGTGGAGCCACGTCACCGGTGGCGTCGAGGGCACGAGCCCGCTGAACGTGCTGGCGACACAGTTCAAGGTGAATTTGCTCGCCTTCGTCAGCTGGCCAGACTCTGGATTCTACGGTTTTGCCGGTACACCGCTTCTGACACCGCTGCTGGGCCCACTTGTAGTGCTGGGCATTGCGCTCATCCTGTTCAGGGTCGCGGATCCACGGTATGCCCTTATGGCAATCTGGTTCTGGGTCTTCATTATCATCGACGGAGTGATAACCATCGACTCTCCCCAGTCTCACAGGCTGCTGGGCGCCCTGTTTCCGGCTATTGCCGGGGTCGCGCTGGTGATGGACTGGCTGCTGGAGGTTGCCAGGCGTATTGCCGGGGACGCTGTGTCTCCCATTCTGATGGCTGTACCGATTCTGGTGCCGTTGCTGGCTGCCTACTCCGACAATGCCAACTATTTTGGACCTGCTGCCGCGGCGAAGCCGTGGGAGGTCTCGACTTCTCAGGCCAACTACGTGGCTTCCCTCGGTTCCCAGTATCGCGTATACACATTGGGCACGCCGGGGATCTACTTCAGCCACGGCGCCACCCGGTTCCTGGCCCCTCAGACGGAGGGGGAGAGCCTCCACAACCCTGGCATGGGACTCCCCGCCCCGGCGGGCCCAGACAAGAATCTGGCTTTTCTGGTGTACTCCCCAATGGCCGGTTACCTGCCCGTTCTCGAGTCCCTCTACCCGGAGGGTAAAGAGGATACCGTCAGCGCGCATGACGGCCAGCGGATGTTCACCGCTTTCAAGGTTGATGGGGCGATTGCCGCCCGCGGTGAGGGGCTGCTGGCGAAGTATGGCGATGGTGAACGGGTCGAGGTCGATGCGGGCTCGTTGGGTCAGACTGCGGCGGCTTTACCGTCCCCGGTCGAGTGGACGGGTAGTCTCTTCATCGAGCGAGCGGGGAACTATCAATTGTTCACCGAGGGCCCCCCGGCGGAGATATCCCTGGATGGCTCCCGCGTGGGTGGCACGGAGAGCCCCCTGGCGGCGGGATGGCACTCCCTATCAATTCGATCACAGTTGTCCGCCTCGTCCTCCCGATTAGCCCTGAGATGGCGGACTCCGGGCAAGCCGCCGCAGACGGTGCCCGGTCGTTTCCTCTATTCGCGATCTTTGGTGGGAAATATTCGCTCCAGGGTGACCGACACGAGTGGGTCAACCGTGGAGAGTTGGGACCGCGCTATCGGCTTTCGCAATCTCAGCGATGTCTCAACAATGCAGCCCCCTGCCACCTTCGTTTGGGACGCCGTCCTCACTGCACCTAGAGGGGGCCGGTACCAGTTTGACCTGAACTCCACAGGCGAGGCGGAACTCTTCATCGACCAGAAAGCTGTTGCGAGTAACGGCGCACCGGATTCGGGATTGCGCAACGCTAAGGGGGGCTTGGATCTGCAGGCTGGACCGCACGAGTTCCGATTGAGGTACAGCTGGCAGAAGAACGTGATGGGAATGGTCGAGGCCCTGTGGATGCCCCCAGGTGGGCAGCAGTCGATTATCCCCCCGGATGCTTTTGGGACGGCACCACGATGAACCTGCCAATGCTTTGTCCGAATGCCTGTATCTCCCCACGATATCTTTCCGGTTTGATACAATAACGGCATGAACGTCACCCAGAGCGATCGGGGCGCCTCAACCCAGCTTTCTGCAGCGCTCACTTCCAGAACCACTAGGATTGCACTCTTTGGCATCCTTCTGGTTGCGCTTACCCTCCGGCTGTACGACATCAACTGGGATTCCAACCAGCACCTTCATCCGGACGAGCGGCACATCGTCATGGTGACCATGGACCGGGTGTCGCTGCCGTTCCCGAACCTGGCAGACGCCCACCTCGACGACGCCAAGCGCAGCACACTGAACCCGCGATCCGTGGACCCGGCAAATGGCCAGCCGCGAAGCTTCGCCTACGGCTCCCTGCCAGTTTACCTGCTGAAGCTTGTGGGGCATCTCGCCTCTCCATGGTGGCCGCTGGCGAACGGCATCGACGGACTGACTTTAATCGGCCGCTTCCTGTCCGCGCTCTTCGACCTCGGCACCGTGCTGCTGGTCTTCCTCATCGGTAGAAGGGTGTACGGGGTTGGTGCCGGCCTCGTCGCATCGCTGCTAGTCTCTCTGACGGTGCTGGATATTCAGCTCGCCCATTTCTATGCCTCGGACACTCTGCTCACCTTCTTCGTCCTGCTCACGTTACTGGCGGCCTTACGCGTGCACGAATGGCCCTCCACGGGTAGAGTCGTTGCCATGGGAGCGGCAGCAGGGTTGGCCATCTCCTGCAAAGTCTCGGCCGCGCCAGTCCTGCTGGCCTGTGTCCTGGCCTGTTGGCTGGCCAGGGGGAGAATGGACTCGGCCAGCGGGTCAGCCTCTTCCACGACTCGGGCTTTCTCCGCGGCCGCGGTGGCCGTCCTGTTCTCCGGTTTAGTCTTCTTCCTGTTCCAGCCCTACGTCCTCTTGGACCCGCAGTCGTTCATCAAGGACTTACAGTATGAAGGCGAGATGGTGCGGGGCATACAGATCCCCCCCTACACCATACAGTACATCGGCACCATTCCGGTCGTGTACCAGATCGGGAACCTCCTCGGCTGGATCGCTGGGCCGGCACTGACGGTCGTAGTGCTGATTGGGATGCTCCTATTCGGCGTGCGATTGCTGGTCCGACGGCGCCCGACGGAGTGGCTGCTGGCGGCCTGGATAGCGGCCTACCTTGCCAGCACCCTGACCTTCCAGGTCAAGTTCGTTCGCTACCTCCTGCCGATACTCCCGCTGTTGGTGCTGATAGGGGTCGCCTGGTTGCTCCCTCGCGGCGTCGAGCAATTTGCCTCCAGGGTGCGCCAACCTCGGTGGGCAACTATCATCCTGGTTGTGGTCATCGCCGGCACCGCGCTGCAGGCGGCTGGCTTCATGTCCATCTATCAGCAGGAGCACACCAGGGTTCAAGCCAGCCGCTGGATCTACGACAACGTCCCCCGCGGCGCGGCTCTTTCCGCGGAGCACTGGGACGACTCTCTGCCGCTCAACTTGGCCGACGTCCCTATCCATGCGGGCGACTACCGCCTTATCACCTTCCCGATGTACGACACCGACAACGCGCAGAAACGGGAGAACCTGGTGAGGCAGCTGACGCAGGTGGACTACGTAATCCTCTCCAGCAACCGGCTGTACGGCTCGATCGCCAAGGTGCCCGACACTTATCCGATGTCGAACGAGTACTACCGTCTTCTGTTCGGGGGAAAGCTGGGCTTCGACCTGGCAGCCACCTTCACCTCCTACCCTGCAATAGGGCCATTCCACATCGTGGACGATACCGCAGATGAGAGCTTCACAGTCTACGACCACCCCAAGGTGTTCATCTTCAAGAAGAGCGCTTCTTACTCCGAGCAGGCGGTGGGGGCGCAACTGGAGCAGGTACCGCTGGATCGGGTGGTCCCGGTCAGGCAGTCTCGGGCCAACACCACTAGCAGCCACAATGGGCTGATGCTTTCAGACGCCGATCGCGAGATCCAGCAGAAGGGCGGAACATGGTCCGAGATGTACAACCCCGGGGACCTGGCGAACAGGTTCCCCACCGCCACGTGGCTGATCGCCCTGGAGCTGATCGGGTTGCTGGCGCTCCCGTTGACATGGAGGCTCTTCAGCGTATTCCCCGACCGGGGCTACGGGTTAGCCAAGACACTGGGGCTGCTGCTGGTGGCCTACGTCGCCTGGCTGCTGCCCAGCCTCCGCTGGATGCCTTTCGGCAACGGTTCCGTGCTCGCCGGAATGCTGCTGCTGGCGCTCTCGTCCTGGGCACTCATGCGAGGCCGCTGGCGGCAGTTCCGCGACTTCCTCAACTCGCAGCGACGGGTTGTGCTGGCCCACGAAGTGGTCTTCCTGGCGTTCTTCATCCTCTTCTGGCTGATTCGGATACGCAACCCTGACCTGTGGCAGCTGAGCTACGGCGGCGAAAAGCCGATGGAGTTCGCTTTCCTCAACGCCGTCGCCAAGTCTACCTACTTCCCGCCCTACGACCCCTGGATGGCCGGCGGGTATATGAACTACTACTACTTTGGCTACGTTATCGTGGCGTCGCTTCTGAGGCTCACCGGGATCGTACCCGCCGTCGGGTTCAACCTCGCAATCCCCTCGGTGTTTGCCCTCACTGCCGCGGGCCTGTTCTCGTTTGGTTTCAACTACGTCCTGGTGGCGCAGCGTTTGGTGGCGCGGTTACTCCCGTCCCGAGCGGTCGTTGCAGGCATCGCCTCCGCCATATTCGTTCTGATCGCCGCCAACCTCGATGGGCCGATCCAGATCCTGGAGGCGCTGTGGAAGCTGGGCGGGCTTCAGATCAAGAGCACTCTGCCGCTGGTCGAGGGAACGGCCAGGGCCGCTGCTGGGGCGTGGATGGTGCTTTTCGGCGGAAGGGCGCTCCCGCCCTTCGACTTCTGGCGCTCGACCAGGATTATTGGGCCTGAAAGCCCGACTCCAATCACTGAGTTCCCCTATTTCACCTTCCTGTACGGGGACCTTCATCCGCACATGCTGGCCATGCCCCTGGGCGCGCTGGCCCTGGCGCTGGCCCTTGCCGTCGTCTGGCAGGGCCGGAGAACCGACGCGGGGTTGTTGGCTGGGCTCCCGATGGTCGCCATGGGCGGGCTCGTGGTGGGTGCTCTGCAGGTGACCAACAGCTGGGATTACCCCACCTATCTCTTGCTACTGTCGGCCACCTACCTGCTTTCGTCCTTCGTACGGGAGGGCAAACTTACAAAGTGGGGCACCGTCTGGGCGCTGGTGAAAGCTGCTACCACCTACGGAGTCGCCTCGCTTCTCTTCCTCCCCTTCAATCGAGCCTACGAGCTATTTTACAACGGGGTCGACCCGTCCCAGGGGAAGACGAGCCTGCATGACTACTTGATCATTTTCGGCTTCTTCCTTTTCTGCGCCGGCTCCACTCTGCTGATCGACCTGACAGGTAACCGCTGGCATCGCTTTGGCGCCCGCTCACTCTGGGAGCGATTCTTTGACCGGAGCAGGTATGAGCGCCGGGGGGAGCTTTCTGCAGCAGTAGTGCACTTTTCCCCGTGGATGGAGCTGCTACCCCTTCTACTGAGTGTGCTAGCACTGTTGGCACTGGTGATCATGGCGCTGAAGCTCTACATGATCGCGCTACTGGTAGCCGTCCTGGCCGTGACGCTGCTCTCCCTGTTCGATAGGAGAGCTACACCCGAGAAGCTTCTGCTGGTGGTGCTGGTCGGGTTGGCCACCGCACTCACCATCGGAGTGGAGTTCATCACCATCAAGGGCGACGTGGGGAGGATGAACACCGTCTTCAAGTTCTACCTCCAGGCCTGGTTCTTCATGGGCATCGCGTCGGCCCTGGGTACGCTGGGGCTGATATGGCGGTGGCGCGATTCAGGGAGAGAGTGGCTCTCCGGTTTCAGAGTGTGGTGGGGAGCGGCGTTCGTGGTCCTGCTGCTGTCGGTGTTCATCTACCCTCTGGCCGCGACTCCGGTCAAGGTGGGGTTGAGATTCCAGCCGCTACCGCCCACTCTGGACGGCATGGCCTACATGCAGGGGGCCACCTTCAAAGACCAGAACACCGACATCGTCCTGCAAAGCGAGTACAACGCCCTCCGCTGGCTGCAGGAGCGGGTGGCCGGCTCGCCGGTTGTGCTGGAAGCTCAGCTGCCTGAATACCGGTTCGGATCGAGGGTATCCATCTACACGGGGCTGCCAACAGTACTTGGATGGAACTGGCACGAGCGACAGCAACGATGGGGCTACCAGCAGCTGTTGGACGATCGGCTGAGGGACGTCAAGACGATGTTCGACAGCACGGACCAGGCTCAGACCCTCTCCCTGCTGCGGCGTTACAACGTCCGGCTGATCTACGTCGGCGGGATGGAGCGGGCCAACTACTCGGCAACGGGGCTGGCTAAATTCGACGCCATGGTAGGGCGCGATCTCTCCATTGTGTACCGTGCCGATGGTGTGTCCATATACGAGGTCAAGAGTGCTGATCAGCCCAGCGTCATCATCAACTCCGACCGACAGGGTGGTACAGGACCACAATGATCGTCATATCAGTAGGAGCCGGCTCCTAGAACAACAGACCGTAGGGGGCAGATCGCGTGACCTGGTTCCTCCTCTATCTCATAACCGTGGAGCTGCTGGGGCTGGCCCTGCTACCCCTCGCGGCCCGGCTGTTCCGGCCCCTGGCGGATCGCGGGTTTCTTTTCTCCAAACCGTTGGGGATTCTGCTGGTAACCTACCCATCCTGGCTACTCGGCACCTTCGGGATGCTCAGGTTTCAGCAGGCCACGATTGCAGTCCTGTTGGTGGCTGCCGGGCTGGCCAGCTGGATCGCGTGGGGACACGAGACCCTCTCCTGGCTCAGGGAGAGCTGGAAGAGCGTAGCGGTCATGGAGCTGCTATTCCTCCTCTGCTTCTCGGCCGCGGCGCTGGTGCGGGCCTACAATCCGGAGATCTCGGGGACCGAGAAGCCGATGGACTTTGCCATCCTCAACGCCCTCTACCGGACCGAGCAGTTCCCCGCCGCCGACCCCTGGATGTCCGGCTTCAGCATCTCCTACTACTACTTCGGCTATCTCTTGCTGGCGATGGTGGCGAAGCTGGCAGGCATCCCTGCGTCGGTGGGCTATAACCTGGGAGTTGCCCTCGTGTTCGCCCTGCTGCTCGCCGGCAGCTACAGCCTTGTCTTCAACCTGCTCTCGGGGTTGCGACCACGTTGGGGTGTTGGCCAAAGGCTCGGCCTTGCGCTGATGGCGCCGGTGATGGTGGGGCTGATGGGGAATCTTGAGGTTGGGTTGGAGGTGCTGGCCGTTCGCGGCTTCGGAGACGCCTCCTTCTGGAGCTGGGTGGGCATCAAGGGGTTGCAGCCGTCGCCTGACCCGCAGGGGTGGTTCCCGACAACTCACTGGTGGTGGTGGCGAGCCTCTCGGGTGATCCCCACCATCAAACCAGACGGCATAACCGAGTTTCCCTACTTCAGCTTCATATTGGGGGATCTTCATCCCCACTTCACGGCGCTGCCCTGGGTGCTCCTGGCCCTATCTTTGTCGCTGGCCACGCTATTCGGAAGGGCCGCTGGGAAGGTGAGCGGGTGGGCACATTCCTGGGATTCCGATCGCTTGGACTGGCTTGAGACAATCCTGCCGGCCCTGGTCCTCGGCTTCTTGATGGTGGGCAACAGCTGGGACTTCCCGACCTACACCGGCATCTTCTGGCTATCGGTCCTGGTCCCTCTGGGGGTTACGGACTGGCAACGCCCCGCCCTACTTTCCAAAGCCAAGAAGTTGCTGGTGATGTCGCTTCTCTCGGTTTTGCTCTACGCTCCGTTTTTTCCCGGCTTCTCGTCGCAGACAAAGGGCATCGCCCTCTCCACCGACAAGACGCCCTGGGTGTCCATGGTGATCCTCTTTGGGGCCTTTCTCTTGGTTCAGGCGATCTTCCTGCTCTGGAAGAACTGGCCGGGTCGATCCATCGGCCTGGAGTCAGAGGGTCGCCGACAGTGGGTAATCTTGGGCTCTGGAGCGGCCTTGCTGGTGGTGTCTCCACTGCTCGGATCGGTTGCCCTGCTGCTGGGCTACCTGCTGCTGATAGGCGGCCTGGCCTGGCGGTGGTTGTCGTCAGGGGAGAAGTCCGAAGGGAGCGAGCCTGCCGCTCGTCGTTTCCTAATGGTGTTGTTGCTATCAGGCTTTCTGCTAATTCTCGGGCCAGAGTTCGTTTTCCTGGTTGACCTCTTCGGCACCAGGATGAATACGGTCTTCAAGTTCCAATTTCAGGCATGGTTGCTGCTGGGGTTGGCATCGGCGGCCACCCTGGGATGGATGGCCGCCGAGTTGCGACCGGCTTTGCTTCGGTGGGGTTCGGTGATCTGCGCTGCCTTGCTGGTGGGTGTGGGGCTGTTGTATCCTTTATCGTCCACCCCTTCCAGGGCCCAGGAGTTCAAGGTCAGCCCCACCCTTGACGGCGCAGCCTTCTATCAGAGTGCACGGCCCGACGACTACGAGGCGATCCAGTGGCTCGCGAAGAGTGCGGTGGGGAGGCCCGTAGTGCTCGAGGCAACGGGGGGAGACTACTCGGAGTATGCACGAGTGTCCACCTTCTCGGGCCTGCCGTCAGTCCTGGGCTGGGGCGGGCACGAGCTGCAGTGGCGAGGGCGGGGCGAGGAACCGCAACGGCGGACTCAGGATATCGATGCCATCTACGAGGGCGCGGACCCCGCGGCCCTTCGAGGGCTTCTGGATCGCTATAAAGTACAGTACGTGTTTGTGGGAAGCCTGGAAGTCGAGCGATACGGACCCCCCGTTCTTGACCGGTTCGACAGAGTCCTTGAGTTGGTTCACAGACAGGGACGGGTCTCGATCTACCGAGTGCCAGGCAATTAGGGCTGAGCCGCTGCTCGCATGAGTCAACAGCAAATTCAACCAGAGGAACAGGAATAGGCCGCACGTATGGGAATGGGAGCGGCTACGGCTCAGGGGCCAAAGCCAACGCAGAAAAGGACTAGCCAGGTCAACCAGGAGTCTGGGGATCAGCCGTGGATCAGCCGGGTGGATCACCTTCTCACCCTGGAGGTTGGTCTCTACCTTGCGGCCGTTGTGGTCGGTGTGGTGTTGCGGCTACTACTGATTGACGCCCGGCCACTATCAGTGGAAGAGGGCGCGTTGGCTTCTGAGTCCTACCGCATATGGCAGGGGCAGCCGCCGGAGTCGCTCCACCAGGGGCCCTTGACCGCCTTTGGAACGGCCCTTTCCCTAGCCCTTTTTGCCGGCGGGGACGGGGCAGCTAGGCTGCTCTCCGCGCTCTTCGGTACCGCCCTAATTGGGGTGCCCTTCCTGCTGCGGCAGAGCCTGGGTCGGACGGCGGGGTTGATCGCGGCCTGGAGCCTAGCCTTCTCTCCACTGATGCTGTTCGCGTCCAGGGATGTGGGCAGCGGGATCGTGCCGGTGACCCTGGGCATGCTGTTGTGGTGGACGCTGCAGAATGGAACCAAGGGATTGGACTCCACCCGCGGGTACGGTGCCGCCCTGCTCACCGGCGCGCTTATGGCCTCTGGAGGTGAGGGGATCTCGGTACTGGTGACGCTGGGTATTGCCGCCATCCTATCCCACCCAAGCCCCCGCGTGTTGCTGGCCGAGTTGCGGCAGTTCCTGCTCACCCCCCTGTGCAAGCGTATGGCGCTGGCCTTCGCCGCGGCGGCTCTGATCCTGGGAACCGGCCTCGGCACCAACCTGCGAGGGGTCCAGTGGGTCCTGGTCGACTCCTGGACCGGTTGGGCTTCCTCCTTCAGCCTGTCCGCGCCCCGCGGCACTCTGATTTGGATGCTGCTGATTTACGAGTTGCCGGTAGTCCTGATGGCCTTCGTGCAGCTGATTCGCACGCTGCCCCGCAGGGAGCGGACGGATCTTTTCATCTCTCTCTGGGCAATGCTCCTCCTGCTGCTCTGCATGCTTCAGACCGGCGGCACGGCCGCGAGGGTCGTGTTGCCCGCGCTTCCCATCTATCTGCTGGCAGCCCGACTTGGAGCGAGCACCATCGGGGTGACCCACCACATCCGCGGTGGATGGAGATGGAATTCGGCGGCGCTGGTTGTGACAGTCCCGGCGACCGTGGGGATAGTGCTGGCCAATCGAGGAACCACTCCTGGCCTCGACATCCCCTCCATCTATCTGTACGGCGAGGCGATTGTTGTAGCCGTGGCGGGGGTTGTCACGGTGCTGCTGCTAAGTGGTGGCGCCAGGCGCGCGTTGGGATGGTGTGTTCTGGCGGTCCTCTCCGTCGGGTTCATCTTCCACAACAGCGTTACGCTCAACTACAACCAGGAGACCGCGATCAAGGAACCCGTGGTGGGGGTTCAGCCTTCGGCGGCGCTGCGAAGCGCCGCACGTGATGCGAGCTACTATTCACGCGTCTACAGGACCCCGGTTACGGTGGACCCCCAACTCAGGGGAGCATTGGAGTGGTACCTGCGCGACGCCCGGGACGTTCAGTATGGGGCGGATCGGCCCGACGGAATATTGATCTCACTGTTTCGCGATACGGGACAGGACCCGAAGCCGGAGTACGAGCGGCGACCCGGCGTTTTGACGCCAGCCATAGATCCTCCCGGTACGACGTGGCAGGGGGTCTGGAGGTGGGTCGTCTTCCGGGACGGCCTCGTCAGGACCGACCCGCGTGATACAATTATACGTGCGCCGGCCGGGAACTGGTAAGTAGTAGAAAGGGCGTATTCTTGAGTCTTGTCCAAGGGAGTCCAACGCTCCGCGACGAAAGCTCGCTGAGCAAGCCGCTGTTCGCGGAATTGGCGGTCGATTGGGAGTTGGTTGCCTACGCCGGCCTGGTGCTATTGGCCGCGATTCTCCGATTCTGGGACCTCGGCGCTCGGGCGTTACACCACGACGAGAGCCTGCACGCGCTTTACTCCTGGTACCTCTATTCGGGCCGTGGGTATCAACACGACCCCATGATGCACGGGCCTTTCCAGTTTCACGGGAACGCCCTGGTCTACCTGCTCTTCGGCGCCAGCAACTATACCGCTCGGGTGATGGCCGCCGCCTTTGGCGTCTGGATCGTCATCGCCCCTTACTTCCTGCGGCGTGAGATCGGGAAGCTCGCGGCGCTCATCGCCTCGGCTCTCTTCGCCGTCTCGCCATCGTTCCTCTACTTCTCGCGCTTCACCCGAGAGGACATGTACATCGCCGGTTTTGAGATGGCGATCGTCATCGCGATCTTCGGATTGCTGCGGACGGGCAGGAGCCGCTACGCCTACATGCTGTTCGCCGGGACCGCCCTGGCCTACGCAACCAAGGAGAGCGTTTTCATAACGGGCTTTATCTTCCTGGTCTTCTTCGCGATCGAGGCGGTCGTGGCCGGCTCGCGCGGACGCACTTCCAGCCTGTGGACCCTCCTTCGGGGCATTTCCGGCCGGGATTGGGCCATAAGTATTGGCATATTCCTCACCATTTACGTTCTGCTATACACGACGTTCTTCACAAACCCCAAGGGGTTGCTCTCGGGAAGCGTGGGCGCCCTCACCTACTGGCTTACCCAGCAGGGGGTGCAAAGGGGCGGACAGCCCTGGTTTTACTACCTGCTTCTTATCCCTCTCTACGAGTTTCTGCCGCTCGCCGCGGCGGTCGTCGGGCTGATCTTCCTGGCGGTAAAGCGCCGGCTGGGGAGCCTGGGGCTGTTCGGCGGCTTCATGGTCGTGTGGTTCTTTGGCGCACTGCTCGTATACTCCTGGGCCGGCGAGAAGATGCCCTGGCTCAGTATCCACATCACCCAGCCGCTGATGTTCCTGGCGGCCCTGGCAATAGCCGGGCTGCTGAAGAGAGTGAACCGAGAGCTCTTCACGCGGGAGGGCGGCCTGCTTGCCCTGGTGGTTGCCGGCGTTCTCGCAGCAGTTATCCTGGGCGGTTTGGTCGCCGCTCCTCCAGTGGGCGGCACCCAATTGGGCATGCAGTCGGCCGTGCTGCAGCGCCTCGCCATGTGGATCGTCGCCGGGTGTTTGCTGGCCGTGCTGGTCGCCATGGGTCGCATTCGAGGCAGTCGTGCGGTGCTGGTCCCAGCCGGTATCGGCTTCCTGGCCGCCCTGCTGGTGCTCTCTGTCCATACGGCGTGGGGCGTGACTTACGAGCGGGGTGATACGCCTCAGGACATGCTCGTATACGTGCAATCGTCGCCGGACGTCACCAGGGCGATGAGCGAGATCGAGAACATTGCCGACCGCACCGGCACCGGCAAGGACCTCCGAGTCCTGCTCGATGGTGGCTACACCGACAACGCTGGGGGATCGTCGGTCGTTCACGAGAGCATCGCCTGGCCGTTCGAGTGGTATCTGAGGGACTACAAGGCGAAGAGCTACTTCTCCAAGACGCTCCCAAGCCCAATCGACGCGCCGGTCATCCTCGTCATGACCGCCAACGAGGACCCGATCCGCAACTCCCTCTCGAACTACGTGGCCGTGCGAGGCCACTTGAACTGGTGGTACCCGGAGGACTACAAGGAGTTAACGCCGGACAAGGTTTGGGAGGGGCTGACGGACGCCTCCACCCGGTCTAAGCTCTGGCGGTACTTCCTATACAAAGAGACTCTGAACCCGCTGGGTTCCAGGGACTTCGACCTCTTCATCAGGTCAGATCTGGCCCGCGGGATCCCACTACAGCCCATCACGCCGCCCGCTGTTGCACCCGCCGCGGCGCCGGCCGCGGCAGCGCCCGCTGAAGCGATATCCCAGCCCGCCCCGGGTGGAATCACCATCTTTGGGAAGACCGCCGCCGGCGGCAGCGTGCTGGTGGATCCGAAGGGGGTGGCTTTGGGCCCCGATGGGCTTACGTACGTTGTCGATGGAGCGTCCAGCAAGGTGTTTGCCTTCCGACCCGACGGGACGGTTGCGCTGCAGTGGGGCCGAAAAGGCAGCGGGGACGGGGAGTTCAACGAGCCGTGGGGCATCGCCGTGTCTCAGTCCGGTGACATCTACGTTGCCGACACATGGAACCATCGGATCGAGAAGTTCGACAGCAGTGGCCGCTTCGTAACCAAGTGGGGCGGCTTCGGCGACACCAAGGGGCAGTTGAACGCACAGGAGGGCCAGTTCTGGGGTCCTCGAGGTATCGCCGTTGCGCCCAACGGCAACGTGATGGTGACGGATACCGGCAACAAACGAGTACAGCTGTTCGACTCCCAGGGCAAGTTCATCAGCCTCTTCGGTGGTGATGGAACGGCCCCCGGTAACCTGAGGGAACCGGTGGGGATCGCGGTGGATCGCTCGGGCAACATCTACGTGGCCGACACCTGGAACAGGCGCATACAGAAGTTCGATTCGCAACAGCGTCCCGTTGCTCAGTTCGCGGTTTCCGGCTGGGATTCCCAGTCGATCGTCAATAAGCCGTACCTTGCCGTCGACCAGGATGGTCGAATCTACTATACCGAGCCGGAGAAGAATCGATTCGTCGTCCTGGGCCCTACCGGGCAGCAGGAGGGCGCGAAGGGGGTCGAGGGATCGGATCCCGCCTCCTTAAGCCTCCCCGTGGGGATCGACGTGTCTCCTCAGGGTGAGGTGTACGTGGGGGATAGCAGGAATGCTCGGGCGGTGAGGTATCAATCCTGGAGGTAAGTTGTCTATAAAAGGTCGCCTGGGCCGTCTGCTTGGGTTCCTGCTGACGGCCCTTTTTCTCTGGATAGTGGCCAGGAACGTCAGCCTTTCTGATTTGGTCAGTGCCTTCCGTGATGCGGACTATCGGATGGTGGTGCCCGCCACCCTGGCCACCCTAACGGGCTATCTTCTGAGGACGTTCCGCTGGCAGCGGATCGTTCGGCCTGTCGCGGCGTTGCGCTTCGGAGATGCCTTCTCCGTCCTGATGATGGGGTTTGCCTCCAACAACCTCCTTCCCGCGCGGCTCGGCGAGTTTGTTCGGGCCTACCTTCTCGGGAAGAAGATCGGTGTCAGAAAGACGTATGGGATCGCAACCATCCTCTTGGAGAGGGTGTGTGACGGCGTCACCCTGATAGTCTTCCTTGGCGTCGTCTCCCTTTTGTGGTCTCTACCCGGCTGGGGCCAAGAGGTGCAGCTGGTATCCAGCCTCCTGTTCGTCGCGGCCATACTCGGCATCCTGGCGCTGCTGTTGCAGGAGCGATTGGCCGTTCGAGCTCTCAGTTTACTGCTCACGCCATTTCCCGAGGAAGTCACTGGATCGTTCCTTCGCGCCACGGCCTCCTTTATCACGGGCCTTCACTCCCTGAAGAGCCGTCGGTCCCTGGTCGTGGTAGCCCTCGTATCGGTAGCTGTCTGGCTATTGGAGGCTACCTCTTACTTGCTGATGTGTCGCGCTTTCGGCATATGGCTGTCGCCGGTGCAACAGGCCCTGGCGGCGGTCTTTCTCCTCGTGGTTGTGAATCTCGGCATCATGCTCCCTTCCGTACCTGGGTACGTGGGGGCGTTTCAGTTCTTCGCGGTAACGGCATTGGGGGCTTTCAGCGTTCCCAAGGAGACGGCTCTGGCCGTCGCAATCTCCTCTCACGCTATGCAGTACCTCCTAGTAACCGGAATAGGGCTATACTTCTTCGCGAAGGGCAACGTCGCTTTCTGGCGCTTTGAGAAGGCCGCCAGCGAGGGGCCTGAAGACGAAGGAGAGGAAGTGGGTCTCTCGGCGGCACCCCGATGAAAAAGCGATACTGGCTGGGCATTGCCGTCAGCGTTGTTGCAATCTTCCTCACCTTTCGATCAGTCGATCCCGCCTCTGTGGGTCGAGTACTTGCTGGAGCGAACTTCGTCTTTCTGATACCTGCCCTCGCGCTCTACTTCGCAGGAGTGTTCGTCCGCTCCGTCCGTTGGGGGCTTCTCCTCCGACCCATACAGCAGCTGAACCAGAAGCGGCTGTTTGTGGTAATGACCGTGGGCTTCATGGCCAACGACATCCTGCCATTGCGAGCCGGCGAGGCTGTCCGAGCATACATGCTGTGGCAAAGGGAACGGATGGAGCCTGCGGCAACCATCGCCACCATCGTCGTGGAGAGGATCTTTGACGGGCTCGTGCTGACCGGCTTCCTGGTGGTAGCCGGTATGGTGATGCCGCTATCCCTTTGGGCGAGCCAGCTCGCTTGGTTCGCCGGGGCTGTGTTTGCCTGCGCTATTGCTTTCCTATTCGCCATGACAGTGGCTCCTGGGCTGGTGATTGGCCTTGCAGAGCGCATACTCTCTCCCCTCCCTTTACGATTGAGAGAGCTGGGATCGCGGCTTCTCCGGACCTTCGTGGGTGGGTTGGGCATGCTGCACCGAGGCCGCGACACCGCCACGGTTGCCTGCCTTTCCTGCGTCGCCTGGCTCCTGGAAGCAGGGATGTACTACCTGCTGATGTATAGCTTCCCGTTTACGCGCAGCTTTGTTGCGTCCATCCTGGGTGCGGCCGTTGCTAACCTTGGCAGTATGATCCCATCTTCGCCGGGCTACGTCGGCACCTTCGACCTTCCGCTTTCCTCGGTCCTGGTGGGGACTTTCCACATAGACCCTTCGCTGGCAACAGGTTACACTCTGCTGGTACACGCGGCTTTGATCGCGCCCATCAGCCTGCTCGGACTCTTATTCATATGGAGAGAGGGGTTGAGTCTGAGCCAGATAACGGCTGCGCCGGCTTCCGCCGAGACAGATCAGGACGATCCACCACTACCAACCGGACCTCTCACAACTCTATAGCTTCGGGGGTATCGATCAATGGCAAAGATAAGCGTGGTCGGCACCGGATATGTAGGCCTGGTAACTGGAGCCTGCTTCGCCGATCTCGGAAATACCGTCACCTGCATCGACATCGACGTCGCAAAGGTGGAGAACTTGAACAAAGGCGTTCTGCCAATCTTTGAGCCCGGCCTGGAAGAGATTGTGGAGCGCAACAGAAAGGCTGGACGCCTGAGCTTCACCTCCAGCTTCGAGGATGGCATTCCCGGGGCCGACATCGTCTTCATCTCGGTAAACACTCCCTCCGGGTCCGAGGGCGAGGCTGATCTGAAGTACACGCGCGCTGCCGCCCAGAGCATAGCAAAGCAGATCAATCGTCACACGATCATCGTCAACAAGAGCACCGTACCGATTGGCACCGGCGACTGGGTGGCCGACATCGCCACCAACCACATCATGCCTGGATACAGCTTCGCCGTGGTTTCCAACCCGGAGTTTCTCCGCGAGGGTTCGGCGATCGCCGACTTCATGCACCCGGACAGGGTGGTGCTCGGCTCCACAGACCGAAGCTCCGCGGAAAAGGTCTCGGAGCTTTACCGACCGCTCAATTGCCCCGTGCTTGTGACAGACCTTCGCACGGCGGAGATGATCAAGTACGCTTCCAACGCCTTCCTCGCCGCCAAGATCTCCTTCATCAACGAGATCGCCTCCATCTGCGAGAGGCTTGGTGCGGATGTGAAGACGGTCTCTCGTGGAATGGGGCTGGACAAGAGGATCGGCCCATCTTTCCTGGACGCGGGGCTGGGCTTCGGCGGGTCTTGCTTCCCCAAGGACGTGCGCGCCCTTGCCCACATGGCAGCCATCAACGGCTGCCACCCGCAACTCTTGCGTACGGTGCTGGAGATCAACCGCGACGCTCGAAGAGCCGTGATCCAGAAGGTGCGCGACTCCCTGAGGGGCCTGGCCGATCGGCGGATCGGGGTGCTTGGGCTGGCCTTCAAGCCAAACACCGATGACCTGCGAGAGGCACCAGCCCTTGAGATCATTCATCTGTTGCAGGCCGAGGGTGCGACCGTGAAGGCGTACGACCCAGTGGCATCAGAAGCCGCGAAGCGGGGGAACCCGGACCTGGTCATCTGCAACGACCCTTACGAGGTGGCCGCCGAGGTTGAATGCTTGATACTGGTGACGGAGTGGAACGAGTTCAAGCATCTGGACATGCGTCGTGTCAAAGAGCTAATGGCCGGGAACGTGCTTGTTGATGGCCGGAACCTCTGGGAGCCCGCGGACATGGCCGCTCTTGGGTTCGAGTATCATGGGGTCGGCCGGCCTTCGCACCCCAACCACGAGGGGGCGGGGCACCAGGTGGTGGTGAATATGCCGCAGAAAGCCAACACGTGATTGCGGCATGGACCAATTGAGCTTCCTGGAAGATAACGACCAGCCGGCGAGTCCGATCAGACGGCAGTATCTCGACATAAAGCGTCGCTATCCAGATGCCATTCTGTTTTTCCGGCTGGGAGACTTCTACGAGACCTTCGACGACGACGCGCGTCTGCTCTCTTCCGAGCTAGACATAACGCTGACCGGTCGAGAGATGGGCCGAGGGGAGAGGATCCCTTTGGCGGGCATTCCTTACCATGCCGCGGAGGGCTACTTAGCCCGTCTCATTTCCAAGGGCTACAAGGTCGCCATCTGCGAGCAACTGGGCGCCGCGGCGAGGGGGATCATGCCTCGCGAGGTGGTGAGGGTCATCACCCCGGGCACCCTCATCGAGGAGAGCCTGCTGCCGGTGCGTTCCAACAACTATCTGGCCTCCATCGCTCCGGCCCCGGACGGGGCCGGTTTAGCGATGGTGGACATAAGCACCGGGGAGTTCGTCGCCACCGAGCTACGGCAGAACGGCTGGGAATCCCATCTGGCTGCTGAGTTGGATCGGTCACGACCGGCCGAGTATCTACTGCCCCGGTCTGTAGCCCAGGGCTCCCCCGTGGCCGCCCTCGTCCCAGACGGAGGATGCATCACGCCGCGCGATGACGGCAGCTTTGCGACTTCCCACTGCGAACGGCTGCTCAAGGAGCATTTTGGGGTGGCAACCCTGGACGGCTTCGGCCTCGCTCCCGGTTCGCTCGCCGCGCGCGCCGCCGGTGGTCTCCTCGCATACCTCCAGGAGACGCAGCCAGCCTCCCTTGGGCAGTTGGAATCCCTCCAGATCTACAGCGTCGATCGCTTCATGAAGCTGGACGCCCCCGCTCGGCGCCACCTGGAGATCACCGCCAACGCCGTCACTGGGAGCGTGGAGGGATCGCTTCTGGGCGTACTGGACAGAACGCTGACTCCCATGGGCAGCAGGTTGATGCGCAGCTGGGTGGGGCAGCCGTTGCTAGAGCTCGACTCCGTGGAGGCTCGGCTCGACGCCGTTCAGGAGCTCGTCGGTTCACCGATGGGCAGAGCGGATTTGGCAACGAGCCTGGCGAACCTGGCCGACCTGGAACGTCTTGCCTCCAGGGCGGCTCAGCAGAGCCTATCGCCTCGAGACTGTCTGGGAATTGCCAGGTCGCTGCGATCTGTCCCGAGAGTGCATCGGACCATGGAGCAGTGGCTTCCTGCCATCCAGCCAATATTAGGGCCGGCGCTGGACCCGTGTCCAGAGGCGGTGGAGGCCATCTCTACAACCCTGGCCGACGATCCCCCATCCATGGTGGGCCAGGGCGTGATCCGCGCTGGTAAATCACAGGAGCTGGACGAGTTGCGCGGTATCAGTGGCGATACCCGCCAGTGGATAGCGGGACTCGAACACTCTGAGCGCGAGCGCACTGGGGTGAAATCGCTCAAGATCGGCTACAACAGGGTATTCGGGTACTACATCGAGGTCAGCCGCGCCAACCTGGAGGTCCCCACCGACGAGTTTGCTCGCGCGAAGACGGGCGCGAGCAGTGTCGGGGAGATGCTGGAGAAGATGGGCTACCAGCGAAAGCAGACCCTGACCAACGCCGAACGATTCGTGACCCCTCAGCTGAAGGAACAGGAGCTTCGGCTGACCAGCGCGCAGGAGGAGATCGAGGCACTGGAGAAACGCCTCTACGCTGAGCTGGTGGCTGAGCTGGCCGGCGTGGCTCCCAGGATCCGGAGGACGGCTCAAGCGTTCGCTCGCCTCGATGCCCTTCTGAGTTTCGCGGAAGTGGCAGTCGCGAGCCGTTACGTTCGACCTGTCGTGGACGAAAGCCGCGTGCTCTCCATTCGGGGAGGCCGTCACCCTGTCGTCGAGCGGACGATCCCGGTGGGCGAGTACGTTCCCAATGACTGCGCCTTGGACTGTGAGTCCTCACAGATAGTCGTGCTGACAGGTCCCAACATGGCGGGAAAGTCCACATACCTCCTGGGAGTCGCTCTGATTGTGCTGATGGCGCAGATGGGAAGCTTCGTCCCAGCCGAGGAAGCTCGCATCGGCTTGGTCGATAGGGTCTTCACCCGGGTGGGGGCCCAGCACGACGTTACAAGCGGAAAGAGCACCTTCCTGGTCGAGATGGCGGAGACGGCTAACGTGCTGAGGAACGCCACTCCGCGCAGCCTCGTGGTGCTCGACGAGGTGGGTAGAGGCACCAGCACCTACGATGGCATGTCCATAGCCAGGGCAGTGATAGAGCATCTGCACGATGAGCCGAAATTGATGTGCAAGACACTCTTCGCGACCCATTACCACGAGCTGACAGAGTTGGAGTCGCTCCTGCCCCGGGTCAGGAACTACCGGATGGACGTGCTGGAGGAGGGCGCTCGGGTGGTTTTCCTGCACAGGGTGGTGCCGGGGGGCGCCGACCGCAGCTATGGGATCCACGTCGCGCTGCTGGCGGGCGTCCCGGCGCCCGTTATACGGCGCGCTAGACAGATACTGAAAGAGCTGGAGTCATCGTCTGGGATAGGGGAACAGGGCCACTCCACCGGGTCGAACGGAGGCAGCACCGACTACGGCGAGTTGGCCGACGCCATCGTTGGGCTGGATCTGGCCGGTATGACGCCCCTCGAAGCGCTGACTACGCTGGACGAACTGCAGCGAAAGGCTCGAGAGCTCTGATGCCGATTCACCTGCTCAGCTCGGACGTTGTCGGAAAGATCGCCGCGGGCGAGGTTGTCGAGCGCCCCGCGTCAGTCGTCAAAGAGTTGGTGGAGAACTCGCTGGACGCCGGGGCCCGGACCATCCATCTGGAGGTGGCGGGCGGCGGTTGCGACTTGATCCGGATTGCGGACGATGGCTGTGGCATTTCTCGCGATGAGATGCCCCTGGCCCTGGAGCAACACGCCACCAGCAAGCTCAACTCCGCCGACGATCTTTCCGCCATTTCCACGCTGGGCTTCAGGGGGGAGGCGTTGGCCAGCATCGCCGCCGTTTCCGAGTTGACGTTGCTGAGCCGGACCGCATCCAGCCCTTCCGCGTATCAGATCAGGGCGAGCGAGGGGGGGGTTGCGTCCACCACCCTTGCCGCGAGAACGCCGGGGACCACGATCTCCGTGGAGCGACTCTTCTTCAACGTCCCCGCCCGCCGCAAGTTCCTTCGGACCGCCGCCGCCGAGTCCGCGCAGGTCGCTCAGCTGGTCAGCCAGTACGCCATAGCTTATCCCGAGGTGGCCTTCCAACTACTGATCGAGGGGCGCAAGGCGTTGTCCACCCCGGGCAGCGGGAACCCCCTGGACGCGGCGCTCAAACTGCTGGGAAGGGACGTCACCTCACTCCTACTGCCGGTGGAGGCGGCTGTTGACTTGGACCACTCGCAGGGGGGAATGGTCGTTCGCATCAGCGGATACGTGGCAGATCCGGGCGTCAGCCGGTCCACGCGGGCGTCCATCTGGCTCTTCGTCAACCGTCGCTTTGTCCGTAACCGCAGCCTTTCCTTCGCCGTTGACGAGTCCTACGAGACTCTTCTTCAATTAGGCCGGCACCCCATCGCATTCCTGAACCTTCAGGTTCCCCCCTCGGAGGTGGACGTGAACGTTCACCCCACAAAAAGCGAGGTCCGGTTGCTGCGCGAGCGGATGATCTACGGCAGCCTCAGGGATGCGGTGCGCGAGACGCTTCACGGCAGCTCGAGTTGGGCCACGGAGGTAGGCAGCCTCACTGGAGCGCCTCCGCGACCCACCCTACCGAATGACACCGTTGCGCAGGGCGTTTCCACACCGCCCTCGGCCACGGCCCCGCGTCTAATAGATGCCCCTGTGTCCGCGGATGTGCTGGCGCAGAGCCCACCCGCGGGGGGGCGAAGACTCCCGATTTTGCGACTGATGGGGCAGGTGGCCCAGAGCTACATAGTGGCAGAGGGGGAGCAGGGTCTGTATCTGATCGATCAGCACGCCGCCCACGAACGAGTGCTTCTGGAGCGGTTGAAAAAGTCCATGGACCGGGAGGAGAACACTCAACTGCTGCTGGAGCCATTGGCTTTGGCGATGACCCCAGTCCAAATAGAGACCGCATCAGCCGCGATGCCGGCGCTGGAAGCCCTGGGCTTCAGGCTCGAACCCTTCGGCGAGGGCTCCGTATTAGTGAGGGGGATACCCAACCAGCTTCCTCCGGCCAGGGCAGTGGCAGCACTGGAGCAATCGCTGCAGGAGTTGGGCGACGACTCCAGTGGTGGCGACTGGAAGGACCGAATGGCTGTGGCGCTGTCCTGCCGAAGCGCGGTGAAGGCGGGTCAACTCCTGAGCGTGGAGGAGATGCGCGCTCTGGTTGAGGCGCTGGAGGAAACCGACATGAACCAGCACTGCTCCCACGGCCGGCCTACCGCCATTCTATTGAGTCGCAACCAGCTGGAAAGGGAGTTTGGGCGGCGATAGCGCACGCCTCGGCAACTGGCCGCCCTGGAACTGAACTTCCGCGGGCGGCCACCAGATTGTGCCAACGTCAGGCCGATTTGGCCATCTCACTGCGGCCTGTGCCGGTGATGGGGATGTATCGCTGGTCGCTCTTGCCACCGGGCACCAGCTTCCAGAAATCATTGGATGTCACGTCCAGGGCTTTTGCGAGTCGTTCGATGTCCTGGGCCGAGACGTACTTGCGCCGGCCGGACTCTAGCGCGCTGATCAACGAGTGGCTTACCTCGGCCTTTTCGGCCAACCGCTGTTGAGTCATTCCCTTCGAAACCCTTAACTCTTTAACCCTCTGTCCAAGTGCTGTCATCTGTCCGCGCTCCTCTTTCGTGAGCTATGTTGTTGGTAACCGAGTCCTCTATATAGATATAGTTCCTCAAGGTGTACAACAAGAGCACAAATAGTGCCATCCTGATGAGCCCGCCAGCATCGCCGCAGCGCCACCAGTCCCGTGAAGGCCCGCGTCCGCACGAGCACGCCCCACCCCCTCCCTGGCAACATCTATAACAGGATTCATGCCTGCCAGGTTGCTACCTCGGATAGACCAGCGTATACCAGACCATGCTGCAAGTACATAGTAGAGTCTACCATATGGTAGATTAATATGGTATTAGAGTTATTAGTTGAAGTAGCACAGTCTGATTCTGACAAATCTGTGAGGCATGTCCCCGACACTGCCAGAGAAACAAGTTCGCAGGGTAGGGCCTAACGCGAGTAGTTGGGCGCCTCGCGAGTCAGATAGATGTCGTGGACGTGGCTCTCCGTGAGGCTGGCCTGGGTTATCTTGATCATCTTGCCGTTTTGCTGAAGTTCGGCGATGGTCGAGCAGCCCAAGTAGCCCATTCCCGACCGTAGCCCCCCGACCAACTGGTGGAGAACGCTGGATAGCAGCCCCTTATAGGGCACCCGGCCTTCGACACCCTCTGGCACCAGCTTCTCGCCCTCACTCTGGCCATACCTGTCTCGCCCGTAGTACTTCATGGCGCCAAGGGAGCCCATACCTCGGTACTCCTTGTACCTATCTCCCTGGTAAACCACAACCTCGCCCGGGCTCTCCTCGACGCCCGCCAGCAGGTTGCCCAGCATTATGGCGTCCGCGCCAGCGCACAGCGCCTTGGTGATGTCACCGCTGTACTTGATTCCGCCGTCTGCGATGAGCGGGATCTCTCCCTGAGTAGCTTTGTAGGCGTCCATCACGGCCGTGATCTGAGGCACGCCCGCGCCGGAGACGATTCGCGTGGTGCAGATGGAGCCCGGCCCAACCCCGACCTTAATGGCGTCGGCGCCGGCATCCATCAGCCGCCTCGCTCCGTCGTAGGTCGCGACATTGCCACCTATCACCTCTTGATGTGGGAATCGCTGCTTGAGGGTCTGAACTGCTCGCACAACGTTCTTGGATGCCCCATGAGCCGCATCCACGATTAGCAGGTCGGCTCCTGCCTCGACCAGCGCCGATGCCCGGCCGACCAAGTCGGGGCCCACGCCCACGGCGGCTCCGACCAGGAGCCGTCCCAGGGAGTCCTTTGCGGCGTTGGGGTAGTTGATCTTCTTCTGTATGTCCTTGACGGTGATCAGGCCCTTGAGGATGCCTTTTTCGTCGACGATCGGGAGCTTCTCGATCTTGTGCTTGTGGAGGACCTCCTTAGCCTTCTCAAGAGTGGTCCCTACCGGGGCCGTCACCAGCCCCTTGCTGGTCATGAGGTCCACGATCCGCTTCTCCCCGCCCGTCTCGAAACGAATGTCGCGGTTGGTGAGAATCCCATCCAGTCGCATGTCTTCATCCACGATCGGAACGCCGGAGATGTGGTACTGCTCCATCATCCGCCACGCATCGGCCAGGGTGTTGTTGGGACTCAGGGTAACCGGCCTGGTAATCATGCCGCTCTCAGAACGTTTGACCTTGTCGACCTCTTCGGCCTGGCGTTCGATGGTCATGGCTCGGTGCACGATCCCGATACCGCCCTCGCGAGCCAGTGCGATGGCCATTCTGCTTTCGGTAACGGTGTCCATCGCGGCCGAGAGGATAGGGAGGCAGAGGGAGATGCGCTTGGTGAGGCGGGTCTGGACGGAGACGTCGGATGGAAGCAACTCCGAGTAACTGGGAACCAGTAACACGTCGTCAAAGGTGAGACCTTCGGCGATGATCTTCTCCATGAGCAAGTCTCCATTTCAGGTTAAAGAAAAACCCCGCCAAGCGTTCAAGGCAGGGATTGAGATGGTGGAGGCGGGGGAGAATCGAACTCCCCGTCCAGAGCGAGTCCACCGAGAATATGCTACAAGCTTGTTCGGCAATTAGTTCTCGTCTTCTGACACCCTACCGACGAGGTGCCCGAAGACCAGCCCGCTAATCTTAAGCAGTCCCTAGCCGGCGGTCCGGACTGCAGCATCTCGACTTAGTGGCGCCCGACCCCAGCCCGTCGAGAAGAGGCTGGGCGGACGCTCACAACGTTGTTACGCTGCGAGAGCTAGTGGTTTGTTGGCTGTTAAGCCTTTGCCACCTTTTTACGAGGCGCGATGGCACCCTCGGCTTGCAATTCTCGCGTTTCGTCCCCTGTCGATACCTGACGCCCCCTTGCGCTAATGCATACCGGCCTTACCGGCACACCTTCGACTACTGTTGAATGGCTTCCTTAAGGGCCCGCTGTACATCCCTATGGGCCTCCCGCTCGGCGATGCTCTCCCGCTTGTCGTACTCTTTCTTGCCCCGAGCAACCGCGAGAGCTATCTTAACGTGTCCCTTGCGGTCATACACTCGCAGCGGGATCAACGTCTTGCCGACGTCCTTGGCGATCCCACCCAGCTTCTCGATCTCACCTTTGTGGAGCAGAAGCTTCCTCGACCTTCCGGTCTCGTGGTTGTACCGGTTGCCCGCGTCGTAGCTGGCGATAAAGCTGTTGTACAGCCACACTTCGCCATCCTTGACCTTGGCGTAGCTGTCCCTCAGGTTTATCTTGCCCTGCCGTACCGACTTGACCTCGGTCCCCGTCAGCGCGACTCCGGCCTCCAGGGTCTCCATGATCAAATAGTCGTGGAAGGCTTTTCGGTTAGTTGCGAATGTCTTTTCCGTTCTTTCGGCCATACGGCATTATAGCAGATGGCGGGCCTTGGGGCCAATTCGCCGCTTCGACTTCCCGTCGCTGCGATCTTGGGGGCGCTGCATCGACCCCTTGCCGAATGTCTTCCCTCCCCGTGTCTTTACAGCCAATTTAGATCCCCTCCTCCTTGCATCGCTCAGGCACGAGGACGATCCTTAGGTCGCCAACGCAGGTGCCGGTGTTGCCAGTGAAGATGGCGTCCTGCAACGTCCAAAGAGGCATACTGGAGTTGTGGTTTCTCAGTTCGGCTGGGAGGTCTATCCCAAGCTCGCGAGCGCGAGCCAAGGTCTGTCCGTCGACGATCCCGCCGGCCATACACTGGAAGCCTTCGGGCGCATTCGTCGCGAACTGAATACCGGGGCCGTCGGTCCCATCCGAGTCCACCGAGGCGATGACCATCTTTTCGCCGAGAGGGAGCCCTGTGTAGAGGGCGGAGTTCTCGTCCTTGCCCAGCCGCATAGCAGAAGCCAGCACAAACTCCTGATTCCTGCCCCCAATCCCCGTGGCGTTCCCGATAGGTACCGTGAGCTCGCCTGTCGAAATCAGGGCAACCGGCGGCTCAAAAGGGTTGCCATCCAGGGCCATCTGCCTGGCTATGCCGGAGAGCAGGTGCGCAACCTCGCCGCAGTTGGCCAGCGACCAGCGTCCCATGATGGCGCCACGTACTCCCAACTCCTCCGCCTTTCGCTTCGACGCTAGAAGCATCTGTTGAGCGTCAACCGGCTGCCAGTAGCTCCACCGCATGCGGCCGAACTGCTCTAGGTCGGGCAGCTCGCAAGCAGGGTCCAGCTGCTCCAGGGCCGACCTCATTCGCTCCGGAACCCCAGGCCACCATGGCTCCTGCTGAAGTTCGGCGGACCACTCCCGCATGCGCTTCGCCCCGGGAGGCCAGGAGGGAACGAAAGAGCTAGCGGAGTGGAGCTTCCCATGCCAGCGTTGGTATGTCATTGTGCAGGTGATTAGATTCACCGTGCGCGCAGGATGGGCGGCCGCGACGATCCGTCCGGCGTTGACCCGAGAGAAGTGGGGCATTACCCACACTATCACCTCCTGGTTGCCGTGCTCGATCGACAGCTTGTACAGCTCCCTCAACTCCTCCAGGCTGAAGCCCGGCCTGGGAAGGGGAAAGAGGGACGAAGAGCCGTCGGAGAAAACCGTGAAGACAAGATCGTCCTCCGTCGCGGCCTCGGCGATCTCGAGGATCCTCTGGGCGCCCGCTACCGAGTCCTCGTCCGGCAACGGGTGAGCCCCCTCCGTGACCCGTATCCTCTTGAGATAGCAGCCCTCCCCCTTCTTCGCGGTGATGGCGCCCGCGGTGAGCCTGTCGCCCAGTACATCCTCGAGTGCGAGGGCTTGCCGCTGAACGGCCTTCCCCGCTCCAATGACGTAGATGTTGCGAATTCGGGAGAGGTCGATCACCTCGTCTCCGAAACCCGACACGTCCATCTTTGGTTGTCCGCCGATGAGCAGCCTATCGCCCTCGATGCGAACAAGCTTTCTAACGTTGGCATAGGGGTCGGCTGCTTGGAGCCCGGCCTCCAAGATCGCGAGGGCCGTCTCGCGACCCGTGCGGTCGCCGTGGGAAGTTAACTCGTCCCAGTTCTTGACGATCACCCGGACCCACCTCACGATAAGAGTGTGCCCCGCCGATATCGATGGGAGAATGAAGAAAGCAGAGTCAAGAGTCGACAGGAGTATCAATCTTGAAGGAGCTGGCGCAAGGCTAGCAGACGGCGGCGGAGAAGGCTAGGGGGTGGCCAGAGGTTGTGGCTTGCGTTTTCCGAGAGCCGCCTGTATCATCGCTGTCGAAAAGACTCTTCTTAGAAAGAACACAACCTCTCACTTTCAAGTAGGCGCTGCTACTTTGTAGAACTGCCATGGTTCTCTGGGTCCTTGGTATCTGCTCGGGTATCCCACTCCGACTGCCAGGGAGTTAAACAGTGCGGTTGCCTTCAGACCTCAATGGAATGGGCGGTACGTCGGCTTCCTCGACCGGCAGGGGCCCTCCTGTGCAAAGGCCCCTCTCCGTTTTCACGCGTCAGCTACCCCAACTTCCACGCGGCGTTTCCATTTGCTGGACAAAGGCGTCTGGTGTTTGAGTGACTAAGCGATCAATGTTTCCGCCTCGGCGTCGGGCAGGGGCGGATAGGAGGAGAGGACAGGCATGGAATTCGAGAAGGAAGGCATCACCAAAAAGCGACTGACCAGGCGGCAGATGCTCTTGGCGTTGGGCGCCGGCGCTGCCTCTATCGCGGCTGCGGCCTGTGCGGGAGCACCCGCTGCGGCGCCAACGGCCGCACCCAAGGCCGCGGAACCCACCAAGCCCGCGGCCGGAGCGACTCCTGGCACGGCAGCCGCACCCACGGCGGCGCCCGCTGCCGCCCCTGCTGTTCTCAAGGGAACCACCCTCGCTTTCCTCGGAGGCACCTACTTCATCCCCGAAGCCCAGAAACTGTTCGTGGACCAGATGAACCAATGGGGGAAGGACAACGGCGTCACCGTTGCCGCTGACTTCCTGAGCTGGCCAGACCTGCAGGCCAAGATCGCGGCCTCGATTCAGGCCGGCGGCGGGACCGACATCTTCGACTTCTGGCCCGGCTGGTCGTACCTGTACGCCGACAATCTCGTGGACATGACGGATTTCGTCAACACCGTCGAGACGAGGGACAAGGGCTTCTACGATTGGGTGACGAAGTCTACCAAAGCCAAGGGCAAGTGGTGGTCTGTGCCTATTGGCGCCACCAACGGGGCACTCAACTATCGCGTGAGCTACCTGAAGCAGGTAGGAGCCGACAAGTTCCCCGATACCTGGGACGAGCTGTTTGCCGTGGGGAAGAAGCTGAAGGCCATCGGCAAGCCCATCGGGCAGGCTCTCGGCCACAGCACCGGCGACCCTCCGGGCTTCGCCTACCCCTACATGTGGTCCTTCGGTGCCATGGAAGTTGCGGAAGACGGCAAGACCATCGCCTTCAACAAGCCCGAGTTCGTGGACGCCATGAAGCGCTTCATCCAGGGGTGGAAGGACGGCTTCGACACCACGGGAACCGCCTGGGACGACAGCGCCAACAACCGCGCATTCCTGTCCGACCAGATCTCTATCACCTATAACGGCTCAAGCGTCTACGAGACGGCGAAGAAGGAGCAGCCGAAGATCGCCGAGGATATGGACCACGCGGACATGTGCGCGGGGCCGGCAGGGCGATTCTACCAGTTGGGCAGCCGCTCCTTCGGCGTCCTGAAGGGCTCCAAGAACGTCGCGGGGGCCAAGGACTTCATCCAGTGGTGGATGGATCCGCTGCGGTTCGACGCGTGGATTCGGCTCCAGGGCGGATATATGCTTCCGCCGAGCAAGAAGTGGGACGGCGACCCTCTGCTCATCAAGGATCCAAAGTATGCCGCCTTTGCACGCCAGGCCAAGTTCGGGCGCACCATCGGTTGGGCGGGCGAACAGAACGAAAAGGCGGCTCTCTCCTTCTCCAAGTACATCGTGGTGGATACCTTCGCCAAGGCCATCACCGACGGCGACGCCGCGGCGGCGATCAAGTGGGGCGCAGACCAGCTCCAGCAGATTTACGGAGGCTAAACTGACAGGGAGCGCGGTGGAATCGCCGCGCTCCCACTCCTCTCTCGGCTGGCCTATCCTGGAACGGGACCTAGCCTGGGCCCGGCGCATCGCGGCCAAGAGGCACGGCGGCGCGGCCCTCTTAGCGGAGGGATCACCATATGAGCTTAGTTCAGCCCAGCGCCCTCGACGACGCCCGATTGCCGAAGCCACCTGCACCACGCTGGCGACTCGCGGACATCCTGGAGCGGGAAGGCTCCCTCGGCTGGATACTGTTGGCACCGGGGAGCCTGTTGCTTCTCATCTTCATCGCCTACCCTTTCTTTCTGGGCATATGGCTCTCCCTCACGAACTCCATGATAGGGCGAATGGGCGCATTCGTGGGGTTAAAGAATTTCGTCTTCCTCCTGATGAACGACAGCATATTCCGCCAGGCCGCGACGAACACATTCGTCTACGCCTTCTTGAGCGTTCCTTTCAAACTGTTTCTGGGCCTGGGGCTAGCGCTGCTGCTGAACCAGCAGTTCCACTTCCGCAATGCACTACGGGCTGGACTGCTACTCCCCTGGATAGTCCCAACCGCGCTCAGCAGTCTTGCGTGGTTGATGATCTTCGACGGTGTGCTGAGCCCAATCTCCTGGCTACTGAAGGCCCTGGGGCTAGCAAGTGCGAACATCCCGTTCCTTGGGGACCCGATAATGGCGATGTCTGCCCTGGTCTTCGCCAACGTGTGGCGCGGCGTGCCATTTTTCGCCGTCTCCATCCTGGCCGGACTTCAGGCGGTGCCCCAGGAGCTTCACGAAGCGGCGTCCATAGACGGGGCAGGTCCCTGGCAGCGGTTCCTGTCGGTCACAATACCGGTGATCAGGGGAATTACCCTGATCGCCACCCTGTTCTCCATCATATGGACCTTCGCGGACTTCCAACTGATCTATGTGCTCACCAAGGGCGGCCCCGCCAACACAACCCACATCTTCGGTACCTACGCCTACCAGATTGGCCTGAACGCCACCGATATTGGCCAGGGCGCGGCGATAGCCCTGTACATGTTCCCGTTCCTGGCCATCTTCGCCGCGATCCTGCTGATCTATCTCAGAAAAGGAGACGAATAGGATGGTCGGTGGTCCAAGCACGCTTCGTAGACTCATCACATTCTATCTGCCGCTAACACTGTTCGCGGTTCTCCTGCTGTTCCCATTCTACTGGATGCTGGTCGTATCGCTTAGGCCAAACGCGGATCTCTTCGACACCAAGGTCAATCCCTTCTGGCCCTGGAACGCGACCCTGGACAACTACCGGTACCTCCTGAACTCAACAGGTTTTCCCAGTTGGACTGTCAACACGGTAATTGTCACCTTCGCGTCCACCTTCCTGTCGCTGATCTGCAGCATTCTGATCGGCTACGCACTGGGAAGGCTCCGGTTCCGCGGCGCTAACGTCATGGGCCTGGTGATCTTCCTGGCCTACCTTGTGCCACCGACCCTGCTGTTCCTGCCGCTGGCCCAGGTTATCGCGTCGCTCCACCTGTACAACACCTACTGGGCGCTGATACTCACCTATCCAACCTTCCTGGTGCCCTTCGGGGGGTGGATGCTCATGGGCTACTTCCGCACCATTCCCCACGAGTTGGAGGAGTGCGCCATGATCGACGGGGCCAGTCGGATCAGGGCAATGGTCTCCATCGTCCTGCCCTTGGCGCTGCCGGGCATACTGTCGGCCGGCATATTCGCCTTCACTCTCTCCTGGAACGAGTTCCTATATGCCCTGATATTCATGTCCTCCGGAACCATGAAGACAATCCCCGTGGGCACGGTCAGCGACCTGGTCAAGGCCGACGTTTATCAGTGGGGTGCCCTAATGGCGGCAGGCCTCCTGGGATCCGTTCCGGTTGCGGTGATATACTCATTCTTTGTGGATCACTATGTGTCTGGCCTCACAGCCGGCGCCGTGAAGGGGTAGAGAGATGGCACAGGTAGTACTGGATCACGTAACCAAGAAGTTCGGGAACGTCACGGCCGTCAACGACCTATGCATAGACATCCAGGACAAGGAGTTCCTGGTG
>Ga0209638_1000336_pt1 | contig 30892 bp, 31 predicted proteins | sample BarGraNGADG00211_FD_184490 | JGI IMG/M metagenome (GOLD analysis project Ga0209638, IMG submission 184490) | Arctic peat soil microbial communities from Barrow, Alaska - Barrow Graham LP Ref core NGADG0002-211 (SPAdes) (version 2) | ecosystem: Environmental > Terrestrial > Soil > Wetlands > Peat...
CCGGCGCCAGGACGAGATCGGCACGCCATGGGGCGTCACGATCGACGACCAGACACTCGAGAACGACACCGTCACCATCCGCGACCGCGACTCGCTGGAGCAGATCCGGGTTGACCTGTCGAAGGTCGGCGCTCACCTGGCCGAGCAGCTGGCAGCGGATTGGAAGACGCCTAAGGGCGAGTAAGAGAGCCTGCCGTATTACGCCGAACTCACTCGGCGCGCTTCAGTAGATATAAGACCGAGCCATTCTCGTCTACTGCCTGAAGCTCGGTGAACGCGTCGTGACTCGCTCTCGCGATGTGCCGCAACATATTGTCCAAACCGGCTTCCGTCGACTCACCCACAAACGTTAGGCACAGGAGTCCTCCGCGGGCTTGAACATCGATGATCGTTCCTCCGGTGTACTCGGCCGCTGCTAGTGAAGCCATCGCGGCAAGCATCTCCTCCGAAACGAAACCAGAATAGGGACCGTTGCGCGACGTGGATGGCACAACGTAGGCACAGAAGAAGAGGTTTACCGCAACGTCGATGCCATCGAGAGCCGACCGTAAACCGGCAGTCGCTCCGAAGACATGGTTCGCGATAACGGTCATTGATCGCCCGTCCTCGTCTCTGACGATGAGCTCTCCGCGACCGCCAACGGCCGTCCTTGCATGGGCATCAGCGTTTCGGAGCTCTCGCTGAACGAACAACCGAAGGAGCTCGATTACGGCCTCGATGCGGCGTTCGAACCTCTGTTCAAGTCCACCGATCGTCGAGGCTACTAGCGGTTCTGGAGTAGGCCGCTTTCGGGCAAGATCGTCGAGCGCGACGAGCAACGACCCGTATGGTCGGAGAACACCTTCCGCGAGGCGTTGGTACGCCTCGACGATTGCCGGTAGTTCGTCATTAACGCAGTAACGACTCATTGCCTGCTCGTAGCGGGGCGCTGAGGCAATGATCCACGCTGCTTCGTCGTGATAGAAGCTTTCGATTAGTTCGATCGTCCCCGTTTCATTAATGGCGGCCGCCCGTGTAAGCAACTTCCACGATAGATAAGCGGCGCGATGAGCGAGGAGCGGGAACTGGGAGAGACCAAGGCGGAAGGCGAGGCCAACGAATGTCCCTTCGAAACCTGTCGGAATACGGTCAGGCGAGATCAGATAGCCGAGTTGATGCGCTCCGATTTCCTTGAGATCGTATCCAGCGGCACGAAGCTCTTTTGTGAGCTGAGCCTCACCGCGAGCGTACATTTCCTCGTCAATGTCGAGATCGTCGCTGAAGAGCATTTTGATTTGCTCACTTCCCGTCGGCATCTCGATGTCTATTTCGGACGCGTCCATGGGCGGGATCGCGTATAAAACGATCTCGTCTTCCTCAATCAGCCGCTTCTGAAGCTGAGCGAATGTTTTCGCTCCTTTCCGCGCCGAACTATCGCCTTCTGCCGTATAAGCTGTGACGAGGCATACCGCGGCCTCAAGAGGTCGCCTTGCGGCCGGGATAATTAGGTCCTTTAACAGACTGCTCTCGAACTGGAGCAAGAACTCCAGGATTTCCCGGACAGCTTCCCCGCGGCTCACGACGGAGCTAACTCGTTTCCTCAATAGACGACCGACCTCACGATCGTCGGCGACGTCGGTCGACGCAAGCCTTCTCGTCGCGTTGTGAAGTCTTAGGATCGGACCCCGGATCCAGTCATGGCGTAGATCTTCGAATAGGGAAAAATCGTCGAGCCGAACAGTTGCTTTCTCGATGTCGGTGTTTCGTTCCGCGCATAGTTCATAAGCACGAAGTAGCGTCTCAGCGCCCACGGCTCGTCGGAGTGTTGCTCGACGCTTAGCGGATTGCACTTGCATGCGGTTTATCGTACGGCGAAGATCACGCGGTAGCGACTCAAGCAGTTTTCTCTCGCCTTGTGGCCATGGCCAGACTGCCTTGAACGTTTGGCGAGAGTGCGCCTCGCGTTCCCGCCGGTGCTCTACTCGGGTGCCGGGCGCTCGAGCGCCCGAGCGCTCGGCGGCGCGAAGCCGAACTTCTTGTACAGGCCGTGCGCGTCGACGGTATGCAAGTACCAACGCATGCGCGCGAAGGGCCCGTCCTCGACGCTGAAGCGGATGACCATGGCGCCGAAGCCCCGGCCGCGGTACTCGGGCAGGACGTAGACATCGGCGAGATAGGCGATCGCCACTCCGTCCGAGACGGTGCGGGCGAAGCCGATCTGGCGGTTCTCGTGATAGAGGCCGACGACCCGATTCGCCTCGCTAACCAGCCGCTCCTGGATCTCGTAGGGGCGCCCTTTCGCCCAGTAAGTCTGCGTAGAGAGAAAGCGGTGGACCTCGGCGACGTCGATTCTCGCGGCGCTGTCGTCGAGCTCGTATCCGCCCGGGAGTTCCTTCTTCATGCCGAAAGCGTACGCAGACGGAAGCCGCCGTGCTCTTCGTAGGAGGAGGTGATCACCGCGAGGCACTCGCGCGAGGCCCGTTCATCCAGCCCGATCGCGCCCGATTCGGCCAGTGGACGGTGCAGAAATCCCTCCAGTCCGGCGAAGCCCTCCGCCGAGAGCGGCATCGATCCAGCGGCGCAGTTGCGACAGACGATGCCGCCCGCACGAGCCGAGTAGCCGGCGAAGGGCGGCCCACCGCCACAGCCGGCGCAGCTGCCCAGATGAGGCAGATAGCCGGCCAGCCAGATCAGCTTGAGCTGGAAGGAGAGTGTCAGCGGGTCGAGCGCGGGCTTGGCCGGCGCGCGGCTCGGAAGCTCGTCGAGCAGGTCGAGAAAGCGGGTCAGCGCCTCGAAGGCGCGCGGATTCGACTCCTGCTCGCTGAACAGGCGTAGCATCGCCTCGGCGCCGATCAGACCAACGCCGAGCCGGTAAGGCTCCTCGCGGGCGGCGTGGTGCGAGTGCAGCAGCTCGACCCCGGTGACGGTGCACAGATCGCTCCGGCCCTCGTGCAGCATGATCTCGACGTGCGAGAGCGGCTCCAGCCGAGCGCCGAAGCGCGACTTGGTCTTGCGGATCCCCTTCGCCACCGCGCCGACGCGGCCGCGCTCGAGTGAGTAGAGATGAAGCACTCGATCGGCCTCGCCCAGTCTGAACGAGCGCAGCACGACCGCCTCGGTCTTGAGTGCTCGACCCATGTAGCCAGTGTAGTGCCGCGCCCGGTGACGACGAACTGGGCCGAGTCTGCGGAACGATCGGCGCACTCTCGGCACGAACGTTCGTTGACACACGTGCCTTCTTCTGAGCGACGTCTGACACCGGGGTTCGTTCGGTCACAGAATTGCTCGACTTCTGGCACTCGTCGCAGATATCCCAGCTAAACCCGGCGCCGCTGGCAGCGCGGGCAGAACCAGGTGCCGCGCCCCGCGATCCTCGTCTTCGCGATCGCCGTCCCGCAGCGTTCGCACGGCTCGCCCTCGCGCCCGTAGACGCGAAACTCTTTCTGCATCGAGCCGGTCTTGCCGTCCGGGAGCGCGTAGTCGCGCAGCGTCGCTCCCTGGCGTGCGATGCCCAGCGCGAGCGTCTCGCGAATGGCTCCGTGCAGGCGCACTATCGCCTGCCGGGAGAGCGTTCCGGCCGTCGTGGCGGGATGCAGGCGTGCCGCCCAGAGCGCCTCGTCGACGTAGATGTTCCCGAGCCCGGCCAGCGTGCGCTGATCGAGCAGGGCCGCCTTGAGCGCGATGCGGCGTCCGGCCAAGCGCCCACGCAGCAGCTCGGAGCTGAAATCCGGCGCCAGCGGCTCCGGGCCGACGCGAGCGGCCAGGTAGCTCTCCAGCTCGATCGCGTCGAGCAGGCACCAGGTGCCGAAACGGCGCACGTCGCGGTAGACGAGCTCCGAGCCGTCGTCCAGCTCGAGCCCGGCCCGTTCGTGCGGAAGCAGTTCGCCGCCCGCTTGCCGGTGCCGCAGCGAACCCGTCATGCGCAGGTGCACGACGAGTGTCTTACCGCTCTCGAAGCGAACGAGTAGGTACTTGCCGCGGCGGTCGAGCAGCGAGATTCGCTCGCCCTCGAGCCGCGCCGCGACGTCGAGCGGCGGCTCGGGCCGGACGAGCCTCGAATCGAGGATCTCCGCCCGCACGATCTGTCTGCCGGAAACCAACGGCTCGAGCGAGCGGCGAATCGACTCAACCTCGGGTAGCTCGGGCACGCAGCAAGCCTAGCCTGCGAGCGCGGGCGTTCAGGAAGGCGTGACGAACGGCGTACCGGGGAGACTGCGCCCGGGCGAGCGTCCGCCCAGCCAGGCGTTGACGGTCGCGCCGACGTCGGCAGGCTCGCCTTCGTGGATGCGGCCTGCGGCGTTCGTGCCCTCGACGTAGGCGAGCAGAAGCTCGTACTCGCGCGTGTGCTCGTTGCCGGGGGTGGTCGGGTCGCAGCCGTGGTCGGAGGTGAGCACGAGCAGATCGCCCTCGCGCAGATGAGCCAGCAGCTCGGGCAGCCGGTGGTCGAAATCCTGCAGTGAGCGGTGGAAGTTGACCGGGTCGTTGCGGTGGCCCCAGAGCCGGTCGGTCTCGACCAGGTTGGTGAAGACGAGGCCGTGCTCGAGCTCTTCGAGCAGGTGCTCGGTCTGAGCGATCCCCTCGGCGTTGGACTTGGTTTGAATCGACTCGTCGAAGTCGCAGCCGGCGAATACGTCCCCGACCTTTCCGACCCCGTAGATCTTGGCGCCCGCTTCGTGCGCCAGCGTGAGGTAGTTGGGCCGGCGCGGCTGCAGCGCAAAGTCGCGGCGGCCCGGCGTGTGCTCGAAGAAGCCGCTCTCGCCCGTGAAGGGGCGAGCGATCACGCGCCCCACCTTGTGCTTGCCGTCCAGCAGCTCGCGCGCGACCGCGCAGGCCTCGTAGAGCTCCTCCGGCGGAATGACGTCCTCGTGCGCCGCGAGCTGGAAGACGGAGTCGGAGGAGGTGTAGACGATCCACTTGCCCGTCTCGATGTGCTCTTCGCCCAGTTCCTGGATGATGTCGGCGCCGGAGGCGACCTTGTTGCCGATCACGCCGCGGCCGGTGCGGTGCATGAAGGGGTCGATCACCTCGGCCGGGAAGCCGTACGGGTAGGTCGGTATGGGCCGCGGCATGACGACGCCCATCAGCTCCCAGTGCCCGGTGGTCGTGTCCTTGCCCGCGGAACGCGGCGCAAGCCGGCCGGCAATCGCCGGCGCGCCCGGCTGCGGCGGACAGCCCGCCAGCGGAGCGACGTTTCCCAAGCCGAGCGCCTCGAGCATCGGCAGGTCGAGGCCGCCGACCGCCTCGGCGACGTGGCCCAGCGTATTCGCATCCTCGTCGCCGTAACGCGCCGCGTCAGGAAGCGGACCTGCTCCCACCGCGTCGAGCACGATCACGCAAGCCCGGGCCATGCGCCTATTCTAAGAGTCGGCGCGACGGCATCGGTTGAATGCCCGGTAGCTTGATCGCTCGCGAGCCCGGGCCCTGAACTCATTTCGGAATGAAGACCCATCGACTGGGTGCGACCCGGTGGATGCGAGGCTAGGACGCAGTGTCGCGCCCGTAGCCGGCGGCTACGGGCGCGACCGAGGACGACGTCCTCGCGCCGCCGAGCGCGGCCAGGCGGTGGAGTGCTTCGTTCTGAAAGGAGTTCGAAAGGCTATTCTACGAGTCGATGGCCACAGCACTCGGATTGATCGGATTGATCTTCTTCATCGCCTGCGTGATTGCGCTGGCGGCGGCAATCACCTGGCTGGTCGTCAAGATCAGCCCCACGACAGTGGGCAAAAAGCCCGCCGCCAAGAGCAGCGACAGCTAAGAACTCTGTGTCTCGGCGCCGCGCGCGGCGTCCACCAGCGCCAGCGTGACATCCACCATGCGCGTGAGATCGTCCACGGCGATCTCCTCTTCCGGCGAGTGAATGTGGGCCATGCCGTTGGAGAGATTCACGCACGGCAGACCGCCGGCGTTGAAGATGTTGGCGTCAGCGCCGCCGCCCGTCAATCCAAGCTTTGGTTCGAAACCGCTGCTTGCAAGCGCTTTCTCGGCCAGCGCGACCGGTAGGTCGCCGGGCTTGAAGCGGTAGCCGCGATAGATCTCGATCAGCTTCGTCTCGGCCCGGCACTCGCTCTGCTCGGCGGCGAAGCTGATCGTCTCCAGCATCTCCTCGATCAGCTCGAGCTGGGTGGTCTCGTTGTGCGAGCGGATCTCGGCCTCCAGCTCGCACAGTCCCGGCACGATGTTTCGCGCCACGCCGCCGCGGACGACACCGACGTTCGCCGTCGTCTCCTCGTCAATGCGGCCGAGGCGGAAGTCGCAGATGGCCCGGGCGCAGGCCACGATCGCGCTGCGTCCCTCCTCCGGAGCGATGCCCGAGTGAGCGGCGCGCCCGATGAAGGTCGCGTGCAGCTCGCGGTGGTAAGGCGCGCCGAGAATGACCTCGCCGATCGGCGCCGCCTGGTCGTAGACGTAGCCGAGCTTGGCCTCGAGTGAGCCGAGATCGAGAAACTTGGCGCCCTGCAGCCCGACCTCCTCCATCACTGTGAAGACGAGCTCGACTCCCGAGTGCGGACGGTGCTCCTTGACGATGCGCCGCGCCGCCTCGAGCATCGCCGCGACCGCCGCCTTGTTGTCGGCGCCGAGGATCGTCCCGGCCGAGTTGCGCACGACGCCGTCCACGACCTCGGGCACGATCGCGCCCTGCGGCGGCACCGTGTCGAGGTGCGAGCAGAGCATGATCGGCACCCCGCCCGGCTCGGCGCCGGGCAGGCGGCAGACGATGTTTCCCGCCTCGCCGGGAATCAGCGGAGCGGCGCCGTCCTCGTGCGGGTCGAGCCCCAGCCCGCGCAGATAGGCGAGCACGTAGTTCGCGGCGGCGCGTTCCTTGCTCGACGGGCTCGGAATCCGAGCCAGCTCCGTGAAGAGCGTGATCACGCGCTGAGGCATCGCCCGATTCTAGACACGCAGTCCGGTCGCGGCCCCACCGAGAGAACGAAACTTGACAGCCGTCAGAATGACCTTTTAGGGTTGCTCCATGGCGCCGCGCCGCAAATATGTCGAGGAAATTACGCCGATCGCCGCGCGAAGAGCACGGCGATTTCTTCTGTTCTTGCTCACTGCGGCAGTTGTTTCGACGGGTGCCGGCTGCGGTTCCAACTCCTCGCCGGCTCGTCCAGGCGCGGTCGAAAAGACGGTGACAACCAAGCCGTGGTGCCAGGCCAAGCGGGACGCGGCCTGGAAGAAGGCGCTTGGAGGCGGTCTCGTCACTCTCTCGCGGCGCGCATCCGTGCAACCGCTGGCGGTCGCGGATGACGGGCACTCGTTCTACGCCACGCTTTTTTCGAAGAGCTACTCCGGCATCGTCGAGATCGACGCGAGAACGAGCCGCTACACAACGATCCGGCGCGTCCCGCATGTCGACGCGTACGGGGCGCTCGGCAGTGCGGACGGACGTTGGCTGGTGTGGGCCGACACGACGACGAACTACTGGACGAAGTGGAAGATCTGGTCGTGGGACTCGCGCACCGGCAGGCTGCGCCGGGTGGCGGAAACACCGCGCGCAGCGGACGCGGCGGATTGGTCAGCCGTCTCCACGCCCAGTGTGCGCGACGGGTACGCCGTCTGGGCGCAGGGCATTGGATCCGGGAAGACCGGAGTGCACGTCGTCGATCTTGCAAGCGGAAAGAACAAGATCATCTATCGCGGGCGTGCGTCCGAGCCGTTCCTTCTGCCAGGCCGCGTAGTCGTCTGGACGGAGGACGTGGGAGATTTCGTTACCAAGAATCCAGACTACGTACTCAGGGCTGCGAACGCCGTCAGCGGAAAGCGGGTCGCTCTACCGGCCGGAGTGCGTGATCTGAGCGGATATCCAACTGCCTCCCTCGTGAGCGACGGAAGCGGGTACCTGTACACGACCGACTCGTCGAATTGGCTCTGGTGGTCACCGTCGCTGGGCGACAAAGCAAGTCGGGTCTTTCGCACTCGATACGGAGGCCCGCTTGACAACTCACTCGCGATGGCCGGACGCTATGTCTTCTTCAGCGACTACCCGTTCGCCTATTTCGCCGATACGCATACAGGCCGCTATCTCCAGATCAGCGCGGGCGGTTCTGTTCTCTTCGGCTCAAAATCTCTTGTCCTGTCGAAGCCGGCGGCGGTAAAGGCCTCGCACGGGATCGCCGACGTCGCCTTCCTTCCGCTCGCGTCGCTTCCGCCGATTCCGCCCTGCCGCTAGAGATTCCTAACGTTCTCGCTCGCTTCCGCCGGAACAGCGGCGCTCGAGGCATGCGCATTTCCTCGCGCGATCGCCCGCTCCAGCGCGGCGCCGACGAAGTCGCGGAAGAGCGGCGCCGGGCGGGTTGGGCGCGACTTGAACTCCGGGTGGAACTGGCTGGCGACGAACCACGGGTGATCGGGAAGCTCGACGATCTCGACCAGGCGCCCGGACTGATAGGTGCCCGAGACGACCAGCCCGGCCTCGAGCAGGCGCTCGCGGTAGATGTTGTTGACCTCGTAACGGTGCCTGTGGCGCTCGTGCACGACGGTCTCGTCATAGGCCGCCTGGACGCCGGTTCCTTCGACCAGCTCGACCGCGCTCGCGCCGAGCCGCATCGTGCCGCCGAGATCGCGCACTTCTTTCTGCTCGGGCAAGAGGTCGATCACCGGATACGGCGTCTCGGGATCCATCTCGGTGGAGTTGGCGCCGTCCAGCCCGGCCACGTTACGCGCGAACTCCGACACCGCCACGTGCATGCCCAGGCAGATACCGAGATAGGGAATTCCCTGCTCGCGGGCGACTTGGCAGGCGAGGATCTTTCCCTCCCAGCCGCGTGAGCCGAAGCCGCCGGGAACGAGCACTCCGTCCACCTGCTCCAGCTCCTGGCGCGCCTCCTCCAGCGACATCCCCTCCGAGTCGACCCAGCGCACCCGCACGCGGCAACCGTGGTGGATGCCACCGTGCTTGAGCGCCTCGAGCACCGACAGGTAGGCGTCCTGGAGCTTCACGTACTTGCCGACCAGCGCGATCTCCACCTCGCCCTCGAGCTTGCCGATGCGCGCGACCAGGTCGTTCCACTCGCCCAGATCGGTGGCGCCGGCGGGCAGGTGCAGCTTCTCGCAAACCAGCCGGTCGAATCCCTCCCGCTTGAGCACCGTCGGAACGAGATAGACGTCCGGGACGTCGGGATTCGCGATCACGGCCTCGCAGTCGACGTCGGCGAAGAGCGCGATCTTGTCGCGAATCTCCTGCGAGATCGGCTCGTGCGAGCGGGCGACGACGATGTCGGGGTGGATACCGATGCGCCTCAACTCGTTGACCGAGTGCTGCGTGGGCTTGGTCTTCAGCTCGCCGGCGGCCTCGATGAAGGGCACCAGCGTGACGTGGATGTAGAGGACGTTCTCCTGCCCGACCTCGCGCCGGTACTGGCGGATCGCCTCCAGGAACGGCTGTCCTTCGATGTCGCCGACCGTTCCGCCGATCTCGCTGATCACGACGTCGGCCGGAGTCGTCTCGGCGATGCGGCGGATGCGGTGCTTGATCTCGTTGGTGATGTGAGGGATCACCTGCACGGTCGCGCCCAGGAACTCACCCTTGCGCTCCTTGCGCAGGACCGTCTCCCAGATCGCGCCCTGGGTGTTCGAGGAGGCGCCGGTGAAGTTGGTGTCGATGAAGCGCTCGTAGTGACCGATGTCGAGATCGGTCTCCATGCCGTCCTCGGTAACGAACACTTCGCCGTGCTGGAAGGGGCTCATCGTGCCCGGATCGACGTTCAGGTAGGGGTCGAACTTCTGCACCTGGACGGAGAGCCCGCGTGCCTTGAGCAGGCGGCCGAGCGAAGCCGCGACGATGCCTTTGCCGAGGGCCGAGACGACGCCTCCGGTAACGAAGATGTACTTGGTCGCGCGCGTGCTCACTATCCGCTCCTTCTTCGCTCGTGGTTGGCGGCGCTGATCGGGGAGCTCGTTGCCGCGCTGCTTGTCTGGAGAGACGTCTCCCGGGGCGATGCGATCGGCCTCTCAGGGTACGTCGTAACTTGCCTCTCCACTACCTGCAAAGCTAGCACGGCGGGGATCACCTTCGAGTCTCCATCCCCCTAAGCGCCATGCCAAGGGATCGTACGGCGCCGGTAGGACAGCAGAGAATCACGCATAAACCGCCCGAACAGAGGTCGACGAGCGCGAGGTGTACCGGCGCGATTCCTCGCGACTCAACGGCCGGCGGAGTAAACGCACTTCATGGCACCCAACTTCGTGAACAAGATGTCGCGCTTCCCGGCGATCACGCCACCTTGCTTTGTGAGCGTCCATGATGCCTGCGCGTCTTTATTTCGCAGAGCGGCCAACAGCCTTTTTGCGTCAGAGGAGAACTCCTCGCTCAGGGCTATCGCCCGATCGAATGTCTTCTGCTGACCGACAGGCGGTACGAGCTTTTTGAGGCGAGCGACTTGATCCTCCACTAGTGGTAGCACCTCCGCGGTAATGGTCGCGTCCTCCTTGAACGAACCGGTGGAAGCATCTCCGGATGCCAGTTTCTCCTTGAAAGGGGTGCAGATCGCATTCGCCTTGCTGACGAACTCCGCCTTGGTAAGGGGCTTCTTGTCTCCACTGCCGCAGCCTCCTAGAAGGATCGAAGCGAAAACGATCGGCATCGCCAGCCTGGTCATCTTCCTCGTCTGCGTCATCCCGCTCAGACACCGTCTCGAACTGCCACCGTGGCCAGGAATTCCTCGCCGCCGAGCATGCGCTCGATCTCGGCTGCTCGCTCGCTCGGGTCAAGTGCCTCGATGCGAGTGTGGGTCGGGTCGCCGGGGATCTTCTCGACCAGGAAGTGGCGCGCGGCGCGGCTGGCGATCTGGGGCAGGTGCGTGATCGTGATCACCTGGGCGCGGGCGCCGAGGCGCTCGAGCGTGTCGGCGACGGTGTTGGCGGTGCGGCCGCCGATGCCGGCGTCGATCTCGTCGAAGACGAGTGTCTCGCCCCCGGCCACCGCCGCCAGGGCCAGCGCGATGCGAGAAAGCTCGCCGCCCGACGCGGTCTCGGCGACCGGCGCAAAGGGAAGGCCGCGGTTGGGGCGGATCAGGAACACCGTCTCGTCGGCTCCGCTCGGGCCGGGCTCGCGCTCGGCCAGCTCGACGCGGAACTCGCCCTCCCCCAGTCCGATCTGGCCCAGCTCGCTCGCGACCGCGGCGGCGAAAGGCTCTGCGGCAGCTCGCCTCGCCGCCCGCAGCTCCTCGGCCAGAGTTCGCGCACGCCGCTCGGCGGCGTTCATCTCCGTCTCGGCGGCCGTCAGCGGATCGATGCCCTCGTCCAGCTGGGCCAGCTCGGCCCGCGCCGCCGCGGCGCGCTCCATCAGCTCAGCGAAATCGAGGCAGCGGAAGCGTCGCTTGGCCTGTGCGATTCGGTCGAGCTCGGCCTCGAGCTGCTCGAGCCGGTCGGGCTCGACCTCCAGCGAGGCCAGAAAGCCCGAGAGCGAGCTGGCCGTCTCGCGCAACTCGAGCTCGGCGCTACGCAATTCTTCGGTGCAGGCCGCGAGCTCCGGCGCCAGGCGCTCGAGCGGTGCCAGGGCGCCCTCGGCGATCGCGACCAGTCCCGCGGCTCCGTCACCCTCCTCGGGGGTCAGCGCCTCGAGCGCGGTCTGCGTCGCCTGTGCCAGCTCGGCAACGTGACTGATGCGCTCGCGCTCGCTGCGCAGCCGCTCCTCGCTGCCGTCGTCTAGTTCCTCGGTCGCCTCGACCAGCGCCTGCATCTCCTCGAGCCGCGCCTGGACGGCATTCGCGTCGCGTGCCAGCTCGGAGTAACGGCGCCGGGCCGCCGTCAGCTCCCGCCAGGCCGCCCGCGCCTCTCTTCTCCTCCGGCTCTGTTCTTCACCGGCGAAGGCGTCGAGCAAGTCGAGCTGGTAGGCCGGGCGGCTCAAGCGGCGCTGCTCGAACTGGCCGGACATGGCGATCAGCCGCTCGGCGGCTGCCGCGGCGTCCTCGCGCGCGATCGCGCGGCCCCAGGCGTAGGCGCGCGTGCGACCATCGCTGAACACCCGCCGCGCCAGCACCAGGCCGTCCTCGCCGGCGGGCTTCAACTCCGCGACAGCCGCCAGCTCCTCCTCGTCGAAAAACCCCTCGGGCAGCTCCAGCTCCGCCTCGACGTAGGCTTCCCCGGCAGCCGGCCCGACAGCGGAGGCCTCGCCCTTCTGCCCGAGCAAAAGCCCGATCGCCTGGGCGAAGATCGTCTTGCCGGCGCCGGTCTCGCCCGAGACGGCGTTCAGACCGGGCGCGAACTCGAGCTCGGCCTCGCGAATCAGGACGAGGTTCTCGATCCGGAGCCTACGCAGCATGAGGAATTCGGTCGCCGACCATCGCAGAAGAGGCTACAGGCCGCACAGGACTGCGAACAGTCGGCGTTTCTGGACCTGTGACGGTGACTCACTCCGCCGCCGTCCGTCATCTGCGGCATACAAATGTGGACGACCCGTCGAGGTGTTAGGTTGAGCGCCAATGAGCCGCGCAAAGCTCTCCCTCGCGTCGCTCATCTGCATCGCAATGGGCGGCGTGATCATTGCAACCAAGATCCACGATTACGGCTTTTCGCGTGCCGTGGTTCTCGGGATTTCGACCGGGGCGCTCATCACCGGAGTGCTCGCCTTCTTCGTCCGGCGCAACTGGTACCGCCGGCTGACGGATGCGGATCAGCGCGAGGTGAGAAAGAACATGCGCATGGTACGTGTGCTGGTGCCACTTACGGTTGGGATTGGGGCGATGATCAGCGTCGCTTTCCGAGCCGTGGGTGGAGATGCCCGGACATACGTCCTATCGTCCCTGAGCGCACTCTTCGTCGGTAGCGCGATTCTCTGTATCCCCATCCTTTTTCGAAAGGACATCTGGGAAACGGAGCGGGGGCCGTAGAAACCGAGACTCCTAGGACGGGAAGATCTCGCGGAAGCGCCGCACGAAGGTCACTTCCGGCAGCAGGGCCAGCAGCCCGCGCTTCTCGCCGAAGGTGACGCCGGCGCGCTCTTCGAAACCGAGCTCGGTCAGCGGAGCTCCATCCACCAACACCGAGAGCGGGATGTCGGCCGTCACGTTGGTGGCCACGAGCGACTGCCCGCGCGGGACGACGAGCGGGCGGGCGGCGAGCGTGTGCGGGGCAACGAAGGTGATCGACATCACGTCGATGCCCCAGACGAGCACCGGGCCGCCGTTCGAGAGGTTGTATGCGGTAGATCCGATCGCCGTGGAGCAGACCATGCCGTCGCAGGCGACGTTGCCGTAGTCCTCGCCGCCGACCTGCCAGTTGAGCTCGACGACGCGACCGTGCGTCGAGGAGATGAGGACGATGTCGTTGATCGCGGCGCGGCGCTGACCGCCCGCCTCGACGTCGAGCGTGGGAAGCTCGAGCAGCCGGTAATCGCCCGTGAAGGCTCGTTCGACGCCGTTTTCGAGTTCGCCGGCGGAGACCGAGGTGAGAAAGCCGACGCGTCCGTAGTTGACGCCGAAGACGGGGATGCCGCTGTCGATGAAGCGGTCGAGCGTGCGCAGCATCGTGCCGTCGCCGCCCAGCACGATGACCAGGTCGGCCGTCGCGACGTCGTCGTCGGCGGGCGGAAGACCGTGCTTTTCTCGCTCGTCCGCGGGGAAGAGAAGCGTCACGCCGTTGTGCTCGGCGACCGCCTGCAGGCGCTCGAGCCCGTCTCCGATCGTCTCGACTCGGCCGTGAGTGACCACGGCGGCGGTGCGAATCGGCTCACTTGGTGGCATCGCAGATCCACTCCTCGAGCTGGCTGGGGAGACTGGGTTCGGCGTCGTTGATCAGGTGGATGAAGATCTCGCGGTTTCCCTTCGGGCCGGGCAACCCGGAGTCTACGACGCCGGCCACCCGTGCATGCCAGTCGAGCGAGGCTTCGGCGACCTCGCGCACCACGCGGCGGCGGATCTCGGGGTCGCGGATCACGCCTCCCTTCCCGACTTCTTCCTTTCCCGCTTCGAACTGCGGCTTGACCATCGCGAGGGCCTGCCAGCCGGGCGCGGCCAGCGCCAGCACCGGCGGCAGCACCAGCCTGAGACTGATGAAGGAGACGTCGCAGACGATCAGCTCCGGCGCGAATGGAAGCTCTTTCAGCTCGCGCGCGTTCACGCGCTCGAGCACGATCACACGGGCGTCATCGCGGAGCTTCGAGGCGAGCTGCCCGTAGCCGACGTCGAGCGCGATCACGCGCCGGGCGCCGCGTTGCAGCAGGCAGTCGCTGAAGCCGCCGGTCGAGGCGCCCACGTCGAGGCAGTCCTTCCCGGCCGGGTCGACGTCTAGCGCATCCAACGCGTTGGCGAGCTTTTCGCCGCCGCGCGATACGAAGGGCGCCTTGGCGGTGAGCTCAAGCTCGGCATCTTCGGGCACCTGCTGGCCGGCCTTCGAGTAGCCGCGCACGCGCCCAGCCATGACAAGGGCTTGGGCTTGGGCGCGGGAATCGGCGAGGCCGCGCTCGACGAGCAGGATGTCGAGGCGTTTCTTCTCTGGGCGACTGGTCATGTTCTCGGCAGGTAGGCGCCTTTCGGGGATCGGGAATGGTTCCCTCTTCAACGACTACCCTCCCACGCGGCGGGGAACGGTATCAAGGCGACGAAGACGCGAAGGTGTGGGTTGCGTGCCGACTCCGGTTCTTCCGAGTATGGGAAATATCGCGGAGGCTTATCACCTCAACGCAATGTTACGGGCACATGGAGGTGCCGTACCCGTAATTCTTCGGCTTGGCGCACGGGTAGAGAGCCGGAGAGTTCGGACTCATTCCCTCGCGAGCGATCGCGCGGCCCGAGGCGTCGAAGGCGACAAGCACGCCGAGTCGGCGGCCGCGCGGATAGTACCGCGACGGAATCGGCCAGATGAGGTAACCCTCCTTTGGTTTTAACTCGATCCGGTCTCCATCCTGAAAGCGCGCCTCGACCCACGCGACTCGCTTCCCCACCGTGCCAGCTACGTTGACGTGCGTGCCGCCGCCCTGCAAATTAAGTAGAAGCGCCGGTAGCTTGCGAGGCACCGACTCGCCGGCCGGGGTACAGCCAAAGGATTGGTTCGTCCACGTACAGATACCGCCTCCGCGTTCAGGAGCGACCCAAAGGCCGATGTGCGCACCATCGTTAGCGCGAAGGTCGAAGAGCTGCCGCCGTTTTGACCAAATAGCCTTACTCGGTACGGGCAACGACGAATAGCCCGGCAGGCGACGGCGGACCAAATCGAGAATGCTCGGGGCGCTGTGGCGGATGGATTCGCGGGTGAGCGTCTTCCCAGCACTGTTGAAGAGGGCGATTGCTACGGGCCACCTCCCTTTGTGGCGGCGCGAGTTTGGAACGGGGAAGTAGTAAAAACCGGCATCGATCGGCTTACTGACCCAGACGAAGGGGATCTCGGCTGTCTTCCCGTCCGCATAAGTGACCTCGAGACGGGCTCCATTTCCATTGAAGAACGATCCGAACAACACGCGGTCAGTGACCATGTTGCCACCTCGGGCGTTAAACGTTTCTCCAGACCCCATGACATCGAGCGTCCCCGCGTATCTAAAGGCGTTATGGTTCGCGCGACAGCCGCCGCCGAACCCAGACCAGGCGGCGCAGAACCCTCCCTTCTTAGTCGGCGCGACCCAGAGGACGTGGTTTTTCCCGTCGATGCGAAAGCCTAAGATACGGCGCGTTTGATGCGGAAGAACGCCCGGCGCCATCCCGGGCGGAGCGCCGACATCCATGCTGCCAAAGTCGTTGACGACCTTCTTCGCGCCTTTGGCCTGCTTACCGAAGTCGACCACCGGATGGCCCAGCGCGTAGGCGGAGGCAACGCCGACCACGACGAGCGCGGTCAGGAGGACGACCCCGTAGATTCCCTGGCGCCGGCGCGCCAGCGTTGCACGGTGGATCACGTCCGTCCAGTTGCCGTCGTTGGGACCTGCGCTGAGAATCGCATCACGCTTCAGCTCTTCACTCATCGTCCCACCTCCTCGCCGTCGAGTAGGCCGAGCAGCTCTTCCTTAGCCTGGGCGAGCGTCGCGGCGACCGTCCCCTCCGAGATCCCGGCGATCTCGGCGATCTCGGCGTAGGAGAGATCGGCGAAGTAGCGCAGGAAGACCACGAGCCGGCGGCGGGGCGGTAGCGCGCGCACCGCGGCGCGGAGGTCCCGGTCGGGAGCCGCCTCGGACGCGGGCGCCTCGTACTCCTCGTCGTCAAACGACCACTCGCGACGCAGGCTGCGGCGCATTTTGAGCGCCACGTTGACCGCGATTCGCCAGACCCAGGCCTCCAGGCTCCCCTCGCCGCGAAACTTCCGCTGCTCGCGCAGCGCTCTGGCGAAGGTCTCTTGCACGACCTCGCGGGCCAGATCGTGGCTTCCAACCACGCCCGCCATGATGTCCCGGTAGTTCCGGTACTGGTCGCGGTAGAGCTGTTCGAGAGCTTCTGCGTTCCCTTTCACCTGTACCTACAGATCTCCGGCGCGCCGGTTTCCTTTAGCGGGAAGACGAAGGAGCTCAGCTCGTGCGCGAGACGAGACTCTCGGTGATGCCCTCCAGCACGGAGGTATCGGCGTCGATCCCGGCTAGCAGCGACTGCGCGCGGGCGGCGGCCTCGTCGGCCAGGCGCCTGGTTTCCTCGATGCCGTGCACGATCACGTAGCCGTCGCGATCGAGCAGGTCGTCCACCAGCTGGAAGAGCAGACCCAGCTCCGCGGCGAAGGCGCGCCAGGGCACCTGCGCGGGCGCGGGCAGCTCGACTACGTCGAGCGCCAGCCCGATCGCCGCCACGAACAGGCAACCGGTCTTCAGCCGGTGCAGCTCCTCCAGCTCGGCGCCGCCGTTGACGTCCAGATACTGGCCGCCGATCATTCCCTGCGCCGCGGCGACGAGCTCGCGTGCGACGGCCGGGCTCGGATAGCTGAGCGCCAGGCGCACGGCCTCACCGAAGAGCGCGTCGCCGGCGAGGATGGCGATGTCCTCGCCCCACTGAATGTGCACGCTGGGGCGACCGCGCCGCACGGCGTCGTCATCCAGCGCGGGCAGGTCGTCGTGGACGAGCGAGAAGGAGTGCACGAGCTCCAGCGCGGCGGCGGCCGGAAGCACCCGCTCCGGCTCGCAACCGAGCGCCTCGGCGGTCGCCAGGCAAAGCACGGGACGGATTCGCTTGCCACCGCCCTCGAGCGAGTAGCGCATCGAATCGCGCAGATCGCCGAGATCGGCGGACAGATCGAGCGTGCGCAGGTAACCCTCGATCAGAGCGCGCAGCTCGTCAGGCGCTCGCATCGGCCTCGGCCTCCGCTTCGCGGCGAGCGCGGGAAAGCTCGGCCTCAACCTCCTTGGCCAGCTCGGAAAGCTGGCTCAGGATCTCTATCGCCTGGGCCGAGTCGTCCGCCTGCTCCAGCTGACGGCGCGTCTCCTCCACCTTCTCCAGCAGCTTCTCGGCTCGGGCCAGCGTTTCCTCTGAGCTCACTCGCTTCCTCCCTCTCTCGCGATCTTGCCGAGCGCGCCGTTGACCAGGCGCGCCGCTTCGTCGGTTGTATATCGCTTTGCCAGCTCGACCGCCTCGTTGATGGCGACCTCGTAGGGAACCGTATCGCCCTCTATCTCGTACACGGCGATGCGCAGAATGTTTCGCTCCAGCGCGCCCAGCCGGTCGGCCGTCCAGTCCTCGAGCACCTCGTTCAGGCGCCTGTCGAGCTCGGCCGCGCGCTCGGAGACGGCGCGGGCGGTCTCGAGCGCGAAGGGATCGATCTCGCCGGCGTAGAGCGAGGCCAGCGGCTTGCCGGTCAGATCCCACTGGTAGAGGAGAAAGAGCGCCGTCCTGCGCGCGGCTCTGCGGCCGGCCATCAGGCGATCTCCTCGACAGTCACGTCCACGCTCAGCCGGTCGAGCTCGCACATCAGCGCAAGCGTCTCGTGGACGGAGCTTTGCACCTGCGCCGTGAGCGCCGGCAGGACGGCGCTGCTCGGAGCGACGATGCCGACCGCCACTCGACCGCCGTCCGCGCTCAGGTCAAAGGAGATGCTGCGGCGCGGATAGCGGCGCACCCGAGCGCCGGCTCGTTCCACGGAGGTCGAGACGATCGTGGCAAGCGTCTGAGAAGGAACGATGATCCGCCCCGCTTCCTCCTCGAAGACGAGTGCTTCCTTCATCCCTTGAGCAGAGCCGGGAGGCGGCTGCCCACCTCGGCGATGAAGTTCGTCGAGTAATCCCCGAGCCGGAACTCCTCGGAATCGACGATCTCGCGAATGACTCGGGTAGTGCTCGTCACGCCCTCGATCTGGAGCTCGCCGAGCGCACGCAGAGCGCGCTCGATCGCGGCCGGGCGATCGCTGTCGTGAACGACCAGCTTGGCCAGCAGCGAGTCGTAGTAGGGGTGGATCTCCATGCCCTCCTCGGCGAAGGTGTCGATTCGCACGCCGGGGCCGAGCGGCACCCGGAAGCGCTCCAGGCGGCCGGGCGTGGGAACGAAGTCGCGCGAAGGATCCTCCGCGTTCAGGCGCATCTCGATCGCGTGACCGCGAAGCGGCGCGCGACCGGTGAGCGCGAGCGGCTCGCCGGCGGCGATGCGGATCTGCTCGCGCACGATGTCGATGCCGGTGACCAGCTCACTCACCGGGTGCTCGACCTGCAGACGGGCGTTCAGCTCCATGAAGTAGAAGCGATTGTCGGAAGAGAGCAGGAACTCGAACGTCCCGGCGTTGGTGTAGCCGATCACGCCGCAGGCTCGCTCCACCGCCTCTTCCATCTCCGCGCGCAGCTCCGGGGTCATGGCGGGCGAGGGCGACTCCTCGATCAGCTTCTGGTGCCGGCGCTGGATCGAGCACTCCCGCTCGCCTAGCGTGAGCACGCCGCCGAAAGAGTCGCAGAGCACCTGCATCTCGATGTGGCGCGCCGGCACGATCGCCTTCTCGACATAGAGCGCACCGTCGCCGAAGGCGGCCTCGGCCTCACCGGCAGCGGTCGCGTAGGCGCTCTCGAGCTCGGCGTGGTCGTTGACGAAGCGCATTCCCTTGCCTCCGCCGCCGGCGGCGGCCTTGAGCAGCAGCGGATAACCGAGCTCCTTGGCGCCGGCCTGGACGTCGGCGAACGAGGTCACCGCGCCGTTCCCTGGCACTAGCGGAACGTTCGCCGCGATCAGCTCGCGCTTCGCCTCGGCCTTGTCGCCCATGCGCCGCATCAGGTCGGCGCTCGGACCGATAAAGGCGAAACCGGTCTCCTCGCAGGCCTCGACAAAGGCGGGGTTCTCCGACAGGAAGCCGTAGCCGGGGTGAACGGCCTGGCAGCCGGTCGTCTCGGCCGCGCCGATTACGTTGGAGATGCTCAGGTAGCTTTCGTTGGCCGGCGGCGGACCGATGCAGACCGCCTCGTCGGCGAGGCGGACGTGGAGTGAGTCTGCGTCGGCGGTCGAGTAGACGGCGACGGCCTCAACTCCGAGCTCATGCAGGGCCCGGATGATGCGGACGGCGATCTCACCGCGATTGGCTACGAGTACGCGAGAAAACATTCGTTAGGAAGACGGGTCAGTACGCCGAAAGGCTGCGAAGTAGAGCCTATCTCGTTGGGCGCGCGTGGGCTCGGCGGGATAGGTTCTCAATCGCCCTGCCACTTTACTCCCAGCAAAGACAGGCTAGGAAGCGAGAAGGCGATCAGTAGTTGTCCAGCGGTTTGCCGCCGATCGGCTCGAGCTCGAGCAGGAGGTCGCCGAACTGCACCGGATCGCCGTCCTCCTTGCAGACGCGGCGCACGATGCCGCCCTGCTCTGCCCTGACCTCGTTCATCAGCTTCATCGCCTCGAGAATGCAGAGCGTCTGACCGGCCTCGATCGTCTCGCCGAGCTGCACGAACGGAGGCGTGCCGGGGTTGGGTGCGCGATAGAAGGTTCCGACCATCGGCGAGTTGACGGCGATCATGCCCTCGGTCGGGCGCATCTCCGGCGTCTGCTCGAACTCGGCCGAGGCCAGCGGAGCCGAGGAGACCGCGCCGCGATCGACGCCCGAGCGGACGGTGACGCGCATGTCTTCGTCCTCGATCGTCACCTCCGAGACACCGGTCTCCTGGACGACGCGGATGATGTCGCGGATCCGCTCGGCGCGATCTCGCTCGACTGCGCCGCCGAAGAACTCGATGTCGGGCGCGGTGCGGCTGCGGATCGCTTTCAGAAGCGGCTCGGCCTCACGGTCGAAGAAGCGCAGCAGTAGAAGCTCCTCGTCGCTGGCGGCCAGCCCCGAGGAGCGCTCGCGCAACTCGTCGAGCGTCGGCGCCGGCTTGGACTCCGCCGCAGGCGAGCGCAGCTCGATCGCCCGTTTCACGGTCGGATCGATCTCGTCGGGAGTGCGCCCGTACTCGCCGCGCACCAGCGGCGGCAGCTCGTCCACGACGGTCTGATAACGACTGGCCGAAAGGACGTGCAGCAGGGCCTGCCAGCCGAGGATCTGAACGGTCGGCGAGGCGAGCGGCGGCGAGCCAAGCTCCTGGCGAATGCGGTTGAGCTCGTCGAGCACGTCGTCGAGCAGGTCGGCCGCGGAATAGGTCTCGAGATGAGCGTCCAGCGCAGCCACGATCCCGGGCGGGAAGCCGTACTCGGCGGCGCGGGCCGCGATCCTGGGCGCAAGCGGAGCGATCACCTCGTCGCCGATGTGCTCGTCCACGAGATCGGAGGCCTGCCAAAGGATCTCTGCGTCGACCTTGCAGTCGAAGCCGAGCCCGGCGAGCGTCTGCGCCAGCACCTCGCCCGGGGCGCGATGCAGCGTGAGGGCGATCGGGTAGATCGAGCAGGCGATCAGCTCGGCTCCGGCCCGGGCCGCCTCGATCGAGGAGGCGAGCGCGTTGCCGCCGGCTCCCTGGCAGTAGACGGCGACGGGCAGCCCGCTTTCGGCCTTCAGCCTCTCCACCAGCTCGTGCGCGCGGTTCGGCGGCAGCGAGCCGGTCGGGTCGTGCAGGACGACGCGGGCGGCACCGAGCGCGGGCAGCTTGCGCGCCTGCTCGACGAGCAATTCGGTATCGCCGGCGCGACCGGGGCTGTAGACGAGCCCGCCTTCCAGTTCCTTGCCCGCTGCGAGCACGGCCTCGGCCGCCTCGCGCAGGTTGTCGACGTCGTTCATCGGATCGTCGAGGCGGAAGATGTCGATGCCGTTGGCCGCCGCGCAGGCGATGAAGCTGCGGATGACGTCGCCTTCGACCGGATGCGTACCGACGAGGAAGCGCCCGCGCAGTGCGAGCGCCAGCGGCGTCTTGGTGCGCATCTTGATCGCGCGAATGCGCTCCCAGGGGCTCTCCACGCCGCGCCTGACCGCGGCCTCGAAGCAGCCGCCGCCGGAGACGTCCAGATAGGCGAAGCCGGCGCTGTCGAGCAGCTCGGCAAGCTTGTACAGGTCGCCCGAGGGAACCCGCCCGGCAAGTGGCTCCTGGCCGAGCAGGCGAATAGACGTGTCAACGAGTGCGGGCATCGTGCGACCGAGAGCCTAGTCGATCAGCCCTGGGAGCTGCTGATCATCTGAGACCAGAATCACACACCCCGGGCGCCGCGGCGGATCGTCGGCAGCGACTTGCCGTTTATTCGGGCTGGAAAATCGCCAGCCGCGCCTCGCGCCGGTAGACGGCGAGGGAGCGAGGCTTCGTCTTGAGCGCGAAGGTGTATCCGCCGTGCGACCAGCCACGGTCGAAGTAGATCAGCCCGATCGTCCGCGAATGGCTTCGAACCCAGCTGAACATGTGTGTGATGAAGCCCGGCGAGTCGTAGCCCCAGGGCGCCCATTCGGCGATCACGAACGGCTTGCGGTACGTCTTGTAGAGATCGTCCATCAGCGACCAGGAGGCTCGGCCTCCGATCTCGTAGAGGTCGTCTCCGACGTAGTCCACGTAACCGGGGCCCGGCCAGTAGTCGCGCGGGTGATTGCCTCCGACGTTGGGCGAGCCCTCTCCCTGCGGGTTCCAGAGCAGCTTGACGAGGCCGCTCGCCGTGATTCCGGGCCCGGCCGAGCCGCCGAGCAGGCTCGCCTTGATCGCGGGCAGCTCGGCCTGCGCCAGCGCGCCGTTGAGCTCGTCGGCGCTACCGCCGCGCATGATGATCGCGATTCTCCTGAAGGCTCGCGCGAACTCCCTGCCGGAGTAGGCGGCGCCGCGCGATCTTCCGCTTGCCGAGACCGCGCACCAGGGACTCCAGTGGCCGTTCATCTCCGGCATCGGGCGGATCCAGACATCCTGGCCGAAATCGTTCGCGTTCTTTGCCTGCTCTACCAGCTTGACGTCAGCCGCACCCCCGGCGATGGCCGCCGAGGAAAAGCCTTTCGGAGAGATGGTCACGACCGCTGTGCGCCCGGCAGCCGCCTCGCGCTCGAGCCAATCTCGTTTGACGTAGCTGAAGGTGAGACGGAGCGAATGCCGATGGCCCGTGAGACGGTCGAAAGCGGCCGGATTCGGGTCGACGACGCCCAGCATGATCTGCCGCGTTTGCCGCTCGCGTAGCGGCGCCGACTGCGACTCGGAAGGAAGAAGCGAGAAGACGAGAGCCGTCGTCGAGGCCGCGAGGGTCAACCCGATCAGCCGCGCAAGAACCCGCTGCGACCTCGCGCTTCTACCTGCTCTCCGGGAACGGTCGATCATGAGTTTCGTAGGACTCCCCCTCCTTCAGCATGCCTACGTCGACATCCCGCAAGATCGACAGAACCGCCCAGTCCCTTAATCCCGAACGGTACCCGGAACGAGATTCCTCTCTCCTAGCAAGCCGCCGAATGGGCGCGGCGCGGTTTGAGAGCCGCCGAAAGTCGTCAAGCCCTCCGCAGGAGGGCGGACTTTCGGCGGCAAAGGGCGGACTTTTGGCGGTCCCTAAGCGCGGGAGATGTAGCGGCGCTCGCGCGGATCGACCTTGACCCGCTCGCCCGTGACGACGAAGAGTGGCACCTGGACGACGGCGCCGGTCTCGAGCGTGGCGGGCTTGGTGACGTTGGAGACCGTGTCGCCGCGCACGCCCGGCTCGGTGTCGGTGACCGTCAGCTCGACCGAGGAGGGAAGCTGGATTCCGGCCGGCTTGCCGTCCACCATCAACATCTGCACCGAGGCCGACGGAAGCAGGAACTCGATCGAATCCTCGACGACGGCGTGCGGCAGGTGGATCTGCTCGTAATTCTGCTCGTCCATGAACACGACCTCGTCGCCCGAGTCGAAGAGGTACTGGACGTTCTTGGTCTCGGTGTAGATGCGGGCCATCTTCTCGCCGGCGCGGAAGGTGCGCTCGACGACGGCGCCCGAGTCGAGATTCTTGAGCTTGGTGCGCACGAAGGCGCCGCCCTTGCCCGGCTTTACGTGTTGGAACTCGACGATGCGCCAGACGACGCCGTCGAGCTCGACGTGCATGCCGTTCTTGAACTGGTTGGTGCTGATTACGTCGGCCATCGGACGGCCAGTCTACCGAACCCTCCTCAAACCGAAGCACACCGCCACCTGGCCGCGCTCGGCGGCGCGAATGCGTCGGCTCTTGAGCCGCGTCCTCGGCCTCGCCCGTAGCTTCCGGCCACGAACGAGGCGCTGCGTCCTAGCCTCCCACTCGCCGATCACACCCAGTCGACGAGTCGTCGGTCTGAGGCGGGTTCAGCTAACGACCGTCAACCGCTTTGGGAACGTCGTGAGCACCTCGGCGCCGTTTTCGGTGACGACCAGCAGATCTTCGATACGAACGCCGCCGAGGCCCTCGAGATAGATGCCCGGCTCGACCGTGACTACGTTGCCGGCCTCGAGCAGCCTCTCGCCTGCCTCGGTATTGAGCACCGGCGCCTCGTGCACATCGACGCCCACCCCGTGCCCGACCCCGTGCAGGAAGTGCCCCGCGAACTCGCTCGCGTCGACCAGATCGCGGGCGGCGGCGTCGACCTCGCGCGCGAGCGCGCCGCCGCGAACAGCGGTGACTCCGGCCTCCTGCGCAGCCAGGCAGACATCGTAGGCGCGGCGCAGCTCGGCGGAGATCTCGCCGCAGGCGAAGGTGCGAGTGCAGTCGGCGTTGTAGCCGCCGACGGACGCGCCGGCGTCGACCACGACCAGGTCGCCGCTCTGCACGACCCGCTCGGTCGGCTCGGCGTGCGGAAAGGCGCCGTTCGGGCCGGAGGCGACGATCGTCGGGAAGGCGTCCGCCTCCGCTCCCAATTCGTGGAAGAGCTCGTGCATGCGCCAGGCCAGGTCGAGCTCGCGCCGGCCGCAGAACGGCTCAGCGGCTAGGCGCCCGTATGCCTCGCTCGTCAGCGCGGCGGCGCGACGGATCGGCTCGAGCTCGCCCTCCTCCTTGACGGCGCGGAGCGCCTCGACCAGCCCGTTCGACGGCACGAGCTCGGCGCCGCCGGAACGAAGCGTCTCCAGCCGCGCGACCGTCAGCGACTCGGCCTCGATAGCGACCTTCCCTTCGAGCAGTGCGGCGATGCCTTTGTACAGGCCGCGCTCCACCTCGACCACCTCGAGCCCGGTCAGAGCCCGCGCCTCGCCGGTGAAGCGAGAATCGGTGAGCAGGCGCACCGTCTGCGGATCGACGAGAAGCGCAGCGATCCCGCGGAAACCGGTCAGGTATCGAACGTTCGCTTCGCTCGTGACGAGAAGCGGCCGTTCGAGCGTGGCCTGCAGGCGCTCCAGCCTGGTCATTGTTTGCTCAGGTACTCGAGCGCCTCGCGGTAACCCTCGGGGCCCTTGCCCATCACGGTCAGCGCAGCGAGGTCACGCACGACCGAGACGCGCCGAAACTCCTCGCGCGCCTCGATGTTCGAGAGGTGCACCTCCACGATCGGAATCGACAGAAGCTCGAGCGCATCGCGCACCGCATAGCTGTAGTGCGTCCAGGCGGCCGGATTGACGATCACGGCGTCGGCGCTGTCAAGCGCCTCCTGGATCCATTCGACGTACTCGCTCTCGGCGTTGGTCTGCCGGCAGACGACCTCCAGCCCGAGCGCTTCCCCCCACTCCCTGATTTTCCCTTCCAGCTCGGGCAGGGTGAGCGCGCCGTAGTGCTCGGGATCGCGGCGGCCGAGCATGTTCAGGTTGACGCCGTTCAGGACGTAAACGCGCATCTGGCAAGTCTAGGTGCTGGAGCGGCGCGGGCCGGTCCGATTGGGGAACACGAGCGGATTAGGGCCCAGGCTGAAGCGCGCGGATCTACGAGTCTGCGATCAACGCGTCGAGCGCCCGCCGAGCCTCGTCCTCGCCGAGCTCGACGCCCCAGACCGGTTTCCCGGGCGCCTCCATGAGCACGAACTTGGGCCTTCCGCCGACGACCTTCTTGTCGCGGAACAGCGCCGTCCAGGCCAGATCGCGATCGACGGCAACCGGGCGCGGAGCGAGTATCTCCTCCACCGCCGCGAGCCAGGAGGGATCGAGGCCGTAGCGCTCGATAGAGATGCGAAGCGCGGCCACCAGTCCGAGCGCGACGGCTTCGCCGTGGGTCGGGCTACCGAAGGCGCCGGCCTTCTCGAGCGCGTGCGCGAAGGTGTGCCCGAGATTGAGCGTCGCCCGGACGCCGTGCTCGTGTGGGTCGCGCAGGACGATCCTGAGCTTGTACGCGGCCGACGTGCGCACCATCTCGGCGTCGGGCAGCTCCCAGACGCGCTCTCCGAGCAACACGCCGTGCTTGACCAGCTCGGCCATGCCCTCGCGCCGCTCCTGCTCGGGCAGGGTGGCGAGCAGATCGGGGTCGATCACGACGCGCGCCGGCCAGTGGAAGGCGCCGACGAGGTTCTTGCCGCTCTCGATGTTGATCGCCGTCTTGCCGCCGATGCCGGCGTCCACCTGACCGACGAGCGAGGTCGGGACGGAGACCCAGGCGATGCCGCGCATGTAGGTGGCCGCGGCGAAGCCGCCCACGTCGGTGACGCAGCCGCCGCCCAGGGCGACGATCAGGTCGCCGCGCTCCAGCGGCAGATCCTCGAGCAGGCGCTGGAAACTGGCGAAGGTCTTGGCGTCTTCTCCGGCAGGAAGTACGTGCGTCGAGACGAGCCGATCTCCCAGCGCCTTCTTGGCCGCGTCTGCGTAGAGACCGGCGACGTTCTCGTCGCTGATCAGCGAGATGTTTCCCTCAGCCGGCGCCAGCTCGCCGAGCCGCGCGAGCGCCCCCGGGGCGAACTCCACTCCGCCGGCGGCGAGGATCGCTCCCTCCAGATCGGAGCAGACGGCGTCGGCGCAGTCGCGGTAGACGGGCAGGCGCTCGGCAAAGAGCTTGCGGAAGCTCGCCTCGTCGCCGGCCAGCGGCCGGTTGCCGCTACCGGAGACGCGGCGCCAGGCCTTGTCCACGTCCACTTCGACCAGAATCGTCAGGGCGCGCTCCTGGAGCGCCTTTCTCGTCGCCTCGGCGCCCAGGGCGCCGCCTCCGAGCGCGATCACCGCCGGCTCGCAGGCTGCCAGCGCCTCGCGGATGCGGCGCTCCTCGAGCAGCCGGAACTCACTCTCGCCGCGAGCGACGAAGATCTCCGCGATCGAAGTTCCCGCCTCGCGCTCGACCTCGGCGTCCACGTCAACGAAATTGCGCCCGAGTGCCAGCGCCAGGTCGGAGCCGAGCGTCGTCTTGCCGGCGCCCATGAAGCCGGCCAGGGCGATGTGGCGGTGGAGGGAATCGGTCGAGCTCATGATCACAGGCTATCTTGGCAGCGCGGCCGGCCCGGCGCGAGCAGTCGCGTCGCTTGCCTACAGTTGTCAAACACCGGTCTGAGCACGCGCCGGGCGTCAAGGAGCATTCGTGCCGAGACCGTGACGAAAGCGTCACACCTTTCCCGCCGGTGTCAGACACCGGTCAGAGAAAGCGCCGGGCGTCAAGAGTGGTTTGCGTCGAAAGTGGAGCTTATGGAGCGGAAAGCAGAGGGCGCCGCGGCGAGCGGAGCTGGGGGCGTCTACCTCGGCGACCAGTCGATGCGCTCGACATAGGCCTTGTAAGCCGCGACGAAATCGCCGATCGAGTCGCCGCCGAACTTCTCCCTCGCCGCCTTCGCGAGCTCGAATGCGACAGCCGCTTCGGCAACAACGGCCAGCGCCTCCACGGCGGTCGTGTCCGAGCGCTCGACCAGCGCCTCGGCGGGCTCGCCGCTTGCGACGTCCACCGAGCGGAGCGGCTTCATCAAGGTCGGAATCGGCTTCATCGCGGCGCGCACCACAACGGCCTCACTGTTCGTGACGCCGCCTTCCAGACCGCCGGCTCGATTGGTCTCGCGGTAGTAGCCGCGCACGTCGCGAAAGATCTCGTCGTGGGCCTGAGAGCCGGGCAGGCGCGCGAGCGCGAAGCCCTCGCCGATCTCAACTCCCTTGACAGCCTGAATGCCCATCAGCGCCTGGCCTAAGCGGCCGTCGAGGCGATCGCCCTTATCCGCGTAGGAGCCGAGCCCGGGCGGAACGCCCTGCGCGCGCACCTCGATGATGCCGCCGAGCGTGTCCTTGTCCTTGCGCGCCTTGTCGATCGCCGCGTGCTCCTGCTTCTCGCCCCCTTCGCCGCCGATCTCCAGCACGCTGCCCGCTACTTCTACTCCGATCGTGCTCAGGAGCTGCTTGGCCACCGAGCCCGCGGCGACGAAGACGGCCGTGTGCCGGGCGCTGGCGCGCTCCAGCACGTTGCGCACGTCACCGAAACCGTGCTTGAGAAGTCCGGAGAGATCGGCATGACCCGGCCGCGGCAACGTCACCGGCTTGGTGCCCTTTCCCTGCGGCTCGCCCTCCGGCGCCCAGGGATTCATGCCCCAGGTCCAGTGCGTGTGATCGCGGTTGCGAACGACGAGCGCGAGCGGCGTGCCCAGAGTCCTTCCCTGGCGCAGCCCGGCCAGTACCTCGATCTCGTCGCGCTCGATCTGCTGTCTGGGCGAGCGGCCGTAGCCCTGCTGGCGCCGGGCCAGATCGTTCTCGATCTGCGCGCGCTCGAGCACCAAGTCGGCCGGCAAACCGCTCAGGATCGCGACGAGCGCCGGCCCGTGCGACTCACCTGCGCTGACGAGCGAAAGTGTCATGTCTCCAATCTATTGACTAGAAGCCGATCTCGCCAGGACTGCGCCGCCTCATCCGGAAAGGCTTTTCGGGCCGGACGGCCGAGCGCATGACGTCGATTGGCGCCTCGATGCCCGTCCAGTGCTCGAAGGAGGCGGCACCCTGGCGCACCAGCACCTCGAGCCCGTCCACCACTACCGGGCAGTCCGCCAGGCGCGCGGCCTCGATCAAGGCCGTGGGCGATCCGTCCGGCTTGTAGGCCAGATCGACGACCTGTTGACCCGAGCGCGGCGGCACCGGAAGCTCGTCTTTAATCGGCGTCGCGTTGACGATGATCTTCGCCTCCTCCGCGCTCGGCGGCCAGTCGAGCACGCGCACCGCGAGCCCGGGCTCGAGCTCGTGCACGAAGGCCGCCAGCTCCTCGGCGCGCTCGGCGCTGGAGATCGCAAGCGAGGCGATTCCTGCGTCCACGAAAGCCGCGGCGAGAGCCTGGCCCGCCCCGCCGGCGCCGAGCAAAAGCACGTCCGCCCCTTCCGGCTCGACCGCGCTGGTGACTGCGAAGCCGTCGGTGGAGGTGCCGAAGAGAGTGCCGTCCTCGCGCACGATCAGCGTGTTGACCGAGCCGCCGCGGGCGGCGACCTCTGAGAGCTCGTCGCAGAGCTGGCAGGCCGCCAGCTTGTGCGGAATCGTCACGTTGACCCCGGAGAAGCCGAGAGCGGCCAGCCCGCGTAGCGCCTCGGCGAGCGCGGCCGGCTGCACGTGCAGCGGCACATAGACCCAGTCGAGGCCCGCGGCCTCGAAGGCGTCGTTCTGCATCCGCGGCGAGAGCGAGTGCGCAACGGGATCGCCGATCAGCCCGACCAGCTTTGTCGTGCCGGCGATCACTTGATGTATCCCCAGGCGCGTTCGTGATTGATGAAGTCGGCGGCGCTCGCCGTGAAGTAGTGACGCTGCGTGCCGGGCTTGCGCAGGTAATAGAGATAGTGATGTCGCCGATCGGGGTGCGCGGCGGCCTGCATCGAAGCCAACCCTGGATTGGCGATCGGAGTCGGCGGCAATCCCTGGCGGCGGCCGGTGTTATAGGGGCTCGAGCTGTTCAGGTGCGGGGCGAGCGGCTGCGTCGGCTTCAGATTGAGCCCGTAACGAAGCGTCGCATCGATCCCGAGCGTCATGCGGTCGTGCAGGCGGTTGTAGATCACGCCCGACACCTTCGCACGCTCGTCGGGCGAGAAGGCTTCCTTCTCGATCATCGAGGCGATGATCAGCACGTCGTAGCGGGTGAGGTTCTTGGAGCGCGCGTAGCGCAGGTCGAGCGTCTTCCAGGCGGCGCGGAAGGCGACCAGCTGGTCGCTCACGAGCTGCTCGGTGGTGGTCGAGCGGAGGAAGTCGTAGGTGGCGGGAAAGAGGAAGCCCTCCAGCGCCCGCGCCTTGCGGTCGCTGGCGTACTGCGAGGGCAGCTGCGAGCTGCGCGTCAGCTTCATGTACTTGCTTGCCGAGAGGGCCGGGTTGACGCCTCGCTCGGTGCGCGCGATCTCGTCGACCGAAGCGATGCGCGCCGCCATGTCCCGGCGCGTGAAACCCTCGGGGAAGATGATCTTGAGCGACTTGACGACCGCTGTCGTGGTCGAAGGGGTGTGCGAGCCGCGATCGAGCGCGACGTTGACGACGAGATACAGCACCCCGGTCAGCCCGCCCAGAACGAGCAGCGCGAACAGGCGCCGGCGGTAGATCTGCCAACGATTCGGCCCTCGGCGCGGCGGCGTGTAGCCGGGCGGCAGGCTCAGTTTTCGCGGCTGGTCGACCATGTCAGGAAGCTTTCGAGTAGATGGGCCGCGGCGCGCGCGTCCTCGGGCGTGTCCGACGGAGTTCGCGCGGCCAGGACGGTGGTGAGGCGCTCGTCGAACAGCTCGACCGGCACGGTCACCCGCTCGCGCAGCCGCCGGGCGAAGGCCTCGGTCTCGAGCGCCTGTTTGCCATGCTCGCCGCGCAGCGTCAGGGGCAGGCCGACGACGATCTGCTCCGGCTGCTCCTCGGCGATCAAGGCGAGCAGGCGCTCGGCGCCCAGCTTCGTCCCAACCTGCTCCACGACGGTGAGCGGGCGGGCGATGACGCCGCTCGGATCCGAGACGGCGACTCCCGTCCTGGCCGATCCGTAATCGAGCGCGAGCACCTTCACCGCTGGCGATTCTAGCCGCCGGGCGCCTTGGCCCGGTTCCACGTGCCCCGCCCCACCCCGGTGCTAGACACCGAATCTGTCAAAGCGAATGCGTAAAGAAGGCGTGCCCTTTGAGGCCGGGATTCTGAAAATAGGCCGACACACTTTCGTCACGGCGAATCCTTGACACGGACCCATTTATCCGAACGGTGTCTGACACCGGGGGGGCGATCGAGGGGAGAAGTGGTGCTAGAGAACGGCCAGAATCGCCTCGGCCGCGACCTCGAGCGCCTCGGGCAGCTTCTCGGGATCCTTGCCGCCGGCCCGCGCCATCCCGGCTCGTCCGCCGCCGCCGCCGCCCACGAGCGCCGCCGCGGCGCGAACGATCTGCACGGCATCGAGGCCGCGCTCCTCCAGCGTCTTGTCGAAGTTGCAGACGAGATTGACTCGCCCGTCGTCGACCGCGCCGACGACCACGGCGGCCGGCGCGTTCTTGTTCTTGAGCTGATCGGAGACGGCGAGCAGCCCTTCGGCGTCGACGCCCTTGATCTCGGCGACGATCACCTTGACGCCCGCGCGCTCTTCCTCGCGGACGATCGCGATCTCGGGCCCGGCGCCGTCCTTCTCGCTGGGCCGCTTCTTGGCCTCCTTGCGCAGCCGCTCGAGCTCGGCGCGAAGCTTGTCGGCCTCGGCCGCGCGCTCGCGCAGCAGCCCGACCGCCGCGCCCGAGGTCACGGCCTCGATCCGGCGCATGCCCGAGCCCACCGAGCCCTCCGAGACGATCGCGAAGGCTCCGATCTCGGCCGTCGAGCGCACGTGCGTGCCGCCGCAGAGCTCGCGCGAGACGTCCTTCACCTCGACCACTCGCACCAGGTCACCGTACTTCTCGCCGAACAGCGCCATCGCTCCCA
>Ga0209638_1000337_pt1 | contig 30888 bp, 23 predicted proteins | sample BarGraNGADG00211_FD_184490 | JGI IMG/M metagenome (GOLD analysis project Ga0209638, IMG submission 184490) | Arctic peat soil microbial communities from Barrow, Alaska - Barrow Graham LP Ref core NGADG0002-211 (SPAdes) (version 2) | ecosystem: Environmental > Terrestrial > Soil > Wetlands > Peat...
GTACTAACGAAGACGAGAACACTGGTATCGCAATAATTGCCCGTGCAATTGAAGAGCCGCTTCGTATGATTGTTGAGAACGCAGGTGTTGAGGGAAGTATAGTTGTCCAAAAGGTTAAGGAAGGCAAAGGTGACTTCGGTTATAATGCCCGCACGGACAAATTCGAAAACCTACACAAATCGGGAGTTATTGACCCTACCAAGGTTGCTCGTATTGCTCTTGAGAATGCAGCTTCCGTTGCCGGCATGTTCCTTACAACAGAGTGTGTAATAGTTGAAAAGAAAGAAGAAAACCCTGCTCCTATGGGAGGTGGTCAAGGCGGAATGGGCGGAATGGGTGGAATGATGTAATCTTAACCAAATAGTTATTTGAAAGTGCTGCTCTATTTATTTAGGGCAGCATTTTTTATTTGTACTGCTCCAAATTACATCTTTTATTGGTAATTGTGGGAAAGGATTTATAAGAGCAGATGCACCAGATTTACCCACTTCACGCGCACTTCACTAAAAAGCAAAGGCAAAACCGAGATAGTGCTACCCAGAATAGCTGCCGGTTTCGCTACTTGCTTTTTTGACGTTTCGTTTGCTGAGTGGGTGCCCAAATCTTCCTTGCAATGCTCTTAGAAATCCTTCCCACATTATTCCCCTAGATGTAAATTGGAATAATAATACTTAATAAATGCTGCCAGGGGAAAAGTTGCAGCACTTTGAGGGGGTAAAAAGGTGGTATTTGTTGTTTAAATCTGCTACCGCAGAGAAGGTCTGGTAAAATTTTCAAGCGAGCTGTCCGACGATTTGAGTAGCTCTATCAACAACCTCAGATCTCTATCCAAAAACAATCTCTCAGCAATTGCGCAGAGTGAGGCCTTCCTCTCTGCTAATCCTAAAATATTCTTTTGATTGCATAATTCAAAAAAGTTTTCTATTTTTGTGCGAATTGCGAATACAATATTCAATATGCACAATTATGTTCGGCGAAAAGCAGAAAGTGAAGTACGGGATTATCTTAAAATTTTTCCGGCCGTCACAATTTTGGGTCCTCGCCAATGTGGTAAATCTACATTGGTAAAAATGCTGTCGGAGAGTATAGAGTCTTTTATATATCTTGACTTACAGAACATTGATGACTTGAATAAACTTTCAGAACCATCTCTGTTTTTTCAAGCAAACCCTTATGCTACAATATGTCTGGATGAAATCCAGTTTGTTCCGGAACTGTTCTCTGTGCTACGCAGCACTATTGACAAAAACAGAAAAACAGGGCGATTCATTTTACTCGGTTCTGCATCCAGAGATTTAATTCAAAAGACATCTGAATCACTCGCCGGTAGAGTCGGTTTTATTGAACTTACACCGTTTACAATACAGGAGATTATTGATAAAGAAGGCTTTACTATTGGATCATTCTGGAACAGAGGTGGCTTTCCGGATAGCTATCTTGCTGACAGTGACAAAGCAAGCAGTTTATGGCGCGAAAATTTTATCCGCACATTTGTAGAAAGGGACATTCCGCAATTGGGAATAAATATTCCGTCTCTTCAACTCCGGCGACTTCTTATGATGTGTTCTCATTTGCAGGGGCAACTTTTTAATGCGTCAAAAATTGGAGAATCACTCGGCATAACTCATACAACTATACGCAGGCATTTAGACATTCTCGAACAAACATTTATCATCCGAACATTAATGCCTTATGAGGGAAATTTAAAGAAACGACTTATTAAATCACCAAAGGTATATGTCCGGGATTCCGGTATTTTGCATAGATTGTTACAAATTGCAGATTTTAATGCTCTTATGGGTCATCCAATTATTGGTTCTTCTTGGGAAGGCTTTGTTATTGAGAACATCATTTCATCATTACGCGACTGTAACTTTTCATTCTACAGGAGCTCCGGCGGAGATGAGCTTGACCTGATTATTCAGAGGGGAAATAAAACAATTGCTGTAGAATGCAAAGCCTCAACTGCTCCTCAAGTAACAAAAGGGTTCTGGAGTGCTATAAAAGAAGTCAATCCAGATAAAACCTACATAATAGCACCAATTATAGGCAGTTATCCCTATAAAGAAGGGGTTGATGTTTGCGGACTAAAGGATTTTCTTGAAACGGATTTATTCTAAAACGCAAAAATTACCCAACTAACCAGGCCATTACGTGATTTTCGAATATCTCGTAACTTAGTTCGAACTCAAGTTCTTCCCCATCTTTTTGGATGAAGGTAGCCTCAATCTCACCACTTTCTTTTGGCGAGAAACGTTTGATCTCAATCTGTTTGGCGAAATCAACATCGGACTGAGACATTCTTTTATATATTGCCTCCTTGGCACTCCAGAGTATGGCAAGGTGCAGGTTTCTGCTCCTTTCGCTCAGGTTTTCAATCTCGTCGGGAGATAGTGCTTTTTTCTCAACAGCAGAAAAATTTCTTTCCAGTGACTCAATGTCTATACCCACGCTCTCCTCCGGGTGGGTCAATACAACAGCAAACCTCCCTGTATGAGATATACTTATCTCAATGAGACTGTTTTGAAGAAACGGCCTTCCATTGTCATGATGTCCAAGATAAACCTTGCCATCGAATAGTTCGTTAAGAAGAGCTCTTACGGCTAGGCGTTCACGACGGCGATCGACGCTTCTGATGAGCTGTAGCTCCTCCAACTCATCGCTTGGAACGGAACATAAAGAGAGAAGCTCTTCTTCACTCTCCACAATCTCCCATACGGAAACCGTTGCCCCGTTATCCAATTCTCTGCTAAAAAAAAGTGCCATTTCTTATAAACTGATTATTCGTTTTTATCTGTTTCATCTGATATCTCCCCTACAATCTCCTCCAAAATATCTTCGAGGGTTACTATTCCGTCTGTCCCTCCATACTCATCTACCACTAAAGCAAGATGCATTTTTTTCTGACGAAACTCCTCAAGAAGGTCGTTTATTTTTTTGCTGCCGGGAACAAAATAGGCCTCGCGAATATGCTTGTGCCAGTCGAAGTCAGAAATATTTTCCCTCAGATAGCTTACCAGGTCCTTTATGTAGAGGAACCCTTTTATATTATCGGGACTATTTTCGTAGACAGGAAGTCTGGAGAAACCACATTCGATGGCCTTGTGCACAACCTCTTGCGAGGTCATATCCATATCCAGAGAGACAATTTCCACTCTCGGCTTCATTATTTGGAATACACTTGTATTGGTGAGACCGACGATTCCTTTTAACAATCGTTTCTCCTCTACCTCTTCTGTGTCTGTGGAATCTACAACCTCTGTGAAATCCTCCATAGATTGGGTAGTAAAGTTAGGACGGATTCGATTGAATGGTTTGGTAAGTAACAATAAAAGAGAGAATAGTCCGCTCATCCTCATGGCAAACTCCTTGTTGCGCCCCTCTATTAAAAGGGAGTTTGAAAGGGCATTTCCGGAATATTTCAGAAGAAGAGTTGTGATAACAAGTACCGCGATGGATACTAAAAAGAGATAACTGCCAGGTGAGAATATTTTATTAAACAACTCGATTACCAGAAAAAGTGCTGAAATCTGCAGAAATGTTTCTACCTGGAGAATTGTCCATGAGTTAAAATCCGAATTTGAAAGATGTTTTAAAACCCTTTTCGAGCTCTTGGTTCCCTTTGTTTTAATATCTTCCGCATCCTTAGAAGAGATGGAAAAATAGGCGAACTCACAGCCCTTGATAAGGGCATAAGAGAAGAGGATGAGGACAAGAGATATCCCCAAGGAGAAGTAATTGTCTAATAAACTACTGGGAGGTTCCAATTCTCTATTCTAATGGTTTCTGCCGCAAATATAATCAAAATAAGTATGCTGCATATTTTTCTTGCATAAAAACGGGACAATAAGACTCTTTGGCTTGTCTTAGACCCTGATCACCAGCATCATCTTCTCTGTTAATGTATTTATAATCAGATGCAACTCTTTCTGCAAATTCCCTGTTAATCATAGGGTAAGCACCTTTTACCTCTGCAAAGGCCTTCTCAATATGAATGATTACTGTATCTGAATTAATAGGTTCCCCAATTGTATAGGCAACAATCTCTCCGTCTGTTCTCAATATACCACCCTTCAAATTAAGATTGGGATAGTTTGTCAGACACTTGGCAACCGCACAGGACTCCCAACCCAATGACTCGTTTTTATCGCAATCGACCTCCTTACACCATTTGGAATTAAAGCCAATAACTTCCTGTATTTTATCGTCTGTCAACTCTTCATACTGCCAATTTGGAAGCTCTTTGAATCTGTTGATATAGTTTCTTTTCGATTGTAATTTTTTACCTGAGAGAGAGATTAGTTTTTCGCTCTCGTAGACATAGTCAAAGCTATCTCTCACGGCTTTATAATCAAACCTGTTTGGGAACAACTCCATAAGTTCTGATTTGGCTTCCGGAGATAGCCCTATAAACACAAATTTGATGCCCAGCTCCTTAGCGCCTTCAATAAGATATTCTATAACCTCTCTTTTGTCTCCTCTGCCTGCAGGATAGAGATAGCGGACATCGGCTCCATCTCCCGCCCTTAAGAGCAGAAAGTCTTTATACCTGGCTATCTTTGATTTATAAATACTATCCCAAATAAAGAGATTTGTGAAGCAATACTCTGCTCCTCTGTAGTCAGAAAATTTCAACAACTCATCAATCCAGATTTTATCTGAGATCTCAATCTGTCTAAATTCTATCATAAATTGATTTTACACAAAAGTAAAGAAAAAACCTTACTTTTGCTTAAAATAACATTGAAAAATGAACAATTTTGTTAAAGAACTTACATGGAGAGGAATGGTTCACAACATAATGCCGGGTACAGAGGAGCAGTTACAAAAAGAACAGACAGCTGCCTATGTTGGTATTGACCCTACGGCAGACTCGCTTCATATAGGTCATCTTGTAAGCATAATGATGCTTAAACACTTTCAGGCATGCGGACACAAACCGGTTGCCCTGGTTGGAGGCGCTACCGGCATGATTGGTGACCCGTCTATGAAATCTTCCGAGAGAAACCTGTTGGACGAAGAGACACTTCGTTACAACCAGAATGCTATAAAAAACCAACTTTCCCGGTTTCTCGATTTTGATTCCGATACTCCAAATGCTGCAATTCTGGTAAACAACTACGACTGGATGAAGGACTACACATTCCTTCAATTCATTAGGGACGTCGGTAAACATATAACCGTAAACTACATGATGAGCAAAGACTCTGTCAAGAAGAGAATAACCGGGCATGAGCGTGAGGGGATGTCCTTCACCGAATTTACCTATCAACTCGTTCAGGGATATGACTACTTTTACCTGTACCAGAACTATAACTGCAAACTGCAGATGGGAGGAAGCGATCAGTGGGGTAATATAACCACAGGCACCGAACTTATTCGCAGAAAGGCTGGCGGAGATGCTTTTGCTCTTACTTGTCCTCTGATAACTAAGGCTGACGGAGGGAAGTTCGGGAAAACCGAGAATGGCAATATCTGGCTCGACTCACGCTACACAACTCCTTACGCATTCTATCAGTTTTGGCTGAATGTAAGTGACGAGGATGCAAAGAAATATATCAAGATTTTTACAATGCTTGGCAAAGAGGAGATTGAGTCCGCTATTGAAAAACATTTGAAAGCTCCACACTTGAGGGAATTGCAGAAGCTTCTTGCCAAAGAGGTTACCGTTATGGTTCATGGTGAGGAGGAGTATAATAAGGCAGTGGATGCTTCTCAGATTCTCTTTGGACAATCCACATCCGAGACACTTAAGTCAATTGACGAACGGACATTTCTCTCTGTGTTTGAGGGCGTTCCGCAATTTGAAATATCAAAAGCAGACCTCCCTGTAAACATTATAGAGCTCCTTGCTGTTAAAAGCTCAATTTTCCCATCCAAGGGGGAGTGCCGCAAAATGATCCAGGCCGGCGGGGTGAGCATAAATAAAGATAAATGTGACTCTGCAGATGCTCTGGTTGCGGAAAACAACCTTCTTAACAATAAGTATATCTTAATACAGAAGGGAAAGAAAAACTATTTTATAATTAAACTGATATGACCATGGAAGGAGAGAGCACAAGACAACAGAAGGTTGGAAAACAACTTCAGAGAGATTTGGCTGAGATAATTCGTGAACGAGGTATGTCTGCGTTTGGCGGTGCAATGGTCTCCGTTACATCTGTGAGAGTTAGTCCGGATTTAGCTGTAGCAAAGGTGTACTTGAGTTTTTTTCCGTCCGAAAAAGCTAAAGATGCGCTTAAACTTGTAGAAGCCGCGTCAAAATCTATAAGAGGAGAGTTGGGAAAAAGAGTTTCCAAACAATTGAGAATTGTACCGGAGATGGTATACTATATAGATGATTCTCTGGATTATGTGCAGAGAATAGATGAGCTTCTCAAGAAGTAACAAACTTAAAAACGGCCGTTGATATTACCTTTTTTCATAGCTAAACGCTACCTTTTTGCGAAAAAATCGCACAATGTAATTAACATTATCTCCCTGATAAGCGCGAGCGGTATTGCTTTAGGAACAATGGCCCTCATAATTATCCTCTCTGTCTACAATGGATTCGAGGGTTTAATAAAATCCCTTTACAGTGCACATGATTCTGATCTTTTGATTATTCCAAGGGAGGGTAAGAGCTTTGTTCCGCACTCGCAGGGTTTCGACTTTATCCGTAGTTCCGAAAAGGTAGCCCGCTTTTGCGAAATTATTGAGGAGAACATATTTATAAAGTATAGTCAACAGGAGTCCGTTGCCACGATAAAGGGCGTAGATTCTAATTATCAGGCAATAACTCAACTCAGGGACTTTATTACAGATGGTGAATTTTCTCTTTACCAAGGTGAGGTGCCTCAGGCAATAGTGGGCAGAGGCATTGCTAATAATCTTGGATTAAATATCCATTTTGTAGACCCTCTTTACCTATACTTTCCGTCCAGAAACAGCCCTATTTCTCTCATAAATCCAACTTCGTCGCTCAATCAGGAGAGAGTTTTCCCTTCCGGTATATTTTCGATTGAGCAGGGTTTCGATAATAAATATATTTATATACCTATTGAGGTTGCCCGTAACCTCACCGAGTATGACAATGAGGTAACATCTGTTGAGCTCTATCTCAAAGAGGGGACTGATACGGAGCAGCTTAAAGATGAGTTCAGCAAAGCACTAGGAGAGGATTTCATTATTAAAAACAGATACGAGCAGAATGAGACTCTTTACAGGATGATGGGGTCGGAAAAGTTGTCTATTTACATTATTTTGCTCTTTGTAATAATCATTATCTCCTGCAACTTGTTTGGGTCTCTCTCCATGCTTATAATCGAGAAGAGGGAAGATGTGGAGAGTCTCAAGAGCATGGGAGCAAATGATAAACTCATTAAACATATTTTTCTGCTTGAGGGGTGGTTTATCTCAATAATCGGCATAATTGCCGGCACAATTCTGGGGTTGATAATTTGCTTTATCCAGATGAAATATGGGATTGTAACTATGCCTGGCAACTTTATTATTGATTCTTATCCGGTTGTTGTGAAGTTTGTTGATGTTGCCCTAACTGTCTGTGGTGTAGCCGCTATCGGCTATTTAGCAGCAAAACTCCCGTTGCTTATCTTAAAAAAAGTAGAAAATTTTTAATACCCTGTGCAACATTTCTGTGAGTAACTGCATCTAATAGATGTAGGTTTAGGTTTTAGTACACAAGAAAGGGCTGATTTCTGTAGCAGGAAGTCGCCCTTTTAATTTTCATTATTACTATATTTGGGATATGAAATATTTTATAATGAAAAAACTTACCTCAATACTTTCTCTTTTGCTGATAGCATTGTGTCTGTGTGCAAATACTCCCGCTCAAGTTCAAAAACCCAGAATTGTAATTCTGGCAACAGGCGGTACAATTGCAGGTTCTGCAAAAAGCTCCACTCAGGCATCCTACCAGCCCGGAGTAATTAGCGTCGATCAGATTATCTCCACTGTTGCTGATATCGGAAAGATTGCTCAGCTTAAAGGGATTCAGGTGTGTAACATATCCAGCCAAAACATGGAACTCTCTGTTTGGCTGGAGCTGAACAGAATAATTGACTCTCTCTTTACAAATGATTTGTGTGATGGCATAGTTATCACCCACGGCACAGATACAATGGAGGAGACCGCCTATTTTCTCAATCTTACTGTTAAACACACCAAACCGGTTGTTCTGACGGGCTCTATGAGACCATCTACCTCTTTGAGTGCAGACGGTCCGTTCAACCTGTACAATGCTGTTTCGGTGGCGGCTTCTCCAAAAGCTCAAAACCAAGGGGTAATGGTTGTGATGAATGACTTTATTCTCTCCGCAGACGATGCTACCAAAACAAACTCTGTTAATACCGCCGCCTTCTCCTGCCCCAACTATGGTCCGCTAGGCTATATCCGGGACGGAGAACCCCGATTTTACAGAGAAAGCACACTCAGACATACTGTCAACAGCGAATTTGACATCAAAGGGCTAAGAACACTCCCTCAGGTGGAGATCGTTTACAGTTATGCATTTTCTTCCGGTATTCCCATTAGGGCACTTATTGAGGCAAAAGTTCAAGGGATAGTCATTGCCGGAGTTGGACACGGCAACTACAACAGAGAGATTGCAAACGAGCTGGAAAACGGCCTTAAGAGAGGTGTCGTAATCGTACGCTCCACAAGAGTTGCAACCGGAGGGGTGGACGTTGCCGCCGAGGAGTATGACCCCAGATGGCCGGTATCCTACCTGAAGAGCCCTCAAAAGGCACGGATACTGCTTATGTTGTCGCTGATAAAAAGCAGGAACATAGAGGAGATTCAAAGAATTTTTGAGGAGTACTAAAATGACTCTGCCGTAGTTTGAAATGTTTTATTATTGAATCAGTTTATCGTAATCTGTTTCAAGAGGTTTCCTGTTAATAAAATCGTATAAAGTAAGGTTACGAAGATTATAGAAATAGTTCCAGTAATCCTGCAATGACTGTACATAGGCTCTCCTGTTCTGGTCTTTCTTCGTATCCGCATTATTCAGTTCGAGTACTGCAATTTTTCCGATAAGAAATCTTTGTTTCGTTACTTCGAACATTTTTTGAGCTACAGTGTCAGATTTAGCTGCAATTCCGACCTGTGCTGCCTGCAGGTTGAACTGTTCCACATCTAGGTAAAGGTTCTGTTGGAAGTCCACAATTGCCTGTTGTGATTGAACTTGGGCAAGTTCGAGACTTGATTGTGCCATCTTGTATTTTCCGCGGCCAAGACCCCAGTCCAGGATGGGTATTGTAAATCCCACTCTGACTCTCTGCTGTTGATTCGGATCTGAATATGCAAGTTTAAAATTCGGGTCCTGATCGCGTAAACCGAAAGAGGCAGTCAGGTTTGCATTAAGTCCCCTTTCTGCTTTTGCCTGGGCAACATTGCTCTGGGCTGTAAGCAAAATAAGTTGCTGGGTAATTATCTCCGGATTGTTTGCCATTGCCAGGTCAAAGACCTCCTGGGTACTAACCTGCAATGAAGGAACCTCTGTAGGGAGTACAAGTTCAAGTCTTACACTTTCATTAAACCCCAGAAATGATCTCAGACGTATCTCCCTGTCTCTTAAATTCATATCTGCCTCTTTCCTGGTTGTTTCGGCATTAAGCCACGAAAGCTGCATCTGGAGAAGTTCATCTTCTGCAATTGTTCCAAGCTCATAACGTCCCTTGGCAATTCTCCAGAGTGTATCCGCGTTAGAATAGTTCATCTCTGCAATCTGCTTATTTATCTGAGCCAGCGCGAGAGAAAAGAAATTAGTAACAGCCTGTTGGTGAACAGACTCAATACTTGTCAGGAAAGTTTTCTTTGCAGCTTCATATCTGAGCGGTTCAATTTTCTTCTGCCATCTCAGGGCATTATATCTGAATAAAGGCTGTGTTAACCCAATACTTATAGGAGAAGTGATGTACTTACGTGAATCGTTCTCCAAATCATTAAATAAGGTAAGATCGGAAACCAATGATATTGTACCTCCTGTAAAACCAATATTCTGCGAAAGAGAAAGTGAAGCCAGGTTGCTGATTGTATTTGTGGCCATGTAGTCCCAACGTTCAAATTGGGAGTTCCACACTTTATCATATGCAGTACTATAATCCGGGGTTGTTCCGGTAAGTGTAAGTGATGGCCTGTATTGAGCCACAAAGGTCTTGTACTGCCAGTAGTTGGCACGAAACCTGTGTTTGGCCATAAGGGCATTGGGTGATTGCTCTTCTGCAAGCTCAATAACTTCCTGGAAAGTAAGCTTTTTAACCTCCTGTGCAACAATTTTCTTAGTCGAAAAAAGGAGCACAGTTATTATGAAAAATAAAAGTAATTTCTTCATTTTTAATAATTTATTCATACCTCAACGATTCGATCGGGTCTTTTTCCGATGCCCTCTTTGCCGGGGCGTAGCCGAAAATTACTCCAACAGAAACAGATACTCCAAAAGCAATAAATACAGATAAGAAGGAGACGATAGTCATAATTCCTGCTATCTGCTCTATCAGTTTTGCCATTATCACTCCAAAAAATACTCCTATAAAACCACCGGTTACACTAATAAGAACTGCTTCAGAAAGAAACTGTACAACAATATCCATTTTCTTTGCTCCAACGGCCATTCTGGTACCAATCTCCTTGATCCTTTCCATAACTGAAGCAAACATGATGTTCATAATACCTATACCGCCAACGATAAGTGAAATACTGGCAATTGCTCCGAGAACTATATTAAAGATATCTTTTGTCCTCTGTTGTTGCTTTAGCAGCAACTCCGGCACGGTTATTTCAAAGTCTTTTACACCTGTATGCCTTCTGGTAAGCATCCGGCTGAGAATCTCGGTAGTTGAGGTAAGTTGTTCTGTTTCAGATACTTGCACCACTATTCTGTCAAGCTGATTATAATTAGTTTCCACATCAGTTGAAGCGTCAGAACTGCTTACAACAACTCTGCTCATACCACCGCCACCACCACGACCTCCACCTCCAAAAAATCGAACAGAACTAGCTTCCGAGACCATTTTTGTATTAAGAAGGGCTCTGTTCTGGTATCTTAACAACATGGTCTGGATTGGAATATAAATGTTGTCGTTATAAACATTCACCCCCTTTTCCTCAAAACCTGTAAGACTGACATTGGTTTTCTGAAGTACGCCTATAACTTTCAGCCATATACCATTAAATTTGATATATTGGTCCAGAGGATCGACTTTACTGAAGAATTTTGCCCTTATGTTTGCGCCGATAATACAAACCTGTATACCATTTTCTTCCTGATAGGCGTTAAAAAAAGCTCCCCCGACTAATGGCAGGTTGTACAGGAAAAAATAATCATTTGATACTCCAACAAGTTTGGCGGTATATTTTATACCGTTAAGCATTGCTGTTGAATTAAATGATATCTCCGGGCTAATCCTTTTCACAGAAGGAAGTGTCTCCCTTATGGCTTCAACATCAAGTAGATTTAATCCTCTTGAGAATTTCTTTTGCTGTTTCTCTCCCTCTTCAGTTGAAGAAGATTTGTCAGGAATAACCGGATTGATAAGGATATTGTTTACCCCGACCATTTTCATCTGTTCCATAATCTCCTGCTTAGCCCCTTTCCCTATTGCAAGCATGGCTATAACAGCAGCCACACCGAATATTATTCCAAGAGCTGTAAGCATGGATTTCAGCTTATTCGAAGAGAGTGACTCAACAGCGATTTCTATATCATGGAAATACCGTAATATAAATTTGAACATTTCATTTACTGTTTTTACTTATTTAACTGTCGTTGAGTGGTTCTTCTTTGTCTTGCAGATATATCTCTGGCCTTACCCTGTTTCAATTGATTGACCATCATAGCATTTCTTTCTTCTTTGGCTTTTTCAGCTTCCTGCCTGAGACGCATTTCTTCTGCTTTTTTTGCTTTCTCACGATCCTTTATTACAGCAATCAACTCTTTTCCAACCATTTTGAAACTTTCAGGATCTTTAGGTGTACTGAGATAAATCTGAACCCCCGGTTTCAATCCCTGTTCAATGACCACATTATTTTCATTCGATTCTCCGAGAACAACAACCTGTTTATTCCCGCCTTTCAAATAAACAAACGGTACACTGTCGGCTCCTGCCTGTACACTTTCAAGGGGGATATAGGTAACATCATTAATGGTTTTGGTAATGATCTTGTTACCTGTTGTCATCGAAGGTCTTAATATCGGATCAGATCCGTCTACTTCAATATTTACTTCAAATACTTTAGCATCCGCATTGGGTAACTGTTCACCAATGTTAGCTACACTTGTTACAATTCCGGTATAAGACTTTTCAGGAAAAGCATCTATCACAATCTCAACTTTTTGCCCAGCTTTTACTTTGCTAACATCAATTTCGTTAACATAAGTTTTTGAGATCATCGATGACATGTCCGGGAGGGTGGCAACTACATTATCCCAGGGACTTATAGAAGAGCCAACTTTTCTTTTTGTTCCCATCCTGTCTCTTTTATAAATAATCATCCCGGCAGAGGGAGCGGTTACAAGAAACTTTGATAATACTGTCTGAAGATCGCTCACTCTTGTACGCTGTTCAGAAAGGTTATTCTTAATATTTCTCATATCTGATTTGGCCTGTTCAACTCTTAAAGAATAACTCCTTATTGCCTGGTCGAGTGTACGTGAAGCCTTGTCGAGCGATATTTCTGCCTGACGTATTGTTGTAGGAGGTTCATATTTCGATTGCTGAAGTGTTATTGCAGCCTCTTCAACCGTAAATTTTTGATTTTTGATATTATCTCTTAAATTGCTGAGAGTAACCGCAGTATCTAATATTTTCATCTCCAGATTGGTCTCCTGGGTTAATAGTCTATCAAGTTCATCCTTAAGGCTGTTATCAAAACTTGTTCGGTCGAGAGTTGCAATATAATCGCCTTGATTAACCTCTGTTCCTTCTGGTACCATGTCAGTTATTTTAATATCCGTTGCCCTTATATTTCTGCTTTCTCTAATCTCGGGACCATAAATGTCGGTAGATTTTTTTGCTTGTAATTCACCGGTTGTAGTGACGACAATTTCAAACTGACCTCTCTTAGATTCAGCATAAAGATTTGCAATATCTTTCTTAGCGGTTATCTTGCTGATAACAATAAGAATTATGATTGCTACCGCTACAACAATGCCTGTAATAATAATTGTTCTTTTCATTCGGAATTATAATACTTAATTTATTTTTCATTTATACAGCAAATATTTCTTGCGTATGTTTTTGTATTGAGAAAGCCCGGGTTCCCAACTGTCGCGTATCTCTGTTTCTGTTTTACCAGCTAATATTTGTTCTCTCAGCTTGCTGGTGCCGGCTAACTTGTCAAAATAGAATGATTCGTTTGCTCCTTTTTTGAAGAACTTGGCTTTGTCCGGATAAGCATTGTATAACTCTATCAGCCAACTTAAATTGATTCGTCCGGTCTCTTTAAAGATGTTGGTATCATAGTTTCGCAAATCCAGTCCGAAATATTCCGTGCTAGTTTGTGGAGTATTATTGCGTTGATGGTTGATAACATTGAATGAGAATGAATACTTCCCTTTTAAATCAGGATTCCCCAGTACCGTAAATGCAATTAATGGCTGAGTGCCTCGTCCCTGGCTGATTACTGTTCCCTCGAACACGCACAATGACGGATACAGCAATATTGACTGTTGAGTATTTAAATTTGGTGATGGCGGTATGGGTACAATATAGGGCTTTCCATGTTTGTAATTCAACATTGTAATTACTTTAAGCTTACATTGTATTTTGTTTTTAAGCCAACCTTCGCCATTAAGCATCTGAGCATATTCACCAAATGTCATTCCGTGCAAAATCGGAATCGGGTCCAGACCAACAAAGGATTTCTGCAGCTCCTCCAAAACAGGTCCGTCTATATACGAATCATTAGGATTTGGTCTGTCCAGTATTATCAGTTCAATATTATTCTCTGCGCATGCCTCCATAATGTAATGCAATGTAGCCAGAAAAGTATAAAAACGAGTACCCACATCCTGCATGTCAAAAATCATAATGTCTACACCTGCAAGGTCTTCTTTAGTTGGCTTATTCTTTCCTCCGAATAAGGAAATGGTAGGAACACCGGATTTTACATCTACAGAATCATAGCTGTTCCCCCCTCTGAAGCCATGTTCTGCGCCGAATCCCTTAACCACTTTAATACCAAGAGCCATCAGGCTGTCCAGGCTCAGTTTATTCCCGATAGTAGAAGTTTGATTAATTGTCATAGCAACACTCTTGCCCTTAAGGTAAGGCAGATACTTGCTTGTTTGATCTGCTCCTGTTATGATAGCTGACTTTTTTTGACCATAAACATTAGTGAAGGCCAAGGCCAGCAAAAGGACTGTTAATATTGAATTTTTCATGCTTGTAAAAATTTGAATTTTTGAAGTCTAAAAGATGCCAAAGAGAGCAGAACCACTTCCGCTCATAGAGGCATAAACAGCGCCTTTTTTATAGAACTCTTGTTTATACTCACCAATAAGCGGATGCTTCTTAAAGACTGAGCTCTCAAAGTCATTCGAAATGGTATTTTTCCATGTTTCAACAGGTTCCAGCAGCAGTTTTTTAAGAGAGGTCTGAGGTTTATTCGGAATAATTCCACTATAGGCTTCGGCTGTTGACACAAATACAGGTGGGATTTCTATCTTAATATTCATCCCCTTTAGTTGTGGAACAATATACGGAGAGAGGATCTCCCCTCTGCCCTCTGCAAACATTCCCTCTCCCTCTTCTCTGTTCAGTTTATGAGAATAAATAAAAAACGGACAGTCACTGCCAAGCTTTGCTGCGTATCGGGCCAGGGTATCATTACTCAAGTTCAGGTTAAATAATTTATTGAGTGCTCTAAGAGTGTGGGCAGCATCGGACGAGCCTCCTCCCAAGCCGGCTCCGGCGGGGATTCTCTTATAAAGATGTATCTCTACAGGGGGAAGTTTAAATTCACCTGCAAGCAGGTTATATGCTTTTATGCATAAGTTCTCCTCGGGAATGCCATTCAGCTCAATTCCATAGAGTTTGAGAGTTGTTTTATCCGACTCGACAATCTCCAGAATATCTGTCAGATCTATAGGAAAAAAAAAGGTCTCAAGATTATGAAAGCCGTCTGAGCGTCTCTCAATAACCTTAAGACCAATATTAATTTTAGCGTTCGGATATAAAATCATTATCCACACTTTGTGTATCCGCAGGAGATACAGTTCAGACATCCCTCTTGGTAAACTAATTCGCTGGAACCACACTTCTCGCACTTTTTACCGGAATCATCTTTGGTTCCATCGGGGATATATCTTTTTAATGTCCTCTCCACACCGTTCTTCCATGTGCTTATGGCTTCACTGTCTAACTGCAAGCCATTTACAAGGTTGACAACATCCGTTATGGGCATACCGTTGCGCAAAACACCGGAGATGAGCTTTGCATAGTTCCAGTACTCTTTGTTGAACATATGGGAGATACCCCCGACAGTATTTTTGTAACCGTATCTATCTATGTACTGGAAGTCATACCTTGTATTTCCCGCTTCGCTCTTCTCTTTTACAATGAATCCCATTGTAACTGATTTAGGAATATTTCTGGAATCATCATCCAAAATCCCTGTGAAGATCTCATAAGGAGCACCTTTCATAAGCCCCACAAGTGCTATCCATTGCTCATTGCCGTTTTTGAAACGGATTACCTCTGCTTCCAGTGATTGAGGGCGGTCTTTCTTCCTTAACACAGACTCCTTAACCTCGTTGTCTTTAGTTGATACAAGAACTCCTGTTCTGGATCCGTCTCTATACACTGTTATCCCTTTGCATCCGTTCTCCCAGGCTGTTTTATAAACATCTGCAACCAAGTCTTCGGTAGCATCGTTAGGCAGGTTAACGGTAACACTTATCGAGTGATCTACCCATTTTTGCATACGACCCTGCATCTTAACCTTAGCCAGCCAATCAATGTCGTTGGAGGTTGCTTTGTAATAAGGAGACTTCTTAAACAGTTCATCTATCTGGGAGTCTTTCAGCGCGAGAATCTGACTCCGCTCCATACCGTTCATTTCGCACCATGTCAAGAACTTATGATGGAACACATAGTACTCTTCCCAAGCATCTCCTTTCCCATCTCTAAATGATATTGTTACATTTTTATCGTTTGGATTCACCTTTCTTCTACGCTTGTATACCGGCAGAAATACAGGCTCAATTCCGGAGGTAGTCTGAGTCATCAAAGAGGTCGATCCGGTGGGTGCAATTGTAAGCATAGAGATGTTCCTTCTTCCGTACCTTACCATCTGATCATACAGCTCTTCATCTTCCTTGCGAATTCTTGCTATCATCGGATTATTGACCTCGCGTTTGGCATCATAAATAGGGAACGCGCCCCTGTCTTGTGCCATAAGAGTTGAGGATCTGTAAGCCTCTATCGCTAGAGTTTTCTGTATCTCAACCGAAAAATCGATCGCCTTGTCGCTACCATAAATTAGCCCCATAGCAGCAAGCATATCGCCCTCTGCGGTTATCCCAAGACCCGTTCTTCTGCCACCCAGGGTTTTAGTCTGTATCTTTTGCCAAAGGGTTAACTCTGCCAATTTTACATCTTCTTCTTCCGGGTCCGATTTTATCTTTGCAATTATTCCGTCAATTTTCTCCATCTCAAGATCTATAAGGTCGTCATTCAGCCTCATCGCTTTTCTTGCATGGTCCTTGAACAGTTCCATATTGAACTTTGCCTTTGGAGTGAAAGGGTTCTCCACGTATGAGAACAGATTGATTGCAATCAGACGACAGGAATCGTATGGGCAGAGAGGGATCTCTCCGCAAGGATTTGTACTCACGGTTTTATAGCCCAGATCTGCATAACAGTCCGGAAGGGACTCTCTTATGATTGTGTCCCAAAATAATACTCCGGGTTCTGCAGACTTCCACGCATTATGAATGATCTTTTTCCATAAAGCATTTGCATCTATCTCTTTAACAATTTTGGGGTTTGGCGAATCAACAGGGTACTGTTGTTTGTAGGGTTTGTTATGCAGGGCTGCCCTCATAAACTCATCGTCAAGCTTTACCGAAACATTTGCTCCGGTAACCTTCCCCTGCTCAAGTTTGGCATTAATAAAGTTCTCGGAATCCGGGTGTTTAATTGAGATACTTAACATTAGTGCCCCTCTGCGTCCGTCTTGTGCCACTTCACGTGTAGAATTTGAATATCGCTCCATAAACGGAACAACTCCGGTAGATGTTAATGCACTATTGAGAACGGCACTGCCCGCCGGCCTTATGTGTGAAAGATCGTGACCAACCCCACCTCTTCTTTTCATCAACTGAACCTGCTCCTCATCAATTCGCATGATTCCGCCATAGGAGTCGGCCGGCTTATTATGACCTATAACAAAACAATTTGAGAGTGATGCTATCTGGTGGTTATTACCAATTCCGGTCATTGGCCCTCCTTGAGGAACAATGTATCTGAACTCCTTTAGGAGATCATATATTTCATCTTCCGTCAGTGGGTTGGGATACTTTTTTTCGATCCTTGCAAACTCATTGGCCAACCTCCAATGCATATCCTCGGGAGAGTGTTCGTATAAATTGCCGAAGGAGTCCTTCATAGCATATTTGTTTATCCAAACCGATGCAGCAAGTTCATCGCCTTTAAAATACTCCAGGCTGGCTGCCATTGCCTCTTCGTAGGTATATGTTTTCATCTTTTGTAAATATTCTTGAAAGAAAAAGCCGAGAGATTTCTCTATCGACTTTGACAAAATTATATTAAATAGCCGGACTTATTCAGGAAAACCTCTAAATCTTATCAACACTTAATTAACACCTATAGCCGGCTCCCAAGACTGATTTCTTCCTATTAAGCCCCAACCGTCTAGGGATCCGCGTACTTTAAGCTTACCGGTCTTCTTGTCAAAGGACATAGAACAGCTGTAAATTTTTCCGTCCAAAGGATCAATAATACTTCCGCCTGATAATTTATCACCATTGGCCTTTAAGTTTTTTATAAACTTCATGCCCATAACCGGTTTGTCTTTTTCTGCACCTGTGCACTTGACACAAAGCCTGTTAGGATCACCAGTAAGCAGCTTTACAATAACACCTTCGAACACTCCGTTGGGTGCCTGATAAATGTTAACGAGAGATTTTTTCCTTCCCTCTTCATCTATTGTGAACCATTTACCAACAATCTTATTTGTTTGAGCATATGCCGACAAACCTATCAACATAAAAAGCAATGATACCAGAATTGTAATTTTTTTCATTTTTTCATTTTTTAATTATTATTTAACAACAGTTCATACTGCAATTTGTACAATTTCCGAATTCTCCCCTTAATCTGGACTCAACCAGATCTTGAAGTCTTTGACGGAGTTGATCGTTATTGATTTTCTCAAGAACATCATACACAAAGGCAACTTGTTGAAGAAGCTTAGCCTCTGCCGCCCCAATGCCCCTGGAACGCATGTAGAAGAGAGCAAGCTCATCTAATCTGCCGCTGGTTGCGCCGTGTGAGCACTTAACATCATCTGCATAAATCTCAAGCTGTGGTTGTGCATACACCTTTGCCTTTCTGGAAAGAAGCAAGTTGTGATTCGCCTGATATGCCTCGGTCTTTTGAGCATCTTTGGAAACATTTATCTTCCCAAAAAAGAGAGCCTTGGATTCGTCAGCAAGGATTCCTTTAAAGAGCTGCCTGCTTTGACACTTAGGTACCAGATGATGCACATTCACGGTTGTGCGGATCTCCTGGGTACCATCCACAAGATAGATCCCGTTAAGTTCGCATTCAGCACCCTCTTCTACCAATCTGGCATCGATTTCATTCTCAAGAAAGCCTCCGTGGAGAGAGACAATGTTAATTTTGGTATATGAATCTTTTGCAAGGATTATGTTAAACTTCACTTTATGTGCAGATTTGTTGTGCTCATTCTGCATTACCACAATATTTGCCTTTGCACCCCTGGAAAGGTTGATGTTCAGCTCGGAATCCGTCTTAAACTCATTCATGGAAAGGGTATGGGAACATAAAAGGATATTTGATTCCGAGTTCTCTCCAAAAGAGAAGCTGTTTGTATAGGCGACAGGCTCCGGATTTGCAGAGTCTCTTACGCTGATAATCTGTAAACTGTCTGGCAAGAAGGCACCTTTTGCAACAGTCAGGTCAAACCCGAGAGGATCTCTTGCTCTAACAGTGAGCAGTGAATTTTCGTCTATCTCTTCCCTGAGCACACCATTCATCACAAATGCCTGCAGGGTGCCCGGCAAAGGAACTCTACAGCGGAAAATTTCCGGAATCTCAGGTGAATATGTAAATTTTGCAGCCATCCTCTATGAATTTATCAGCCAGTCGTAACCTCTGCTCTCTACCTCAAGAGCCAGCTCTTTTCCGGCAGTTTTAATGATTCTTCCATCATACAAAATATGTACGATATCCGGAACAATGTAGTCCAATAACCTCTGGTAGTGAGTAATAATTATGAAGGCGTTTTCTGGTGTCTTCAGTTTGTTTACCCCCGCAGCCACAATTCTGAGTGCGTCAATATCCAGACCACTGTCGGTTTCATCCAGAATTGCAAGTGTCGGTTCCAGCATAGCCATTTGAAAAATTTCATTTTTCTTCTTCTCTCCACCGGAGAAACCGACATTTACCCCTCTGCTGGAAAATGAGTTATCCATCTCCACAACTGCCATCTTTTCACGCATGAACTTCAGGTATTCGGCAGCTGTAAATGGAGGAAGATTCTTAAACTTCCGCTTCTCGTTAATGGCAGTCTTCATAAAGTTAACATTAGTGACACCGGGTATTTCCACCGGGTACTGGAATCCCAGAAATATACCATTCCTGGCTCTTTCCTCGGGAGATAATTCCAATAGATTCATTCCGTTATATGTAATCTCACCGGCTGTAACATCAAAGTGATCTCTACCCGCCAAGACCGCAGAGAGGGTGCTTTTACCTGAGCCGTTAGGCCCCATTATGGCGTGAATTTCACCCGCTTTAACAGAGAAATCTATCCCTTTCAGTATCTCTTTGCCATCGATTGAGGCGTGTAAACCTTTTATCTCTAACATTTTTTAATTTTTTTTAATTTTTAATTATTCAACCTCCACTGCTTTCTCCACATGGAAAAGCCCAAAAAGGCCAAAACCAGATAGGCAGCACTTACTATTGGCATAAACACCAAACCCACCAATATATATAAACTTATGGTTGTAATATTAACGGTAAACCAGGCCGCCCAACACTCCAGCTTTTTCTGAGCAGAGAGATACTGTGCCGTTAAAATTGCCATTGTCACAAATGCGTCTAAATAAGGCGTTCTGGCTTCACTGAAGAGGTCCGGCCAAAAATTGTCCAGATAGGTGAGAGCAGTCCCCCAGATTGCAGCAAGAATAATTATTTGTACTACAAAATAAATCCTTTTAGAGTTTGAAAGAAGAGAAATTTTAAGCTGATGTTTGCTGTTTTCCTCCCCTTTTTTAGGATGGGTCCAACGGTAGTGCCCAAAAAAATTAATTGCAAACGATATCGGTTGCACCAGCATGCTCGAGTAAAGCCCTTTCTGATAAAACAGAAAGAATAACAGGATGTTATATAGGTATCCGATCCAAAAATTTGCAACTTTTGCCCGGGTAGCAAGATAGACGCATGAAAGTCCGGCTATAACGGAAATCAATTCAAGCAGGCTTACTCCCTGACCGCCAATTGTAAAAAGAACATTGTTTGTACTGAAAATATAGTCCATTTATGCAAAATATTTTTAACCGACACTCCCCTCCAGGGTAATTTGAAGCAATTTTTGAGCCTCTACAGCAAACTCCATAGGGAGTTGGTTAAGAACCTCCTTTGCATATCCGTTAACAATAAGGCCAACAGCGTCTTCTGCTCCGATACCCCTCTGCTGACAGTAGAAAAGCTGGTCGTCGCTTATCTTTGATGTGGTAGCCTCGTGTTCCAGTATAGCTGTCTCATTTTCATTCTCTATATACGGGAAGGTGTGTGCACCGCACTTGTCACCAAGCAGAAGAGAGTCACACTGGGTATGGTTTCTTGAGTTCTCCGCATTCGGCAGAATTTTTACAAGACCTCTGTAACTGTTCTGACTGAATCCGGCTGATATTCCTTTGCTTACAATCCGGCTTCTGGTATTCTTGCCGATATGTATCATTTTTGTTCCGGTATCTGCCTGCTGATGGTTGTTTGTAACCGCCACGGAATAAAATTCCGACATTGAATTGTCTCCGCGAAGTATTGTGCTGGGGTACTTCCAGGTTATGGCAGAGCCTGTCTCCACCTGAGCCCAAAACAATTTGCTGTTTTCTCCTTTACATATTCCCCTTTTGGTTACAAAATTGAAAATTCCTCCTTTTCCGTTAACATCTCCCGGATACCAGTTTTGAACAGTCGAATATTTAACCTCGGCATCCTTCATTACAATTATCTCTACAACCGCTGCGTGAAGTTGATTTTCGTCACGCTTAGGAGCTGTACAGCCCTCCAGATAACTTACATACGAGCCCTCTTCTGCAATTATGAGTGTTCTTTCGAACTGCCCCGTTCCCTTTGCATTTATTCTGAAGTAGCTTGAGAGCTCCATTGGGCAACGAACCCCTTTGGGAATATAGCAGAACGAACCATCGCTGAATACCGCCGAGTTTAATGCTGCAAAGTAATTATCTCCGTACGGAACAACCGTTGCAAGGTGTTTCCTTACAAGATCCGGATAGTCTTTTACTGCCTCCGAGAAGGAACAGAAAACAATTCCCTTTTCTGCCAAAGATTCTCTGAATGTGGTCTTTACCGAAACAGAATCGAATACGGCATCTACGGCTATACCTGCTAATACATTTCTCTCGTCCAGAGGAATTCCCAGTTTGTCGAAAGTTGCCTGAAGTTCCGGGTCTATTCCCGTTCCCTCCACTCTCTTTTTGGGTGAAGAAAAGTAAATTATATCCTGATAATCAATATCCGGAATGGTCAGATGAGGCCATGTAGGCATCTTCATAGTCAGCCATTTATTATAGGCTTTTAATCTAAACTCAAGCATCCACTCCGGCTCCTCCTTTTTTGCAGAGATCAGCCTTACTATATCTTCGTTGAGCCCCTTTGGGAAAAACTCCTGATCGAGTACCGTCTCAAAACCATGCTCGTAGTCGGACTCGGTTACCTTCTGTATTATATCATTTTCGATCATCGTGGTGCAAAGTTATATCATTTTAACCTATTTTTGCATACAAATATTTTGTGATGACTAAAGCAGAAAACAGCAAACCCAAAAGAACCTCTATAGAAGAGGTTGGAAAGATAAACCTCATAGAGAGGTTACTTTCTCAAACCGGAGAATCTAACGACCATCTTTGGATAAACTCACACAAGTTACTTCTGGAGGGTTTGGATTTCGATCTTGTGTACACTCCTCTCAAACACTTAGGTTACAAAGCAATCTCGTGTGTCTTGGGTCCCATCTATGCACAAAACCACATTCCGGATAATATTTCCATAAACATTGGCCTCTCAAAAAAATATTTTGTTGAGGATATTGAGGAGCTTTGGTCGGGTATGGTGGCTGCACTTGAGGAGCACAAGGTTAACTCCGTTCAACTGGACCTTCTGCCATCTCTCACTGGTCTCACTATTAGTCTGGCTTCACAAGGGAAACAAGAGAGAGAGCTCTTTGTTCAAACTCCAAAACCACTCTCCGGAGATCTGATATGCATTACCGGAAACCTGGGTGCTGCATATATGGGGCTACAACTACTTGAGAGAGAGAAGGCTCTCTTTTCTGACAATCCTACTGTACAGCCTCACCTGGAGAGTTATAAATTCATTCTCAAATCCTATCTCAACCCACAGGTTAATACCTCCGTAATTGAATTGCTAAACCAAAATTCCATAATACCTTCTGATGGAATCTTTATTTCGAATGGATTGGCAGATGCAGTAAAGAGGGTTTGCAGGAAGAGCGGGTTAGGTGCCAAAATATTTTTGGATAAAATTCCGATTGCAACTCAGACATTTTTAATGGCAGAGGAGTTGAACATAGACGCAACCACAGCAGCTCTCAACGGGGGGGATGATTTTCAATTTCTCTATACAATTCCCCTGTCAAAATATGAGTCTGTTCAGAAGGAGATTCCTCAACTGGATATAATCGGGCACCTTTGCTCCGCAGATTTTGGCACAATACTCATTACTCCCGATGGCACCGAACTTGAGTTAAAAGCTCAGGGTTGGGGTGAATGAATACTCTAAAGGGATTGAATCCAGATAGTTAAACAGATCTTTGTTTGGTGAAATCTTGAATTTTGTGGAGAAAAATTCAACCGCCAGATGATTTTCGTAGTCTAACGCTTTAATGATTACGGCGGTACTTCCTTTATTCTCCTTAAACCGGTTCATGAGTTCTTTTCTAAAATTCCCATTAAGCCCTCTGATTGGTATATTAATGGTTATCTGTTTTATAAAATCCTCTTTAGTGTTGGCCAGATGCCTTATACTCTTAATTTTAAGCTCATAATCGACACTTTTTGCAACCTCTTGTTTGACTGCTCCAAACCCGAATTTGGGAGATATCGAACATTTCAGTAAAAGAGGTAAATTTTGCTGAATATACTGCATAAAGTTTTCATAATTCTTTCCGAAAACCGAAAAGCTTATCGATCCGTTAAAATCTTCAATTGTGAAGTTTGCAAATGGCCTTCCGGTGTTTCTTGTATATGAAATTTTTACAATGGTCACTATGCCTGCAATTATAACCTCCTTACCCTGCAGAGCCTCCTCCCTTGGTGCCCTGTTTACCATATCCACAGTTTCTGCCAAAGTATGAGTGGTAAAGTTCTCAACTTCAAAGCTGAACTGATCCAGAGGGTGTGCAGACAGGTACATTCCCACCAGCTCCTTCTCTCTTTTTAACAGATCATTCTGGTTGGCCTCTACCCCCTGTGGAATCTCCGGTGGAGTCAGCTTTATTGTCTCACTTTTCCCAAACAGAGAGTTTCCGCCATTTAACACATCCCCCTGATACCTGTTGCCATACCTTATTAGGGCATCCAGAAAAGGCTCATCTTTAGAGTTATTTGCAAGATACTGTTCCCTCTTGACAGGTTCAAAGCTGTCAAATGCTCCGGCACAGATAAGAGATTCCAAAGTCTTTCTGTTTACCGCGTTCAGATTTGCTCTCTCCACAAAATTGAATATTGAACTGAAGTTAGCTCCTTTGGCCTCCCTGGTGTTAACAATGCTCTCGACAGCACCTGCTCCTACCCCTTTTATACCCGCCATTCCAAAGCGTATATTCCCCTTTTTGTTGACGGTAAAGTTGTCTGAACTCTCGTTAACATCCGGCCCCAAAACTTCAATTCCCATTCGCTTACACTCATCCATCAACTTGGTGATCTCATCCATGTCATTGAGGTTTCTGCTTAAAGTTGCAGCCATATATTCTGCAGGAAAGTTTGCTTTAAGATAGGCTGTCTGGTAACCTATCAAGGCGTAGCAAGTGGAGTGAGATTTATTGAATGCGTACTCCGCAAAGGCTTCCCAGTCTTTCCATATCTTTTCCAAAGTTTCTGCAGAATGACCATTCTCGTTTCCCCCGTTCATGAACTGAGCCTTAAGATCGTCCATCTCCTTTTTTTTCTTCTTACCTATCCCCTTCCTTAATTTATCTGCGTCCTTCTTGGTGAAGCCTGCGATTTTTTGGGACAGTAACATAACCTGCTCCTGATAAACCGTTACCCCGTAAGTTTCCGACAGAATCTCTTCCATCTCCTTAAGGTCATACTCAATTTGCCTTAGTCCGTTTTTTCTGCTTATAAAATCCGGTATATACTCCATTGGGCCTGGTCTGTACAAAGCATTCATGGCAATCAGGTCTTCAAACTTGTTTGGTTTTAACTCCCTGAGCCACTTTCTCATACCATCACTTTCAAACTGAAATGTTGCTACAGAATCTCCCCTGCTAAAAAGGTCGTAGGTCGCTTTATTGTCCAATGGTATTGAGTCTATATCCAACTCAATACCCCTTGAGTATTTTATGTTTTTAAGAGCATCCTTAATGACGGAGAGTGTCTTTAGGCCCAAAAAGTCCATCTTAAGCATTCCCACCTTTTCTATATGAGAACCATCATATTGAGAAACCCACATTTCCTCTCCCGTCTCTTTATCTTTTGCAGTTGAGATGGGAATATGTTCCCTGAGATCATCTCTCCCAATGATAATTGCAGAAGCATGAACTCCCACATTGCGCACGTTTCCTTCCAACTTTTGTGCATACTCCATTGTCTCTCTTATAAGAGGGTTGGCAGACTTGAAGGCCTCTTCTATATCAGGAACATATTTGATGCAGTTTTCCAGAGTTACCGCAATTTTATCTCCATTTTTATCTGACGGGAATTTGATTGGAACCAGCTTTGCCAACCTGTCCGATTCACTAAGGGGAAGCTTCTGAATTCTGGCGATATCTCTTATTGCACTCCTGGCTGCCATTGTACCAAAGGTTATCACATGCGAAACATGGTTCTTACCATATTTATCCTCCACATACTTCAAAACCTTAGATCTACCGTCATCATCGAAATCGATATCAATATCGGGCATTGAGGTACGGCCCTCATTTAGGAAACGCTCAAAGAGGAGATCATACTTAAGTGGGTCTATGTCTGTTATTCTTAGACAGTATGCAACAACCGACCCGGCTGCTGAACCTCTTCCCGGCCCAACGGAGACTCCCATCCCTCGGGCAGCTGCAATAAAATCCTGTACAATCAGAAAATAATCTGAGAACCCCATTGAGTTTATTGTCTCCAGCTCAAAGTCAATCCTCTCTTTTTGGCTCTCTTTTAACTCTCCGTACCTGCTAACTGCTCCATTGTATGTTAAATCGCGAAGATAGTCGCCTGAGTTTGAAAAATTATCCGGAATGGGAAAGTTAGGCATAACCGGCTTGGATTCTATGCTGTATTTCTCAATCTTGTTTACAATTTCCAGAGTGTTTGCCAACACCTCCGGTACATCTTTAAAAATCTCCTCCATCTCCGCCCGGCTCTTAAGATACTCCTGTTTGGTATACCGGAGCCTTTTGGGGTCGTCGTAGTCTGCATTGGTTGTAAGACAAATCAACCTGTCGTGTGCCTCCCGGTCTTCCTGTGCCACAAAGTGAACATCGTTGGTTGCAATACACTTAATATTGTGTTTTGCTGCAAGTTCGAGAATGGTTTTATTTACAAATTGCTGGGCGGGGAAAACAGTTGTATCTGCTCCCGGAGCATCTGTTTCATGCCTTTGTAACTCCAGATAATAATCCTCTCCAAAAAGATTTTTATACCAAAGAATGGTCTCCTCTGCTTCTGCAATATTTCCGGCGGTTATAGCTCTTGAAACCTCCCCGCCCAGACAGGCAGAGGAACAGATTAGGTTGTCTGAATACTTTTCCAGCAACTCTCTGTCTATCCTTGGCTTATAGTAATAACCTTCAATAAAAGCATAAGAAGTGAGTTTTATAAGATTTTTATATCCTTTGTGATTTTTTGCCAGTAAAATAAGGTGGTAACTGCTTTGGTCCTCTTTGCCTCTTCTAAGAAAACGCCCTTCCTTTGAAACATAAAACTCACACCCTACAATTGGCTTCACATCCGGGAATTTCTGGGCAACAGTCAAGAACTCCATTACCCCAAACATGTTCCCATGGTCGGTTATAGCAAGCGCAGTCTGATTGTCTTCAGATGCTCTTTTGAAGAGTTTTTTTATTGGTGCGGCACCATCTAAAATAGAGTATTGTGTGTGAACATGGAGGTGAACAAAAGACATTTTTGGTAAGGTTTTACAGAGTTCTAAAGGTACAAATTTTAGGCTGACTAAATAGCCAGCCTAAACAAAAATTATTAACAAAAATTGGAAATTACACCAGCACCTTGCCAGTCATGTCTTTAGGTGCAGGAATTCCCATAAGCTTAAGAATGGTAGGTGCAATATCTGCAAGAATTCCGTTTTCTACCTTTTTAACCTGATCGTCCACAACAATAAACGGGACAGGGTTAAGTGAGTGAGCGGTATTTGGAGATCCGTCAGGATTCACAGCGTAATCTGCGTTGCCGTGGTCTGCAGTAATAATTACCGTATACCCCATCTCCCTTGCTACTTTAACAACCTCTGCAACACACAGGTCAACAGTCTTAACTGCTTTGCGGATTGCATCATAAACGCCGGTGTGGCCCACCATATCTCCGTTTGCAAAGTTTAGAATTATAAGATCTTGTCTTCCTGTTTTCAACTCCTTTATGAGAGCTTCTTTAACTTCAGGTGCGCTCATTTCCGGCTGAAGATCGTATGTGGCTACCTTTGGGGAGTTTACAAGTATCCTGCTCTCGTTCTCGAAGATCTCCTCGCGACCTCCGGAAAAGAAGAATGTAACATGTGCGTACTTCTCCGTTTCGGCTATTCTTAACTGCTTTTTTCCTGCCCTGGAGACAACTTCTCCAAGTGTATTTTTCACATTATCTTTATCGTACAAAATATGCAGACCCTTGAATTTATCGTCATAAGGGGTAAGTGTGCAGTAGTAAAGCGGAATCGTCTTCATGCCCAGTTCAGGCATATTATTCTGAGTTAGGACATTGGTTAGCTCTCTGGCTCTGTCGTTGCGGAAATTGAAGAAAATAACAGCGTCGCCCTCCTTTATTGTACCAATCGCCTTACCTTCATTGTCCACGGCTATAAAAGGTTTTACAAACTCGTCAGTAACATCAGCATCGTAACTCTTTTGCATGGCATCAACCCCGTTTGTAAAAGCCTCACCTTTACCCTCCACCAAAAGATCGTATGCAAGTTTTATTCTCTCCCAGCGTTTGTCTCTGTCCATTGCATAGTAGCGCCCGACAATAGAGGCAAGCGTTCCGGTAGACTTCTGAAGATGCTTTTCCAGGTCTGCAATATAACCCTTACCACTTCTGGGGTCAGTATCTCTTCCGTCCATAAATGCATGAACATATACTTTTTTAAAACCATATTCTTTAGCCAGATTCAAAAACGCGAAAAGATGTTCCATTGCGCTGTGGACCCCGCCATCACTCATAAGACCCATAAAATGCAAGGCTTTGTCTGAACTTTTAACATAATCATACGCAGCTTTTATCTCCTCGTTTTCTATAAGCCTTTTCTCGCGACAAGCCTTATTTATCTTAACTAAATCCTGATAAACAACCCTTCCTGCACCTATGTTGAGATGCCCTACCTCCGAGTTGCCCATCTGTCCTTCCGGAAGCCCGACATCCTCACCGCTTGCAGAGAGGAAAGACATTGGATATTTAGCCCTTAGAGCATCTATATTTGGCTCACCCTGGGTGTATATTACATTCGATTTATCCTTTTTCCCTTCGCCCCAGCCGTCGAGAATCATTAAAAGTACCTTTTTGTCCATATTATTAATTAGATTTGCGTTACAAAATTATACAAATATGCATAATAATAAAAACGCAAATAGAGGCAGTAAGTTTACCAGAAGGGAGAAAAGTGGCTCAAAAGCTCCGCAAGAGGAGATAATCGGCAAGGTAAGTATGACAAGAGAGGGCTACGCTTTCATTATAAGGGATGGTGTAGAGGACGATATTTTTGTAGCTGCCAGAAAGTTAAGAGGAGCGCTGCATGGCGACACCGTGAGGATTGTAATTTTAAGCAAAAAGACATCCACAAAACGAGTTGAGGGAGAGGTTATTGAAATTGTTGAGCGAACCAAAAAGCCATTTATAGGCATTCTGCAGATTACCGGTAATCAGGCATGGGTGATAACCGAGGGAAAGAATATGCCGTACGATATCCGTATTCCTATAGAGGGGGTAGAGGATATTCACAATGGTTATAAGGTTGCGGCGATTGTAGATGACTGGCCAAGACGCGCGGACGAACCGATAGGGCATATTATTAATGTGTTAGGTGTTCCCGGCGAAAACAACACGGAGATGCATGCAATTCTTGCAGAATTTGGTCTTCCATACAAGTTTGATCCAGGCGTAGAGAAGGAGGCGGAGAAGATTTCTGAAAAGATTGATGCCGCTGAAATTAAAGCACGACGAGATTTCAGGGGAGTTACAACATTTACCATAGACCCTACAGATGCAAAGGACTTTGATGATGCTCTTTCGATACTAAAACTTGAGAACGGCAACTGGGAGATAGGTGTTCACATTGCAGATGTAACCTTCTATGTTAAACCGGGCACTCTGGTAGATCAGGTGGCACTGGAGAGAGGAACCTCCGTATATCTTGTAGATAGGACTGTTCCCATGCTGCCGGAAAAGCTTTCCAACAAACTCTGTTCGCTAAGACCAAATGAAGAGAAGCTTTGTTTTTCTGCCGTATTTGAGATAAATGAAAAGGCACAGGTTTTAACAAAATGGTTCGGAAGAACAATAATTGAGTCCGATTACAGATTTGATTATGGTCAGGCGCAGACAATTATTGAAACAGGAGAAGGTCCGTTAAAAGATGAGATGCTTAAACTCCACTATTTGGCGGGACTGCTTCGTGATGAGCGATTCCGCAGAGGGGCCATCAGTTTTGAAAGGCCGGAGATGAAGGTAGAGGTGGACAAGAACGGAAAACCCATAAATATATATTCCAAAGTGAGCACAGATTCAAACTGGCTCATTGAGGAGTTTATGCTCCTAGCCAACAGGGAAGTGGCTCAACTGATAGGAGCCGTTAAAGATGCAAAAACCTTTGTTTACCGCATCCATGAAGAACCCAATCCGGAGAAGATAGGCGTGCTCAGAACCTTTATCAAACATTTCGGATACGACATGAAGCCTACAAAAAATGCACGCGAAGTCTCTAGTGAAATAAACAATTTGCTAGCCATTGCCAAAGGAAAACCGGAGGAGGGAGCTATCGAAATAATGGCACTCCGTTCTATGGCGAGGGCCCGTTATTCAACAGACAACCTGGGTCACTACGGGCTTGCGTTCGACTACTACACTCACTTTACTTCTCCAATAAGAAGATATCCAGATATGATGGTGCACCGTCTTTTGGCTATGTATCTGGATAAAGCTAAATCACAAGACAAGCAGTATTATGAAGACCGCTGCAAGTACTCCAGCGAGAGGGAGCAAGTTGCTACTGAGGCAGAGAGAGCCAGCATTAAATACAAGATGGTTGAGTTCATGCAGGATAAGGTGGGTCAGATTTTTGAAGGGAATATCTCCGGACTTACAGATTGGGGTATGTTTGTAGAGTTGGCTGAGACAAAGGTTGAGGGGTTGGTTGCTCTTAGGGATATTAAAGAGGACTATCTTGTCTTTAACGAAGATTCATTTACCCTCTATGGTAAGCGCAGCGGCAAAACATTTATCCTTGGCGACTCTGTTAAAATTAGAGTTGAGAAGGCTAACCTGGAACAGAAACAGTTGGACTACTCGCTTATTTGGGACGACTCATACAACACCCAGCAACCGGAAAAGAAGGGGAGAGGAAAAAGCAACAAAGATTTTGTTAAAGCGCCGACCGATAAATCCAAAAAGAGAAGGTAGGACATCAGTAGATCTTTATGCAAAAACATTATTTTCAAATCCGCCAAGAATATTTTCTGCCCCTATTTCATCCTTACAAATTTTCTAGTATATAAACCTGGCTCACTCTGTGGAAGCAGATTTCAACGACAAATACCTTTTTACGATTTCACGATTTCTTAAAGCGCCGTGTTTTGTATAGCGTTATATTTTAGATAGTTGCCAATAACTTCTTAGAAGTACTTCCTGTTTCCTTTTACGCTACTAAAGTTTCCCACATACAAAATGTCTCTGCCAGAGTTTTCTGAAAACTGCTCCCGCAGCAACGAACTGCCAGTTGTTTTATGAATTTTCAGATAATCAGCTATATACAAGAATAT